>Ga0075520_1000063_pt1 | contig 33427 bp, 28 predicted proteins | sample NGEPerB_FD_75100 | JGI IMG/M metagenome (GOLD analysis project Ga0075520, IMG submission 75100) | Arctic peat soil microbial communities from the Barrow Environmental Observatory site, Barrow, Alaska, USA - NGEE PermafrostAB12-B | ecosystem: Environmental > Terrestrial > Soil > Wetlands > Peat ... | reverse complement strand
CCCCGAGACGACCAGCTCCCCCGCCGGGCCCCGGCGGACGACCTCGAGCGGGTCCGCACCGAAGGCGACCGCAGCCGTGGAGCTCCCGTCGATCAATCCCGGGAGGACGAGCCGCGCCGCCGACTCCTCCAGCGCCTCGGCCACCAGGGCCGAGGTGGCCACGCTGGGGAGCAGGGGCCCCGGGACCAGTGACCGCCCGGTCTCCTCGAGGATCACCGCCAGCTCGAAGAGGCCGAAGCCCTGGCCCCCGAACGCCTCGGGGAGGTGGATCCCCAGCCAGCCCTGGGCGGCCATCTCCTTCCACAGGGGATGAAGCTCCTCGGTGTCTGCGTCCAGCGTCTCCCGCGGCACGCTCGGCGGGCAGTGGGCGGCGAGCCACCGCTCGGCGGAACGGCGTTGCGCCTGGTGCTCATCGGACAGTGCGATCGGCATCCGGCCCCTCCTGTTCGTCCGCGACCTCCGGCCGCCCCACGGGTTCGGCCGAGATGGCCCGGGTCGGACACCCTTCGGCGGCCACCGTGATCCGCTCCTCGTCGTCGGCCGCCGGGTCGATCACGACGGACACACCCTCATCGTCCAGGGTGAAGGTCCCCGGTGCCCAGAACAGGCAGTTGCCCGAGCCCACGCACCGTTCGCGGGCGATCGTGATCCGGATCACCGGGCCGCCGGCACCGTCAGCCGGCTGCCGGGGCCGGGGCAAGTTCGGTCATCGTGATCGACACTAGTGGCCACGAACCGGCGCGGTCCCGGGCGACTATGGTGCGCCACTCGGAGGGACGAGGCGCGTGCCCAACCTGGGGGCGCTCCACCCGCAGCGACGATCCCACCCACCGGAGGTGAGGCCAGCCATGGTTGAGACGGCACCGACCGCGAACCACCCGCTCGAAGCGCTGAACGCCGACGAGATCCGTGCCGCGGTGGCCGCCGTTCGGGCCACCGGCCGGATCACCGACGCCGCACTCTTCTCGGTGGTGACACTGGACGAGCCCACCCGGGGCGAGATCGCCGACCACCGACCGGGCGACCCCGTCGACCGGCGGGTCCGCCTGGTCATCCTCCCGGGCCCGGACAGCTCGCTGGTCGAGGCAGTGGTCGCCCTCGCCCGGGGAGAGGTCGTGGAGTGGACCGTGCGCCACGGGATGCGCCCGGCCCTGCTGTTCGACGACTCGTACCGGTCCATCGTCGCGCTCCGCCAGGACCCCGACTGGCAGGAGGCCATGCAGAAGCGAGGCATCACCGACTTCGAATCGGTCCAGATCGATCCGTGGCCCACCGGCAACTTCGGCAATCCGGTCGAGGAGGGGCGCCGCATCGCGCGCTGCCTCTCGTACTACCGCGAGACCCCCGACGACAACGGCTACGCACGGCCGCTAGAAGGCGTCCTGGCCACCGTCGACGCGGCCCGGGGCATCGTCCTCGAGGTGCTCGACTTCGGCGTCGTGCCGCTCCCGCCGGAACGCGGCAGCTACCGCGGCGAGGACAACGAGCCGTTGCGCACGGATCTCCTGCCCCTGGAGATCGTCCAGCCCGAAGGGGTGAGCTTCACCGTCGACGGCAATCTCCTCAGCTGGCAACACTGGTCCATGCGGGTGTCGATGCATCCGCTCGAGGGCCTCGTGCTGCACACCGTCGGCTACGACGACGGCGCCGGCCTCCTGCCGATCCTGCACCGCGCCTCGGTCAGCGAGATGGTCGTCCCCTACGGCGATCCGGGGCCGATGCACGGCTGGAAGAACGCCTTCGACGTCGGCGAGTGGGGGCTGGGTCGCATGGCCAACTCGCTGACGCTGGGATGCGACTGCCTCGGGGCCATCACCTACCTCGACGCCACCTTCGCCAGTGAGCACGGCACTCCCTACGTGCTGGAGAACGCCGTCTGCATCCACGAGGAGGACTACGGGATCCTCTGGAAGCACACGGACATGAACACCGGGCACACCGAGGTCCGTCGGTCCCGCCGCCTGGTGGTGTCGTCCATCGCCACCGTGGGCAACTACGAGTACGGCTTCTACTGGTACTTCTACCTCGACGGCACCATCCAACTCGAGGTCAAGCTCACCGGCATCATGTCCACCCAGGCGCTGGCCGCCGGCGAGGAGACCTCCTACGGAGCGGTGGTGGCGCCGGGTCTGGCCGCACCGTTCCACCAGCATCTCTTCTGCGCGCGCCTCGACCTCAGTGTGGACGGACCGGTCAACGAGGCCTACGAGGTCTCGTTCGAAGGGTTGCCCGCCGGCGACGGCAACCCGATGGGCAATGCCATCCGCCAACGGGTCACCCGCCTCGAGTCCGAGCTGAAGGCCCGACGCGAGGTCGACCCAGCCGGCAGCCGCCACTGGAGGTTCGTCAACCCGGCGAAGACCAACGGCCTCGGCCGCCCCGTGGCGTACAAACTGGTCCCAGGCTCGACGCCGACCCTGCTGGCCCAACCGGACTCGAGCGTGGGCCTGCGGGCCGGCTTCGCCCGACACAACCTGTGGGTCACCCCCTACACGGCCGACGAGCGGAGGGCGGCCGGCGACTACCCCAACCAGCACCCCGGCGGGGACGGGTTGCCGAGCTGGACGGCGGCCGACCGCTCCCTGGTCGGCACCGACATCGTGGCCTGGCACACCTTCGGCGTCACCCATTCGCCACGGCCCGAGGACTGGCCGGTCATGCCCGTCGAGTACTGCGGGTTCCACCTGGTGGCCGTGGGCTTCTTCGACCGGAATCCCAGCCTGGACGTCCCCCCGCCCCCGGCGCACTGCCACTGACCCCCCCGGGGGGGTCGTCCGGTGTCCGGCGGCCATGGCATCGACGTCGACCGGTACCATGGCCGCCATGCCCGACCTCGAGACCCTCCTCTACGACGAATCCGACGGCGTGGCATGGGTCACCCTCAACCGCCCCGAGGCGCTCAACGCCTTCGATCCGACCATGCAGCGCGAGCTGCGCGTGCTCTGGGCGGCGCTCCGGACCAACGACGACGTCCGATGCGTGGTCCTGACCGGCGCCGGCGACAGGGCCTTCTGCACCGGCCTGGACCGCGAGGGGATCGGGTCGTTCGAGGACCAGCCCCCGGGTGGGCTCCCCGGGTACAACACGCCGTGGGATTTCGACGACCCCGGCAAGAGCGTCTGCCCGAAGACGAACCATCTCTGGAAGCCGGTGATCGCCGCCGTCAACGGGATGGCCTGTGGCGGTGCCTTCTACATCCTGGGCGAGGTCGACTTCATCATCGCCGCCGAGCACGCCACCTTCTTCGACCCACACGTGACCTACGGCATGCCGGCCGCATTCGAGCCCATCTTCCTGCTGCACAAGATGCCGTTCCAGGAGGTGATGCGCCTGTCGCTGCTGGGCGCCCACGAGCGCCTGTCGGCCGAGCGCGCCCACCAGGTCGGGCTGGTCTCGGAGGTCGTACCCGGCGCCGAGCTCCACGCCCGGGCCCGCTGGGCGGCGCAGGCCATCGCCGACCAGCCTGCGCTGGCCGTCGGGGGCACCCTGCGGGCACTGTGGATGGGCCTGGAGCTCTCGCGCCGGCAGGCCCTCGACCACGCGTTCCTCGTCACCCATGTCGGCACCGACCCCGTGCAGCTGGCCGAGGGTCAGGAGCGATTCACCTCGGGCGAGCGGATCGACTGGCGCCTCCGCTGACGCAGGACCGGCTCCGGGGTCCCGACCCCAGCGGTCGGCCGGGTCTCAGCGCGGGTCGGCCAGCTCGCCGGCGCGCCGGCGGAGGGCGGAGCGGTCGGGCTTCCCGACGCCGAGGAGCGGGACCTCCTCGAGGTGGACCACCAGTTCGGGCGTCTTGAACCGGGCCACCCCCCGGGCCGCGAACCAGCGACGGCACTCCTCGACGTCGACACGGGGGCTGCCCACCACAAAGGCTGCCACCCGCTCCCCGAGGCGCTCGTCCGGGCACCCCACGACCACGGCCTGGCGTATGTCGGGGTGCAGTTCGAGGACACGCTCGACCTCGGCCGAGGCGATGTTCTCCCCTCCTCTGATGATCAGCTCCTTCAGGCGCCCGACGATGGTCAGCCAACCGTCGTCGTCGAGCGTCCCGAGGTCGCCGGTGGCGAACCACCCCCGCCGCACCGCGTCACCGGTCTGCGCGTCGTCGCCATACCCGACGAAGAGCTCGGGTCCGCGCACGAGGACCTCCCCCCGCTCCCCCGCCGGCAGAGGGCGGCCCGAGGCGGGGTCCGCTACCTGGATCACCGCGCCGCCGACCGAGTGGCCGTCGGTGTCCCGGGCCTTGTCGGCCTCGTCGCTCCACGTGCTGGTGGTGACGGTCGGCGCCTCGGTCGAGCCGTACGTGCGCTTGACCATGGCCCCGAACCCGTCACGGGCCGCATCGATGAACTCGGGGGTCACGCCCATGGCGCCGCACGACACCACCCGCAGGCTCGCCACCTGCTCGCGGTAGCCCGCCACCTCCAACATCCCCATGAAGAGGGTCGGGGGCCCGATCATGAAGCTGACCCGGTTCCGGCCGGCCAGGTGCACCCCCCGCTCCGCGTCCCACTTCTCCATCAGCACCACCGGCATGGCCGCCGCACCCGGCACGAGCACCGAGTTCAAGAGGCCGGACACATGGGCCAGCGGCGACGGCATCAGGGCCACGTCCCCATCGCCCAGCCCGTGGGCGGCGGCCATGCTGTGGGCCTTGTAGGCCAGGCCCCGGTGGGAGTGGAGCACCGCCTTCGGGTACCCGGTCGAGCCCGAGGTGAAGAGCACGACCGCCAGGTCGGACCCCCGGGGGTGGCCGGCAGGTACGGGTCGGCCGCCGAGCAGGGCCTCGAACCGGGGGTCACCGCTGCGCACGCCGATGGCGTCCACGACGTCGGCCAGGGGCAGGCCGCCGGCGCTCAGGGCCACCTCCGGCTCCAGATCCGTCAGCATCCGCTCCACTTCCGACGCTCCAACCTGATGGTGGATCGGCGCCGCGACCGCCCCACAACGCCAGCACGCATGGAAGAGAACCAGCGCCTCCCACCAGTTGGGGAGCTGCCAGGCCACCACGTCGCGATGTCGGACGCCGAGCGCCCGCAGCCCACCGGCCACCGACGCCGCCAGGCGATCGAGCGTGCCGGTATCGATCCGGACATCCCCGTCCACCACCGCCAGGGCACCGGGTGACCGCGGAGTGGACAGCAGCCGGTCCAGTGTCGGGACATCCCAGGCACCCCCCGGCAGCCGGTACTGAGCGGACCCGCGTTGGCGGTACGAGGCCCGGAGCCTCACGGGCACCCCGACCACCCCCGTCGCCCGGCGGCGGGTGCCCCGGGCAGTCCCCGGCGGACGGGTCGGCACCGAGGGATCCGGCCAGCACGGCCGCACACGACCACCCGTCCTCGCACGGTCCCTCCTCCGTCGCCGATGGTCCGTTGGCACTCCGGACCCCTCCGGAGCGACCGGTGCCACCATAGGGCAACTCTCGATGCCTCCCCCAACGGTGGGGACCGGCGCCAGGTGCCGACGCCGCCACCCGCGGATCGACGCCGCCGTGGCACCGGCGCGATGATCCGGTCCGGGTGCGGGCCGACCGGCAGCGGACGCCCGGGCACAGTGAGGGAGACCCATGACCGACGGCTCCGGACGAGACGATGCGACACTGGCCGCCGGGCTCACCCGATGGTTCGCTCACCACCACGACCTCCCCGGGGTGGAACTGACGGGGTTCCAACGCCCGTCCGCGGGCTTCTCGAGCGACACGGTCTTCTTCGACGCGGCATGGACGTCCGACGGTGCCCGGCACGAGCGGGCGCTCGTGCTCCGCATGGCGCCCCCGGGGGACGGCACGTTCCCGCACTACGACCTGACCGTGCAGTGGCAGGCCCAGCAGGCCGCCGTCGCCGCCGGGGTGCCCGTCGCCGACCCCGTGCTCGAGCCCGGAACAGGGTGGATCGGCACCCCGTTCCTCTTGATGCCCCGGGTGGAGGGCCACCTGGTGGGCGGGGTCACCCATCGGGACCGGTGGCTGCTCACCCTGGACGACTCGGCCCGGGGTGCCCTCTACCGCGACTTCGTCGCCGTGCTCTCCCGGATCCACCGGTCCGACGTCCCCCTCGACTCCGCCATCCCTCGTCGCGACAACGGGGCCGAGCTCGACCACTGGGACGCCTATCTGACATGGTCGAGCGGCGGGTCGCCCGTGGCCACCCTGGTCGACGCCCTCGGGTGGTGCCGCGACCACCGGCCGGCCGCCGAGCCGGAGCCGGCCCTGCTGTGGGGGGACGCCCGGCTCGAGAACGCGGTGATCGGCGACGACCTCCGGGTCCGGGCCGTGCTCGACTGGGACATGACCTCCATTGGGGCACCCGAGCACGACCTGGCCTGGTTCACCGGCCTCGACCTCACCATGGGCCACCTGTTCGGCGAGCGGACCGCCGGGTTTCCCGACAGGGCCGAGACCATCGCCCTGTTCGAGGGCCACTGCGGCCGCCCGGTCGAGCACCTCGCCTGGTACGAGACGCTGGCCATGGTCCGGAGCACGGCGGTGATGACCCGCCTGGGTTACCTGCAGCGGGACGCCGGCCGGCCCCTGCTTCTGCCGATCGACGACAACCCGATTCTCGACCTGCTCCGGGGCCGGCTGTCCTGACCGTGGCCGACGGGCCGGTCGGGCGCCGGGACCCGATTCAATGTTGAGTCCGCCGATAACGGCGTATGTGCCAACATGAGAATGATCGATTCACGCCATCGAGGAGCACACATGGACAATCCGCCGGCACGCGACGACGACCCGTTCGCGGCGATGGACCCCGAAATGGCGGCCAACCCGCAGCCCATGTTCAAGGTGCTGCGGGACACCGTGCCGGTCATGCCGGTCGAGGGCATGGGTGTGGTCCTCACCCGCAAGCTGGACGTCGACGAGGTCCTGCGCCATCCCGAGATCTTCTCGTCGAACACGGACGCGGTGGACCTGAAGAACATCCGGCCGCTGATCCCGCTGCAGATCGACCCGCCGGAGCACAAGAAGTTCCGGAAGCTGCTCGATCCCATCTTCGCCCCCCGCGAGGTGGCCCACCTCGAGGAGCCCCTCACCCGGGCGGTCAATGAGCTGATCGACCGCTTCATCGACGACGGCGCAGTCGACTTCTCCAAGGAGTTCTCCGTGCCGTTCCCGACCCGGGTCTTCCTGAGCCTCCTCGGGCTCCCGCTCGAGGAGCTGCCGCGCTTTCTGGCCATGAAGGACGGGATCATCCGGCCCCACATCGTCATCGGCGAGCCCTACGGCAGCGAGGCGATGCAGGAGTACCAGAAGAAAACGGCCGACTCCATCTACGACTACTTCAACGTGGTGCTCGACCAGAGGGAGGAGCAGCGACAGGACGACCTGCTCAGCCGGTTCCTCGACGCCACCGTGGACGGCCAGGAGCTCTCTCGCGAGGACATCCTCGACATCTGCTTCCTCTTCCTGATCGCCGGGCTCGACACCGTCACCGCCACGCTCGACTGCATCTTCGGCTACCTCGCCACCCATCCCGATCAGCGGAGGTTGATCGCAGAGGACCCTTCGATCATCCCGGCCGCCATCGAAGAGCTGCTCCGGTGGGAGACGCCGGTCATGGGTGTGGCCCGGGTCGCCGTCCGGGACACCGAGGTCGGTGGCTGCCCGGTGCACAAGGGTGACGGGGTGATGATCATGCTCGGCTCGGTGAACACCGACGAGGCCGACCTGCCCGATGCCGACGTCGTCCGGTTCGACCGCGAGGTCAACCGGCACGTGGCCTTCGGCGGGGGCGTGCACCGGTGCCTCGGGTCGCATCTGGCCCGCCAGGAGCTCCGCGTCGCCGTGCGGGAGTGGCACCGCCGGATCCCCGAGTACGAGGTCGCGGAAGGCCACACCCTCGTCTACACCCCGTCGATCCGGTCGATCGACCATTTCCCGATGGTGTTCACCGCCGCCACCTGAGCCGTACCGGACCGGCAGCCGAGTGGCACCGTTCCCCCGTCCCGTCCGCCGGCCCATCCCCGCGCACCGAACCGACACCACGACAGGAGCAGCCATGGACTTGAGTCAGCACTCCGCCATCGTGACCGGCGGGGCCGGCGGCCTCGGGGCCGCCACGGTCCGCCGCCTGACCGCCCTGGGCCTGCGGGTCGTGGTCTTCGACCGGGCGCTCGAGGCCGGCGAGGCGCTCGTCCGCGACCTGGGGTCCGGCACCGCCGTTGGGGGGGACGTCAACGACGACGTCGACGTGGCCACCGCCCTCGACGCGGCCGCCGCAATGGCCCCGCTCGGGGTGCTGGTCAACGTGGCCGGCGGCGGCATGGGTGGGCGCACGCTGTCCAGGGACAACACACCGCTCTCCATGGACGCGTTCCGGGCGACCATGGAGCTCAACGCCCTCGGCACCTTCAACGTCACCCGATTGGCCGCGGCCCGGATGGCCGCCAATGCCCCAGATGAGACCGGGCAGCGCGGCGTGGTGGTCAACACCGCGTCGATCGCCGGCTACGAGGGTCAGACCGGGCAGGTCGCCTACGCCGCGGCCAAGGCGGCGATCCTGGGGATGAGCCTCCCGCTGGCCCGCGACCTGGCGCCCGTCGGCATCCGGGTGTGCGCCATCGCCCCGGGCACGATGGGAACACCCCTCATGCAGAGCGCCCCCGAGGAGATGCAGGCCAAGCTGGTGGAGAACATCGTGTTCCCCCGGCGGATGGGTGAGCCCGACGAGTTCGCCCGCCTGGTGGAGAGCATCGTGACCAACCCCTACCTCAACGGGGAGAACATCCGGCTCGACGGCGCGTTGCGCTTCCCGCCCAAGTAGGCCGCGAGGCCCCGGCTCCCGGCGCCGCGGTCGCGTCGGTGCGGGGTCAGAGGATGGCCCCGGTCTCCTTGTGGGCGATGATCGCGTCCCAGTCCAGGCCCAGTTCGAGCAGGATCTCCTCGGTGTGCTGCCCGTGCTCCGGAGCGGGCAGCAGGTGGTCGGCCTCCTCGTTCATCTGCACCGGGTTGGCCACGAGGTCGTACTCGCGGCCGTCCCCGCGCTCCACGTGCGCCAGATAGCCGTTGGCCCCCACCTGGGGATCGTCGACCAGCTCACTGGCCATCTGCACCGGGGCCCACGCCCCCGACAGGTCGGCCAGTGCCGTCTTCCACTCCTCGTAGGTCCGGGAGGCGAACACCTCGTCGATCGCCTTGACACAGGCCTCGCGGTTGGTGAAGCGGCTGGCACCGTCGACGAACCTCGGATCGTCGATGAGGTCCGGCCGACCGATGCAGGTGCAGAACTCCGGCCAGAACCGGTCCGCCTGCAGCATCATCAGCGTGATGAAGCGGTCGTCACTCGTGCGGTAGCTCCCGACGAGAGGATTCGGGGAGGCGCTCCGATTGAACTTGGGCATCGGATCCCCCCCGTAGAGGCCGGAGGCCACTATGTCGGGCGACAGCACCCACATGGCCAGGCCGAGCAGCGACACGTCGATGATCGGGGCCTCTCCGGTGGTGGCACGCTGGAGGAGGCCGGCGGCGACCCCCCCGGCGATGGCCATGCCACCGGCCAGGTCGCCGAAGGCTGCCCGTCCCCCGATCGGGAACTTGGCGTCGGGCGGAGTCAACGCATGGGCCACCCCCCCGCGCCCCCAGTAGACGGAACCGTCGTAGCCGGGCTTCTCCCGGTCCGCGCCAAGGGGCCCCTGGCCCGAGCCACGGGCGTAGACGATGTTGGGGTTGACGGCCCGGATGTGCTCGACGTCGATCTTCAGCCTCTGGCGGACAGCCGGCAGAAAGCTGGTCAGGAACACGTCGGAGCTCTCGACCAGCTTGTAGAGGAGGTCTCTCCCGGCATCCGTGGAGATGTCGATGCCGATGCTCCGCTTGCCCCGGTTGGGCTGTTCCATGATGTAGTTCACGGCGTTCTCCCCGCCCGGGATCAGGCCCATGGAGACAAGGCCCCGCTGGGGATCGCCGGTCTGGGGATGCTCGACCTTGATCACGTCGGCGCCCCAGTCGGCCAGGACCGCCCCGGCCGCCGGGACGAACGTCCACGCCGCCACTTCGAGGACTCGATATCCGGACAGTGCGTTCGCCATTCTGGCTGATCCTTTTCTCGGGTGGCCGCCGTCTTGAGGGTCGACCGCAGGGGCAGAAGTGTCGTGAGCGGACGGTCGACGGGACGATCAGTCAGACTGGCCGACCGAGAGCAGGTCGGTGGCCAGCGTGCCGCGCTTGGCGATCCCTTCGCGTGCCGTCGACCGGATCGAGACGTCGTGGCCCGCCGCCTGCGCCCGCAGCGCACCCACCGTGCACCGCTCCCGACCGCCCAGGGCGGCGAACGGATCGTAGTGGAAGTGGCGCATGGCGTTCAGGTGGGTGATGCGGTCGAGGTCGTGGTCGGAGATGCCCGAGAGGTTGGCGGCCAGGGTCTCCGGTGCGGTCGGCCAGGTCGAGTCGGAGTGGGGGTAGTCGCATTCCCACATCACGTTGTCCATCTCGAGGTACTCGCGGCTGGCTACACCGAAGTGGTCGTCGATGAAGCAGGTGAGCACGTTCCGGTTGAACACCTCGCTCGGCAGCTGGTTCCCGTAGTCCTGCCCGGTCCAGGCGTGGTGGCGGTCGTAGTTGTAATCGATCCGCTCGAGGAAGTAGGGAATCCAGCCGATTCCGCCCTCGGACAGGGCCACCTTGAGGTCGGGGAAGCTCCGCAGGACCGGCGACCACACCAGGTCGGTGGCCGCCTTCACGATGTTCATTGGGGTGAGCGTGATCAGGCAGTCCATCGGGGCATCGGGTGAAGTGATCACCAGTTCGGACGACGAACCGATGTGCATGCACACGACCACTTCCTCCTCGCTGCACGCCCTCCAGAACGGATCCCAGTGGTCGGTGTGGATGCTGGGCCACCCGAGCTTGGACGGATTCTCCGAGAAGGTCACCGCATGGGCCCCCTTCGCCGCGGTGCGGCGCACCTCGGCGGCCATGACCTCCGGGTCCCAGATGGCCGGCAGGGCGCACGGGATGAAGCGACCCGGGTGGGTGCCACACCACTCGTCGATGTGCCAGTCGTTGTAGGCGCGGACCATGGCCAGTGCCACGTCCTTGTCCTCGGTGCGGGCGAACAGCTGTCCGCAGAACTGGGGGAACGACGGGAAGCACAACGAGCCGACCATGCCGTTCGCATCCATGTCCTTGACCCGCTCGTCGATGTCGTAGCAGCCGGGGCGGAGCTGGTCGAAGGAGGTGGGTTCGAGCCCGTACTCCTCACGAGGGCGGCCGGCGACGGCATTGAGCGCGACGTTCGTGAGCACCTGGCCCTCGTAGAGCCAGGCGTTGGTCCCGTCCTCGTTGGTGATGAACCGGGGGGCCAGGTCGACGTACTTGGCGGGCAGGCGGCCGTCGAACATGCCTGAGGGCTCGACGACGTGGTCGTCGACGCTCACCATCACCATCTCGTTGATCTCCATCGGCATGCTCCCCCTCTGGCCCCATGGCGTGGACACGGTGATTCTGGCAGACCCTTTGGTGGCTGTCATCTCACGCGGCGCTAACCGCACAGACCCAGGAGGAGAACGGGGCTGTCGCAGCGCCGGGGCCCAGCCGGGCCGGACCCGTCGCCGCCACCACCGGGCCGGCCGCCGGTTCGAGTTCCGTTCGGGCCTCGGGTCACGCCTCGTGCACGAGGCGCCCGCCGACCACGGTGGCCACCACGTGTCCGGAATCCAGATCCTCGAGCGATCGGCGGTGGTCGCAGTCGAGGAGGCAGAGATCGGCCCGCGCCCCGGGACCGATGGTGCGGGGTGGCCCGCCGGGCGACCCGCCACCGGAGAGGAAGAGCCGGAGGGCGCGACCGGGGCTCAGCCGCTCGGTTGGCCCCATCGGACGACCAGAACGGGTAAGGCGTCGCACGGCCGCGGTCATGGCCACCCCGGGTCCTCCGGTCCGAACGGGGCGTCCGTGCTCCCGCCCAGGCCCGCTCCCGCCCGCTCCAGGCTGGCGCACCGGTAGAGGTGGGGGAGGTCGTCCGCCTCCACCTCCACCAGGTAGTCGTCGCCCCGTTCGAGGAGGAACGACGGCTGGGTGACCACCGTGATCCCCATGCCGGCCAGACGCTCCACCAGGTCGGGTGGCAGGACCCCGCCGTGCTCCATCCGGTCGCCGGCCCGGGCCCCGACTTGCTCCCAGGCGGCCACGGCCAGGACCGATGCGACCCTGGTCACGCAGTGCAGGGCCACCGGCCGGACCGGTGCACCGCTTCGAGCTGTCCGGCCAGCCCGTCGACACCGGGGCACCGCCCGTCGGAGACCATCACCTTGGCCGGTCCGAGGTCGAGCCCCTCCGGCACCCGGGCCTCGACGGCGCCCATGGCCCCCACCCGCTGGACGACGGCGCCGGAGCGACAGGCCGCGGCCAGGGCCTCGAGGTCGGCCGCGGTCCGGGTCGGCGTGGCATCGGTCACCCCGGTCACGCCATAGGAGGCGAGCCGACGGCTCACGACACCGAGGTCGGGTGACCCGCCCCGGGGGAGGCGTGCGGCGAGCGAGTCGTCCCGGTCGAACAGCCGGCCCGTCGGCACACCACGCCCGTCCCGCTCTACGCCCTCGGACCGGTCGCCCCCGACCCCGAGCTCTGCACAGCCGCCGAGTTGAGTAGCCACTGATGTCCCGAGCGATGCTGCACCCGCACCGGTCGGTCCGGCACCATGTCGTCGAGCACCCACCGGTCGAGCCGGTCGCCGGACGTCCCGTCGTACCCGACGGCACGGAGCCAGGCGCCCGGCGCCAGCCGCGAATCTGACTCGCGCAGCAACCGGCGAAGGTCACCCGGTCCCGACGCGGCGCCCCCGCCGACGTCGACCGACGTCGACTTGGCCGCCATGGCCATCAGATGCAGACGAGGCCGCCGGCGCAGCGGATGTCCACCCGGCCGCCGGCCAGTTCGACGTCGCGCACCAGGAGCGCCGTCATCGGGGCCTGGGTGCCAGGCGTGCCGACCCGTCGACGGCTGGCGTGGGCTGGACCAGGCCACCGGCCACATCGGCCATCGACGCCTCGATCAGGTGATCGCCGCCTTCCTCGAGAGCGGTGAACACGGCCGACGCCGCCGCAAGCCCCGTCACCGGGTCGGCGACGGCGTCGGCGCAGAAGCACGGTCCTCGTTCGTCCCAGACGACGAGGCCACCGGCTGCCGCGGCGTCATCGCCGAAGGCCACCCGCCCCCCGGAGCCGGCCGAGCTGCCGTACCCGCTGATCGACAGCCAGATCCGCGGCCGATGGTCACGGACCGTCGACTCGGGATCGAGGCCGAGCTGCTCGAGCGCCCGCGGCCGTGCCGCCGTGATGACCACGTCGGCCCCCTCCACGACGCTCCGCAGCGTGCGTTGGCCTTCGGACGACCCGAACTCGACGACCGTGGACGTCTTGCCCCCGTTGAGCGATCGATAGTGGTCGGGCTGCCCCCGTCGGGCGCCGTCCGGCCGTGACGCCGATTCGACCTTGACCACCGCGGCGCCGGCCCGGCGGAGAAGCGCCCCCACCAGTGGGCCCGCCCACAGGGCCGACAGGTCGGCAACCACCAGCCGGGTCATCGGTACCGCCGGCGCACCCGCTCCCAACCGGCGCGTCCGGATCCCGGTGACGTGGCCGTCCGATCCCCCCGGCGCCGCGGCTTCCCGTCGGCGCTCCCCCACCCGGGCCACCGGCAGGCCGAGCAGCGTCGAGCGCTCGAGGAGCCCGACCACGCCGTGACGCTCCGCCTCCGCGGCGACCGTGGCCCAGTCGCTGCGGCCCACCGGCCCGTCGAGCCCCAGCCAGGCGGCGACCAGGTCCCAGTCGCTCGGACGGGCCAGGCTCACCCCGATCCACCCGTCGCCGGCGCGGACCAGCCGGGAGGCCCGGCTGCAGCTCACAGCTCCACCCCGACGCATCCGACCGAGCACGGCGCGCTCAGCCATGACCGCCAGGGGATCGACCACCACCGGCCGCCCCAGTCGTCCCGAGCGACGGGCGATCTCCGTGGCCAGGCGCCGCACGCCGGGGACCAGGCCCGGCGGCGGCCCGAGCCCCGGACCATCAGGCCGACCGGTGAGCATCATCAGCCCGGACGCCGCCCACGCCGTCAGCGTGTCGGCCGGCTCCGGCCCGACGTCGGGCGCCGGGCATCCCCCACTCACGTCAACCGCCCCCGTGGCCCATGGCGGCAAAACACTACCCTCATGTCATGCACCCCACCGTCGTCGCCGGGCCCGACTTCGCCCAGGTCCTGGACAGCGGCGAGGCCTTCGAGGAGCTCGCCGGCAGCGACGGGCATCTGGTGCTGGTCGACGGCGACGACCTGCCCGACGCCCTCGGGAGCGACGCGACGGGACGCCTCGTCACGCTGCCGGCCGTGATCGTCGCCGTCATCCGCAACCCGGACCGCCGACCCGACTGGGCCGATCTCGTGCTCGCGGCGGACGACCCGCGCCTGGTTGCCGTCCGCTCCGCCGTCCGGGCCAACCCTCAGGCGGCCACCGTGCTGGCCGTGCTGCTCCGGTCCGGGGGGGCACGGTCGATCCCCGAAGGGCTGCTGGCCGAGTCCACCGCCTACGGGCTCCTCCAGGGTGGCCCGGAGTTCGCCCGCTGGCGGAGCGGGCGGTCCGTACGCCACCGGGCGACCGGCGACGGGCCGGCGGTCCTCGTCCGACGGCGGGACGACGAGCTGTGGGTCACCCTCAATCGGCCCCGGGTCCTCAACGCGCTCGACTCGGCGATGCGTGACGAGTTGGAAACCGCCCTCCATGTCGCCGTGATGGACCCCTCCATCACCTCGGTGCACCTCGACGGGGCCGGCCCCTCGTTCTGCAGCGGGGGTGATCTCCAAGAGTTCGGCACACGGTCCGATCCCCCGTCCGCCCACCTCGTGCGCCTGCTCCGCAACCCCGCGAGGACGATTGCCGAGCTGGCCGACCGCACGGTGGCCCACCTCCACGGCGACGTCGTCGGGTCCGGTGTCGAATTAGCCGCGTTCGCCCACCGGGTGGTGGCGGCCCGTTCCACACGCCTCTCCCTCCCCGAGGTGCGGCTCGGGCTGATCCCCGGGGCCGGGGGGACGGTGAGCCTGCCGCGCCGCATCGGCCGTCACCGGACCCTGCTACTGGCCCTTGCCGTCCAATCGGTCGATGCCGCCACCGCGCTCGACTGGGGGCTGGTGGACGAGGTGTCCGGGTGACCGGGACAGTGCCGGGTTACCATCCTTGCGCCGGGGCAGGTCGGGCAGTACGTGCGGCCCGACGTCCTCGACCACGCCGGCACGGCCGGATTCCAGCGTGCAGCCCTCCCCGCGATCGGTAAGGGGCCTCGACCTTGAACATCGCACTCCTGCTCGACCTCGCGGCCGACACCCTCGGCGACCGCACCGCGCTCACCGACGAGTCCGGTGACCTCACCTACGTGGAGATGCGGGACCTCGCCCGGTCGGCCGGAGCGCGGCTCTCCGAACGGGGGGGCCGCACGCTGGCCTTCGCCGACGTGAATTCGGCGGCCGTCCCGGCCGCGCTGTTCGGGGCCGCCTGGGCCGGGGCCGCCTACGCCCCGCTCAACTTCCGGTTGCCGCCCGACTCCCTGAACGCCCAGGTCGCCCGCCTCGACCACCCGGTCACCGTCACGTCGACCGAGCTGTCCGGCCGGATCGGCGACGCGTCGAGCCAGTCGTCGGTCGAGTGGGAGCGCGGGATCCGGTCCTCGACGGGCACGTCGGAGGCCGCATACCGGCCCGAGCCGGAGGGCGCCGCGGTGATCCTGTTCACCAGCGGTTCGTCGGGGGCGCCCAAGGCCGCGTTGCTGTCCCACGAGAATCTGCTGTCCTACGTCATGGAGACGGTGGAGTTCGCCGGCGCGGGCGCCGACGAGGCCCTGATGCTGGCTGCGCCACCGTTCCACATCGCCGGCGTGGCGGCCGTCCTCACTTCCGTGTACTCGGGGCGCCGACTGCTGCCCCTGGCCGGGTTCACACCCGAGGGCTGGCTGCGCCAGGCCCGTGCCCGCAGTGCGACCCACGCCTTTCTCGTGCCCACCATGCTGGCCCGCATAGTCCAGGTCATGCAGTCCGATCCGGGGCTGCGGGTGCCGACCCTTCGCTTGATCTCCTACGGCGGTTCCCGAATGGCCATGCCGATCCTCGAACGGGCCCTCCAGCTGTTCCCCGATGTTGACTTCGTCAACGCCTACGGGCTGACCGAGACCTCGTCGACCGTCGCCGTGCTCGGCCCCGAGGAGCATCGGGAGGCCCTGGCCAGCGCCGACCCGGACGTGCGTCGCCGGCTCCGCTCGGTCGGGCGGCCGCTGCCCGGCGTCGAGGTGGCCGTCGTCGGCGTCGACGACCGGCCGGCCCCGCCGGGGGTGCCCGGACCGATCCGGGTCCGAGGGCCGCAGGTCGGAGGTGAGTACCTCGACACGGAGTCCGGCCTCGACCGGGCCGGATGGCTGGTGACCGGCGACGTGGGGTTCGTCGACGACGACGGATACCTGTTCGTCGAGAGCCGGGCCGACGATGTGATCATCAAGGGTGGGGAGAACCTCTCGCCCTCGGAGATCGAGGACGTGCTGCTGCGGCACGGCTCGGTGCAGGCCGCCGCCGTGGTCGGCATCCCCGATCCCGAGTGGGGCGAGACGGTGGCCGCGGCCGTGGTAGTCGAGCAGCGACCGGACGGGCCCGGCCCGGATCAGATCGCCGAGGCGCTCATGACCTGGGTGCGCGAGCAGCTCGGGTCGTTCAAGGCGCCGGTACGGGTGGACGTGTTCGACGAGCTGCCGGCCACCGCCACCGGCAAGGTCCTCCGACGGGTGGTGCGCGACCGCCTGTCTGCACCCGATGCCGGCGCCCCGGCGACGCCACCGGTGGGACCCGGAATGGCTAGCCGGTGAGCGGGCCGATCACCTTCCGGCCGAAGGACTCGAGCGTCGACGGCGGGGCGAAGTCGGTAAACCACACGTAGAATCGGTCGACGCCCTGGCGGTGGTAGCCGGTGAAGTGCTCGATGAGCTCGTCCGCGTCCCCGACCATCAGCCGGCTGGTCATCCCGCCGAACCTCCGACGGGCCACGCCCTCGATCTGGTCACGCTGCGACTCGACGGGGATGTACCCCACCAGATGCTGGGTCGACACCCGGGCCGAGCCGACCTGGGGCCGCAGTTCCCCCAGGCGATCGAGCGCGTGGACCGGCAGGTTCCACCAGTCGGCGTGCCGTCGGACCAACTGCAGGGTCCGGGGGCCTAGTCCACCGACGACGATGGGGATCCGGGTGAGCGGCGTGGGCTGCTGACCGGCGCAGTCGACCGTGAAAGACTCCCCCCGGTGGACGACGGGCTCGCCACCCCAGAGCGCCTCGATCAGCTCGAGGCTCTCGCCGAGTCGCTGCACGCGCCGGTCGGCTCGATCCACGGTGACGCCATAGGACACCAGCTCGTCGGGGACCGACCCCGACCCCAGACCCAGCTCGAACCGTCCACCCGAGGCGTGGTCCAGGGTCACCGCCTGGCGGGCCAGCATTGCCGGGTGGCGCAGGGCGTCGCACAGCACGAGGTGGCCCACGACGAGGTCGGTGGTACGCGCCGCCACCCAGGCGGCCAGGGTCATGGCCTCGAACATGGGAGCCGACTCGCTCAACGGGGGCGCCAGGTGGTCCATGAACGCGATGCCGCCGAATCCGCTGGCCTCGGCGGCCATCGCCCGCTCGGTGATCGCCCCGACGCCCATCCGCATCTGGGGAAGGTAGAGAAAGAACTCCGGCCCGTTCACCTGGCGTCACACCGCCTCGTCCTTGCCTCGTCGCTGTGTCGTCGCTTCGGTCACGTCGCCGCCCCACGGGCGTGCGCGGATGCCGGCGGGTCGGCAGGTGGCCCACTCCCGCTGCCGGATACGCTCGCGCATGATAGCAATCGCCTCGCTCGAGGACCTCACCTCCCACGTCGGCCGCCACCTCGGCTTCAGCGACTATTTGGAGATCACCCAGCAGCGGGTGGACAACTTCGCCGAGGCCACCGGTGACCGCCAGTGGATCCATGTGGACGTCGCGCGGGCGGCAGGAGGGCCCTTCGGCGGCACCATCGCCCACGGCTACCTGACGCTGTCCCTCGGGCCGTTGCTGCTCCACGACCTCCTGAGTTGGCAGAACATCAGGATGGGGGTGAACTACGGGCTGAACCGGGTCCGGTTCCCCAGCCCGGTGCCCGTCGGGTCCCGGGTGCGACTCGGCGCCGTCCTGCTGGAGGCCGAAGACCTGGGCGGCGGTGGGGTGCAGGCCCGCGTCGAGTTGACCTTCGAGCTCGACGGCGCGCCCAAGCCTGCCTGTGTCGCCGAGCTCATCCTGCGCTACTACTTCGACCAGTAGGCCCGCCGCCGTGGGATCGGTGCCACTGGGGCCAGCCGCCGTGGGGGCGGGGGACCCGCAGCCTCAGAGGTCCCAGAACCGCTCGCGCCCGGACTCCCTCAGTTGCCGGTGGAGCTCGTCGGCCTCCGCCGGGCCGAATACGCGGTAAGCGGCGTCACCCCTGGTGCGGACCCACTGTTCGTCACCCGCGGTGCGGTCCGGCCGGTACTTCTGGTGGACCAGCGTGCGGGTCAGCACCTTGTTGGTGGGTGAGGTGGGGACGGCGGTCGAGACCCGGATGTGCGTCGGCCGCCACTTCGGGCTGAGATCGGCCTGCCCGTCGATCCATGCGGCGAATTCCACCGGATCGAACGCGGCGCCGGACCGCATGACCAGCGTCATCATGACCCGGTCGCCGGCCTCGGGGTCGGGCACCCCGTAGGCGACGCAGACCAGCACGTCGGGATGTCGGGCCACCACGGTCTCGATGGGTCCCACCGGGAAATTCTCCCCGTCGACCCGTATCCAGTCGGCGGTCCGGCCGGCGAAGTAGAGGAAGCCCTCGGCGTCGAGGTACCCGAGATCACCGCTCCAGTACCAGCCGTTGCGGGTCGCCCGCTGGTTCGCCTCCTCGTTGTTGTAGTAGCCCTCGAACACCCCGATGCCCGAGGTGTTGACGATCTCTCCGACGCACGCAACCGGGTCGACCAGGGTGCCGGAGTCGTCGAAGGTGGCCCGGGGCAGCTCTCGCCCGTCCTCGCCGAAGATCTTGAGCTCGGGCCCGGCCCGGCCCACCGAGCCCGGCGGGGCGTCCTCGATCCGGGTGACGGCGAGACCCCCCTCGGTGGCACCGAAGGCATCGATGACATGGACGCCGAAGCGTTCGGCGAAGGCCTCGACCACCTGGGGTGCGCCCTCGTTCCCGTAGGCCACCCGCAGGGTGTTGTCGGCGTCGTCCGCGCCCTCCGGCTGCGCCAGGATGTAGGCCAGCGGTTTGCCGGTGTAGTTGAAGTAGGTCGCACCGTAGCGACGGACGTCACCCAGCCACCCGGACGCGGTGAACTTCCGGGCCAGGCCCACTGACGCTCCCACCACGATGGACGGGGCCCACCCGACCATCACCGAGTTGGAGTGGAACAGCGGCATCGAGACGTAGCCGACGTCGTCCAGGCCGATCCCCATCATCTGGGCCATGCGGTTCCCGGTCACCAGGATGCGACGCTGCGAGCAGATGACCGCCTTGGGGGCAGCCGCGGTCCCACTGGTGAAGATCAGGGCCCACGGCTGTTCCAGACCGACCTCGGCGTGGGGATCGCTGTCGGGCTCCGAGGAGAGGGTGTCATCGAGAGACTCCCCCACCACCAGCACGTTGTCCAGCTCGCCGAGGACCGGGGCGATGAGTCCGTAGTGCCCGGGCTCGTACACCACCAGGTCGCAGTGCGTGTGGCGCACGTCGTGGAGCAGGTGCTCACCACTGCGCGTGTGGTTGACGCCGACGATCGCGGCCCCGGCCAGGGCCGCCCCTCCGAACGCGTAGAGGTACTCGGGCACGTTGTCGAGCAGCACGCCCACATGGAGCGGCCGGTCGGGCCGCTTCGACCGGAGGAAGAGGTTCGCCCACCGGCACGAGGCCCGGTAGTACTCGGCGTGGCTGATGACCAGGTCGTCGAAGCGCACCGCGGGCCGATCCCGGATCGCCGGGTCCGCGGCGTTGCGCCGGAGCAGGGCGGCCGCGCTCTCGGCCGGCAGGGCGGCCTGGCCCAGGGCCGGGGCCGCTCCCGCAGATGAGGACGTCATGACCGGGCCCTCACATGACAGGTGTGCCGGCCAGCACCGACGACCGGAGCTCGGCGGCCAGTGCGGCCCGGTGGCAGGACGCGTCGCCGTAGTCGAGTTGGGAGAACTGGGCCCGCTTGATGTAGAGGTGGAGGTCGTGCTCCCAGGTGAACCCGATCCCCCCGTGCACCTGCAGGCCCGAGGACATCACCCGCTTGGACGCGTCAGCGCACCACACCTTCGCCGTCGCGGCCGCCAGCGACCACCCCGGCTCCGCGGTGGAGACCGCCCAAGCGGCGTACCACGTCGTCGAGCGCATGCCCTCGACATCGACCAGCATGTCCGCACACCGGTGCTTCACCGCCTGGAAGCTCCCGATGGGCACGCCGAACTGAATCCGATCCTTGGCGTACTGGGCCGCCAGCTCCAGCACGCGGTCTGCGCCCCCCAGCAGCTCGGCCGACGTGGCCACCGCCCCGAGGCCACCGAGGCGCGCCGCCTCGGCCGCCCCACCGAGGCGCACCGCCGGCGTTCGGTCCATGGTGAGCCACGACAACGTGCGGGTGAGGTCCATAGCCGGCTCGGCCGGTGGGCGGCCCACCTCGGCCAGGTCGACCAGGTAGACAGCATCGGGCACGACCACCACCGCGACATCGGCGACGGAGGCACCCTCGACGGGACCCAACCGACCGGTCAGGAGCACCTGGTCGCCGTCGCCGGAGCACTGCAGCGCATCGGGCCTGGCCGTCCAGGCCACCGCGCCCATCGACGAACCCTCAAGCAGTCCGGCCGTCACCTCGCGGTGGTCGGTGCGTCCTGCCAGTGCCGCCAGTGTGATCAATTGCGGGGCGAAGGGGACCGGGGCCAGGTGACGCCCGGCCTCTTCGAGCAGCACGGCCGCCTCGACCCACCCGAGTCCGAGGCCACCTTCCCGCTCCGGTACGGCGACGGCGATCCAACCCTGGTCGACCATGGCGTCCCACAGCACGTGGTCGTAGGGAGCACCGCCGGCCAGGTGGGCGCGGACCTGCGGAGGGCCCGAGTAGCGGTCGAGGAGTTGGCGGGCTCCTTCCTGAAGCGCCCGTTGATCGGCCGACAGATCGAAGTCCATTGCTGGATAGTATGACGCGGATGCCGCCGAATCAGTGGGGCCAATGGACCTGAGTTCGAGCGGTGCCGAGCTCGCCCTCCGATCCGACATCTGCTCGTGGCTGCACGAGCACCTTCCCTGGGAGTACGGAAAGGGCCTCCCCCACCGGTTCGACGACCTCGCTGACGAGGTCGCATTCGGCCGACGGTGGCAGGCATCGCTGGCCGAGGACCGGTGGGTGGGCGTGACCTGGCCCGAGACCTACGGGGGGCGGGGCGCAGGACCGACCGAGTACTTCATCGTGCAGGAGGAGCTGGCCCGGGCCCGGGCGCCGGAGATCGTCGGCCGGATCGGGGTCAATCTGGCCGGGCCCACGCTCCTGGCCCACGGCCGCGAGGACCAGCGGGTCCGCTGGCTGCCCAAGATCCTGAGGGCCGAGGAGATGTGGTGCCAGCTGTTCAGCGAGCCGGGAGCGGGGAGCGACCTGGCCAGTGTGGCCACCCGGGCCACCGCCGTGGACGGCGGCTGGGTGCTCGACGGGCAGAAGGTGTGGACCTCCTACGCCCAGTTCGCCGACTGGGGTGTGTGCCTCGCCCGCACCGATCCCGAGGCGCCGAAGCACCACGGCCTGTCCTATCTGGTCGTTGACATGCACGCGGCGGGCGTAGACGTGCGTCCCCTGGTGCAGCTGACCGGGGAGGCCGAGTTCAACCAGGTCTTCCTGGACCAGGTATTCGTGCCCGTCGACCAGCTGGTCGGGCCCGAGCACGAAGGATGGATGGTCGCCAATTCGACGCTCTCCCACGAGCGGGGGACCAATCCGCGCCAGCTGGTGATCCACATGCAGCTGCTCGACGAGCTCCTGCGCATGGCCGTCGCCAACGGCAGCATCGACGACGCGCGCCTCCGGCAACGACTGGCCCAGGCCTACGTCGAGGTCCGGCTCTTCCAGCTCCACAACCTCCGCAGCATCAGCCGACTGGCCAAGGGGCTCGACCCGGGGCCGGAGGGCAGCGCGCTCAAACTCTACTGGAGCGAGATGAGCAAGCGGCTGCACGACACCACCATGGCGGTTCTCGGCGAGTCTGCACCGCTGTGGAAGGGTGCGGCCCACACGCCGGGTGACGGCGAGTGGCAGCGGTCGTGGCTCTATTACCAGGCGTCCTCCGTCTGGGCCGGGACCAACGAGATCCAACGCACCATCCTGGCCGAGCAGGTGCTCGGCCTCCCACGACCGAGTCGCCCGGGACCACCGGGCGACGGAGCTGCACGTTCGCCCGAGAGGAGAGTGTCGTCCCATGGATGAGCCGGTTGTCCTCTACGAGACCCGTGGCCATGTGGCCACGATCACCATGAACCGCCCGGAGGTGGCCAACGCCCAGGACACCGCCCTGATCGACGGCATCGACGCCGCGCTCGACCGGGCGGACGCCGACGACGAGGTCCGAGTCGTCGTGCTGGCCGGCAACGGCAGGCACTTCTCCGCCGGCCACGACCTGAAGGCGCTGGTCGGCGACACCGAGCCCGACGAGTGGCGGCTGATGCGCGAGACGCCTGAGGGGAAGTTCCGGCACGAGCAGGTCATGTACTACGAGCGCTGCAAGCGGATCTACTCGTTCCGCAAGCCGACCATCGCCGCCGTGCAGGGAGCCTGCGTGGCGGCCGGGCTGATGCTGGCCTGCATGTGCGACCTGATCGTGGCGGCCGACGACGCCACCTTCCAGAATCCTGTGCTCCGAATGACCGGTGCCGGCGTCGAGCTGCTGGTCGAGCCCTGGGAGCTCGGCATTCGTAAGGCCAAGGAGTTCCTGTGGACGGGTGAGAAGCTCGACGCGCAGGAGGCGTGGAGGCTCGGCCTGGTCAACCGGGTCGTCCCGCGCCGCGAACTGACCGAGCGGGTCAACGAGCTGGCCGACCGAGTGGCCCTGGTCCCGCCGGCGACCGCGCAGGTGGTCAAGGACTCGCTCAACAACACGGCGGCGCTCATGGGCAAGGAGGCGTCGTGGAAATACCACTTCATGGCCCATCACTGGATGCACAACACCGAGACGGCCACCTCGGCACTCCGGGCCCGTCGGGAGAAGCAGTCCATGTCCGAGGTCTTCGCCGAGCATCGTGACTGAGCCGACGGGCGCCTCGGTTCGAGGGGGCGAGCCGCTCGGCCCGTCCGGGGGGCCACGACCAGCGGACAGCCCTCCGCTGGCGGGCATCCGGGTCGTCGACGTCGGCACTCGGATCAGTGCGCCGTTCTGTGCTGGCCTGCTCGGGGAGATGGGGGCCGAGGTCATCAAGATCGAGGATCCACGGGGGGGCGACTTCATGCGTTCGATCGGGCCCTTCGTGCCGACCGACGACGAAAGCCCCGGGTACTCGTTGTGGTGGGCCGTGGAAGGCCGGGGTCGCAGGGGGATCACCTGCAATCTGCGCGAGCCCGCAGGCCAGGAGTTGTTCCGGCGCCTGGCGGCCACCGCCGATGTGGTGTGCGAGAACTTTCGGCCGGGAGCGATGGAGCAGTGGGGCATCGGCCCCGAGGACTGCGATCCCCGCCTGACGTGGGCGCGGATCAGCGTGTTCGGCCAGGACGGTCCCTACTCGGGCCGAACCGGACTGGACCGGATGGGCATCGCGTACGGCGGCCTGCTCCACCTGACCGGGTACCCGGACCGGCCCCCGGTGCGACCCGGCGTCTCGGTGTCCGACTACCTCACTGGCACCTTCGCCGCCGCCGCGGTGGCCGGCGCGCTCTACCGGCGGGACGGGCCGGGGGGAACCCGACGCGGGGGGGTCGTCGACGCGCCGCTGTACGGCTCGATACTGCGGATCCTCGAGTGGACCGTGGCCGCGCAGGATCGCCTGGGCACGACGCGCCAACGGGAGGGGAACCGGATGGCGACGTCCGCTCCGATCGACAACTACCCCACCGCCGACGGAGCCTACGTCTGCGTGGTGGCCGGATCGAACGCCAATTTCCGCAGGCTGTGTGCCGCCATGGGGCGCCCCGGGTTGGCCGACGACCCGCAGTGGAGCACGCTGGAGCGACGGGCCGAGCGGTCCGACGAGATCAACGACCTGGTGGCCGAGTGGACGTCGACGCTCACCGCCGCCGAGGTCGAGGCGGCGTGCATCGCCCACGAGGTCCCGGTGGGAACCGCCTACAGCGCGCTGGACATCCTGGGCGACCCCCACTTCGCGGCCCGCGGCGACCTGGTGACCGTGGACGACCCCGTGGCCGGTCCGCACCGCCAGCAGGCACCCTTCCCCCGGCTGGACGGCCGTCGGCCCGCTGCACCCCGACCCGCTCCCGGCCTGGGCGAGCACAACGACGAGGTGTGGCAGACGATGGTCGGACTCTCGGAGGCCGAAGTGGACCTCCATCGCCGGAACGGCGTGATCTGAACGTGCCGGAACGACTCAGGAGTCGGACCCGGCAAACCGGGGTGGGCGCCGCTCCTTGAACGCCGCCATGCCCTCGGCCATCTCCTGCGACGTCGCGGCCAGCGCCTGGGACTGGGCCTCCCGGTCCAGTGACAGTGGGAGGGCCGTTTCGAAGGTGGCGTTCAGGAGCTGCTTGGACAGCCCCAGTGACCGGGTGGGCCCTGCGGCCAGGCGGGCGGCCAGCTCACCGGCAACGACCATGAGCTCGTCGACCGATGGGAGGCACCGGTAGGCCAGCCCCGACGCCACGGCCTCGGCGCCGACCAGCTCCTCCCCCAGCATCACCATCGCCTTCGCCCGCGGCAGCCCCACCAGCCGGGGCAGCAGGTAGGCCCCCCCGGCATCGACGACCAGGCCCCACCGTGCGAACGACCAGATGAACTTCGTGGCCGGCTGCACCAACACGAAGTCACAGGCCAGGGCCAGGTGGGCGCCAGGGCCGACAGCGGTGCCGTTGACTGCGGCCACCGTGGGCTTGTCCAACTCCCATAGCTCCCGGATGAAAGTCTGGACCCCCTTCCGGAGCGCCTCGCTGGTCGAACGCGGGTTGAACCCGGCCGAGCCCGCCTGGCTCACGGTGGAGGCACGCAGGTCCATGCCGGAGCAGAACGAGTCACCCGCTCCGGTGACGAGCAGCGATCGCACCCCGTCGTCGTCCCGGGCCTGCCGGACCACGTCGACCAGGTCGTCCCGCATGGAGACGGTCAGCGCATTCCGGGCATCCGGGCGATCGAGGGTGATCCGGCCGACGTGATCGCCACCGACCTCGTATCGGATCATCGCCGGATGCTATCGGGTGGTACCGTCCGCTAGCTTGCACAGCATGTCCGACAAGGTCTGCTCGCTGGACGACGCGGTGGACCACGTGCGGGCCGGCGACGCCGTCCACATCGTGACCAACCACTCGCGGTGGACGGCCGCAGCCCGCCACCTCGTCCGGCGCTGGTGGGGGCAGGACCCCGGCTTCACCCTCGTCATGCTGAGCCTCTCGAGCCTCGGAGCGTTGTTCTTCCGGGGCAACCTGGTCAAGAAGGTGGTCACCGGCTACTCCGGCGACATCTTCCCCAACTTCTCTCCCAACCCCTGGTTCGCCGACGCGTACCTGCGCGGGGAGGTCGAAGTGGAGCACTGGTCCTTCCTCACCTTCCTCCAACGGCTGGAGGCGGCAGCCCGTGGACTCCCCGCGGTCACCACCGGCTCCCTGGACGGGTCCTCGATGGCCTCGAACCCGGGATACGCCCGAGTGGAGACGCCGTTCGGCGAGGTCGGGCTGCTGGAGGCCTACGCACCCGATATCGCCCTCCTCCATGCGCCGATCGCCGACCGGCACGGAAACCTGGCCTTCAACGCCCCCCGCCTCGAAGGCGTGTGGGGGGCATTGGCGGCCCGGCGGGGGGTCGTCGCCACCGTGGAGCGGGTGGTGGACGACATCCGGCCCTGGTCCCACCTCGTCCAGGTCCCGGCCCACCGCGTGCTGGCCGTGGCCGAGTCCCCGATGGGGGCCCATCCCGGTGGGCTCTTCTCCCGCGACACCCCGGTGCCTCCCTACGGCGAGGACCTCGAGTTCTGGTCCGAGGCCCGCACGGCCAGCCACGGGCCGGACTTCGACGAGTGGATCGAACAGTGGGTGCTCGGCCCCGCCACCCAGCAGGAGTACCTCGAGCGCCTGGGCCCACAGCGCACGGCGCGCCTGCGGCGGCGGGCGGAGGCCGACTCGTGGCGCGACGACGAGGCCTCCTTCCCCCCGGACCTGACCGCAGCGCCCGCTTCGTGGGAGATCGCCGCGGTCCACGGCGCCCGCTATCTGGCCGACCGGGTGCTCGCCCTCGACGCCGATGCCGTCCTGGCCGGGGCCGGCGTGGCCAACCTGGCCGCCTGGCTCGCCGTCGAACTGGCAAGGGGCCGTGGCTCCGACGTGGTACTCACCGCCGAGCTGGGGCTGTGGGGTTACCGTCCCACCCCGGCCGACCCCTTCGTCTTCAACCACCGGAGCTTCCCGACCGCCACCATGCTGGGCGATGCCGACCAGGTCCTCGGTAGCCTGGTCGGCGGCCCGGGCACGACCCTCCTCGCCTGCCTGGGTGCGGCCCAGGTCGACCGCCACGGCAACATCAATTCGACGGTCATCCCCGGCAAGGTGTTTCTGGTGGGCGCGGGTGGGGGCAACGACGTCGCGTCGACGGCCGACGAGGTGGTCGTGATGTCCACGCTCACCCCGCGCCGGGCCGTGGCCGACGTTCCCTACGTCACCTCGGTCGGCCGGCGGGTGCGTGCACTCATCACCGATCTCGCCGTATTCGAGAAGGCCGGTGCCGACGAGCTGGCCCTCACCGCGGTGGCGCCTGGGGAGGGCAGCCCGGGCGAGCGCATCGAACGGGTGCGGTCGCTCTGCCCGTGGGACCTCCGGATCGCCGACCCGGTGGGCGAACTCGACCCGCCGGACCCCGCTCACATCGAGATGCTCCGCCGATGGGACCCCCAGGGCCGGTTCCTCCGGCCCGACGCCTAGCCCAAGCGCCGGCTCACTCCGCCAGGGCGTCGAGCCAGCCCGGCGAGACCGTCGAGCGGCCGGCGGCGACCGCCGCCCCGATGTAGTTGCGCTGGGCCTCGACGGTCCCGGCCCCGATGCACAACCCCCGAACGTCCCGATACGCACGCTCCACGGGGTACTCGTGGCTGTAGCCGTAGCCACCGTGGATCTGGATGGCCTCGTCGCACACGAACTTGGCGGCCAGGTTCGCCGCCGCCTTGGCCAGCGCGGTCTCCAGCGGCGGGGGCGTGCCTCCCGGGCCGGCCAGGTGAACGGCCCGGGTGAGCAAAAGGCGGGCGCCCTCGAGCTGGGCGGCCATGTCGGCCAGCTTCCATCGAAGCCCCTGCAGCTCGGCGATGGGACGGCCCCCGACCTCCCGCTCGTTCATGTAGCGCACCGCGTGCTCGAGCGCACCCTGCGCGGCACCGATGCACATCGCCGCGTTGCCGCACCGCTCGTGGTTGAGGTGGCCCAGCAGGACCTTGAAGGCGTCGCTGTTCGCCGCGTCACCGGCGATGAGCACGTCGTCCCCGCCGACGGCGACACCGTCGAAGGCCACCTCGGCCTCGGTGGCAGCATGGATCCCCATGCCCTGGTGCCGGCCGGTGATCTCCACGCCGTCGCGGTCCATCGGGACGACCACGGCACCGATGCCGTCGGCGCCGTGGCCACCGGGCCACCGGCACCACACCAGGATCCCCCGGGCGACATGCCCGAGTGTCGAGTAGTTCTTGTAGCCGTCCAGACGCCAACGGCCGATGCCGTCGGGCACCAGGGCACTCCGCATGTTCTGGACCGCGGACCCGGCGTCCGGCTCGGTGATGCCGATGCTGACGATGGCGTCACCGTCGGCCACCGCCGGTAGCCACCGGTCCTTCAGGGCATCTCCACCGAGATGCTCGATCCCCCGCGAAGGGCCGTTGAAGGCGAGCTGGCAGCAGATGGCGGTGGACACGTCGTGGCGGGCGATCTCCTCCAGGACGACGGCGGCCTCCACGTCGCCCAACCCAAGGCCGCCCCACCGCTCACCGATGGTGATCCGGAACAGATCGGCGGCCGCCAAGGCCCCGACCGCCTCCGCCTGCAGCTCACCGGTGCTGTCACCCTGCCGGGCGTGGGGGGCCACGGCACGACGGCCGACCTCCCTGGCCAGGCTGCGCAACGCGCTCTGGTCCTCGCTCTCGGCGAACGGATCCGAACCTCTTGCACTGGACACGACGATCCGACTTTCTGGCCGACGAAATGGTGGTGTCATACTATTCCATCGCCATTCGTGCCCGGTGGCCCGGCTGCACGCTGTGAATCATCCATCCGAGGAGCTGCATGCTGTTGAACGACCGCGTGGCCATCGTGACCGGAGCTGGGCGGGGCATCGGTCGCCAATTCGCATTGGAACTCGCTCGCCAGGGGGCCTCGGTCGTGGTCAACGACCTTGGGGTGGGCCTCCGGGGCGAGGCGTCGGAGGGGGACCCGGCGACGTCGGTCTGCGCCGAGATCGAGGCGATCGGGGGCCACGCCGTGCCGTCGCACGAGTCGGTGACGGACTTCGAGGCGGCCGCCCGGATCGTGGCCACGGCGGTCGACACCTTCGGTCGCCTCGACATCCTCGTCAACAACGCCGGAATCGTGCGGGACCGCACGCTGGTAAAGATGACCGAGGACGACTTCGACGCCGTCGTGGCCACCCACCTGAAGGGCACCTTCAACTGCACGCGCCATGCGGTGCCGGTGATGCGGGAGGCGGGCTACGGACGGGTGGTCAACGTGACCTCGTCGGCCGGTCTTCGGGGCAACTTCGGACAGACCAACTACGGCGCCGCCAAGGCGGGCATCATGGGCATGACCTTCGTGTGGGCCCTGGAGCTGGCGAGGGCCGGGATCACCGTCAATGCCATCGCCCCGGCCGGTGCCACCCGCATGACCGCCTCGCTGGGGGCGTCGGACGCCGAGCCGGACCCTCGCCTCGATCCGGCGATGAACGCCCCGCTCGTCGCCTTCCTGGCCTCGGAGCGTGCGGCCCACGTCAACGGCCAGGTCTTCGGCCGCACCGATTTCAGCTACACCCTCTTCCGACACCCGAAGCAGATCGCCTGGATGAACAAGGACGGGGGCTGGGACACCGAGTCCGTGGCCGAGCAGTTCGACACCATGCTTGGCCAGCACCTGCAGGCCGTCGGGATGGTCATGCCGGCCGGGCTCTCCCAGGACACAGCACGATCGTGAACGGAGGACCGTCGGGTAGCGTCCGCCCGATGGCTGCGGTCACGGTGAACCACATCGGTCTCTGCGTCACGGACCTCGACCGCTCGCGTCGGTTCTACGAGGAGGCGCTCGGGTTCCGCTACGAACGCTCGCTGCAGCCACCGGACGGGGTGTGCAGCACGCTGCTCGGCGTGGAGCTGCCGGTCGGACTCACCGCCGTCTACCTCACGCACGGCGACTTCGTCCTCGAGCTGCTGCAGTTCGGGCGGACCGGCAATCCTCCGGCCCGGGAGCGACCGATGACCGAGCCGGGCCTCACCCATCTGTCACTCACCACCGCCGACCTCGAGGCCACCCTGGCCCGGGTGCCGGCCCTGGGCGGCCAGGTGCTCGAAGAGACGAGTGTCGGGGTGGCCGTCATGGTCCGCGATCCCGACGGCCAGCTGCTCGAGCTCCTGGCAGCCAGGGAGCACTGATCAGGGATGCGCTCGGAGGAGCTCGCCACGCCGGCCGCCGCCACCGCGTCCGAACTTGTCCGACTGCAGGCCGACAACGACCGCCGGGCCCTGTTGTTCGAGGGGGCGGAGTGGTCGTGGCGCGAGGTGGTGGCCGAAGCGGGCGTCCGCTCCCGTCTCCTCCGGGAGTTCCGTGACGACGGCCCGTTCCACGTCGGCGTCCTGCTCGAGAACACCGACGAGTACCTCTTTCTGCTGGCCGGTGCCGCCCTGGCCGGTGCCGTCATCGTCGGGCTCAACCCGACCCGCCGGGGCGAGGAGCTGGCCCGCGACATCCGCAGCACCGACTGCCGGCTGGTGATCACCGACTCGATCCAACGGATGCGGCTCGACGGGCTCGACCTCGGCCTGGGAGCCGAACGGACCCTGGTGACCGACGGAGACGGGTACCGCTCACGACTCGACGCAGCGGGACACCGTGCGCCACCGGCCCGGACCCCTGGCCCCGAGGACCTCTACCTCCTCATCTTCACCTCGGGCTCCACCGGTGTCCCCAAGGCGGTGCGCATGACCCAGAGGCGAGCCGCGCTCGCCGGGACCCGCATGCCGTTCGCCCCGGACGACGTGCTCTACGCGGCCATGCCCCTGTTCCACGGCAACGCCCTGTCCTCGGCGGTCTTCCCCTGGCTGGCAGGTGGGGCGACCCTGGCCCTCCGTCGGCGGTTCTCGGCGTCGGGATTCCTCCCCGACATCCGCGACACGGGGGCCACCTTCGTCAACACCGTGGGGCGGGCCATCGCCCACATCGTGGCCACACCGCCGACCGACCACGACCGTGACCACAAGCTCCGCTTCGTCCTCGGGCCGGAGACGTCGGGCCCCGACAAGGTCGAATTCACCCGGCGATTCGGCGTCCCGTTGATCGAGGGATACGGATCGAGCGAGGGCGCGATCGTGCTCCTCCCCGTCGCCGGGGCGCGGCCGGGCGCCCTGGGCCGGGCGCCCCGCGGCGCGGAGGTCCGGGTCGTCGATCACGCCACCGGCGAGGAGTGCCCAGCGGGGACCTTCGACCGGCACGGCAGGCTGACCAATCCCACGGTAGCCATCGGCGAGCTGATCGGACGGAGCACGACGTCGGTGTTCGAGGGCTACTACAAGAACCCCGAAGCCGAGGCCGAGCGGATCCGCGACGGTTGGTACTGGTCGGGCGACCTCGCCTACCGAGACGAGGACGGCATCTTCTACTTCGCCGGGCGGTCGGGCGACTGGCTCCGGGTCGACAGCGAGAACTTCACGGCGGCGCCGATCGAGCGGATCCTCGGCCGTCTCCCCGGGCTGCGGGGCGTCGCCGTCTACGCGGTCCCCGACAGCCGGACCGGTGACCAGGTCATGGCGGCACTGGAGCTCGAGCGGCCGAGCCGGTTCGATCCGGTCGCCTTCGCGGCATTCCTTGCCGATCAGCCCGACCTGGGCACGAAGTGGGCACCCCGGTACCTCCGCATCGTGTCCGCGCTGCCGGTGACCGGCACCGACAAGATCGACAAGGCACCGCTCCGCTCGGAGCAGTGGGCGTCGTCGGATCCCTACTGGAAGCGGATCGACCGGCAGGGCGGGTACACCCCGATGACACCGGCAGACATCGCCGCACTACGGGAGGAGTTCCTCGCCAACGGCCGGATCAACCTGTTGTCCGGCTGACCGAGCCGTTCAACCGCTCAACAACACGGGCATGAACCGGGCCCCGTTGACCAGCGTCGACGCCGTGTAGCTCGGCTCACCGTGGAGTCGGTACCTCGGGTACCGAGCCAGGAGCTCCTCGAAGAAGATGCGGGACTCGAGCCGGGCCAGACTCGCTCCCAGGCAGCTGTGTTCGCCGAAGCCGAAGGCGAGATGGGTCGGATGGACCGGGCGCCCGACGTCGAACTGGTCGGACGTGGCGCCGAACACCGACTCGTCCCGGTTGGCCGACGCGTACAGCATGACGACGAACGTCCCGGCCGGCACCTCACACCCGGCGATCTCCGTGTCGATCGCCGCGGTCCGGCCGAAGGCCTGGATCGGCGTCACCCAGCGGAGCATCTCCTCGACGGCCCCGGGCACCAGCGCCGCGTCCGAGGCCAGCGCCGCCCGCTGCTCCGGGTGGCGGGCGAGGGCCTCGGCCCCGCCCGAGATCAACGTCCGAGTAGTCTCGTTCCCGGCCACCAGCAGGGTCAGGCAGAACCCCATGATCTCGGCCTCGTCGAGCAGCCGATCACTCACCGGCGTCGTCTTGAGCAGCCCGAGCAGATCGACCCGGTCGGTGTGGGGCGACCGGACGTGCCCCATCAGGAAGCCGGCCAACTGGCCCAGCTGCTCGGCCTGCTCCGCGGACGTGCTGTCGGTGCTCTCGATGGCTGCGTCCGACCACCGACGGAGTTGCGCACGGTCGGCCCCGACGACGCCCAGCATCTCTGCGATCACCGCAATCGGGATCGGCGCGGCCAGGGCCTCGACCAGGTCGACCGGCTCGTCTGCCGGAACGGCGTCGAGGGCCACCTGGACGACCGTGCGGATGCGGGCCTCGAGTGGGGCCAACGCCCGGGGCGTGAACTGCCGATTGACCACCGACCGATAGGCGGCGTGCATCGGCGGGTCGAGGTGGAGGATGGAGAAGGCGCGCTGCCCGGTGCCCTCCGGGTCCCGCAACGGGTCGTTGACGAGCACCCCGCGGCCGGACACGAAGCGCGTCGGGTCGCGGCTGACCGCCCGGACGTCCTCATAGCGACTGAGGGCCACCATCCCGTCGACCGTCGGTTGCACCGGTGCGTCGCGCCGGAGCCTCGCCAGCACGTCGTAGTAGTCGGGCCGGAGGAAGAACCCGGGTGTGCCCAGACGCAACGCCGGGCCGCCCGGCTCTCGTCCATCCATGCGTGGCCTCCCCCGGGCTCGGCGCGCCCACATCCCCACCCGACCCGGGGCGCCCTGCAGCAACCAGCACCGTTGTACAGCGCCCCCCGTGGCGTGTCAATCCGCAGCCGGTCCGCAGGTCGGCGACGCCGGCCTCCCCGCCGGGGACCAACCGGCGGTCGCGGCGCTGCGCACCGTTGGCCCGACCCGAAGTCCGCGCCGCCCCGCCGGGGTCGCCTCGGGCATGACGAGCCCACGCCCCGTCGCTTAGAGTCCGGGTGGCCGACAACCGACCACCTTGCCGCAGCCGTGGGGCGGCCACCCCGGACCAGGAGACTCACGAGATGCTGGTGATCAGAGAGCGCATCGATCGGGTCGAGGTCCTCACCCTCAACCGGCCGGAGGCGGCCAACTCGCTCAACCCGCCCCTGATGGCCGAGCTCGGCGCGGCCCTGGGGGAGATCCTCGAGGACGCCGACGTCCGGGCGGTGGTGATCACCGGCGCCGGCGAACGAGTCTTCTGCGCCGGCATGGACCTCGCCGCACTGGGTGACTGGAGTGCCGCCGGCGACCAGCCGGGTGGCGAGGTCATGACCGCATTCATGGAGGGCTCCTTCCCCAGGCCCCTGATCGCCGCGGTCAACGGCGCGGCCGTCGGTGGCGGGCTCGAGCTGATGCTCGGCTGCGACCTGACCGTGGCCGCCGAGCACGCCCGCTTCGGGCTCCCCGAGGTCAAACGGGGGCTGTACCCCGCCGGCGGCGGGACCCTGCT
>Ga0075520_1000060_pt1 | contig 33934 bp, 22 predicted proteins | sample NGEPerB_FD_75100 | JGI IMG/M metagenome (GOLD analysis project Ga0075520, IMG submission 75100) | Arctic peat soil microbial communities from the Barrow Environmental Observatory site, Barrow, Alaska, USA - NGEE PermafrostAB12-B | ecosystem: Environmental > Terrestrial > Soil > Wetlands > Peat ... | reverse complement strand
GCAGGCCGGTGAGCCGCACGAAGGCAAGGCCCGGCGCATGAGCACCCTTGCCGCCGCCCTGCCACTCACGCGACCGCCGGCGCCGAGCCCAGCGCCTGTCGCCGACCCGTCCGCCATGAGCCCGCGCACCTGGCGGCTGCTGCACGGCCCCATCATCGCCACGCTGCTCGCGCTCGCGTGGCCCAACATCCTGGTGATGACGGCGCAGGCGTCGACCGGGCTCATCGAGACCTGGTGGGTGTCTCGCCTCGGCACCGACGCGCTCACCGGCATGGCGCTCGTGTTCCCCGGCTTCATGATGATGACGATGCTGGCCAGTGGCGCCATCGGCGGCGGAATCTCGTCGGCCGTCGCGCGTGCGCTCGGCAGCGGCCGCCGCGCCGACGCGGATGCGCTGGTGCTGCACGCGATCCTCATCAATCTCGCATTCGGCATCGCGACCTCGATCCTCTTCCTCGTCTTCGGCCGGCAGATCTACAGCGCGATGGGCGGCCGTGGCGGCTCGCTCGAAGCGGCGCTGAGGTATTCGAACGTGGTCTTCGCCGGCAACGTCCTGATCTGGTTGATGAACGCACTGGCCAGCGTCATCCGCGGCACCGGCAACATGCTGGTGCCGTCGATGGCGATCTGTCTGGGCGTCGTGTTGCTGGTGCCGCTTTCGCCGCTGCTGATCTTCGGCTTCGGTCCGATTCCGGCGCTCGGCATCGCCGGCGGCGGCCTCGCCATCCTGCTCACCACGTCGCTCATGATCGCCGTGCTCGGGTGGTACATCCTTTCCGGCCGATCGCTGGTGCGCCTGCACGGTGCGCGCCTGCGCTGGCCGATGTTCGCCGACATCCTGCGCGTCGGCGCGGTCGGCGCGATCAGCACGCTGCAGACCTCGCTCACCGTGGCGCTGACCACGGCGCTCGTCGGCGTCACCGGTGGCCCCGACGCGGTGGCGGGCTACGGCACCGGCGCGCGGCTCGAATACCTGCTGATCCCGCTCGTGTTCGGCCTCGGCGCGCCGATGGTGGCGATGGTGGGAACCAACATCGGCGCCGGCCAGCGGCAACGTGCGCTTCGCATCGCCTTGACGGGCGGCGCGCTGGCCTTCGCCGTGACCGAGACCATCGGCATCGCCTCCGCCATCTGGCCCGAGGCGTGGCTCATGCTGTTCGGCCGCAATCCGCACATGCTGGCGACGGGCACCGCCTACCTTCGCTTCGTCGGCCCGACCTTCGGCTTCTTCGGCCTCGGCCTGTCGCTGTACTTCGCGTCCCAGGGTGCCGGGCGGCTCGCCTGGCCACTCCTTGCCGGCCTGGTGCGGATGGTCATCGCCATCGGCGGCGGCTGGGCCGTGCTCACCCTGACTGGATCGGTGAGCTGGGTGTTTGCGGTCCTCGGCTGCGCGCTCGTCGTGTACGGAGCGATGCTGGCGACGGCGATCGCCTCGGGCGTCTGGTTCAGTTCGGGCGCAGACGCTGGCGCGTCGAGCCTGCGCGCTAGCGCACCTCGCGCCGGGCGTTCCTGAAGATCTGCATCCAGGGACTGCGCTCGCTGCGCTCGCCGGAGGTCCAACTCATCTGCACGTTGCGGAACACGCGCTCGGGGTGGGGCATCAGCGCGGTGTAGCGGCCGTCGGCGGTGGTCACTGCGGTCAGGCCGCCGGGACTGCCATTCGGGTTGGCAGGGTAGGCCTCGGTCGGCGCGCCCCGGTGGTCGACGAAGCGCAGCGCCGCATGCACGCGCGCCGCATCGCCGCGCTGGCTGAAGTCGGCGAAGCCCTCGCCGTGCGCCACCGCGACCGGAATGCGGTTGCCGGCCATGCCGCCGAAGAAGATCGACGGCGACGGCAGCACTTCGACGAGGCTCAGCCGCGCCTCGAACTGCTCGCTGCGGTTGCGCGTGAAGCCCGGCCACGCGTCGGCGCCGGGAATCATCGGTGCGAGCGCGGCCAGCATCTGGCAGCCGTTGCAGACGCCGAGTGCGAAGACGTCGGTGCGCGCGAAGAAGCTCGCGAACTGCTCGGCGAGCAAGGGATTGAACAGGATCGAGCGGGCCCAGCCTTCGCCGGCGCCGAGCGTGTCGCCGTAGCTGAAGCCGCCGCAGGCGACGAAGCCCTGGTAGCGGTCGAGGCGCGTGCGTCCGGCCTGCAGGTCGGTCATGTGCACGTCGTAGGTCTCGAAGCCGGCCTGGTCCATCGCGTAGCTCAACTCGACGTGGCTGTTGACGCCTTGCTCGCGCAGGATGGCGACCCTGGGCCGCGTGCCGACGAGCGCCGGCGCCGACAGCGCTGTCGTGGTCACTGACGATGATGACGACTCGTCGCCCGCGTCGGCCGGAGCCGAGACCAAGCCCGCGCCGACAACGTGAACGTGCAAGCCGGGATCGTCGGCCAGGCCCGCGGCGGCATGCTCCGCATCGGCGCACTCCGGGTTGTCGCGAAGGCGCGCGATGCGCCAGCTGACCTCGTCCCAGGCCTGGTGAAGATCGCGCAGCGGCGCGCTGAAGACCGCCTTTGCATCGCGCCAGACCTCGACGACGCCGCGCCCGTTGGTCTTGCCGATCGCGTGGCTGTGCCGGCTGAGGCCGCAGGTGCGCAGGATCCTCAGGGCCTCGTCGCGACGTGCCGTCGGCACCTGCAGGACGACGCCGAGCTCCTCGTTGAAAAGCGCGCGCAGGCTCAGCTCCTCGCGCCGTGCGCTGACCTGCGTCGCCCAGTTCTTCGAGTCGCCATGCTCGGCGCGGCTGTCGGCGATGCCGTCGCTCTCCGTCACCAGCAGATCGATGTTCAGGCTCACGCCGATGTGGCCGGCGAACGCCATCTCGCAGACCGTCGCCCACAGGCCTCCATCGCTGCGATCGTGGTACGCGAGCACCATGCCGGCGTCGCGCAGCGCGTCGATGGCGGCGACGAGCGAGAGCAGGCGCGCCGGCTCGTCCAGATCGGGCACGTCGTTGCCGAACTGGCCGAGCACCTGCGCCAGCATCGAGCCGCCCATGCGCTTCAGGCCATGGCCGAGGTCGACGAGCAGGAGCGTCGTGTCGCCGGGCAGGAGCTGCGGCGTGAAGGCCGGGCGCACGTCGTCGAGGGTGGCGAAGGCGCTGACGATCAGGCTCACCGGCGCGGTCACCTGCTTTTCGACGCCGCCTTCGCGCCAGCGCGTGCGCATCGACAAGCTGTCCTTGCCGACCGGAACGCTGATGCCGAGGGCCGGGCACAGCTCCATGCCGACCGCCTTGACCGTGTCGTAGAGCGCGGCGTCGTCGCCCGGTGCCGACGGGTCGTCGCTGCACGCCGCCATCCAGTTGCAGCTGAGCTTGACGCGGCCCAGCTCGATCGGCGCGGCGAGCAGATTGGTGATCGCCTCGCCGACGGCCATGCGACCGGATGCCGGCGCGTCGATCGCGGCGAGCGGCGTGCGCTCGCCCATCGCCATCGCTTCGCCGCGAAAGCCGCTGTAGTCGGCCAGCGTGATCGCGCAATCGGCGACCGGCACCTGCCACGGGCCGACCATCGGATCGCGGCTGCTCATGCCGCCGACGGTGCGGTCGCCGATCGTGATCAGGAAGCGCTTGCTGGCGACGGTGGGATGGCGCAGCACGTCGAAGGCGACGGTCTTCAGGTCGACATCGCCGAGGTCGAGCGCAGGCATGTCGGCCGTGGCACGTCGCACGTCGCGGTGCATCTTGGGCGGCTTGCCGAGCAGCACGTCCATCGGCATGTCGATGTCGGCGCCCTGGCCCAGCACGCTCGCTTCGTGGGTCGCGAGCACCAGATCGCGCGCGTCGGTCGCCTTGCCGACGACCGCGAACGGGCAGCGCTCGCGCTCGCAGATGGCGCGAAAGGCGGGCAACGCGTCGACGTCGAGCGCGACGGCGTAGCGCTCCTGGCTCTCGTTGCACCAGATCTCCTTCGGCGCCAGACCGCTCTCCTCGACCGGGATGGCGTCGCGCTCGAAAGCGCCGCCGCGATGCGCTCCGTCGACGAGCTCGGGGAACGCATTCGACAGGCCGCCCGCGCCGACGTCGTGGATCGCCAGGATCGGGTTCGCCACGCCCAGCGAGACGCAGTGGTTGATGACCTCCTGCGCGCGCCGCTGGATCTCCGGGTTGCCGCGCTGCACGGAATCGAAGTCGAGCTCGGCCGCGTTGGTACCCGCGGCCATCGAGCTGGCCGCGCCGCCCCCCATGCCGATGCGCATGCCGGGCCCACCCAGTTGCACGAGCAGCGTGCCGGCCGGGAATTCGATCTTGTGCGTCTGCGTCGCGTCGATCGAGCCGAGGCCGCCGGCGATCATGATGGGCTTGTGGTAGCCGCGCCGCTGGCCGCCGAGCGTCTGCTCGAAGACACGGAAGTAGCCGTTGAGATTCGGGCGCCCGAATTCGTTGTTGAAGGCGGCGCCGCCGAGCGGTCCTTCGATCATGATCTGCAGCGCGCCGGCGATGTGCGCCGGCTTGCCGTAGGGCGCGCGTTCCCAGGGCTCGGGCCGGTCGGGGCCCGAGCAGCCGGGCAGCGCCGGCAGGTGCAGGTTGGACACGGTGAAGCCGGTCAGGGCCGCCTTCGGCTTCGAGCCGCGACCGGTCGCGCCTTCGTCGCGAATCTCGCCGCCGGCGCCAGTCGAGGCGCCGGGGAACGGCGAGATCGCGGTCGGGTGGTTGTGCGTCTCGACCTTCATCAACACATGCACTGCGCCGCGCCGGGCCTGGTACCGCGACGCGGTCGCCTCCGACTCGGGCAGCCAGCGCTCGATCTCGCCCCCTTCCATCACCGACGCGTTGTCGCTGTAGGCGACGACGGTGTGCTGTGGCGCCAGCGCGTGGGTGTTGCGGATCATCGAGAACATCGAGCGCTCCTGCGCCTTGCCGTCGATGGTGAACGCGGCGTTGAAGATCTTGTGCCGGCAATGCTCGCTGTTGGCCTGCGCGAACATCATCAGCTCGGCATCGGTCGGCGCCCGTCCGATCTCGCGGAACGCGCGGTGCAGGTAGGCGAGCTCGTCGGCCGACAGGGCCAAGCCGAACCGCTCGTTCACGGCCGCGAGCGCCTGGCCGTCGTCGTCGACACGGACAGTGACCAGCGGCTCGGCCTTCTTCTCGTCGAAGAGGTGCGCGATCTCGTCGCGGTCGGCGAGCACGCTTTCGGTCATGCGGTCGTGCAGCAGCGCGGCGACGGCGTCGAGCTGCGCATCGGCCGGATGCTTCACGCCTCGGAACAGGCCCTGTCGCAGGCCGATCTGGAACTCGGTGACGCGCTCGACGCGGTGCACCGGCAAGCCGCAGTTGCGGGCGATGTCGGTGGCCTTCGACGCCCAGGGCGAGATGGTTCCGAGGCGCGGCGAGACGACGAACGCGAGGTCGCACGGCGCGACGGAAAACGGTGCGCCATAGTGCAGCAGCGCCTCGGCGCGGCCGAGATCGCTGCCTTCGAGCGGCGCCTCGCTCCAGACGACGTGCAGAAATCGCGCGCGGACCGAATCGAGCGTCGGCGCGACGGCGCGCAGCTTGTCGAGCAGCGCCGCGGCGCGAAATTGCGAGAGCGCATTGCCGCCCTCGAAGAAGTTCAGGTGCTTGCCGATGGCCATCGCGCGGGGCGGGGAACCCCCGTGGAAACCCGGGATTCTAGGGCCCCGATCACGAGGCCCGCACGCTCCCTGCGGTCGCTGCCCCCGAGGGGGCGCGCCCGGCCTTGGGGCGGCCCGGCGGCCGGACGACGATAATCGGCCCATGACAATTTCGATCAAGAGCGAGGGCGACGTCGAGGGCATGCGTGTCGCCGGGCGCCTCGCCTCCGAGGTGCTGGACATGCTGACCGCGCACGTCAAACCCGGCGTCACGACCGAGGCGCTCGACAAGCTCGCCCACGACCTGATCGTCAACGAGCAGCATGCCATTCCGGCGCCGCTCAACTACGCGCCGCCGGGCTACAAGCCCTACCCGAAGTCGATCTGCACGTCGATCAACCACCAGGTCTGCCACGGCATTCCGAACGACCGCCCGCTCAAGAACGGCGACATCGTCAACATCGACGTCACCGTCATCAAGGACGGCTGGCACGGCGACACCAGCCGCATGTTCGTCGTCGGTGAAGGCTCGATCGCGGCCAGGCGGCTGATCGCCATCACCTACGACGCGATGTGGAAGGGCATCGTCAAGGTCAAGCCCGGCGCCCACCTCGGCGACATCGGCAACGCGATCCAGACCTTCGCCGAGTCCCAGGGCTTTTCGATCGTGCGCGAGTTCTGCGGCCATGGCATCGGCACGCGCTTCCATGAAGAGCCGCAGGTCCTGCACTACGGCCGGCCAGGCACGCTCGACGAGCTCAAGGCCGGCATGATGTTCACGATCGAGCCGATGATCAACGCCGGCAAGCGCGAGATCCGCGAAACCGGCGACGGCTGGACCATCGTCACGCGCGACCGGTCGCTGTCGGCGCAGTGGGAGCACACCGTGCTCGTCACCGAGACGGGCTATGAAGTGATGACGCTGTCGGCGGGCTCGCCGCCAGCGCCGGCGTTCGTCTCCGGGCACTGACCGGCCCGGTCGCGCACCGTGCTCGCCACCCAGTCCGAGCGGCCGGCCGAGCCGGCACTCGTCGACATCCGCAGTCGCTTTCGCGACGGCAAGGCCGCCTTGCTGCGGCGCTTCGCCGAGGCGCGCCCGACCGCGCGCGCCGCGCTCTCGCTGGTGCGCTCGCTCGCGGCCGAAGTCGACGACACGCTGCGCGCGCTCTGGCGTGCGGCGGGCATGCCGGCCGATGCGGCGCTGGTCGCCGTCGGCGGCTACGGGCGCGGCGAGCTGTTCCCGCATTCCGACGTCGACGTGCTCGTGCTCCTTCCCGACGTTGTCGACGGGCTCGAACGGATGCGCCAGGCCACCGAGCGCTTCATCACCGAGTGCTGGGACGCCGGCCTCGAGATCGGCTCGAGCGTGCGCACGGTCGCCGAGTGCGTGGCGATCGCGAAGTCAGACGTGACGGTGCAGACGGCGCTGCTGGAGGCGCGCTTTCTCGTCGGCGAGCGCCAGGTCTTTGCCGCGTTCCAGCAGGCCGATGCGGCGGCGATGGATGCCAAGGCGTTTCTGCGCGCCAAGACGCTGGAGATGTGGCAGCGCCACCAGAAGTACGAGAACACGCCCTACTCGCTCGAGCCCAACTGCAAGGAAAGCCCGGGCGGCCTGCGCGATCTGCAGACGGTGATCTGGGTGGCGCGGGCCGCGGGCCTCGGCCGGACCTGGCAGCAGCTCGCCTCGAACGGCCTGATCACGCCCTTCGAGGTGCGCCAGCTGCAGAGGAACGAGGGCGTGCTGAAGCTGATCCGGGCCCGGCTGCACGTGATCGCCGGGCGACGCGAAGATCGCCTCGTGTTCGACCTGCAGACCGCCGTCGCCGAGAGCTTCGGCTACCGCTCGGCGCACGGCCAGCGCGCGTCCGAGCGGCTGATGCGGCGCTACTACTGGGCGGCCAAGGCGGTGACGCAGCTCAACCAGATCCTGATGCTCAACATCGAGGAGCGCGTCAACGGCCTGCAGGATGCGCCGATGCGGCCGATCAACGCCAAGTTCCTCGAAAAGGGCGGCATGCTCGAGGTGGCGAGCGACGACCTCTACGAGCGCGACCCGCACGCCATCCTCGAGACCTTCCTCGTCTACCAGCAGACGATCGGACCGAAGGGCCTCTCGGCACGGACGCTGCGTGCGCTCTACAACGCCCGCAACCTGATGGATGCCGCGTTTCGCCGCGACCCGGCCAACCATGCGACCTTCATGAAGATCCTGAAGGCCGGCGGCGGCCAGACGCACGCCTTCCGGCTGATGAACGAGACCAGCGTGCTGGGCCGCTATCTCTGGGTCTTTCGCCGCATCGTCGGCCAGATGCAGCACGACCTCTTCCACGTCTACACGGTCGACCAGCACATCCTCATGGTGCTGCGCAACGTGCGCCGCTTCTTCATCCCGGAGCACACCCACGAGTACCCGTTCTGCTCGCAGCTCGCCTCGAACTTCGACCGACCCTGGGTGCTCTACATCGCGGCGCTGTTCCACGACGTCGCCAAGGGTCGCGGCGGCGACCATTCGCTGCTCGGCGAACGCGAGGTGCGGCGCTTTTGCCGCGACCACGGCGTCGAAGGCGAGGACGAAACGCTGCTCGAGTTCCTGGTCGGGCAGCACCTGACGATGTCGCGCATCGCCCAGAAGGAAGACCTCTCCGATCCGGACGTGATCGGCGAGTTCGCGCGACGCATCGGCACCGAGCGGCGCCTCACCGCGCTTTACCTGCTCACCGTCGCCGACATCCGCGGCACCAGCCCCAAGGTCTGGAACGCCTGGAAGGGCAAGCTCCTCGAGGACCTCTATCGCTTGACGCTGCGCGCCCTCGGCGGCTCCCGCCCGAATCTCGACGCCGAGATCGAGGCGACCAAGCTCGAGGCGCGCCTGCTGCTCAATCTCGCTTCGCTGCCCGGGACAGTCGAGGTGCCGCTCTGGAGCACGCTCGAGCTCAGCTACTTCGCCCGCCACGACGCCAGCGAGATCGCCTGGCACACACGCATGCTGCTCGATCTGGTCGACTCGCCCGATCCGCTGGTGCGGGCGCGCGTCAGCCCGTTCGGCGAAGGCCTGCAGGTGCTGGTCTATGCGCCGGACAAACAGGACCTGTTCGCCCGCACCTGCGGCTACTTCGACGGCTCGAACTTCAACATCCTCGACGCCAAGGTGCACACGACGAGATCCGGCTACGCGCTCGACACCTTCGTCATCGTCAGCCCGCACATCGATTCGCACTACCGCGACCTGATCGCCTACGTGGAGACGCAGCTCTCGCTCGCGCTGAAGGCGACCGGCCCGTTGCCCGAGCCGCGAGTGGGCCGGATCTCGCGGCGCGTCAGGTCGTTTCCGGTCACGCCGCGCGTCACGCTGCGGCCCGACGAGCGGGCGCAGCACTGGCTGCTCGCCGTCTCCGCCAGCGACCGCTCCGGCCTGCTCTACGCGATCTCGCGGGTGCTGGCGCGGCACAACATCAACCTCCAGCTCGCCAAGATCACCACGCTCGGCGAGCGCGTCGAAGACACGTTCCTGATCGACGGCTCGGCGCTGCAGCAGAACAAACTTCAGCTCCAGATCGAAACCGAGATGCTCGACGCGATTGGAGCCTAGCGCTGCGATGGCCGTTGTTGCGGTGCCTGCCTCCGAGGCGATATCGAAACTTGCCGGGTTCTCGTCGATCATCGACGCGCGCTCGCCGGGCGAATACGCGCTCGATCATTTGCCGGGCGCTGTCAACTGGCCGTCGCTCGACGACGCGGAACGCGCGCTCGTGGGCACCGAATACAAGCAGGTCTCGCCCTTCGTCGCGCGCAAGCGCGGCGCCGCGCTGGTCGCGCGCAACATCGCCGCGCACATCGAGCGCAACGTGCTCGATCTGCCACGGGACTGGTCGCCGCTGGTCTATTGCTGGCGCGGCGGCCAGCGCAGCGGTGCACTGGCGACGGTGCTCGGGCAGATCGGCTTTCGCGTTCACCTGCTCGAAGGCGGCTACCAGCAATACCGGCGCGCCGTCCTCGCCGATCTCGAGACGCTGCCGGCGCGCTTTCAGTGGCGCGTCGTCTGCGGCCCGACCGGCTCGGGCAAGAGCCGGCTGCTGCACGTGCTGCGCGAGCGTGGCGCCCAGGTTCTCGATCTCGAACGCCTCGCCAACCACCGCGGCTCGGTGCTCGGTCTCGTGCCAGGCAGCCCGCAACCGACCCAGAAGGCGTTCGACTCCGCTCTCTGGAATGCGCTACGCCAGCTCGACCCGGCCAGACCCGTGTTCATCGAGAGCGAGAGCAAGAAGGTGGGCGACCTGCGCATCGCCGAGGCGCTGGTCGTGCGGATGCGCGCGGCCCCGTGCGTCTGGCTCGAGCTCGGGCTCGATGAGCGCGTGCAGCTGCTCATGGCGGACTACCACTTCTTCGTCACCGACACGGCCGCCTTCACGGCACGGCTCGATGCGCTGCGCATCCTGCGCGGCCACGAGGTCGTCAACGGCTGGCAGGAAAAGGCCCGCGCGGGCCGGTCGGAAGAGGTCGTTCGCGAGCTGCTGGTGCTGCACTACGATCCGGTCTACCACCAGTCGATGCGGCGCAACTTCGCCGACATCGCTTCGTCGGGTGTCAGCATCGCATGGGATGGCAGCGCCAACGGCCTTGTCGGTGCCGCAGAGGCGATCATCGAAGCCGGCGGTTGACCCACGGCGACCCCGACGAAGACGCTCCGAAGGCGCTGCACTGCCATAGCTGCAAAGGTAGAGAACTTTGATCGATACCTTTAGCGCCGCGCGCTTTCGCCTTCCATTTGCGCCTTTATTCTTCCGCGCCGAACTGCGTCACGGTCCGGGGCAAACGGCACGATATCCATATAAGGCTGCTGCCCGGCGATCAGGTCGGCAATGATCTCCGCAGTCGGCGCAGCCGCTGTCAAGCCGACGTGGCCGTGTCCGAATGCGAAGAAGGCATTGGGCACACCGGGAGCACGGCCGATCACTGGTTTCGAATCAGGCATTGACGGTCTGTGACCCATCCACCGCGTCAACGCCTTGTACGTCATCCCAGGTATGACGCCGTTGGCACCTTCTAGGAGTCGCTCCGATCGCCGATAGTTTGGAGGCGCGTCAAGGCCAGCAAGCTCAACGGTTCCAGCGATCCTGAGGCCACCCTCCATTGGCGTGATGAAGTACTTGCCTTCGCCGGACATCACAGGGATTCTGGGCAAAATGTTGGGCGACTCCAGCATCACGTGGTAACCACGCTCGGTCTCGAGCAAGACCGGGCAGCCCAATTGGGAGGAAAGGGAATTGGAGCGTGCTCCGGCAGCAATCACGATGGCGTCGCTCGGAATTGGCCCTCCACTTGTCTCGACCTCAGAGACCCGCCCATCCACGAGTCTGAAGCCCGTCGCCAAGTGCCGGACCAGCGGCGTTCCCTCGCGCTGAAGTTGCTGTGCGATTGCCTGGGACAGACGGAGTGGATTCGGGCAATGGCCTTGCTCGGGCAGCAGCACCAAGTGGGTTATCCGTGAAGAAAGAATCGGGTCGAATTCCCGAATTTCGTTGCCAGTCAAAATCTCGATCTGCACGCCTCTCGCCCGCCGCAGTTCCCGGCCGAGCGAGTCGCCTGAAAAGCTCTCCTCGCTTTCATAGAGGAACGCGTACCCCTCCTGTCTGATGAGTTCCGGCACGCCAGCCCATGCTGCGATTGGCCGCCACTTTTCAATGGTTGGCGTGAGCAAAGGATGCAGCGCATCTGCAATCGCATTGACGCGATCAATGGAAGTAGAGCGGTGAAGTCGCCAAAGCCAGGGAGCGACCTTCAAGGCATTGCGGGCCGGAACGGACAGCGGACCCTTGCGGTCCAGCAGCCACCGCGGCACTTTCTTCCACATACCTGGAAGACCGAGTGGCACGAAGGATGCACGGCTGAAGCAGCCGGCATTGCCCGATGAACAGTGCTCACCCGGCGAAAGAGGATCAATCAACGTGACTTGATGTCCTCGCAGGCGCAACCGGGCCGCGCAGGCAAGCCCGACGACCCCGGCCCCAACGACGCTGATGCGTGACATCAGTCGAGCTTCGTTCCAGAGATTTCAGCGATTCTTTTCCACTTCGCGTTTTCAGTCCGCAGAAATGCAGCGAACTGTTCCGGCGTGTCGCCGACGACGTCGAATCCGAGCTCACGGAAGCGCGCGCGGACGTCTGGCAGCGAGAGGATGGCTCGCATTTCGATGTTCAGCCGGTCGATGACCTCTTTGGGCGTCCCCGAAGGCGCCGCAACCCCGAACCATTGAACCGCCTCGTAGCCGGGAAGCCCGGCTTCGGCTACGGTCGGCAATTCACTCAGGGTTGTGGAGCGCGTTGGGTTCGTGACAGCTAGCGCAACCACCTTTCCAGACTTTAGGTGCGGGAGGAATGCCACCGCAGTGCCGAAAACCAGATCCACTTGGCCGCCGAGCAGGTCGGTAACCATTTGCGCATCTCCCTTGTAGGGAACATGCAGCATGTCAACACCGGCCATCGATTTGAAATACTCACCCAGAAGGTGAGATATGGACCCGTTACCCCCCGAACCAAAACTGATCTTTCCCGGATTAGCTTTTGCATACGAAATCAGCTCGCGCACCGTCCGGACCGGCAGGTGCGCGTTCACCACCACCATGATGTCCGCGGTACCGAGCAGGCTTACCGGCGCGAAGTCGCGGTTCGGATCGTAGCGGAGCTTCGTGTAGACGTAGGGCGCTATCGCCAGCGTGCTGCTCGTGCCGATGAGCAACGTATAGCCGTCGGGTGCAGATTTCGCCACGGCTTCTGACCCCAGCGATCCGCCCGCACCCGACTTGTTTTCGATGATCACTGGCTGCCCGAGCCGGGTCGAAAGCCGTTCACCAATTATTCTCGCAACGGTGTCGGTTGAGCCGCCAGCGGAAAAGGGCACGATGATCTTGATTGCCTTGTTCGGCCACGCTTGCGCAAGCACGGTCATCGGAGAAAACAGCATCGCGGTGGCGGCAAAGGCGCCTATCAATCCGAAGCGCTTCATTTCCAGACCTTTTGTAGTACGCGGACAAAGTTGCCCCCCAGCAGCTTCTTGATCCGTTCGGGGCGGTAGCCGCGAGCGACGAACCCTTCTACGACCTTGATCAGTTCTGAGCGTTGCGAAAATCCCGTCAGCCCGAGGCCGCCGTACTGCTTGCCTTGGGTGACTTCTGGGTAGAACCACGGAGTGGCCCAGTTCGCTTTTGTCTTTCCGTCGAACCAGTCGGTCGCGAAGGTCACGTGGTCTTCGCCGATGAGGTCGATGGCGTAGTCAAAGTGGTCCAAGTAGTCGTCGAGCGTGGGCTGCCGGTCTTTGCGGATGAACGGCGAGAAGGTCGTGATACCGATCGTGCCGCCCTTGCCTGCAACGGCCTTCATCTGCTCGTCCGTGACGCAGCGGGGATTGTCGACAATCGCCCGCACGGCGGTGTGGGAGATGACGATCGGCATGCTCGACTCATCGACAGCATCCAGCGTTGTGCGGCTGCCGACATGGGAGCAGTCGATCAGGATTCCCAGCCTGTTGCATTCGCGGACCACCTGCATGCCGAAGCTGGTGAGCCCTCTGTTCTCTGGCTCCAAGCAACCGTCTCCCAACGCGTTGCGTTCCATATAGGTCAGCTGCAGTGAGCGCAGGCCCAACTTGTACATGAGGCGAATGCGTTCTTTCTTTCCCTCCATCCACGTTGGGCTCTGCACTCCGAAAATGACGCCAAGCTCGCCGTTCTTCTTCGCTGCGAAGATGTCGTCCAACTTTTCGACGTGACGCGCCTTCGGACTCATTTCAAAATTCAGCAGATTTTCGTAGACGGCCGAGAGCAGCTCCTCCCAGGTTGGGGAATACGAAGGCTCAGACACGAGACAGGCGTGAAGCACGTTCCAGCCGTGACCGACCATCTGCTCCTCGTACGTACCTTCCGCGACGTAGGGTGTCGGATGAACGACCGCTCCACCGAGTGTGTCGATGACGATCGAATCCGCGAGGATGGCCTTCGCTTCGGCCATGCGGTCGGTCTGGAAATTCTGCTCGGACATGGTCTGTTCTCCGGTGATGTCCAAGTCTAGAAGCGACCTCTATAACCTACCAATCAGAAAATCGCCACGCCTCATAAATTCCGCTTATGCAAAAGTCTGCCGGAGGTGGACGATGAAGTCGTCGAGAACGCGAGACGTCATCCCGCGGCGCGGGCGTAGCAGCAGGCTCTTAAGTTCGATCCGCGGCTCTAGGGGGCGCATCACGAAGCCGGGGACGGGTCTCGCGGAAAAGAGGGCTGTTTCGATCAAGGCAATACCGGCGCCATGAATGGCCAACATGATGGCCGTTGCCGAAGTGCCGGTCTCGACCGAAATGCGCAACGGCGTGGCCTGCTCAGTCAGCACGCTATCGACATAGGGACGCAACAGAGCCTGTGGCAGGTAGGTGATGATCCGATACGCCGCCAGATCGCGCGCCCGTACCGTCGCATGTCGTGCAAGGGGGTGCCGACGAGGAACGATGCAGCCGATCGCCGTTCGGCTGATCTCTTCCGTGAGTACCGCGGAGCTCACAACCGGCTCGTATACAACGCCAAGGTCGACCTCGCGGTTGATCACCCGGTCGAGTACGACCGGCGACGCGAGGGCTTGGAGGCTCACCTTGACTCCGTGTCGCGTGGCCACGAACGTTGCAACCGCCTTTGCCACATATCCGTCGCACAGCGGCGGTGTTGCCGCTATCGACAACACCCCCCGAGAGCCCCCCGCCAGGTCTTGACTAAAGCGCTCGACCGCACTGAGACGAGCGAAGATCTCCGAGACGTCCGGAAAAAGCGCTTTCGCTTCGGCCGTGGGCCATAGGCGACCCCCGGTCCTCTCGAAAAGCATCATTTTCAGGCGACTTTCCAGCTGCTTCAAAGCTGAACTGACGGCCGGCTGCGTCACATTCAGCACCCGCGCAGCTTCGGTGACGGAGCCTGTACGCATGATCGCGTAGAAGGCTTCAATCTGACGAAGATTGATCAAGGTTGGCTCCCTGGGACCGATCTCGTGTTGAACAGAGAGCCGTCGTTGCCGCGCCGTGTGGGCTTCAGCCCATGTGCAGGCCGCCATTGACCGAGAAATCGGCGCCGGTGGCGAAGCCCGATTCGTCGGACGCGACCCAGGAAACCATCGACGCGATGTCCTGCGGCGTGCCCAGGCGCTTCACCGGGATGCCGGCGACGATCTTGTCGAGCACTTCCTGGCGGATCTTCTTGACCAGATCGGTGGCGATGTAGCCCGGGCTCACGGTGTTGACCGTCACGCCCTTGCTCGCCACTTCCTGCGCCAGCGACATCGTGAAGCCGTGCATGCCGGCCTTGGCGGCGGAATAGTTGGTCTGGCCGAACTGGCCCTTCTCGCCATTCACCGACGAGATGTTGATGACGCGGCCCCAGCCGTGATCGACCATGTCGTCGATCACCTGCTTGGTGACATTGAACAGGCTCGTCAGGTTGGTCTCGATGACGGCGTCCCAGTCGGCCCGCGTCATCTTGCGAAAGAGGCCGTCGCGGGTGATGCCGGCGTTGTTGACGAGCACGTCGATCGCCCCGTGCGCGCCCTTGACCTTGTCGAAGGCGGCGACGGTCGAGTCCCAGTCGCCGACGTTGCCGACCGACGCGTGGAACGTGAAGCCGGCCGCCGCTTGCTCGGCCAGCCACTTCGCGTGGTCACGGCTCGGGCCGCACCCGGCGATGACGGTGAAGCCGTCCTTGTGCAGCCGCTGGCAGAGCATCGTGCCGATGCCGCCCATGCCCCCAGTGACGTAGGCGACTTTCTTTTCGTTCATCGTTCGAGGCACATCGCCACGCCCATGCCGCCGCCGATGCACAGCGAGGCGATGCCCTTCTTCGCATCGCGCTTGCCCATCTCGTGCAGCAGCGTGACGAGGATGCGGCAGCCCGACGCGCCGATCGGGTGACCGATGGCGATGGCGCCACCGTTGACGTTGACCTTGCTCGTGTCCCAGCCCATCTCGTTGTTGACGGCGCAGGCCTGCGCGGCGAAGGCTTCGTTGATCTCGAGCAGGTCGAGATCGGCGGCCTTCCAGCCGGCCCGCTGCAGCGCTCTCTGCGACGCCGGCACCGGGCCCATGCCCATGAAGGCCGGGTCGAGCGCGACGGTCGCGTAGCTGGCGATGCGCGCCAGCGGCGCCAGGCCGAGCTGCTCGGCGCGCTTGGCCGTCATGACGACGACGGCGGCGGCGCCGTCGTTGATGCCCGACGCGTTGCCCGCGGTCACCGAGCCAGCCTTGTCGAATGCGGGCTTCAGGCCGGCGAGCACGTCGGCGCTGGTCTTGCGATTGATGAACTCGTCGGCAGCGAAGACGATCGGCTCGCCCTTCTTCTGGGCGATGGAGAACGGCACGATCTCGTCCTTGAAGCGGCCGCCTTCCTGCGCTGCCGCCGCCTTCTGCTGCGAGGCGAGCGCGAGCGCATCCTGCTTGTCGCGGCTGATGTCGTACTTCTTCGCCACGTTCTCGGCCGTGATGCCCATGTGGTATTTGTTGTAGACGTCGAACAGGCCGTCGCTGATCATCGAATCGGTCAGCTTCCAGTCGCCCATGCGCTGGCCTTCGCGCGAGCCCAACAGCACGTGCGGCGCCAGGCTCATGTTCTCCTGGCCGCCGGCGATGCCGATCTCGTAGTCGCCGTCGCGGATCGCCTGCGCCGCGAGCATCACCGCCTTCAGGCCGGAGCCGCAGACCGCATTGATCGTCAGCCCCGGAACGCTTTGCGGCAGGCCGCTCCTGATGACCGACTGGCGCGCCGGGTTCTGGCCCGAGCCGCCGGTCAGCACCTGGCCGAGGATGACCTCGCCGATCTGGTCGCCGGTGAGCCTGGCGCGCTCGAGCAGGCTGAGGATGACGGCGGCGCCGAGCTCGGGGGCCGGCGTCTTGGCCAGCGAGCCGCCGAATTTGCCGACGGCGGTGCGGGCGGCGGCGACGATGACGATGTCGTTCATGGATGTCTCCAATCGATGCAAATGGGGTGAGGCCCTTCGGGCCGATGAAATCGAACCGTGGCCGTCAGGCCTTTTGCTTTCGCGAAAGGCGGCCTCGCCGCGACGCGACGACCGGCTTCGCCGGCTGACTGCGTCATGCCGCCTTTTCCTTGGCGTAGCGACCGGGCGCGGGCTCGATCGGCTTCCACTTTCGGTTGCCCGCCACCTTCGGCGCGGCGATCTGCTTGCCGGCGAGGGGCTTGAGCCAGGCCGCCCAGTCGGTCCACCAGCTGCCGGCGTGCTCTTCGGCGCTGTCGAGCCAGGCCTCGGCCGATGCAGGCAAGGCGGCGCTCCTGCCGATCCAGTGGCTGCGCTTTTTCTTCAAGGGCGGGTTGATCACGCCGGCGATGTGGCCCGAGGCGCCGAGGACGAAGCGGCGCTTGCCCTTCAGCACGGCCGTGTTCCGGTAGGCGCCCATCCACGGCACGATGTGATCGTCGCGCGAGGCGTAGATGTAGGCAGGCGCCACGATGCCGCCGAGATCGAGCTTCTCGCCGCAGACCGTCAGCGCGCCCTTGGTCTTGAGCTTGTTCTCGAGGTAGGTGTTGCGCAGGTACCAGCAATACATCGGCCCGGGCAGGTTGGTGCCGTCGCTGTTCCAGTAGAGCAGATCGAAGGGCGGCGGCGTTTCGCCTTTCAGGTAGTTGCCGACGACGTAGTTCCAGACCAGGTCGTTGGGGCGCAGGAAGCTGAAGGTCGTGGCCAGCTCCTGGCCTTTCAGCAGGCTGCCGCCGCCCGCGCTTTCGGCGCCGATCGTCATCTCGCGCATGCGCACCATCTGCTCGTCGATGAAGAGGTCGAGCACGCCGGTGTCGGCGAAATCGAGGAAGGTGGTGAGCAGCGTCATGCTCGCGGCCGGCTCCTCGCCGCGCGCCGCCAGCACGGCCAGTGCCGTTGCGAGGATGGTGCCGCCGATGCAGAAGCCGAGCGTGTTGATCTGCGCCGCGCCGGTGATCTCCTGCACCAGGGCGATGGCGCGGATCGCCGCATGCTCGATGTAATCGTCCCAGGTGCGCTGGGCAATCGCCTCGCCGGCGTTCTTCCAGCTGATGACGAAGACGCGGTGGCCTTCGGCGACGGCATAGCGGATCAGCGAGTTCTCTGGCTGCAGGTCGAGGATGTAGAACTTGTTGATGCAGGGCGGCACGAACAGGATCGGCCGCTCGAACACCCTGGCGGTGAGCGGCTTGTAGTCGAGCAGCTGGAAGAACTCGTTCTCGAAGACCACCGAGCCTTCGCTCGTCGCCACGTTGCGCCCGACCTCGAAGGCGCTCTCGTCGGTCTGCGACAAATGGCCTTGCTGCACGTCGTTCCAGAGCTGGCGCATGCCCTGCCCCAGGCTCTCGCCCTGCGTCTCGATCGCCTTGCGCTGCGCCTCGGGATTGAGCGCGAGGTAGTTGCTCGGCGATGCGGCGTCGATCGCCTGCAGCACGGCGAAGCGCACCCGCGCCTTCGTCTTCTGGTCGGCCTGCATGTCGTCGGCGAGCTGCAGCATGGTTCGCGCGTTCAGCAGATACATCTCCGCCATGAACGCGCTGGCCGGGTTGGCGGCCCAGTCGGGCGCCGCGAAGCGCTTGTCGGTCAGATGCGGCGTCTCGCTCGCGCCCGGCAGCAACAGTCGATTCCAGAGTCGGACCGCCTCGCCAAGATAGTCGGCCTGCAACGTGGTGACGGCCCCCGGCGGCACGCTGGCGGTGCTGCTTGGCGAGGCCTCTGGGCGGGGCGTCCTTTTCATCGGCCGATTATCGTATCGGCGTCACCGCTTGGCGAGGACGGCCCTTCAGGCGTCGCCTCGTCCGGCGATCCACACCGCCGCAGCCATCCGGCCGGTGACGCCATCACGCCGGTAGGAAAAGAAGCGTGCTGCATCCGTGGCGGTGCACCACGCGCCACCGCCGACGTGGCGCACGCCACTCGCCGCGAGCCGCGCACGGGCCAGGGACGGCAGATCGGCGAGCCACTTGCCCGTGCGGTGCGGCCTGAAGCCGATCGGGTGCGGATCGCCCGGATCGGCGCCGAACGCCTGCAGCACATCGGCGCCGACCTCGAAAGCGCCTGGGCCGATGCAGGCACCGAGCCAGGCGTGCAGCTCGGCAGCCTCGCAGCGGGCCGCGTCGCAGACGGCGTCGACGCTCGCTTCGAGTACGCCCGCGGCGAGCCCGCGCCACCCGGCGTGCGCGGCGCCGACGGCGCGGCCGCCCGGTGCCGCGAACAGGACCGGCAGGCAGTCGGCCACCAGGACGGTGCAGGCGACGCCGGGCTCGGTGGTGACGCTGGCATCCGCCTCGTGAGTGGCGGCGCCGGCCCGTGCATCGGCCGCGGCGACGTGCACGACGCGCGCGCCGTGCACCTGCCCAAGGTAGACCGGTGCAGCGCTGCAGGCCTCGGCGAAGCGTGCGCGGTTCGCGGCGACGCTGTCGGGAAGATCGCCCGCCGCGCCGCCGAGATTCATCGATGCGTAGGGCGGCCGGCTGATGCCGCCATCGCGTGTCGTCATCAGCGCGCCGACGCCGGCCACAGCCAGGCCGGGAACGAGCCAGCGACCCGGGCGGCTCAAGCCGCGTCCGGGCACGCCGAAGCTTGGGTCGACACGAATGCCTGCTCGGCCATGCAGTTGGCGAAGACACGCATCACCGTCGGCACATGGTCGAGCCGGCACGCCATGCGCTGCGCGTTGTGGATCTGCGGCACCAGCACGCAGTCGGCGTAGCCCGGCGTGTCGCCATGACAGAAGCGCCCCGTCGAGGCGCTGCCGGCGAGCGCACGCTCGACGACCTCGAGGCCGGTCTCGACCCAGTGCCGGTACCAGCGGTTCTTGTCGTCCTCCGACAGGCCCATGTCCTTGACGAGATAGCGCAGGACGCGCAGGTTGTCGAGCGGGTGGATCTCGCACGCCATGTCGAGCGCGATCGCGCGGACCCGGGCGCGGCCGAGCGCGTCGCTCGGCAGCAAGGCCGGCTCGGGATGGGCTTCCTCCAAGTATTCGAGGATGGCGAGGGACTGCGTCAAAACGTGCTCATCGCCGACCGTGCCGACGACGAGCGCCGGGACCAGCTGCGACGGCGCCACGGCGCGGAAGGCCTCGCCCAGATGCTCGTTCTTGACGAGATGGATCGGCACGTAGTCGGCATCGAGACCCTTCAGCGCCAGTGCGATGCGGACCCGGTACGACGCCGACGAGCGGTGGTAGCTGTAGAGGCGCATCGCTGCGATCCGTGGCCACCGATCTCAGCGGCCGACGAGCTGCACCTGCAGGCTGCCGACGCCGTCGATGCGTGCCGCGAGCGTGTCGCCGGTCTCGACCGCGGCGACGCCTTCCGGAGTGCCGGTGAAGATGAGATCGCCAGGCGCCAGCTCCCACGCCGCGGACAGGTGCTCGATGATCTCGGCAATGCTCCAGATCAGCTTGCCGATGGTGCTCTTCTGCCGCACCACGCCGTTGACCTCGAGGACGATGCCGGTATCGGCGTCGATGTGGCACTCGGCGGCGGCGCGGATCGGCCCGATCGGCGCCGAGAAGTCGAAGCCCTTGCCGATGTCCCAGGGCCGGCCGAGCTTCTTCGCCTCGCCCTGCAGGTCGCGACGCGTCATGTCGAGACCGACGGCGTAGCCCCAGACGTGGCGCATCGCGTCGGCGGCCTTGATGTCGCGCCCGCCGATGCCGATCGCCGCCACCAGCTCGACCTCGTGGTGCAGGCTCCTGGTCAGGCTCGGATACGGCATGCGGCCCGTCTCGCCCTCGGCGACGACCAGAACTGCGTCGGCCGGCTTCATGAAGAAGAACGGCGGCTCGCGGCCGGTGAAGCCCATCTCCTTGGCGTGCTCGACGTAATTGCGGCCGACGCAGTAGATGCGGTGCACGGGAAGGCTCTGGCCGGCATGGCCGGCGACCGGGACGCTCGCGGCTGCGGGCGGCGTGAAGACGTGGTGCATCGAAACGACCTTCGAATGGGGTGGGCATGATGATGCCATGGGCCCCGCCGGCGACGCGGTTCTACACTCGCGCCGATGTTCTCGCCCCGCAGCATCAAGCACTGTCGCACCTGTGGCGCCGAGGTCCGCTATGAGACGCCGGCCGACGACAACCGCGACCGCGCCACCTGCACGTCCTGCGCGACGGTGCACTACGAGAACCCGCTCAACGTCGTCGGCACGCTGCCGTTCTGGGAAAACCGTGTCCTGCTCTGTCGCCGCAACATCGAGCCGCGGCGCGGCCTCTGGACGCTGCCGGCCGGCTTCATGGAGCTCGGCGAAAGCACAGCCGAAGGCGCCTTGCGCGAGACGGTCGAAGAAGCCGGCGCGCATGTCGAGATGCTCGGCCTCTACACGCTTCTCAACGTGGTTCGCGTCGGCCAGGTGCATCTCTTCTACCGTGCCCGGCTGCTCGATGTCGATTTCGCACCGGGACCCGAATCGATCGAAGCCCGGCTCTTCGGCGAAGACGAGGTGCCCTGGGCCGAGATCGCATTTCGAACGACCAGGCGGACGCTCGAGCTGTTCTTCGCCGACCGGAGGAACGGCAGCTTCGCCTTTCACGCCGAAGACATCACCTAGCCGGCGTCCAGGCGAGCTTTGCTGCGTCGCAGCAGGTCATCAAACAATCGTTTGATTCATGCGCTACCATGGCGGTCCTCATGAAGGCCGCCGGCGCCCCGCCCTCTCCTGAATTGTTCTGCTCGACGCCCCACGGCGCCGGCGAGCCGGCGCGCGACCGGCTGTTGCAGGCCGGCCTGCGCCTGTTCGCCGAGCACGGCTACGCGAAGACCTCGATCCGCCAGATCGCCCAGGCGGCGGGCGCCAACGTGGCGGCGGTGAGCTACTACTTCGGCAACAAGGCCGGGCTCTACCGCCACGTGTTTTTCGGCATGCCTGTGCCCGAAGCCGCCGCCGCCGCCGGCATGTCGGCCTGCTCGGACCCGCCTGATCGGCCGGTTGTCTCGCTCGACGCGATGTTCGAGCATGTGCTCGAGCCGCTCAGGAGCGGCGAGATGGCGAGGTACTGGATCAAGCTGCATCGCCGCGAAATGCTCGAGCCCACCGGGCTCTGGCAGGAAAAGGTCGATCGTGGCATGCAGCCGATGCACGCAGCGCTCGTCGCCCTGCTTTGCGAACGCCTCGGCATCGACGCGCCCGACGACGAGGTCCAGGCGCTGGCGGTGCTGGTGATCGCGCCGGCCGTTCACCTGCTCGTCAACTGCGAAGTGGTCGACGCGCTGGCGCCGCAGCTCCTCTCGGGTGCGAGCGCCATCGACGCCTGGCGTGAACGCCTGCTGCGCAGCGCGGAGGCATTGATCGAGGCGGAGCGCAAGCGCCGCCACCGCGTTGCCAGGCAGGCCGCGCACCCCACCCTCAGGAGCAAGGCATGACGCGCCATTTCCTTCGCCGCGTGGCGACGATCCCTGCATACGCCGTCATGGCATGCATGGCCGGATGCGCGGTCGGTCCCGATTTCAAGGCCCCGGCAGCACCTGCGGTCGCCGATGCGAGCCGCCCCTACACCGAGGCGCCGTTGCCGGCGCAGACCGCAAGCGCTCCGGGAAACGGCGGCGAGGCGCAGCGCTTTGCCATGGGCCAGGACATTCCGGCGGCGTGGTGGCAGGTGTTCCATTCCGAGCCGCTCGACCAGTTGATCCGCTCGGCGTTGACGCAAAGCCCGACGCTGGCGTCGGCACAGGCGGCGTTGCGCCAGGCGCAGGAGTCGTACACGGCCGATGCGGGCCGCAAGCTCGTGCCGGCCGTGACCGGATCGCTCGGCGCGGAGCGCGAGCGCGCGACGGCGCTCACGACCGGCATTCCAGGCGGCGGCGTGTTCGACCTGTACAACGCCTCGGTCAACGTCTCGTACACGATCGACGCGTTCGGCGCGACGCGGCGCGAGCTCGAAGGCCTGCAGGCCGCCGTCGACTACCAGCGTTACCAGGTCGAAGCGGCCTATCTGAGCTTGACCGCCAACCTCGTCACCACGGCCATCCAGGAAGCCTCCCTGCGCGCTCAGCTGCAAGCGACACAGGACGTCGTCGATGCCGAGACCAAGTCGCTGTCGCTGGTCGAGACGCAGGCCCGGCTCGGAGCGGTCGCACGCTCGAACGTGCTGGCGCAGCGGGCGCTTCTGGCGCAGACGCGGGCGACGCTGCCGTTGCTCGAGAAGGCACTCGCGCAGACGCGCCATCAGCTCGCGGTCTACGCCGGCCGCCTGCCCGGCGACGACAGCCTTCCCGCCTTCGGGCTCGACTCGCTGCAGCTGCCGCAGGACCTGCCCGTGGCGTTGCCGTCGACGCTGGTGCGCCAGCGACCCGACATCCGCGCCGCCGAAGCCTTGCTGCACGAGGCGAGCGCGCAGGTCGGCGTCGCCACGGCCAACCTGTACCCGCAGATCACGCTGAGCGGCAGCCTCGGCTCGCAGGCGCTGAGGGCAGAAAACATCTTCTCGAGCGGCACGGCGTTCTGGAGCATCGGCGCCGGCCTGCTGCAGCCGATCTTCAACGGCGGCGCGCTGCAAGCCAATCGGCGCGCCTCGGTCGCCGCGTTCGACCAGGCGCGGGCGCAATACCGGCAGACGGTGCTCGGCGCGTTTCTCAACGTCGCCAACACGCTGCGCGCGCTCGACAGCGACGCCGACGCGTTGCGCGCGCAGGCCGAAGCCGAATCGCTGGCGCGCGAGCAGCTCGATCTGGTGACGCGCCAGAACCAGCTCGGCGCGGTCAGCTACCTGACGCTGCTCGATGCGCAGCGGACCTATCAGCAAACCCGCGTCGCGCTCGTTCAGGCGCAGGCCGCGCGCTTCGCGGACACGGCGGCGCTGTTCCAGTCGCTCGGCGGCGGCTGGTGGAACCGCGCCGCGCTGGCCGACATCTCGACCGACTCGGTCGCCGCGGCGACCGGGACGACACGATGACATGCGGTGGCGTCGCCAGGGACGGCATCGCTCACCGAGACAACAGTGAATTGTTGAGAGGACGACCATGACGAAGCGAATGCTCATCATGCTGGGAGGCGTGCTGCTGCTGGTGGCGCTGCTGGGGATCGGCTTTTTCCTGCACATCCGCACGCTGATGGCTGCGGCGCCCAAGCCGGGGCCGCAGACGGTCTCGGCGACGCTAGCGACGACGCTCGAATGGCAGCCGCAGCTCGCCGCCGTCGGATCGATCGCAGCCGTGCGCGGCGTCGATGTGACAAGCGAGATCGCCGGCCTGGTGCGCAGCATCGAGTTCAAGTCGGGCCAGGAGGTCAAGGCAGGCGCGGTGCTCGTGCAGCTCAATGCCGACTCCGACATCGCCCAGCTGCAGTCGCTGCAGGCCGCCGCCGAGCTGTCGGCCAGCGTCCTCGCGCGCGACAAGCTTCAGTTCGAGGCGCAGGCGATCAGCCAGGCGCAGGTCGACAACGATGCCGCCGACCTCAAGAGCCGCCGCGCCCTGGTCGCGCAGCAGGCCGCGACCGTGGCCAAGAAGACGATCCGTGCGCCGTTTTCCGGCAAGCTCGGGATCACGACGGTCAATCCCGGCCAGTACCTGAACCCGGGCGACAAGATCGTCACGTTGCAGACGATCGACCCGATCTATGTCGATTTCTACCTGCCGCAGAAACAGATGGGCGGCCTCGTGCTCGGCCAGACCGTCAGCGTGCTGACCGACGGTTTCCCGGGCCAGGCGTTCGTCGGCAAGGTCACGGCGATCAACGCCAAGGTCGACACCGCGACGCGCAACGTGCAGGTCGAAGCGACCCTGGCCAATCCGAAGCGCCAGTTGCTGCCGGGCATGTTCGCCAACGCCAGCGTCGACGTCGGCGAGAAGAAGCGCTACCTGACGCTGCCGCAGACGGCGATCACCTACAACCCGTACGGCTCGACCGTCTTCGTGGTCCGGCCGAAGAGCGAGGTCGACGCCGAGGCGAAGGCCGCGAGCGCGGCAGCCTCGGGTGCGACATCGGGCACGGCACCGGCCGCGACAGCGGCGCCGTCTCCGGCCGCCTCGGGCGCCGGCGACGGCCTCGTCGCGCAACAGATCTTCGTCGTCACCGGCGAGACGCGCGGCGACCAGGTCGCGATCCTGAAGGGCTTGAAGGAAGGCCAGCAGGTCGTCACCAGCGGCCAGGTCAAGCTGAAGAACAACACGCCGGTCGTCATCGACAACAGCGTGCAGCCGGCGAACAACCCGAACCCCACGCCGCAGGAACATTGAAAGCACGGCCATGAACTTCACCGACACCTTCATCAAGCGGCCGGTGCTGGCCATGGTGGTGAGTCTGCTCATCGTCGTGCTTGGCCTGCGCTCGCTGTTCGGCCTGCCCGTCAACCAGTTCCCGAAGACGCAGAACGCCGTCGTCACGATCTCGACGACCTACTTCGGCGCCGATGCGCAGACCGTGGCCGGCTTCATCACGCAGCCGCTCGAAGGCGCGATCGCGCAGGCACAGGGCATCGACTACCTGTCGAGCTCGAGCAGCAGCGGCATCTCGACGATCACCGCGACGCTGCGCCTCAACTACGACGCCAATCGCGCGCTGACCGAGATCAGCACCCAGGTCAATTCCGTCAAGAACCAGCTGCCCGTCCAGGCGCAGACGCCGGTGCTGACGGTCGCCACGGGCTCGACCATCGACGCGATGTACCTTGGCTTCTACAGCGACACGCTGCCGACCAACAACGTCACCGACTTCCTCTCGCGCGTCGTCAAGCCCAAGCTCGATTCGGTCGAAGGCGTGCAGACCGCCGAGCTGCTCGGCGCGCGTCTGTTCGCGCTGCGCGCATGGCTCGACGCCGACAAGCTTGCCGCGCACGGCCTGACAGCCGCCGACGTGAGCCAGGCCCTGGCCAGCAACAACTACCTCGCCGCGCTCGGCGCGTCGAAGGGACAGATGGTCACCGTACCGCTGACCGCCGGCACCGACCTGCACACCGTCGAGGAATTCAAGAAGCTCGCGGTCAAGCAGAACGGCGACGCGATCGTCCGCCTCGAGGACGTGGCGACGGTGACGCTCGGCTCGGAGAACTACGACTTCAACGTCTCGTTCGGTGGCGTGCGCTCGGTCTTCATCGGCATCAAGGTCGCGCCCGAAGCCAACATCCTCGACGTCGCCAAGCGCGTTCGCAACGCCTTTCCCGAGCTGCGCGCCCAGTTGCCCGGCGGCGTGAAGGGCGAGATCGTCTACGACTCGACCGAATTCATCAACACCTCGATCAGCGAGGTGGTGAAGACGCTGGTCGAGGCGCTCGTCATCGTCACCGTGGTCATCTTCCTGTTCCTCGGCAGCCTGCGCGCCGTCATCGTGCCGGTGATCGCGATGCCGCTGTCGCTCGTCGGCACCTTCTTCGTGATGCTGGCGCTCGGCTACTCCATCAACCTGCTGACCTTGCTGGCGCTGGTGCTCGCCATCGGCCTCGTCGTCGACGACGCGATCATCGTCGTCGAAAACGTCGACCGTCACATCAAGGACGAGGGCAAGACGCCGATGCAGGCGGCCCTGATCGCCGCGCGCGAGCTCGGCGGCCCGATCATCGCGATGACGATCGTGCTGATCGCCGTCTACGTGCCGATCGGCTTCCAGGGCGGCCTCACCGGCGCACTGTTCTCGGAATTCGCCTTCACGCTGGCCGGCGCGGTCGCGGTGTCGGGCGTGGTCGCGCTGACGCTGTCGCCGATGATGGCATCGCGCTTCTTCAAGTCGGGCCAGTCGAGCGGGCGCTTCGCCGCGTGGATCGACCGCACGTTCGAGAAGGTCCGCCATCGCTACAGCCGCGTCCTGCACAGCCTGCTCGACACCTGGCCGGTGCTCATCGTCATGGGCGTGCTGCTCAGTGCGCTGCTCGGCGTGATGTTCATGATGTCGCAGTCGGAGCTCGCGCCCGAGGAGGACCAGGGCTTCATCGGCTCGCTGCTCGTCGGCCCGCCGACGGCCACGTCGGACCAGATGCAGACCTATGCCGACCAGGTCTTCAAGATCGCCCACAGCGAGCCCGAGTACAGCCAGATGTTCCAGATCACCGGCGTGCCCACGGTGAACCAGGGCATCGGCGGCGTGATCGTCAAGAACTGGGACCAGCGCACGCGCAGCGCACACGAGATCCAGCAGGACCTGCAGGCCAAGTGGAACAAGGTGGCCGGCGGCCGCGTGGCGGCGTTCCAGTTCCCGTCGCTGCCGGGCGCCTCGGGCCTGCCGGTGCAGTTCGTCATCACCACGACCGAGTCGTTCCAGAACCTCAATGCGGTGGCCCAGCAGGTCGTCGACAAGGCGCGTGCCTCGGGCAAGTTCTACTTTCTCGACGTCGACCTGAAGGTCGATAAGCCGCAGGCGACCGTGGTCGTCGATCGCGACAAGGTCGCGGCGCTCGGCATGACGCAGCAGGACGTCGGCGCCTCGCTCGGCGCCGCGCTCGGCGGCGGCTACGTCAACTACTTCTCCATCGCCGGCCGCTCGTACAAGGTGATCCCGCAAGTACAGCAGGTCGACCGGCTCAACCCCGCGAGCGTGCTCGACTTCTACATCAAGACGCCGACCGCCGGCCTGATTCCCGCAAGCACCGTGGCGAGCATCCGGTACGAGGTCGTTCCCGAGTCGATCACGCGCTTCCAGCAGCTCAATTCGGTGACGATCTCGGGTGTCTCGGGCGTGTCGCAGGGCGACGTGCTGAAGTTCATGGGCGACACGCTGAAGTCGGTGGCGCCCAGCGGCTACAACGTCGACTACTCGGGGCAGTCGCGCCAGTACATCCAGGAATCCGGGGGCTTCTTCATCACCTTCGCGTTCGCGGTGATCATCGTCTTCCTGGCGTTGTCGGCGCAGTTCGAAAGCTTCCGCGATCCGGTCGTCATCCTCGTCTCGGTGCCGCTGGCCTTGTTCGGGGCGATGATCTTCGTCTTCCTCGGCTTCGCGTCGCTGAACATCTACACGAAGGTGGGATTGGTGACGCTGATGGGGCTCATCAGCAAGCACGGCATCCTGATCGTCGAGGTGGCCAACAACCTGCAGAAGGCCGGCAAGACCAAGCGCGAGGCGATCGAGGAAGCGACCGGCATCCGGCTGCGGCCGATCCTGATGACGACGGCAGCAATGGTCTTCGGCGTCGTGCCGCTGGTCATCGCCTCCGGTGCCGGCGCCTCCGGCCGCCACGCGATGGGCCTGGTGATCTTCACCGGCATGGCGATCGGCACGCTGTTCACGCTGTTCGTGGTGCCGGCGATGTATCTCTTCATCGGCGCCGATCACAGCAAGCGTCGCGAGGCGGAGCCGGCCCAGCCGCCGGCCGTGCCGCTGCTCACCGACGAGACCGGCGCCGAGCTGCGCCCCGCAGCCTGATATGAAGGCCACGGCGCGGCGCCGTCGTCGCGAGCCATAACGAGTCCATAACGCAGCGTCGCCTAAAAACGCGGAGTCGATTTCATGCGCGTCAGCGCCGGAGACTCCCATGCAAGGCATCCCTCTCGCGGCCACTGCGGCCCTCTTTTCGTGCACACGCGTCGCGATCGGTCGCGCCAGCATCGCCGCGGCCATGCTGGTCGTCGCCGGTTGTGGCGGCGGCGGTTCCGGCTCGCAGTCGCCACCGCCACCACCACCGCCTGCGGCGGCGACGGTCGCTTCGATCGCGCCGGCCAGCGTGGTCGCCGGCAGCGGCGCCTTCACGCTGACGGTCGACGGGACCGGATTCGTCAGCGGCGCCGTCGTCAGCGTCGACGGTTCGGCGGTGACGACCGCCTTCGTCAGCGCGACGCGTCTGACCGCGGCGATGCCGGCGACGGCGGCGTCCTTGCCGGTGCAGGTGACCAACCCCGGCACTGCGGCGTCGAACCTCATGAATCTCGCGGTGACGACGCCCATCGCACCGCTCGCCATCACGTCGCTGTCTCCGGCCACGCTCGCCGCCGGCAGCGCCGCTTTCACACTGACCGTGAACGGCACCGGCTTCACGAGCTCGAGCCGTGTGTCGTTCGGCGGCAGCGTGGTCGCGACGACCGTCGTCAGCAGCACGCAGCTCACGGCCGCCGCGCCGGCGCTCGGCGTGGTGGCCACGTTGCCGGTCCTGGTCGTCGACGGCGCGGCGAGCTCGTCGGCGGTCAACTTCGACGTCACCGCCGACACGTTCCCGGCGGTTCTCTCGGTCACCCTCGGCAGCAGCACCTTCGGCGGCAACCGCGACAGCACCGTCGCCTCTGCCGACGCGCAGGGCCGCTTCGTCGCATTCCAGTCCGCCGCGACGGACCTCGTGGCCGGCGACCTCGGTGACGGCAGGTTCAGCGGCATCTACCTGCGCGACACCTGCGTCGGCGCCGCGCCCGCGTGCGTGCCGACGACGCGACTGGCCTCGCTGAATGCGGCCGGCACGCAATGCGCCCGCGCGGGGGCGTCGCTCGGGTCGTTCAATCCGGCGATCAGCGCGGACGGGCGCTTCGTCGCCTTCGGTACCGATACCTGCTTCGCCGCGGCGCCGGCCAACGTGCGGCAGATCGCGCTGCGCGATACCTGCGTCACGGCGAGCGGCCCGGTCACCGGCTGCACGGCCGCGACCACGCTCGTGTCGGCGAACACCTCGGGGCAAGCTTCGGCTTCGAACCTGTCGGCGATCCCGGCCCCGGCGATCAGCCGCAATGGCCGCTACGTCGCCTGGACGTCGGTCGCATCGGACCTCGTCACGGGCGTCGCCAGCGGCGGTTTCCTGCAGACCTATCTGCGTGACCGGTGCGAAACCTCGGCCGGTCCGGTCGCCGGTTGCACGCCGCAGACCCTGCTCGTCTCGGGCATCGTCGGCGCCGCCGCCAACTACGACGCGTCGCAATCGTTCATCGCGGTGAGCGACAACGGCATCGTCGTCTTCGACACGGGGGCGAGCAATCTCGTCGCCAATCCCGATCTGTTTCCCGGCTCGCTCGGCGGCGTCTTTCGTGCCGACTGCTCCGGCGGCGCGTCGCTGTGCGCGCTGTCGATCGTCACCCTCGTGCCCGGCTCCGGCACATCGGGCAGCGCCAAGCTCGTGACCGGCGAGCGGCCGGCGATTTCACCCGACGGGCGTTTCATCGCCTTCCTATCCCAAGGCGGCGATGCCGCGGGCCACCTCGCGACGACGCTGCCGCCGAACCTGCCGCCAGCCAACCTGCAGCTGCCTGGAAAGCAGGTGATGCGCTACGACAGCTGCATCAGCGGCAGCGGCTCGGTCCCGACCTGCACACCCACGTTCAGCTACGAGTCCGTGCTCGACAACGGCAACCTCGATCTGACGCTGGCGGCGCAGGCCAGCGAGCAGCCTTCGTTTTCGGACGACGGCCGCTACCTGTCGTTCACCGTGCCCTACAACCTGTCGTCGCTCTACCCGGGCGCCGGCCACTCGGTGTACGTGCGCGACACCTGTGCCGGCGCGCCGGCGGGCTGCATGCCGCACTCCGCCCTCGTCTCGGTCGACCGCACGCAGGTGGCTGCCGGCAACGTCGGCTGGTCGCGCATCAGCGGCGACGGCCACTTCGTCGTCTTCTACAGCCTGTCGCGATCGCCCGCGAACACGAGCAACCTCCTGCCGATCGGGCAGGTCATCATGGTCCGGACCGGGTTCTAGAGGAGCGCGCCCTGCCTGCTCAGCGCCGCGCCGGCGGCAGGTCCGTGCAGGTTCCTTCGAAGGCCTCCGCCGCCAGGCCGATCGATTCACCGAGCGTCGGGTGCGGATGGATGGTCTTGCCGATGTCCACCGCGTCAGCGCCCATCTCGATGGCCAGGGCGATCTCGCCGATCATGTCGCCGGCATGGGTGCCGACGATGCCGCCACCGACGATGGCGTGCGTCGCCTCGTCGAACAGCAGCTTGGTGAAGCCCTCGTCGCGGCCGTTGGCGATGGCGCGGCCGGAGGCCGTCCACGGGAACAGGCCCTTTTTCACCTTGACGCCGCGCGCCTTGGCGTCGTCGTCGGTGATGCCGACCCAGGCGATCTCCGGATCGGTGTAGGCGACGCTCGGAATCACGCGCGCGTCGAACGCCGACTTCGCGAGCTTCGCGTCGCCGAGCTGCTCGCCCGCGGCGACCTCGGCGGCGACATGCGCCTCGTGCACCGCCTTGTGCTCGAGCATCGGCTGGCCGACGATGTCGCCGACGGCGAAGATGTGCGGCACGCTGGTCCGCATCTGGATGTCGACGGGAATGAAGCCGCGCTCGTTGACGGTGACGCCGGCCGCTTCCGCGCCGATCTTCCTGCCATTGGGGACGCGGCCGACGGATTGCAGCACCAGGTCGTAGAGCTGCTCCTTCAATGCGCCCTCGCCTTCGAACCGGACGAGGATGCCGTCGGGCCGCGCCTCGGCGCTCACGGTCTTCGTCCTGAGCATGATGTTGTCGAAGCGCGGTGCATTGAGCTTCTGCCAGACCTTGACGAGATCCCGATCGGCGCCCTGCATGAGGCCGTCGAGCATCTCGACCACATCGAGCCGCGCGCCGAGCGTCGAATAGACCGTGCCCATCTCCAGGCCGATGATGCCGCCGCCGACGATCAACATCTTCTTCGGCTGGCTCGGCAGCTCGAGCGCGCCGGTCGAGGTGACGACCCGCGGGTCGTCCTTCGGCATAAAGGGCAGCTTCACCGCCTCGGAGCCGGCGGCGATGACCGCGCGCTGGAAGCCGATCGTCGTCGTTGCGCCCTCGGCGAGGTCGACGGTCACGTGATGCGGATCGCTGAAGCGGCCGCTGCCGGTGACGATCGTCACCTTGCGCATCCTGGCCATCTGCGCGAGACCGCCGGTGAGCTTGCCGACGATCCCGTTCTTGTGGGCGACGAGCTTGTCCCGGTCGACCTTCGGCGCGCCGAAGTCGATGCCGACGTCGCCGAAATGCGCGACTTCGTCCATCACCGCCGCCACATGCAGCAACGCCTTCGAAGGAATGCAGCCGACGTTGAGGCAGACGCCGCCGAGCGTCTTGTAGCGCTCGACCAGCACGACCTTCAGGCCGAGGTCGGCAGCGCGAAATGCCGCCGAGTAGCCGCCGGGGCCGGCGCCGAGCACGAGCAGGTCGCAGACCATGTCGCCGCCAAGCACGGGCACTGCCGATGCGGCCGGCGCACGAGCGGCTGACGGTGGCGCCGCTGATGCGGCCGCTGACACGCCCGCGCCTTCGGCGTCGAGCGACAGGATCACCGATCCCTGGTTGACGATGTCGCCGACCTTGACCTTCAGCTCCTTGACGATGCCGGCTTGCGACGACGGAATCTCCATCGAGGCCTTGTCGCTCTCGATCGTGATCAGGCTCTGCTCGACCTTGACGGTGTCGCCCGGCTTGACCAGCACCTCGATGACGCCGACGTCCTTGAAATCGCCGATGTCCGGCACCGCCACGTCGACCGTCATAGCAGCACCCGCCGGAAGTCGCCGAGGATCTGGATCAGGAAAGCGTTGAAGCGCGCCGCCATCGCGCCGTCGACGACGCGGTGGTCCCAGCTGAGCGAGAGCGGCAACATCAGCCGCGGCTGGAATGCCTTGCCATCCCACACCGGCTCCATCAGGCTGCGGCAGACGCCGAGGATCGCCACTTCCGGCGCATTGATGATCGGCGTGAAGTAGCGCCCGCCGATGCCGCCGAGCGACGAGATCGAGAAGCACCCGCCGCTCATGTCCGCCGGCGAGAGCTTGCCGTCGCGCGCCTTCTTCGCCAGCTCGCCCATCTCGGCGGAGATCTGCAGCACGCCCTTCTTGTCGGCGTCCCGGATCACCGGAACGACCAGGCCGTTCGGCGTGTCGGCGGCGAAGCCGACGTGGAAGTATTTCTTCAGCACGAGGTGATCGCCTTCGAGACTGGCGTTGAAGTCGGGAAACTTCTGCAACGCGGCGACGCATGCCTTGACCAAAAAGGCCAGCATCGTCACCTTGACGCCGGCTTTCTCGTTTTCCTTGTTGGTGAGAACGCGGAAGGCCTCGAGCTCGGTGATGTCGGCGTCATCGTGGTTGGTGACGTGCGGGATCGTGATCCAGTTGCGCTGCAGCACCGGGCCGCTGATCTTCTTGATGCGCGAGAGGTCCTTCGTCTCGATCGGGCCGAACTTCGCGAAGTCGACCTGCGGCCATGCCGGCAGCCCGGCAAAGCCGCCGCCCGACGCGGCAGCTGGCGGCGGCGCGATGGCAGCCTGGGCCTTCGTCCGCTGCGCGCCGTTCATCACGGCCTTGACGAACGCCTGCAGATCGTCCTGGGTGATGCGGCCCTTCGGCCCGCTGCCGCCGATCTCGGCGAGCGGCACGCCGAGCTCGCGGGCGAGCTTCCTGATCGTCGGCGACGCGTGCGGCAGCGCTCCCTGCGGTGCAGCCGGCTCGTATGCCGGCAACGCCGCGGTGGGAATCGCCTTCTCGCCCGGCGCGCTCGACGGCGCGGCAGCCGCAGAAGGCGCCGGTGCGGGCGGCGCGGGAGAAACGCTCGCCGCCGCGGCGCCGCTCGTACCCTCGAGCGTGGCGATGGCACTGCCCTTCGCGACCTTGTCGCCGATCTTGACCATCAGCGCCTTGACGACGCCGTCGTGCGACGACGGAATCTCCATCGACGCCTTGTCGCTCTCGACCGTGATGAGGCTTTGCTCGGCCTTCACCGTGTCACCGACCTTGACCAGGATCTCGATCACGGCGACTTCGTCGAAATCGCCGATGTCGGGGACCACGACGTCGATCGTGCCGCCTCCGGCCGAAGACGACGGAACAGGCGAAGGCGACGAGCTTGCCGGCACAGCCGCGGTGGCGGCCGGCGCACTCGCGGCAGCCGCCGCGGGCGCCGCAGCCGCACGAGGGGGAGCGGGCGCCGGCGCAGCAGCGCCGCCCTCGCCTTCGAGCACCAGCAGCATCGAGCCTTCGCTGATCTTGTCGCCGAGCTTGACGCGCAGCTCCTTGACGACGCCGGCGGCGCTCGATGGAATCTCCATCGAGGCCTTGTCGCTCTCGACGGTGACGAGCGATTGCTCGACTTTCACGGTATCGCCCGGCTTGACGAGCACCTCGATGATCTCGACGTCCTTGAAATCGCCGATGTCAGGGACCTTCACTTCCACGGTGGCCATCGCAGGTCCTCAGGCGTCGAGCGGATTGATCTTGTCGGCGGCGATGCGGTACTTCGCGATCGCCTCGGCGACCTTCGATGTCGGTACGCTGCCTTCCTCGGCCAGCGCCTTCAGCGCCGCGACGACGATGTAGTGCCGATCGATCTCGAAGTGCTCGCGCAGCTTGGTGCGGAAGTCGCTGCGGCCGAAGCCGTCGGTGCCGAGCACTTTGTAGGTCCGTCCTTTCGGCAGGAAGCCGCGGATCTGCTCGGCGTAGTTCTTCATGTAGTCGGTCGAGGCGACCACCGGGCCGGCGTGCTTCTCGAGCTGCTGCGTGACGAAGGAAACGCGCGGCTTCTCGGTGGGATGCAGCAGGTTCCATCGCTCCACGG
>Ga0075520_1000059_pt1 | contig 34130 bp, 28 predicted proteins | sample NGEPerB_FD_75100 | JGI IMG/M metagenome (GOLD analysis project Ga0075520, IMG submission 75100) | Arctic peat soil microbial communities from the Barrow Environmental Observatory site, Barrow, Alaska, USA - NGEE PermafrostAB12-B | ecosystem: Environmental > Terrestrial > Soil > Wetlands > Peat ... | reverse complement strand
TTCAGCTCGTCGAACTCGCTCTTCTCGCCGCGGCCCAGTTCTTTCTGGATGGCCTTGATCTTCTCGTTGAGGTAGTACTCTTTTTGGGCGCGCTCCATCTGGCGCTTTACGCGCGACTGGATGGTGCGGTCCATGTTGAGCTTTTCGATCTCGACATCGAGTACGTCCCCAATGCGGTTCAGTCGCTCGGCGGGATCGAAGATTTCCAACAGCTCCTGCTTCTCTTCGATCGAGAGTTGCAGGTTGGCGGCGATGGTGTCGGTCAACTTTGCCGGATCGTCGTTGCGGACGGCGGCAATCATGGTCTCGTAGTTCAGCGACTGGCAGAGCTTGACGTACTGCTCGAACAGTCCCGTCACGCGCGTCATGCTGGTTTCAATCTGCGGCGTGGGTTCAGCCGAATACTTCGCGGTGCGAACCGTGGCCTCAAAGTAGCCATCGGTGTCGACCACCTGCAGGATCTTGCCGCGCTCCAAGCCTTCCACCAGGACCTTGATATTGCCGTCAGGCAGCTTCAAGCTCTGAACGATGTTGACCAGCGTGCCGACCTTGAAAATCTCATTGGGCTTGGGTTCGTCGATGCTGGCGTCGTGTTGCGTCGCCAGAAATATCTTCTTGTCGCCAGCCAGCGCCTCTTCCAATGCGCGCACGCTCGACTCCCGGCCGACCACGAACGGCGTCATCATATAAGGAAAGATGACGACATCGCGAATCGGCATCATAGGGAGTTTCTTGGTTTCGAATTTCTCGCGCTGGGTCACTAATAACCGCCTTGTCGTTCAGAGGGGCCCGTACCGCTCTGAGAAAAAGAAGAGCTAACTGTTTCGCGCCGCATTGCGCGTCGGTCGCCCCGTTGCCGCCAACTTCAGTCAAGCATAACACGCGAAACAAGAGGACAGAAGCGAACAAAATCCGGTGTCGTCAGTAGCTTCCTAGGCTCTGCCTTGGGGCCGGAGCCACATTGTGCAGGGGATTAAGAATCACAGGAACTGATATGTATATGGATGACTGTCTGGATGGGTGGATTCACGCCGCCGGGGAGCAAGACAATGGCGCTACCGCAGCCGCGTCGAGTTCGTGAGAACTGATTTAGCCATGCCATCGGAAAATGTGAAACTGACCGCTGGCTGCTGCCAACTGCTTCTAGCCGGCCTTCTCCATGATGGGCAGGTTCACATTGCGCTTCTGAACCATCTCAGCCGTGACTTCAAAGTCTTTAACTCGCTTCTGGCCGGGCAGGTTGTACATCAGGTCGAGCATCAGTTCTTCCAGAATCATGCGCAGGCCGCGGGCGCCGACCTTGCGCAACATGGCTTCTTTGGAGATGCAGCGCAGGGCCTCATCGGTGAAGCGCAGCTTGACGTTCTCGAACTCGAACAGGCGCTGGTATTGCTTCACGATGGCATTCTTCGGCTTGGTGAGGATTTCGACCAGGGCGTCTTCGTCGAGGTCGCTCAATACGCCGACCACCGGCAGGCGACCGACGAACTCGGGTATCAGTCCGAACTTGATCAGGTCCTGGGGTTGGACTTGCGCCAGTAATTCGGTATCGCGCTTGTTGCTCTCGGTAAACGCGGCTTCCTTGGCCTCGTCGGTACGGAATCCCATGGAACGCTTGCCCAGCCGCCTGCCGATGGTGCGCTCCAGTCCGACGAATGCTCCACCGCAGATAAACAGAATGTTGGTGGTGTCCACGGGCGTGAATTCCTGATGCGGGTGCTTGCGTCCGCCCTGGGGAGGAACATTGGCCACCGTACCTTCCAGAATCTTCAGCAATGCCTGCTGCACGCCTTCGCCCGAAACGTCGCGGGTGATGGAAGGGTTTTCGTCCTTGCGGCCGATCTTGTCGACCTCGTCAATGTAGATGATGCCGGTCTGCGCGCGCGCCACGTCTCCATCGGCGGCCTGGAGCAGCTTGAGGATAATGTTCTCCACGTCCTCGCCGACGTAACCGGCTTCGGTCAGAGTGGTGGCATCCACGATGGCGAAAGGAACGTCGAGCATCCTGGCCAGGGTTTGCGCCAGCAAGGTCTTGCCCGTCCCAGTGGGGCCAATCAACATGATGTTCGACTTGGCCAGCTCGACTTCCGTACCGCGCTGCCGGTTCATGTAAACCCGCTTGTAGTGGTTGTAAACCGCCACGGCGAGTTTCTTCTTGGTTTGTTGTTGCCCGATGACGTACTCGTCGAGGAAGGCCTTTACCTCGACCGGCTTGGGAAGCTGGTTCGGCGTGGTTGCGGGCTGCGTTTCCGAGCGGTCGTCCTCCAAAATGGAGTTGCAGACGGCAACGCACTCATCGCAAATGTAGGCTCGTGGGTAGTCGGTGGGAGACGAGATCAGCTTGGCAACAGCGTCTTGCGACTTGTGGCAAAACGAACAGCGCAACACTTCGTCGGAACCAGTCCTGGTTCTCACACTAAAACTCCTTTACCTCACACGCTGTCAGCCGGAACTCTGCGTTTCCGTGCTACATTTCCCGTCCCTTCGAAAACGGGCAGGAGCCGTGACGCCCCTGCAAGAAGTCCACCCCTATCGGCCATGGGCAACCGTCTTGTGATCCCATTCGGTGCTACTGCACCTACGCCTATTCAACCACAATTTGTCGCGCCGTAAGGCACCGTGGTGCCAGATTGGATACAACTTTCGAAGCAGTGCTGGGCAAATTCTTCGCACTAGGCAAGGGACAAGTTTTGCACCTTCCTATTTGTGCTTGAAAATAATGTCGTCTATCAAGCCATACTCCTTCGACTGCTGCGCGTTCATGATGAAGTCGCGCTCCACGTCGCGCTCCACTTTTTCCAGGCGCTGGCCGGTGTGCTTCGACAGCAATTGACTGGTGATCTCGCGCATGCGCAGGATTTCGCGCGCGTGAATGTCAATATCGGTGGCCTGACCCGAAAGGCCCGACATCAGCGGCTGGTGAATCAGAATACGCGAAGTTGGCAGGGCAAAGCGTTTCTTCGGCGCGCCCGCAGCCAGCAGCAAAGCAGCCATGCTGGCCGCCTGGCCAATGCAGATCGTGGTCACGTCGGGACGGATGAACTGCATGGTGTCGTAGATTGCCATGCCCGCCGTGATCGAACCGCCCGGCGAATTCACGTACAGCGAGATGTCTTTCTCTGGATCTTCAGCCTCAAGAAACAGCATTTGGGCGATGATCAAGTTTGCGACATTGTCATCGATAGGAGTGCCGAGAAAAACAATATTGTCCCGCAACAGGCGGGAATAAATGTCGTACGCCCGCTCGCCCCTGCTGGTCTGCTCAATCACCATGGGCACAAGCATTGTTTGCGGCTCCCTTCATGCTACCGGCCACACTTCTTCCCGAGGGTCGAAGTCGGGGGTGGAACGCAGCCCGCCCTATGCGGACCTGCGGTACAGAGAATCCAAGGTCTTCTCGTTGCGGATGCGATGTCGAATTCTATCCAGCCCGCCATCCTGCGTCAAACGAGCGCGGACCTGTTCGAGGGTCTGCTTCGATTGGGTCGCCAGCGCTTCCAATTCGCGGTCGAACTCTTCGTCACTGACTTCGATCTTTTCCTCATCAGCAATCTGCTCCAGGATTAAAGAGGCCTTTACCTCGCGCAGCGCCCCGTCGCGCTGTCCGGCGCGCAGGCGGGTGAAGTCCATGCGCTTCATGTCTTCCGTGCGCATGCCCTGTGCGGCCAGGGCGCGCAGCCCACGCTCCAGCCGGAGATCGATCTGCTGATCCAACATGGCTTCGGGAACCGGGAAATCGTTGCGCTTCACCAGTTCCTCGACGATCTGGTCCTTGCCCTGATGTTCGGCCTCATGCAGCTTCTCCGCCTTCATGTTTTCCCGAAGCCGGTTACGAAGCTCATCCAGCGAATTGAAGTCGGCGCCCAGTTCTTTGGCGAATTCGTCGTTCAGTTCGGGAATCGTTCGGGTCTTGATGCCTTTCACGTCCACTTCGTAGGTCATGGTCTTGCCGGCGAGCCGCTTGTCGGCAAAATCATCGGCGTACTTCACTTCGAAGCTGCGCTGCTCGCCCGACTTGGCGCCGCGCAAGTTCTCGCTGAACTCCGGAATCGTAGTCTTTCCGCCAATCTCCACCATGACCTCGTCCACCTCGACGGGCTTGGAATCGGCGTTCTGCTCGCTTTCCTTGGGCGTGCCCTTAAAGCTGATGACGGCAAAGTCGCCGTCCATCAGCGGACGCTCTTCGTCCACCGCACTGTAGGTGGCGTGCTGCTCTCGCAAGTTGTGGAGAGCGTTTTCCACGTCCTCCTCGCTCACGTTGGTGTCGAGCCTTGAAATTTGCAGGTCCTCGTAGGCGGCGATCTTGAAATCGGGCAGCACCTCGAAGGACGCCGTAAACTTTAGCGGCTCGCCCTCATGCAGGTGAAGGTCAGTGACACGTGGCTGCGAAACCGGCAACAGGTTTTGCTTCTGGGTTTCCTGGCGGAAATAGCGCGGCACCAGGGCCTCAACGATTTCGTTCTTGATCTCTTCGGCAAAACGCTGGCGAACAATGGAAGCCGGAACCTTGCCCTTGCGGAAACCGGGAATTCGCGCCAGCTTCTGATAGCGGTTCACGACGCTCTCGGATTCAGCCTTGACCACGTCGGCTGGAATCTCGATAGTGACTTCGCGTTTGCAAGGATTCGGCGGTTCGGAAGAGGCGGCCTCCGCCGTGTTTTTTTCGTTCGTATTAGATTCAATCGTCAAAGGGATTGCCTTCAGCAGTGAATGTGGCTGTGTTCGGCCCGGGAATGCAACCGGCGATGAGTTCGCGGAACCTGATTCGTGCCCGCAGTGCGAGTACCTCCGCTCGGGAAGCAACCAGCGCTCTTTCGCTCATTGTTACTAAGCCTAAGTGTATGAGAGCCGCGCAAGGGGGTCAAACGACAGGAGTGCTGGCGGTGTAGATCCGACCTGCCAGTTGGATACTCGCTGAGATCAACGCAAGCAGGAGGTTACCGGCGCCGCGTTTTCTTGGAGATTGTCGTCCGCTTCTCGAGCACTACAATGAGAAGCATGGCTTCCGCGCTCGCCGTACTGAATGAAGAGGTTGTGAACTGCATCCAATGTCCACGCCTGGTGGCCTATCGTGAACAGGTTGGCCGTGAGAAGCGCCGTGCCTACCGCGAGTGCGAATATTGGGCGCGGCCAGTACCGGGGTTCGGCGATCCCCAGGCCCGCGTGCTGGTGTTGGGATTGGCGCCTGGGGCCCATGGTTCCAACCGTACCGGCCGTCCCTTTACCGGGGATAAGTCGGGAAAATTCATGTATCCCATTCTGCACAAGGTTGGCTTTGCATCGCAGGCCAATGCCGATTGTCGCGACGACGGATTGAAGTTGGTGGACTGCTACATCACCGCGGCCGTTCGCTGCGCGCCGCCCGACAACAAGCCGCTGCCCTCGGAACTCGCTAACTGCGCGCCCTTCCTCGATCGTGAACTGCGCATACTGAAGAATGTCAAAGTTGTGGTAGCGCTGGGCAAGATTGGCTTCGATGCCTATCTCAATTACCTGAAGCGGAACGACATCTTACGGAGCAAGGCGGGATATACCTTCGCGCATGCCGCACGATATTTCTTGCCGAATGGCATAACGCTGCTGGCGTCGTACCACCCTTCGAACCAGAACACCGCAACGGGAAAGCTGAACGCTACGATGTTCGAGGCTGTATTTCGCAAAGCCAAGAAAATGGCGTTCAGCGGTTCTTGATCAGCTCTTGTACCATTGACAACATGGATGGCTGCGTCACGATTCCCTGTCATCCACCGGTTCGGTACTTTTCAAATTATGGAGGAAACGACGATGCAAAGGAGAATTGCCGCGGTGGCACGCGTGGCGGTGTGTCTGCTGCTAGTAATGGCTGCGAGCACGTTCGCTGCCGATGCAAACTCGGGCAAGTCCGCGGTGGGCAGCTGGATGCTGAACCCAACGAAGTCGCATTTTCAGAATATGCCCGCACCGAAGATGGAGAGGTTGCGAGTCCCGAAGGATGATGAGACCGGCCTGAAATGGAGCTTGACCGGCGCGGACGCGGACGGCAAGGGCTATCACCAGGAGTACGATGGACCCACCGATGGATCCTATCACCCCATAAAGGGTGCTCGGAATCCCAGCACTGTGGCCTACAGCAGAGCCAATTCGGTAACGAGCTGGGTGGTCAAGGATGAGACGGGAGCAATTATAGAAACGGGGTCGGGTAGCGTTTCACCGGACGGTCGTACCCTGACTTTGAAGGGGACTATGAAGACGGCCCAGGGAGAATCGCAATTCACGTCGGTTTACGACAGGAGATGATAAGCGTCCGTTAGACCCTACCTGGAGATTCTGAACGAATGGTGGCAGCAGCGATTCTGCCCATTCTCCTTTGGTGGTTGAGTCCCCCACGGCCACGTCGGAGGGGGCATTCGCTGGGTACGCGGGGAAGGCCTCCGAGTGGAAAATCTTAAGGACATTGTCGCAAAATTTTGCACTTAGCACCTGAAAAAGTAGTGATTTGCAACGGAAACTCACGGAACTCCGATTGCAGGTTATCAATAGCTTACGAGTGTCTGGCCGGAGGGTACACGTTCCCGCTGCGGCGGAGAGGTTTCCCTCGACATGTTGCGCGGCATTTCCTCCCCGTAGCGGTGGCTTCGGATGTGCACCTCGGGAGGCCTGACTAGCGTGAGCCGTTCTTGGTTGGGGTGGCAGGACGCGTGATGGCGCTTGCCGGAGTTTGGGCTTGCGCGCAAGGCGTAGGTGGAGGACGTATGAAGAGGTTCGTAGTAATCGTCGGAATGTTGCTCGCCGCTGCGTGCACCTATGCAAGTCCAATCCCTGGGCCGGATTACACCAACCCCGTTAGCGTGACTTTGCTCAGTTTCAGCGGTGGCCAATGGCAGAACGGCTACCCTTACACCCTTAGCATGCTCGGACCTTCGGCCCTGTTCAAGGCAATGTGCGATGACTATACGCACGGCGGTTCAATTGGAGAATCGTGGCAAGCCAATATTACGAACCTGGGCAGCAACAACTTGACCCTGACCCGTTTCGGCCACCAGGAGAGCGCCTTAGGCTTGGCTTTCTACCACGAAGCGGGATGGATCCTGCTGCAGACACCGGTCACGCCGTCGAGCGAGTATCAGGACATGAACTACGCGGTGTGGCATATCTTCGACCCTGCCGTGCCGCTTGGTCAAGGTGCTCAAATTTGGCTGGAAAAGGCTCAGGCAGAAATGGCTTTGGGCTTCCCCGGGGTGCCTTTCAATGACGTCTTCATCATTACTCCAGTTGACCAGTACGACCCCAATCTCAACCACCCGCAAGAGTTCTTGTACATCGATCCGAGAGGGGTGGGGGGGACAACTCCTGAGCCCGGCACGTTGTTGCTGCTGGGCACAGGATTGGTTGGGCTGTGGAAGCGCAAGTTGTTGAGTTAGGCTGTGGCATTAGAAAAGCGTTAGGGACCTCCTCCTTGAGTTTCAACCTCGCAGGGCCGTTCGGATGAATGGCCCTTTTTTCATTGCCACGGCCAGAGCAACAAGGCGGCGTTTATCCGGTAACTTCGTCTTGCCAGCGAGAACAATTCCAGCCATAATTGATCGTGCTCCCCTACGCGCTCCACCCTGACCGCGCTATTACGCTGGCGGACAGGGCTCTCCTTAAAACGGGGGAGAAAGGGAAGCGATCTCACCGGGTGCATAATTCTCCAAAACAGAGGGATCGATGTCGGCAAAGTACATCTTTGTGACCGGCGGTGTAGTGTCTTCGCTTGGCAAGGGGCTGGCCGCCGCTTCGATTGGCTGCCTGATGGAAAGCCGCGGCCTTAAAGTCACGTTGCAAAAGTTCGATCCCTACTTGAACGTGGACCCGGGCACCATGTCGCCGTTCCAGCATGGCGAAGTCTTTGTCACCGATGACGGCGCTGAAACCGACCTGGACCTCGGGCACTACGAGCGCTTCACGCACTCCAAGCTGGGCCGCGACAATAACTGGACCACCGGTCGCATCTACGAGACCATCATTGCCAAAGAGCGCCGCGGGGACTATCTCGGTAAGACTGTGCAGGTGATCCCGCACGTCACCAACGAGATCAAGAGCGCGATGAAGAAAGTGGCGCAGGATGTGGACCTTACCATCATCGAAATCGGCGGTACCGTGGGCGATATCGAATCGTTACCCTTTATTGAAGCCATCCGCCAGATGCGCCAGGAGCTGGGCCGCGAGAATACGCTGTTCGTCCACGTCACGCTGGTGCCTTACATCGCCGCCGCCGGCGAGTTAAAGACCAAGCCCACGCAACACTCGGTGAAGGAGCTGCTCAGTGTCGGGATTCAACCGGACATTCTGTTGTGTCGCACCGACCGCTTCCTCTCGAAAGACATCAAGTCGAAGATCGCTCTCTTCTGCAACGTGGAAAACGAGGCCGTCATTACGGCCAAGGACGTGGCCTCCATCTACGAAGTTCCGCTGGTGTTTGCGCACGAAGGAGTTGACCGGCTGGCGCTGCGATACCTTCACATGGACGCGAAAGAGCCCGACCTCGCCTCTTGGGAAGAACTCATTCACCGTGTTTACAATCCCAAGGACGAGGTCACGATTGGCATCGTCGGCAAGTATGTCGAATACGAGGATTCCTACAAGTCGCTGAAAGAGGCGCTGGTACACGGTGCTCTTGCCTATAACCTGAAGCTGAACGTGAACTGGATCGAAGCCGAAGGACTGGAGCAGAAAGATCAGAGCGTGCAGGCGCAGCTGGAGCATGTGGATGGAATCCTGGTGCCGGGCGGTTTTGGCAAGCGCGGTATCGAAGGCATGTTGAAAGGCATTCAGCACGCGCGCGAAAACAAGGTGCCATTCTTCGGGATCTGTCTGGGCATGCAGACGGCGTGCATTGAATTTGCCCGTCATGTGTGTGGACTGGAGCAGGCCAACTCCAGCGAGTTCGATCCGGCAACGCCGCACCGTGTCATTTACAAGTTGCGCGAGTTGCGTGGCGTGGAAGAATTGGGTGGCACCATGCGTCTGGGCGCGTGGACGTGCAAGCTGGAGCCGGGTACGCTGGCGCACAAAGCGTATGGCCGGAATGAGATCAGCGAGCGGCATCGTCATCGCTACGAGTTCAATCGTGAGTACGAGAGCACGCTGACCGCTGGCGGACTGCGCATCAGCGGCTCAACGCCCGACGGTACCTATGTCGAGATCGTTGAAATTGCCGATCATCCATTTTTCCTCGGCTGCCAGTTCCATCCGGAGTTCAAGTCAAAGCCGCTGGAGCCGCATCCCCTGTTCTCTGCTTTTGTGAAAGCGTCCTATGATAACCGTTTGCGCCGTCAACACCTGCTCGCGGACATCGCGCTGGAGATGTTCCACCGGCCGGAAAAGGTCAAGCACTAGAAGCGAGCATGCATGACTCGTTCCAAGTCGGCGACGTAAAAATCGGTGGCGGGCAACTGTTCCTCATTGCTGGGCCGTGCGTCATCGAGAGCGAAGCCCACGCCCTCAACATGGCAGAAGCCATCGCGGCGATCGCGGGCGCGAAGAAGATTCCCTACATCTTCAAGGCTTCCTACGACAAGGCGAACCGCACCTCGATTCACAGCTTTCGCGGGCCCGGTCTTGAGGAAGGTCTGCGCATTCTGCGAAAAGTTCGCGAGGCGGTGAAGGTTCCCGTGCTGACCGACGTCCACCAAGCCGCCGACGTGCCGCGAGTGGCCGAAGCCGTGGACGTGCTGCAGATTCCTGCATTCCTCTGCCGGCAAACTGACCTCCTGGTCGTGGCAGGGAAGAGCGGTTGCGCAGTGAACATCAAGAAGGGGCAGTTTGTTTCGCCGTGGGACATGCGGCACGCGGTCGAGAAGGTGCGCGAGGCCGGCGGTGAACGCGTCTTTCTCACCGAACGCGGCGCATCGTTCGGCTACAACAACCTGGTGGTAGATATGCGGTCGCTGGCGATTATGCGCAAGTTTGCTCCAGTGGTCTTCGACGCGACCCACTCTGTGCAACTTCCTTCGGCGGGTGCAGCAAACGGCGACGAATCGGTTGCGGTGAGCGGGGGCCAGCCTGAGTTCATCCCGCTGTTGGCGCGCGCGGCGGTGGCCGCAGGCGTGGACGGAATCTTCGTTGAGGTACACGACAATCCGGCACAGGCCAAGTCCGACGGTGCCAATGCGCTCGATTTGAAGTTGCTGCCGGAAGTGCTCGACCAACTGCTCGCTGTGCAGCACGCGGTTCGATAGGCGCCTGCGGCGGGCAGAATTGGCGCGTCCAATTCAATGCCAATTTGCACCTTTAGCTGGCCGAAAGCAGCCCTTCGGCTTTAAAATATTGGGAGTAGCCCGGCTGGTTGCTATCCTCACAGATAGACCGCAGAGATCCCCGGCACTAGTTTGCCCAGTCGAAGTACTTTGAGAGGCCCGCCATTGCGGGCAGGAGAAGGAGTTTCGCTTTGTCCAAGAAGACCTATCTGTTTACGTCCGAGTCGGTGACCGAAGGGCACCCGGACAAAATCGCCGATCAAATTTCTGACGCCATTCTTGATGCCTGCCTGAAGGAGGATCCGCACAGCCGCGTGGCGTGCGAAACCCTGACGGCCACCGGCCTGGTTGTCATCGCCGGTGAGATCACCACCAAAGCCTACGTGGATTTCCAATCGCTGGTGCGCGGCGTGGTCGCCTCCATCGGCTATGACAATGCCCTTTACGGCTTCGATTCCAACACCTGCGCGGTCATTTCCAGCATCAACAAGCAGTCGGGTGACATCGCCATGGGCGTGGACACCGGCGGCGCTGGCGACCAGGGCATGATGTTCGGCTATGCCACCAACGAAAATGCCGATTACATGCCGACGGCAATTTCATTGGCCCACAAGCTGTGCCAGCAGCTCACCACAGTCCGCAAGAACGGCACTCTTCCTTACCTCCGGCCCGACGGCAAATCCCAAGTCACAGTCGAGTACGACGAAAACCACAAGCCAGTCCGGATTGATGCGGTGGTCATCTCCAGTCAGCATTCGGAGACGGTCACCACAGAAGAGTTGCGCGCTGACATCCTGAAGTACGTGATTCAGGCGGCGCTGCCCGAGCAGATGCTGGACGAGAACACCAAGTACCACATCAATCCCACGGGCCGCTTCGTTATCGGTGGACCGATGGGCGACACCGGATTGACCGGCCGCAAGATCATCGTGGACACCTACGGTGGCATGGGGCGTCACGGTGGCGGCGCATTCAGCGGCAAAGACCCGACCAAGGTCGATCGCTCGGCCTGCTACATGGCGCGCCACATCGCCAAGAACATTGTTGCCGCCGGACTGGCCGATCGCTGTGAAGTGCAGCTGGCTTACGCCATTGGTGTAGCGGAACCGGTTAGCGTATTGGTCGATACTTTCGGCACCGCGAAGATTGACGAAGGTAAGATTGCCGATCTGGTGCGTGCCAATTTCAAGCTGACCCCCAAAGGTATTATCGAGGCGCTGAATTTGCGGCGCCCGATTTACCGCAAGACTGCGGCCTACGGACATTTTGGCCGTCAGGACCCCGACTTCACCTGGGAAGCGACCGACAAAGCCGCGGCCCTGCGCGAGCAGGCCGGCTTGACGGCAAAGACCGCGCATCATCAGAAGACGGCAGCAGTGACGAAATAGAGCTGTGTATCAGGGCACGACTTCGAGTGGTTCCGCAGATGCGGTGCACAACCACGGCTTTAGCCGCTGCAAGGGCTAGAGCCCGCGTGAAAAGCTCACTCTTCGGCACGGCTGAAAGCCGTGCCCTGATACAAGTCGCAGCCTATGATTTGTGGGCACTAGTCGGGTAAAGAACGTTTTCTGCCCGCCCCTCACTTGAAACTCGAAACTTGAAACTTGAAACTGCAACAGGAGCTTATGTCAACTACATCTACTCGCGTAGCCGGCGATGTCGCCAACCTCGCACTTGCCGATATGGGCAAGAAGCGCATTGATTGGGCCAACCAGTCCATGAAGGTCTTGCAGATCATTCGCAAGGACTTCATCAAGAACCAGCCATTGCAAGGCATCCGGATTTCCGCCTGCCTGCACGTCACCGCCGAGACCGCCAACCTGGCGATCACGCTGCGCGATGGCGGCGCCGACGTTGTGCTCTGCGCCTCCAATCCGCTGTCCACGCAGGACGATGTCGCCGCCTGCCTGGTGCGCGACTACAACGTTCCGGTCTATGCCATCAAGGGCGAGGACAACGATACCTATTACTCCCATATCATGTCGGCGCTGGACCACAAGCCAAACATCACCATGGATGATGGCGCCGATCTGGTGACCATCGCGCTTACCAAGCGCACTGACGTTCTGGATGGCGTGATCGCCGGCACCGAAGAAACTACGACCGGAATCGTCCGCCTGCGCGCTATGGCGAAACAGGGCGTGCTGCGCTTTCCCATCATCGCGGTGAACGATGCCGACACCAAGCATCTGTTCGATAACCGCTACGGCACCGGACAGTCCACCATCGACGGCATCGTGCGTGCCACCAACTTCCTGCTTGCCGGCTCCAAGTTCGTGGTCGCCGGCTACGGCTGGTGTGGACGCGGACTGGCCAGCCGGGCGCGCGGGCTGGGAGCTGAGGTCATCGTCACTGAAATCGATCCCACGAAGGCCATCGAAGCCGTCATGGATGGCTACCGCGTGATGAGCATGGACGAAGCCGCCAAGATCGGCGACGTCTTCTGCACCGTCACCGGCAACAAGAGCGTTCTTCGTAAGGAATACTTCGACGCCATGAAGGACGGAGCCATCATTGCCAACTCCGGCCACTTCAATGTCGAGATCGACATCCCCGCGCTGGGGAAGATGTCGTCGTCGAAGCGCACCACGCGCAATTTTGTCGAGGAGTATTCGCTGAAGGACGGCCGCAAGATCAACCTGCTCGGCGAAGGGCGGTTGATTAATCTCGCTGCGGCGGAAGGACATCCGGCATCCGTGATGGATATGAGCTTTGCCGATCAGGCGCTTTCGGTGGAGTATCTGGTGAAAAACCACTCCTCGCTGGAGAAGAAGGTCTATGTGGTTCCGGAGGAGCTCGACAAGCGGGTGGCGAAACTCAAGCTGGAATCGATGGGCATCAAGATCGACCGGCTGACTCCTGAGCAGGAAGAGTACCTGGCGAGCTGGAGCGAAGGAACGTAGAAGCAGTTGTCAGTAGCCAGTAGTCAGTTGTCAGAGGGCGGCAGCGATGCCGCCCTTTAGCTTTTTGGGTGTTCGGGTACTCGCGGCCCGGAAAGTTGAGGCCACAGTGCCGGTATCCCGTAAAATGTAGGGTAAGGGAAGCGAACAGGTCAGCTTGATGGACGCTCAACCGGAATTCGAGGCGCTCCGCCACGAAAGTTCCTCATGGTGGCATACGGCGCGGCGCAAGCTGTTGCGCGACGCTGTCGCCCGAGCTGTGCACGGCAAACGCGATGCCCGCGTTATGGATCTTGGCTGTGCGGCGCAACTGGATTGCCCGCAAGCTGATTCCGTGCGCGTTCTTAATGCTCACAGTTCGCTGCCCGCTCTGGCGTTTCGCCAGATCGAAGGTTCCCAGAACCTGGTTTGTACCCGTCCTGAGGATTTGGGATTCGTCTCGAACTCGTTTGACGCGATCGTGGCCGGTGACATGCTGCAGTTGGTTCCCGATGACCGGCTGGCTCTGCGCGAGTTGCGTCGCGTGTTGAAGGATGGCGGCCTGCTGTGCCTTACCGTGCCCGCCTATCCGTTTCTCTGGGGCGAGGAGGACGAAGCGCGCGGGCATCAGCGGCGTTACACCGCCACTGAGCTGCGGCGCAAACTCAACAACTGTGGATTCGAGATTTCCCGCGTCTCCTATCTGGTAGCGACAGGGTTCCTGCCGTCCATCGTAGCGCGCACCTTCAAGGACCTGTTCCGGAAATCGATAGCGCCCCGACGCATTTCTGAAGGCGGCTCCCGGCTCGCCAATGCTGCCATGGTCTCGCTACTCGATTGCGAACGCCATCTGATTCGCTATATCAACTTGCCCTTCGGCACGCGCGTAGTCTGCTGGGCGCGTAAACCGGCATTGGTCGCTGAGCGCGTCACCGTGCCCGCCTGGGATCGCCAGTGGTCTCGCCCTCCTTTGCCGCAAGGCATGACCATGAGCCAGCCTGACCTGCACTGAAACCTTGTCTGCAAGTTAAAATCGAACCGTGGCACTGTTGCGTAGCGTTGGCACCACCCTGGAGATGATCAAGTGGGAGCACTCGGTGCTCACGCTCCCGTTTGGTTTGACCGGCGCCGTGCTGGCCGCTCGCGGCATTCCCAGTCTGCATACGTCGATTTGGATCATTGTCGCGTTGGTGGCGGCACGCTCGGCAGCCATGGCCTTCAATCGGCTGGTGGACGCGACCATTGATGCGGCTAATCCGCGCACTCGCGTTCGGGCGCTTCCGTCCGGCAAGTTGAGCAAGGCGTTCGTGACCTGGTTCGTTGTAGTCGCGTCGGCCATCCTGATCTTCGCTGCCTACCAACTAAATCCGCTGGCGTTTTATCTTTCTCCGGTCGCACTCGCCATTATCTTGCTGTATTCCTTCAGCAAACGATTCACGCGCTGGGCGCACATTGTGCTTGGACTCGCGATGGGCACCGCTCCGGCCGCTGCCTGGATCGCGGTCCGCGGTTCGCTCGATCCCCGCATCCTGATCCTGACCGCCGCCGTGATCTTCTGGGGTGCCGGCTTTGACATTCTGTATAGCTGCCAGGATTTTGAGCACGACTGCTCAGCCGAGGTGTATTCCGTTCCCAAAGCTTTTGGCATTCGCACTTCTTTGAGTATCGCCAGGTTTTTTCACGTGATGACCGTTCTGCTGCTGACGTGGATGGTGGTGGCGTTTGGCTTGGGGAAGATTGCGGCGGCTGGCGTAGTATTCGTCGCCCTGTTGTTGATTTACGAGCATTCGTTGGTAAAGCACGACGACCTCAGTCGGGTGAACGCCGCCTTCTTTACCATGAATGGGCTGGTCTCGATGGCGTTCTTGTTCTTTATTGCCGGAGACCTGATGCTGGCGCGGTGAGGTAGAATAACGCCATGACCGAAGAGGTTAATGAGCTTTTGAAAAAAGCCATGGCTCTTCCAGTGAATGCCCGCGCAGAATTGGCGGGATCGTTGCTTGACACTCTGGATGAGACGGTAGACGAGGATGTAGAAGCCTCGTGGCAAAACGAGATTGCCTTGCGAATTCAGGAACTGGACTCCGGCAAGGCAAAGACCATCCCTTGGACCGAGGTTCGCAGCCGGCTCACCGCCAAGCTGTCCCACGGTAGCTAAGCCGCTGGAGTTTCACCAAGCTGCGTCTGCCGAACTCGAATCTGCCTTCGACTGGTACCTGGCGAGAGATGAACGAGTAGCTTCGCGATTCTTAGACGAAGTGACCCACGCGATTGAGATGATCACACAGGCTCCTCAGCGCTGGCCCGTGAGTGAAGCCAACGTTCGCAAGTTTGTCTTGCGGCGATTTCCTTTCCTGATCATTTACCGTGATCGACCTTCGATGATTCAGATACTGGCTGTTGCCCACGGTCGCAGACGTGCGGGTTACTGGAAGGGGCGAATCTGAATCAACCGCGTCTGCAGACTGAGATGTAATAGCCGTCTGTGATTTCGTGGCTTCCCTGCGATATCATGGAAAAGATGTCCACCGTATCGCACGCCGCCAGCGCTAAGAAGATCCACCCCTTTCAAACCGACGACCCTCGCCTGCAGCCAATTCACGACAAGGTGATGGCTCACGAGCGTCTGTCGGCTGACGACGCCCTGGCGCTCTACCGCTCCGGTGACATCCTGGCGATCGGCTGGCTGGCGAACCACGTTCGCGAACGGATGCACGGTGACATCGCCTACTTCAACGTCAATCGCCACATCAACTACACCAATGTCTGCGTGGCGGCTTGCCGCCTGTGCGCCTTTGGCCGCAAGAAGGATTCCCCGGGCGCCTACACCATGGCGCTGGAAGAAGTCTGGAACACCGCTGCTTCCGGCTACAGCGAAGCGATTACGGAGTTTCACATCGTCGGCGGCCTGCACGCCGACCTGCCATTCCAGTACTACGTCGATCTGATCGCGGGTTTGAAGGAGCGATTTCCGCAGGTGCATCTCAAAGCGTTCACCATGGTCGAGATCGCCTTCTTCGCAAAGATTGGCAAGATGACGCCGCGCCAGGTGCTGGTCAAATTTAAAGAAGCAGGGCTCGACTCCATGCCCGGTGGCGGCGCCGAGATTTTTTCCGACCGCATCCGGCACATCATTTGCGATCACAAGATAGATGGCGACGACTGGCTCCAACTGGCGCGTACCGCGCATGAAGTCGGGCTGAAGTCGAACGCCACCATGCTCTACGGGCACGTCGAGAACGATGAGGATTGCGTCGATCATCTGCTGAAGCTGCGCGCCCTACAGGACGACACGCATGGCTTCCAGACGTTCATCCCGCTGGCCTTCCATCCCGACAACACTCCGCTGCAGCACCTGCCCAAGACGACGGGCATGCTCGACCTGAAGCAGATCGCCGTGTCGCGGCTGGTGCTCGACAACTTCCCGCACATCAAGTCGTACTGGCAGATGGTGACGCCCAAGATGGCGCAGATCACGCTGCGCTTCGGCGCCGATGACATCGACGGGACTGTCGTGGAAGAGAAGATCTATCACGACGCGGGGGCCACCACACCGCAGATGCTGCGGCGCCAGGATTTGATTCGGCTGATTACCGAAGCGGGCCGCATCCCATTTGAGCGCGACACGCTCTACCGGCCAGTGACGCGCACGGAGACGACGGTGACGGTAGCGGTCTGATATCGAAAGGCCCTATTTCTTCTGCTCCGGCGCCAGATGTTTCTTCCCTGGCATCGGCGGCCAGCCCAGCGACTGTCCCTGGTAGAGTGCGACCGCGTTTTCGTAGCGCTTGCCGTTGCCGTCATGCACCGCAAAGCGCCGGAGATGCTCCGGCGGCCCACTCCACATGCAGACTCCTGCGCAGGCCCCATCTTTGCGCAGAATGTAGTAGCTCATGTCCACATATTGCAGCTTTTCGGGGTGGCCTTCATAGTTACGAACGATGCGCTGCAGGACATCCATGCCCGCTTCCTGCGGAGACATGCCGCGCCGCATGTTTTCCACGATCGTGTGCGCGCCGCAGACCTTGATGTTCTCCTCGCCGTTGCCCGTCGCCCCCGCCGAGCCCACATCCTGGTCGGTGTAGCTGCCAGCGCCGATAATCGGCGAATCGCCCGCGCGTCCGGCAAGTTTCCAGGCCAGCCCGCTGGTGGTGGTCGCACCGGACATCTCGCCCTTCTCGTTTACGGCGGAGCAATGAATGGTGCCAGACGGCGGATTCAGAACGCGTTCGATGGCAGCCATGCGAAACTCCGGCTCAATGCCAATCTTTTCCGCCAGCGTTTCCATCCGCTTAATGTGCTCGTCATAGTATTCGGAAACATTGCCAGCGGTATCGGGGAACTTGAATTTCGGACTGGCCAACCCCGATCCCCACCAATCGTCGTTGGACATGCTCTCGCGCCACAGTTGCCAAGTCTTGCGCGAGCGCTCGGTCAACAGGTTCTCTTTGGGAAAGCCCATTACAAATCCGAACTTCTGTGCGCCCTCGCCCACCAGCATCACGTGACCGGTATGCTCCATGACTGTCTTCGCCAGAAGCGAGACGTTCTTGATGTCGCGCACGCCGGCAACGGAACCTGCCATACGTGTTGGCCCGTGCATGCAGCAGGCATCGAGCTCCACCACGCAGTCCTCGTTAGGAAGTCCGCCGAGACCGACGCTGTCGTCGTTGGGATCGTCCTCGGGCCCGGTGATGACCTGCATCACCGCGTCGAGCGTGTCGCCCCCGCCGTTCAACGCCGCGTAGCCGCGATCGAGGTAGTTGTAACCATTGGCGGCGCAGATGATGACCGCCTTGTTGGGTGGATGAACCGATGGCGCAGCACTTGTGTCTGGCTTGCTTTGTCCCTGCAGATCGAGCGCGAGTGACGCGGAACCAACGGCGGTGGTAGCAATAAAATCGCGGCGCGAAAATTTCATAAATGCTCTCCCTGTGAATTCATGACGGTGAAGCAGAATAGCATGGCGAACGCGTCAACGGGGCGAGCCACGTGGCCCGCAATGAATAAGGCACAGCGCGTGGCTGTGCCTTGGGCAGTGGTAGTCGATTGCGGCTTAGCTGGCCACTTTTACCGCGGTGTTCTGGTCGGCCCGGAAGCGCAGCAGGGCCGCGATTCGTCCGATCTGATCGAACTGCTCGTCGTCGGCGATGTACACAATATCGATGCCATTCCGAATCGCATATCCTACGATGGCATCGCCGATGTCTTCCAGTTGCGTGTTCTCTTTGCCGCAAACCGCGCACGCCGGCGCATCATGCAGGTCCATGTGACCGCAGTGGTAGCACTTCACTCCCGGCGCCTGGAAGTTCGATCCCAACAAAAGGGTCTGTACCTCTCCAACCTCCAGTGAACGCAAAACCCGTCGCAAACCAATCGCGCCACGGCTATTGCGATGGGCTTCCCCGATTACCTCGCGAATCAGGTCCTGTTTTAGACGGGAGTTGTATTGGGCAAGCTGCTCCGTCGCCATCTGCTTTGCCTGGTTGGGAGTCGCGACCTTTGGGTCAATGCGAAAGTGTCCCACCAGGCGCTGCTTGGAGTTCGAGTGTAGTTCCTGATGGATCTCGGGCCAAACGTCATCATGGCAGCCGATCAGCAGTCGATCGCAACTGCCGCGCTCGAAATAGGGCTCAATGCAATCCGCCACGGTCTTGAAGTGCAGCAGAGCTTCGTTCATTTGCTTGCGCTCGACATGTCCGGCATCATAGCCGCGCCAGCCATCGCTCTTGCCGCGCCGGGTGAGTTCATTGATGAAGTCCTGCTTCTCCACGATTTCGTCGTTTACCAATTCGAAGACGCGGGCCTTGGTGCGGTCGACCAGCACCACGCAGGCATGTTGCACCCCGTCCAGAACGGCGGCCAGGGGTTTCAGATGAAAACGCTGGTTTACGAAAAGGTTGGTCTTGAGTAATTGTGCGGGAATATCAAACTCTCGCCAGAGTCCCTGTTTGCTGCAGGCAAAAATTGCCTTGGCCTTGCCGCCATTTCCGCGCAGACCCTCGGCCAGGCCCTGGATGCGATCGAGATCGGATCGGGCACAGCCATTTCTGCCGTGCTTCTCCGCGTCACGCAGCGCATTGCGAACCAGGTCCTTAACGATGATCGATTCTTCGTGGTGCGACTTATTCAGGGGTGTCGTGGGCTGGTAGTAAAAAGTAACCGCGCAAGTTTCCGGCGAGTGAAAATTAGCCAGTTCTCGGATGTCATCTCGTGTGATCATTCCGGTTCTCCTCATGGATGATCTCTTGCATCATAAAAGCGGGGAACTGCTGGGCAGTCCCATGTTTGTTAGGCGCTCTTGGAATATTCCACGAGCTTCTGTTTGAGCGGATCTTCGATAGGCAAGGCGCGTTGCAAATGTTCGCGAGCCTTGCGAATGGACATGCGTACCTCCTCCACACCACGGTTGGTGATATCGGCGATCTCTTCCAGGGTGAAGTCTTCGAGGGTGTACAGGATGAAAGCCTCGGCCTCGTCGCGCCCGGCGTCGCGCAGGGTCGTCTCTACCAGGGTCATCAGTTCGTCCCGCGCCGCCAGCTCTTCCGGATTGTTGGCGGTCGGGTCGGGAATGACATTTTCTTCTGACAACTGCTCGTCGGGCTGATGGAATTGCAGCTTGTCCTCATCGCTGGCATGCACGTTCTGCTGCCCGTGCGAGCGTTCCAGCGGGACATGCCCGTCCTCGCGATTCTCCGACGCAAGCTGGTCAATCGCCTGCTTCGCCAGCCGATGCACCCAGGGTTCCAGCTTCATGCGTTCTGGACTCTCGCCCTGCTCGCTGAGGGCATTTCCAATCGCCTCCCCCACCACATCTTCCACCGCGACCTGGCCGGGTTGGAGATGCCCCTGGCTTTCGCGGTAGTCGATCTCTCGTTGGATGAAGCGTTGCAGGCGCGGCAGATTGACGTTGACATAGCCGGAGATATCGTCGGCGGAAATTCGCTCCGGCTTCATCGCCGCGAGGGTGTCGGCGAAGGGCACGGTCTGGACCACCACCCGCTCCGGCCCGCGACGGCGCCCGAACTTGTGATGGTTACGCAGCAGCTCCTTATGCTTCTTGACTTGCTCCGCAATGGAATCGAAGGCGGCTTTGATGGCAGCCGTTGCGGTCGGGCTTTTTTCCTGGGTTGCCATCTGGCCCGACGGCAGTCGCAAGTTGAGCGACACCACCACACCCTCGCGTGCGGAGCTGTCTTCGATAAGCCCTTTCAGGTGCACGAGCTCGGGACGGAATACCCGGAGGTATCGGCCCAGCTTTTCCACTTGTTGGTTGATTAGTTTTTCGAGGTCGGAAGTTTTCGAAATCTTGTAGCTGAAATGCACGTTCATGCAAAGGCCTCTCCGGATGGAGTGCTTCCAATCCGCAGCTACATTCCTTTAATGCAATTTTACTCCTCTTCCTACAGAAGCAAGCGAAAAATAATAGGTTGTATCGCCTGGGTGGGATGAACAGAAATGTCCCCTAAAGCGGCAAAAGAGGCTGCTCCCAGAAAGCAGACGTTGGGTGGGTGCTGGCTTCCTGAGGGTGGGCCGCCTTGTAAGCGGCCCCAAGGGCAGGTCCGTTCGACCGGTAACCGAAAGTGGTTTCCGTACTCGAAGGCCTGGCCTGTCAATCCGGTATGCCGTTGTTATCTCTCTGGAATGCGGACCTTGGCGTCCGCACGCTTGTCGACGTGGACGGTCTCGATAAACCTGACCTTGCTCTTATTGAGCTTCATTACCAGCGATGAGGTGCGCACGCCGTCGCCAAAGAAGCGCACACCCTTGAGCAGCGGCCCATCGGTAACGCCGGTAGCAGCAAAGATGATGTTCTTGCCGGGCGCCAAATCGTCGGCCGTATAGATGCGCTTGGGATCGGAGATGCCCATGTCCTTCATGCGCTCGCCCTGTTCAGGCGTATAACCGACCAGGCGTCCGACCATGTAGCCGTTCAAGCAGCGAACGGCAGCCGCAGTAATCACTCCCTCGGGCGCTCCGCCGGTTCCCATCACTGCATGGACGCCCGACCCCAACATTGCAGCCGCCACCCCTGGCGAAAGATCGCCGTCAGAAATGAGCCGAATGCGCGCCCCGGCTTTGCGAATCTCGTTGATCAAGCTTTCGTGCCGCGGCCGGTCGAGGATGATGATCACCAGGTCTTCGACGCTCCGGTTCAGCACCTTGGCAATGACATGCAGGTTGTGCGACACCGGCGCCTCGAGATCGACCACGCCTTTGCAGGAGGGACCTACGACGATCTTCTCCATGTAACAGTCGGGCGCGTGCAGCAGGCCGCCATGCTCCGAGGCTGCGAGCACGGTAATGGCGCCGGGCGATCCCGTGGCGCACAGGTTCGTACCTTCCAGCGGATCGACCGCGATGTCCACTCCGGGATAGGTGCCGCCATCCCGCTTGCCAACTTTCTCGCCGATGTACAGCATGGGCGCCTCATCGCGTTCGCCCTCGCCGATAACGATGGTCCCATCCATCGGCACCGAGTCCATGACGCCGCGCATGGCTTCCGTAGCCATCTGGTCGGCGTGTTTGCGGTCGCCCTGGCCCATGGTCTTGGCGGATGCGATGGCCGCTTCTTCCACCACGCGCAAGAACTCCAACGCGAGGTCGGTTTCCAAGTTTGCAGTGGGAGAGTGCTCAACAATAGGTTCTTCAGTTTGAGATTTGGTCGCCATGTGGCCTCCGGGATGCCGCGGATTGCGGCGCCGGAATGTGGGTGCTACTCAGCGCAAGTCCGCAGGCTTACAGCGTATGTAGAAAGACAAAACAGGAACGCTTCCGCGAACCTGGTATCCGGCAAACAGTAAGCATACCGCTACGGCGAGCGTCTTGCCATCGAATTTGCGAACGGAGCGAAGCCCGGTAGTTCTTGCGGAGCGACCGTCGGTGGCCTGGCTGACCCCGACCTATTGGCCAGCAGCGCTGGAAATACCCCTAGCCCCTGACCCCGGTTCTAGAACGCCGCAATTCCCGTGATGTGCTCCCCAATGATCAGCGCATGGATGTCGTGCGTGCCTTCGTAGGTTTTTACCGACTCCAGGTTCGCCATGTGGCGGAAGATGGGATATTCATCGGCGATGCCATTGGCACCGAGGATGTCACGGGCCATGCGCGCACACTCCAGGGCCATCCAGACGTTATTGCGCTTGGCCATCGAGATATGCCACGGCTTGGCCTTGCCCACGTCCTTCAGGCGACCCACCTGCAACGCGAGCAGCTGTGCCTTGGTGATCTCGCTGATCATCCACACCAGCTTTTCTTGCACCAGCTGATGTGACGCGATGGGCTGGTCACGGAACTGCTTGCGGAACTGAGCGTACTGTAGCGAGCAGTCATAGCAGGCCATTGCTGCCCCGATGGCTCCCCAAGCGATACCGTAGCGCGCCTGGTTGAGGCAGCTTAATGGTGACTTTAACCCTCCCGATTCAGGCAGCAAATTTTCTGCTGGGATACGGACATCCTGTAAAGAAAGACTTGAAGTAACCGACGCCCGTAGCGAAAACTTCCCATGAATGTCAGCCGCCTTGAATCCCGGGCGGTGGGTTTCCACGATGAAACCACGAATGAGGTTGCCCTCATTTTCAACCTTGGCCCAAATGATGGCGATGTCGGCGAGCGAGCCGGAGGTGATCCACATCTTCTCGCCATTCAGCACGTAGCCGTCGCCGTCCTTGCGCGCGCGAGTGCGCATGGCGCTCGGGTTCGAGCCGGCGTCGGGCTCGGTTAAACCAAAACATCCAAGCATTTCGCCAAGCGCCATCCGGGGCAGATACTTCTGCTTCTGTTCCTGGCTGCCGAAGGCGTAGATGGGATACATGCACAGCGCCGACTGCACACTGACAAACGAGCGCACCCCGCTGTCGCCGCGCTCCAGTTCCTGGGTCATCAGGCCGTACTCGACGGCCGACATGCCGGCGCAGCCATACCCTTTGAGGCTGGCGCCGTAGAAGCCCAGCTCGCCCATGGGCTTGATCAATTCCTTGGGGAAACGGCCTTCGCGGTTGCACTGCTCGATGATGGGGATGAGGTTGTCTTCGATGAATTTGCGAGTATTGTCGCGGACCAGCCGTTCGTCGTCGTTGAGCAACGTGTCAAACTCGATGAAATCCACGCCTTTGAACTTGATTGCCATGCACTCTCTCGCTTGTGGAAGATTTGCGGGTGGGACAAACAGTTGAAGGTATCAGGGGCGAAGGGCGGGGTCAAACGGGGCGCCAACAATCCGGCGCGTGCTCATGTAAACTAATCGTGCTTCCCGGCGAGTATCGTCTGCGGACAAATCTGGTTGCATTTCAGGAGAAGAGAATGGCGAAGATCGCAAAGACCGCGGACCGTAAGAAGGTCATGGACACCACCAAGAGCACTGATTGCCCCAAATGCGGCAAGCCCACCCGAGTGGTCAAGCGCGTGAAAGATCGCGAGAAAGACATTCCGGGCGGCATGTACATCTCGTGCTCGGCGTGTGAGTTTTACGAAAAGCTGTAAAAGAGCGGCCGCCGATCACTGCTGTTTTTGGGTGCCCCATCCTTCCGCCGCCGTTGCGAAAGGGTGGGAACGAAGGGTTGTGAACACGCCCAGCTTCACCGCAGCCGCATTGCCTTCCCGATCTCGGCATTGATCTGGTCGACGACCTGCCGCTTCCACCCGTCATCCCAAGCGCCCCGCTTGCTCATGTAGTGCTGCATGTGCGCAAGTGGGTCCTCGAAACTTGCCGACCCGGTTTGGCACTCAATGAGCGTCGGCCCACTTCCGTTGCGCGCGCGATGGATGGACTCTTGCGCCGCGCGCCACACCGCGACCACGTCTTTCCCGTCCACTAGAATGCTGGGAAATCCGTAATCCTTTGCCAGGAAGCTGAATTCTTCAAGCGCACTGTGTTTTCTGCTTCCGAGATCGCCCAGCCCGGAGCTCCTGGTTACATAAATGATCGGCAGCTTGTGAATGCCGGCGAACTTCAAGGCTTCGTGGCTGGCCTCGAGCGCAGCGGCATCTTCGTCCCAGAAGGCGACTACCACGTTAGTTTTTTTCTCCAGCTTATGAGCTAGGGCAAGTCCGGTCGCCAGGTTGAATGGATCGGCGAGGAACGCCGCGGAAGAGATTGGGCCAGGCAGAGCAAACCGGCAGGATATGAGCGACGCTCGGCTTTCATCTGAATCGTTTGCGCTGGCCTCCTTCAATAAATACTTCAGCGGCGTTCCCACGGCGACATGAGCAGCGAAGTTGCGATGGGAAGCGACAATGGTATCTTCCGGCTTCAGGTCGATAGACGCGCCGATCACAATGGCTTCATGGCCTGCGGCGAGATCGCAGGCAAGCACAGCGTTACCATCTCGCGCTCGCTCTCCCATCATGCGGCACTTCAACATCACAGAGTACATCCGGCGCAGCATGTCGAGGTTCGATGGAGAAGATCCATTGCCACTAGCAGGCAGAGCTGCAGTGGATGGCATCGGTCTCTTCGCCGCTGTCTTGCCACGGCCGGACGCTTTAGGTCGGTTCTGTCTCTTCGTTACCATTTGTTTAGTCCCCGAGGTTGCGCCATTGTAGCGCAGATAGTTTCGGAATGGACGTGCGGAGCACGGCTTAACTTATTCGGTGGGCGTCTGAACTTATCTGCGGTGGTGAAAATCGCAATACTCACTTCGGTTTGATGAACGCAGTGTGAAAGTTTTCAACACCAATGTGCATAACGCTGTGGAAAACACCGACGGCCTCGCAGCTAAGTTGTCTCAATTCCGAAATCTTCACCACAATGCACCGAACGAAGTGCGGAATGAAATGCTCAGGAAATTGCGTTCCAACTTTCGCGCGATGGATGGTCGTCGTGACCACCGTTTCGATCTGAGGTCGCCATCGTGCTAGTCTGGCGCGGTGAAATCGCGGCTCGACAAACTGCTCTTCCAACGCGGGCTCGCGCCCTCGCGGGAGCGCGGCCAAGCGCTCATCCTTGCCGGCCGAGTGTTGGTCAACGAGCAGAAAGTTGAGAAGGCGGGTGCCAACGTCGAAGAGGACGCCACCATCCGAATCCTTGGCGACGACCAGCCGTTTGTCAGTCGAGGCGGATTGAAACTGGCGCGGGCGCTGGAGCACTGGCACATTAACGTTCGAAACAAGTGCTGCATGGATGTTGGCGCCTCCACCGGGGGCTTCACCGATTGCCTGCTGCAAAACGGGGCGTCCCGGGTGATCGCGGTGGATACCGGATATGGGCAGATGGCTCTCGTGCTGCGCGACGATCCCCGGGTGCATTTGCTGGAGAAGACCAACGCGCGCTATCTCACGCCCGAGCCGATCTGGGCTGGTGCGGAGACGCGGGAACCTATCAGCTTCATCGCCATGGATGTTTCCTTCATCTCTGCTACACTCGTTCTCCCGGCCGTAGTGCGCTGTGTACGCGCGAGCGCGTTGGATAACGCATTCGAGTTGGTCCTGCTGGTGAAGCCGCAGTTTGAAGTTGGCCGGGGCCAGGTCGGGAAGGGTGGAATCGTGCGCGATCCCCAGGCACAACAGGCGGCGGTGACCAGGATTACTGGCGCGGTGGAAGAAGTGGGCGGGACGGAAGTCGATGTGATCGACTCCCCGATTCTCGGCGCAGAAGGAAACCGCGAGTTCCTGCTGCACGCCTGGTTTCTCCCGCTTCCGGCAAAATAGCTTGCCGCGCTACACTGACGCAGTTGACACCGAAGCATGAAGTCCGTCGCCATCATCTCGAAGCCGTCCAAGACCGAACTGGCCGGCATTCTGCCGGAGCTGCTGGATTGGTTTCGCAGCCGCGGTTATCAACTCTACCTTGACCAGGAAACCGCGCAGTACACCGACGGCGAAGAGATTGTTCCGCGTGAGCAAATCGGCGCGAAACATCCCAATTTCGCTTTGGTGCTGGGCGGGGATGGCACTTTGCTCTCGGCGGCGCGTGCCGTCGCGCACGAGGGCGTACCCATCCTGGCGGTTAACCTGGGCTCGCTGGGATTTCTCACCGAAGTCCCACTGAGCGAGATGTACCTCACGCTGGAGGCGGTGGACTCGGGCCTCTGCCCTGGGGAAGAGCGCTCGGTGCTCGATTGCAGCCTATTTCGCGGTGGAGCGTGTCTGGCTCACCTCTTCGCCTTGAACGACGCGGTGGTGAACAAGAGCGCGATCTCCCGGCTGATTGACTTCGATCTGCTGATTGATGGGGCGTTCGTGTTCAACTACAAGGCCGATGGCGTGATCATCGCCACTCCCACCGGTTCCACCGCCTATTCCCTGGCGGCAGGCGGTCCCATCTTGATGCCCTCGGTCGAATCGTTCGTGGTGACGCCGGTGTGTCCCCATTCCCTCACCCATCGTCCCTTGGTCGTGACCGACAAAGCCCAGATCGAGTTGCGAGTTGAGACCGGGGATGAAGAGGATGCATTCCTCAGCATTGATGGACAAGTCGGCTTGCCGGTGAAGCGAGGTGATCGGCTGATTTGCGCTCGCGCCAGTCACACCGTGAAGCTATTGCGCATGCGAAGGACCTTCTTCGAGGCGCTGCGCGCCAAATTAAAGTGGGGACAGCGCTAGCTAGCTACCTTGCGGTGCAAGCCTCCCTTCCCAAAGAATAGGTCCTGCAGGAATCCATTCCTCAATTCAAAACGTGAGCGAAATCCTCGGTCACATACAATCGGCCGCCGCTTTTGGTCACACATACCCCGATCGCGTTGTAATTGGGATTCAGGATGTTGTCACGATGATCAGGATCATCCATCAGCCCTTTATGCGCCGAGGGCAGATCCTGGTCGACGGCAGTGTTCTCCCCTTCCTGGTCGGAAGGCAGATTCTCATCGGCCAAGCGAACGTCCAGAGGGGGCTCGCCCTCAAACTGATGCGAGACAGTCTTATGTGCGACCAGTAGCTCGGTATGTCTGCGGGCGGCATGGGTCAGACGTGGATCCACGGCCAGTGGCTGAAGCCTCTGTTTGGTGCGTTCTTGATTGATCAGCTCCACTAATTGTTTCTCGCCGGCGGGATCAAACGGCCCCGGGGGTTCCTCAATCGAGGTATAAGTTGGTCCCGCCCGAGAAGCGCGAGGAGCTGGAGGTGGCCCCGCGCTCGGAATCCAACCATCCTGAAGCTGCTGCAGAACGGTGGGATCGTTATTGAGCGGCAAGTCGGCGCCGGTTTGCGTGTCTTGCATTCCAATACCGAAGTCCTCGACGGCGTAGTGGGTCCCAAAAACCACACCCTGGCCCTGGGAAAGCAAACTCGCTCGTGCGATGGATGGACTGGTAAACGTCGGATTGCGACTGCTCTCGTTATCTCGCTGAATAAGGCGGTTTGCCAGCATCAGCAATTTTTCCTGCTCGTCAGGCTGGCGCCCGATCCGCTGTTGGAAGGCCGCAACATCATTCGAGAAATTGCGCCCCTGCCGGATGATTGTGTCCGTCCCGTGGGCTTCGGCCACGTCGGAGCAAAATGCCAGCGCCTGTTCTGACTGCAGTCCGAGCGCATTCGCCGCGTTTTGCGCCGAACGCATCCATGGCATCATCTGCTCAACCTGCACCCGCTGAAACGAGTGCTCGTATCCCAGCTTCCGGAAGCGGTCTCTCCAGCTTGGTTGCAGGTGTCCGGAATCGTTAAGGACGCGCTTCAGAATGGCTGGGGAAGATGCCTCACACGGTCCGCTGATGGTCTTGCTCAGCCACTGCGTGTCTGCGCCGAAAATTTCGGCAAAACGTTTTTTGTCCCTCTTTTGGAGTTTCAACAGTAGCGGCTGAAGGCTACATTCGCTCAGGCTCCAACTCCCGGCGCCAAAATACAGGTCTTCGGATGTTGCATGAATGGCTGGGAATGGGTCGGCCCCTCCGCTTTCGATGGCGGCAGTGAGAAGGATCAATTTCCATAGCAGAGGGTCGCCTCCCCAGCTCGCCATGGCTGCTTTGATTTCCGCCACCGACAACCCAAACTTCTGCGCCGCAGCGGCTAAAGCAGTCTTTTGCAATTCCTCATTGGTCGGTGTCGGATCGGGCGACTCTGCTGGCGGAGTCAACGTCTGCAACCCGACAGTCAGCAGGTGCGGAGTTCCGCGATCGAAAAGGGAAGGATAATGCGAGCGATTTCGGGACGTGCGCCGAGGCTGGGACGCCGCCTTCTTCTTCTGAGCTGCCACAGAATGATTGACGCTGGCGTGTATGGCCAGCATGCCGGAACCGCTCTCCAGCATGGCCTTGTCGCCGTGTTTCGCCAGCACGACCGGATCGTAGTTGTCTTGCTCATTGTCAAAAGGCGGGACCCGGATGCGCCCGTCGTAAGGAGAGATGAACGCCAGGTCCAAGCCATCAGGTGCGCCCATCAGCTGCAGCGTGACCCATACGGCCGGCTTGGTGTTGGGCGCGAGCCTCAGCCTGGCTTTGCCGTTCTGATCGGTGAACTGTGGAGCCCCGGCGTCTCCTGCCGCCCCGATTCGGACATTGGCAAAAGGATGTTGCTCAGTGTCCATCACGACCAGCACCAGGACACCCTCTTCGGCCAGCATGGTGCAGCTCACGACCGAGAAAACAATAAGCAGCAAGACAGCCCGCCAGCGATAGGCGACTCCGTCGACGTGCATTGGAGCTTCTTTCTCTTTCGCCCTAATTCTTTCCAGACGAAGTTAGTCGCGTTGCAGCAAAATTGTGCACGGCGTATCACCCGCCGGACACCACGAATTGGCCGCGTGGTATCCAGCTTTTTCGGCATGCAACTGCACTTGCTGTCCGTCCGTCGCATGAGCCGGCAGCGAGAAATTACCAGACGCCTTGGTGACTTGGGCCTCAGAATCGTACCCGATAACGCTGACGGTGGCGCCCGCAATAGCGGTCTGCTTGTCATCTTCAATGATGCCGATGACCTTGGCCGCGCGGTCGTTCGCCAGCGGCACCGTCACACTGAGATTGTGGTCTTCGCCCAACTGGAGCGGCACCTGGCCCTTCAGAAATGCCGCATCTTTTGAGGCATAGAACGTCACCTTGCCGTCGAGAGGCTTGGTGTCCTTGGCGATGACAAACAGCCAGCCGCCCGCTACATTCATGGGCTCGCCGCCAATCGAGGACCAGACTTTGGCGTCGTTCACTGGCGTCTGATGGCTGTCCACCACGATGACCCGGACGCGGTATGACTCGCTGCCCACGTTCGACGTGGCCTTCGAGATTGCCGCCCCGTAGCCGATGACGCCACCCAGCATGGCAAGGTACATAACCGCTTTGATCTTCGCATCGGCGTCCTTGAAGAAGACATATCCAAGAACACCAAGGAACAGAATCATGAGCGCGAGGATACCCAAAGGGCTCTTCGATGCAGCTTGGATAATGCCGGTCCAATCCTTGGGCATCAAATCGGACCCTTGTAGCAGTAGCATGGCGATCGCCACGGCTTCCTCCTCGGCGTCCTAAAGTGGAATTGCTGGATTTCCTGGGGTCTGAGAAACTTATCTCGATTTGCTCTAGCTGTCAATCCAGTTACACTAATACGTAACCCCGATTTCCGTTCCTGTCGCCGCTAACATACAATACGACATCGATTCTTTGGGACCTAGTGTATGGCTAATCTTGCCGTGATTCTGGCCGTTATCGCCGGTGCATTGTTGGGTGGCGCGTTCGCCGCGCTGCTGGCGCGCTCCAAGGTTGCCGCTCTGGCCGAACGGCGAAACGCCCTTGAGCAAGAACTTTCGAGCACCAGGAACACCGTCGAGCAGCAGACAGCCGAGATCAAGTTACTTTCCGAAGCCAGGGCGGCTTTGAACGCCACTTTAGAGAGCGAACGCCGCAATGCGGAAGAAAAACTGCGCCTTCTCGCCGAAGCCAGCGAAGAGTTGAAGACGCAGTTTAAGGTGCTGGCGGCTGCGGCTTTGGAAAGCAATAACTCGAATTTTCTTCAGCTCGCGCAGACGACGTTGCAAAATTATCAGACCCAAGCCGCCGGTGAATTGGCCCAGAAGGAGCAGGCGGTCAAGAACCTGGTCGATCCTATTGCGCAGTCGCTGGCGGAGATGAGTCAGCAGATACATGGGTTGGAGCAGGCGCGCAGCCAGGCGTACGGCACTCTCACGACGCAAGTGGCGTCGCTGCTCGACACCCAGAAAGCTCTGCAAGCCGAGACTGGCAATCTGGTGAAAGCCCTGCGCGAGCCGCAGGCGCGTGGACGTTGGGGCGAGTTGCAACTGCGCCGCGTTCTTGAATTGGCTGGGATGCTGGAGCATTGCGACTTCAAGGAGCAGGAGTCCATCAGCAATGATGAGCGGCGATTCCGTCCTGACGTAATTGTTAACTTGCCGGGCGACAAGCAAATCGTAGTGGATTCCAAGGCCCCTTTAGCGGCTTACCTGGCGGCGCTCGAAGCGCCCGACGAAGCCACTCGCAGCGCTCGCCTTGCCGACCACGCACGCCAGATCAGGCAGCACATCGATGCCCTGGGCGGCAAATCCTACTGGGCGCAACTGACCTGCACGCCGGAGTTCGTCGTCCTGTTTCTGCCTGGCGAAGTATTCTTCCGGGCGGCCATGGATTCGGACGCTGAGTTGATCGAGTACGGCGTCAGCCGGAAAGTCATCGTGGCTTCACCAACCACACTGATTGCACTCTTGAAAGCTGTCGCTTACGGCTGGAACCAGAAGAACCTGGCGGAGAGCGCGCGCAAAATTAGCGAGGCCGGAAAAGACCTCTACAAGCGGCTCTGCACCATGACAGGGCACATGCACGAGATGGGCAAGAAGCTGGGTGGCGCCGTGAAATCCTACGACGAGATGGTGCGTTCCATGGAGCGCCGCGTGTTTCCTGTCGCGCGAAAATTTCCTGAGCTCGATCATTCGCTGCCGGCGCAGTTGTTGCCGGAGATCGAGCAGTTGGACAAAATTCCCTTCGAGCTGCAAGCGCCGGATTGGCGCGATGGCGAGGAAGAAGAGTCTGGGCTGCCGGTTACGAGCGACGAGGCCGCGAGCAGCGCAAAGGTGTGAGCCCTCAGCGTTCCCTGAATTATTCTGAATGCAGCGGAGCCGCCGCGGAATCGACCAAGCCGGTTTCCCCCCTGGAGCGACGCTGTTCGTGCAAGCGAAGTACCTCGCGATGCAGAGTCTGGCTGAGCTGCTTGCGATCGCCGGTTGCAGGCATGGGATCACCGAACGCGATGGTTGCGCGAATGGTCTTCTTGGCCAGCAGATTGAGAACGTGGGGAAGCAATGCCATATCGCCCCACCAGCAGACTTCCCGCTCGACGGCGCCATCATCCAGTTCGTAGCGGATGCAACAGGGCGTGACCTGCGCACCGGCATCAATGGCGGGTTGCAACATGGTGGAGTGAAAGCGCAGGACGCTTTGTCCATCGGTCGTGGTGCCCTCGGGAAAAAGCACAACCGGAACTCCGATCTGCAAACTCTCAGCGACACTGACGTTGGCGCGCGCGGCATCGGCTCTGTCGTGGCGCTGCACGAATACGCTCCCCGCCCAGCGGGCGTAGCGGCCGAAGATGGGCCATTGCTCGACCTCCGCTTTCGACACAAAGACGCAGGGCACCGCGGCGCTCATCACGAGAATATCGAGGTAACTGAGATGGTTGCTCACGATCAGTCCGTGGGACGGCAAGGCTCCGGTGCTCGATAGATGGACGTTGATAGCCGACAGCCCGCGCGCACAACTCTGGTGCAGCCACTTGGCGCATTCCGCGCGGGAAGCATCGCGCCGTAGTTTGCGATGTTGCCAAAGCCCATACAGGGCTGCCGCCGCGATAGCTGGCAGTCGAACGGATCTTCGCAACTGTCTGGCAAGTAGTTCGCCCATTTCACCCTAGAGCGCATGTTGGCTCCGATGGAAGTCTACCCGCAATGGCGATTGGCAGCGAAATGGTGCAGGAGTCGTTTTGACACTGCTTCTAAGCGGCTGCTAGTATCGACCTGTTCAGACGCAAAGTTCCCTCCACGCAAGCGTCCCCGTCGTCTAGCCCGGCCTAGGACATCGCCCTTTCACGGCGGTAACACGGGTTCAAATCCCGTCGGGGACGCCAAATCTTTCAGTGAATTAGAGAGCTTGCTTCCTGCAGTAAGGTCATCCCGGTGGCTTAGCGTTCAGCCATGTCTAAGCGTGTGGGGAGCTTGGCTGTGCGGTTGAGGGTCGCCGCGAAAAGCCGTCCTCTCGCAGTGAGGACGCGCCCCCTCGATGTACTTCGTGAGGGCCCACATTCAGCCAAAAAGCAGCGCATCCAACATCTGCTCAGCGATGGATTCTGGAGTGGCAGTGGTCGGTCCCCACTCGAAGCGAACGCCGCCCTCATCGGTCGCGGCGACATCCCACTGTCCACTCTTGGTGGAGCATTCCCACGACATCCTGCTGATGGCATCATCGAATGAGGCATGTAGCTGCCGAACGTCGCCGTCGACGTTAGAGTGAATGCTCAATTCAATGTCTTCCGTCGGGTTAAATACCAGCATTTTCTTGTTTACTTTAGTGTTAAAAGCCCTGCAGTTTTCGATCGTCATTTGCCTGACTTCGCGCCATAAACCCAGGCCAAAAGCCTTTTTGATGCGCTGCTGCTCAAGTAACTTTTCGTCTTTCTTTCGTTGATCTTCGCGCTTCTGCTGCAACCTAGCCATCGCGTAATCCGACCAGTCGCTCATAAGGCCTGCCCATCCCCTCTTTCGCTGAAACCCAAGAAAATCAAAACTAGGACCTTGTGTGGCCCTGAACAACCCGTCCCACCATACAAGTTACGACAGTAAGAGCAAGAACAAGAACCCTTATCCTCCTCCACGATAACCAGTCACAAGCCGGAATCCCCTCCCCCAGCACTGCCCGATGATCTCCTGATGAACCTCGGCCCGCGCCTCACTCCCCGTGGGCTTTCTCTCTGCCGCATCCACCTGCTTCCGATCGTCACCTCGGCAATGACGTGCCGACCGCTGCACTAGATATATTATTACCTTACGCCTGCCAGTTCTGGGTTATTCCTGTTATCAAGTCGTTTCGGGACTTTCACGGCGGCAACACGGGTTCGAATCCCGTCGGGGGAAGCCAACAAAAATGACGCCGGATTCGATAGTCCAGCGGCAACTCAAGCTCATTCATCTCCGCCCGCGATCCGTACCTGGCCTCAGCAATCAATGGCTGGATTGACATCCGCGAGCAGTTCAGGATAAATTTTCAACGCCCTTACTTGAGTCGAGATGTAGTTGACCACCTGCACATTCGAGGTGTCAGAGGTCTGCATCGGAACCCGCCCATTCAATCGAAAAAACACTTGGGGAGAATAATGAAGCTTTTGCGAATGCTCGGATTCGCTACAGGAGTGCTTTTGGCCGCCGCAGGCATGGCCAGCGCACAATCGTGGCAGCCCTTAGCGCACCAGCCCAGTTTTACCGCTGGTCATGCTCTTCTGCTCACCGATGGTACGGTTATGGTCCATCACGAGGACCCGAATGACGGCTTTTCGGACTGGTGGAAGTTAACCCCAGACATTAATGGCAGCTATGTGAACGGAACGTGGACCCAGCTTGCCTCCCTGTCGTCGGACTACGGTCCGCTATTCTTTGCTTCAGCGGTGCTGCCCGACGGCCGAGTCATTGTTGAGGGCGGAGAACAGAATTTTGCCCAATATGTTTGGACCAACAAGGGCGCAATCTACAACCCGATCGGCAATGTGTGGACGTCGATGAATCCACCCAGCGGCTGGGGCAGAATTGGCGATGCCCAGAGTGTGGTTCTGAGCAACGGGACATTCATGGTGGCCAATTGCTGCAGTGCTCAGGCGGCTCTGCTGAATGCATCGACCCTCACGTGGACGGCGACCGGTTCCGGCAAGTTCGACGAGAACGACGAGGAAGGATGGAACTTGCTCCCCGGCGGGAAGGTGCTGACGGTCGATGCCTACGTAAATATTGGGGACCCCAACGGCAAGAACTCGGAAATCTATAATCCCACTACTGGCTCATGGACAAGCGCGGGCAGCACAATCGTGCAACTCTGGGATTCCCACGGCTCCTATGAAGTTGGTCCCGCGATGTTGCGGCCCGACGGCACCGTCTTTGCCACCGGTGCGAACGGCGCCGGCGCCG
>Ga0075520_1000058_pt1 | contig 34229 bp, 25 predicted proteins | sample NGEPerB_FD_75100 | JGI IMG/M metagenome (GOLD analysis project Ga0075520, IMG submission 75100) | Arctic peat soil microbial communities from the Barrow Environmental Observatory site, Barrow, Alaska, USA - NGEE PermafrostAB12-B | ecosystem: Environmental > Terrestrial > Soil > Wetlands > Peat ... | reverse complement strand
GTGGAGGAATTGGAACCAACTCGACCTTCTGCTCCCCCTTGAGCGCGGCCTTGACAATTACGATCTCGTCCCGGGGTTCAAAGCCGGGCGCCGTCAATACCAACTTGTGCTCGCCCGGTGTCAACTTGAGAGACATTGGAGTTTGCCCGGTCTGGGCCTGTCCATCCACCATGACCGTGGCGTGTTCGGGCGTGGTAATGAGCTGGATCTCGCCAGGCACCGTTGCACTGAGTTGCGTAACCCTGGCTTCAGCTGCCGGGCGCTTGTCCGCGAGGGCCTTTTCTTGCGCTGGGTTAGCCAAAAATCGGCCGTAAGCTGGCAGCGCTTCGTCCCGGCGCCCAAGTTTATCCAAGCAATCCGCAATCCAAAATTCTGCCGCCGCGCTCGGCAAGAACGCTTCAGATTCCTCGAAGTGGGTTAATGCGGCAGCGAAATCCGCAGACTTATAAGCTTTCTCGCCATCGGCGCTTGCCTTCTTGGCCGATCGCAGAATTTTAGCGTCCGGCGGTTTCGGAGCTACTGTAGCGGTTGGCTGGCCAGCTCCTGCGCCGGGTGAGGTCTCCACCTTGCCAGCTAGCGAGGCCCCTTTGGCCGGGCCGGTGCTGCTGGGTTCAGCGGGCTTCGCGTTTGGAAGGGCTGGGGTCTTATTACCCTCAGATTTTGTTGGCTCCACCTTGGCTGGCGCGTTGGGCGCGGATGACCCGGCCTGAGCCTGCGCTGAGCCAACCCAATATAGGCTGCAAAGGAGCCCAGCGGCCAGTGCCGTCTTGGAGCAAATCAACATCGACATCGAAAGGTGAGGGGGTCGCATCAGAAGCCTCCAAAGCCCGCCAAAGCGGACGGCTGCCTGTAGGCTAGTACGAAGACGCGACAAATCGTACTAGAAACCGCCTTGCGCTCGATCAATTCTGCCGGGCTGGTCCCCGAAAACGCTAGAGTCACCATGACCTGGCCCTGGGTTCTCTAAAGGACGCTTTGCCAGCAAGGACGGCGTCCCCCTTGCCACGGTACCCAACTCGGGGTTCTTTTAGATACGTTAGTCCTTTATAAAATCCGTGCCCGGCGAATCCTCATTCCTGACTCCACTCCGATTGAAGGCGAACACCCGTCTCCCGGTGGTGTCGTGGTGGGGGATTCGCACCGATCCCGGACCTGTGCTTCAGGTGAGCGATCAAGATCACACGCTCCGGAGGTCGACCGAAAATTGCGCTGAGTTGGCGGTGCTCGAAGCGCGCGCGCGTGCCCACGAGGTGAAATCCGAATTCGACTTGGCTTCGAATTGTTGGGCAGAGTTAGCGCGAGTGAATCTTTTTCGTAAATCGCGTCACGATTCGGCGATTCGCTGCGCGCGCCGCGCCCTTGAGCTAAAAGATGATAGCTCACTCCGTGATGACTTGGCAGCATGGCTCGAGGGCATAGGGTCATGGTCAGAAGCTGCGGACTTATTGTCCGCAGCCGGTGAGCCCACCACCAACTCAGATCGGGTGCGCCGGCATCGGCGTTTAGCAAGCCTGTGGTGGCGCTCGGGCCACTCGGAACAAGCCGCGCAGGTTCTCGCTGAAATTGCCCAGCTTGATGCGGATTGCACCGAACCCCTGGAATTGCTGGCGGGACTTCACACCAGCGCACACGAAGCCGTAAGTTGCGAACGGGCCGTTCTGGCGCAACTCGAGGCGGCGCGCCGCTACCAACAACATGGCGCACGTTTGGCCGCTTTCGAAGCGGAATTGCGCGCCTTCGAAATCGATCCGGGGTCGGTCTTAGCGACCGAGAAGCTGGCAATCTCATTGACCAAGTTGGGTCGCCGCGAAGCAGCCGAAGATATCTGGCGCGAGTGCGCAAAAGTAGCCAATGACAGGGGTCTTTACCGGCAGCAAATTGAAAAGGCCCTAAGTCGCAATGATTTCGACAGCGCCTTAGCCGCCGGTTTGGATGCTTCGGACGATACACTCGTGGCTCTCGACTCGGTGACCCACGCTGCCGATTACGCGCTGAATCCTGCCGGCGCGGTGCCGATTACCTACGACGGAATCTTGGCGGGGGCTCGGCTCCATGGCTGGCTTGCGGCACGGTTCGAAATTGCACTATTGGAGAGCAGAACCCAGCGTCAAGGCAGTTCTTGGCTCCTGCTGACGCGCCTGTTTGCAAGCGCGATGGGCAAGGCGGAATTGGCGGTACAATGCCTGGTCTGCGCAATTCTGACGGATCCCACATCGACAGAATCGCGTCGCTTGCTCGAAGCTTGTGTTACCGACGAAGTCGATCTTAAGTGGACGGAGCAATTGGAGCGGGTCGCAACAGGCATGGCGTTGGACCCCAATGCCATTGAGTCACTGCGCGAGGTGTTAGTGCAATGGCTGGAACTTGAACCCGGTGCTCCAGTGGCGGTGGGTCGTCTGGTACAGCTGACGGAAATATTCGCGAGGCAGAGCGATACGGACGAACCCAACCCGCCCTGGATTTCGGCCTTTGACTTGCTTGTTCGCCAAGGGGGGGAAAAGGGGTGCATTGCGGTAGCGGGATATTGGTTGCGACGGGGGCGGGTCACCGACGCTTTGGCGACTTTGCGCGTTGCGCTTGGAAAGCCAGATCCGAGCCAGCGGGTGCTCGGCTGGGTTGTCACTCTGGCGCGGCGCACAATGGAAAAGCGTCTCGTTGCCGATGCCCTAACTCTGTTGGCAAAGACCACGGATAGCGCCGTGGCTGCTGTGCTCCTGGCACAGGCCGCCGAAGGTTACGTGGAGCTCGGTGAGCGTGATATTGCTCGGCGCGTAGTCGATGGTGCCCTCGTCTTCGCCCCCAATTCGGCGCGTTTGATTACGGTCGATGTCAATCTACAAAAGCTTGAGGATCCGCGCAGGCTGGCCGAGACGTTGGAACGCGCTTTGGGCATTATTCCTCCGCGCGCCCAATTTGCGCTTCAACTCGCCCAGGCGCACGAAGAGTTGGGCAACCTGGAGCTGGCGTTGGCTTGGGCACAGCGTACTAGCACCCTGCGGCCAGCGGATGCCACGTTACGCACCAAGGTAGCCAAGTTGGCGTTAGCGACTAATGACGTCGCGCGATTGACGGATTGGTTGATTAGATCCATCGACGTTCCAAGCACCGTTTCGTCCTGGCTACCAACGGCCGCAGTCGTGTTAGACGCGCTGATTAAATTAGATGCACCGCGTGCCGCTGAAGCGACGCGGCGACTGATGATCGCTGTCGGTGCGTCCGATGCGACTTGGCGCGCCACCCTGCTGGCTTCCGCGGATGCCGTTGCGGATGCCCGACTTGCGCTCGACGTGCTCGAGCGAACGGTTGCTGCTGGCGTTGATACAGCCGACGCTCTGAAGGAAATCGTTCGGCGCCGTCTGTTGCTCGGTGATTTCGAGGCCGCGTTTGAGGCTTCCCTGAGGGCACTGAATGCAGGCGTAGCTCCTGCCATAGTTCAAAGCTGGGTGCCGAATCTACTGGACACCGCGTGTTACGAGCTTCCAGATACCGAACTGGCCGCCGCGGAGCTGCGACGGGAACTATCTATAACCGGCGATGATCAAGCTGCGATTGTTCAGGCGTTGCGACGTTTAGCCAAGGATCGATATAGTCTGGCAAAAGATGAGGCATCGGCGTTGTCACTTTGGTCAGAGCTTTTGCAGGTTGAACACTCTGACGTCATTGAAATCGTTTCTGAAGACATGGCAGCGTGCCTGGGGTATCGTGCTGCGAGTGGTTTTTTGGTCGGTCTGTGCGTGCCGCCAGCAGCGCCTCTTCGCCAGGGTCGACTCTACACAGCGGCGGCATTTCTGCTCGCACAATTGGGTGACAGCAATAAGGCGCGAGAATTTGTCGGCTGTGCGCTGAAGGTCGATCCCTCGAATACTAACGCTCTTTTCGTTGCCGAATCGCTGATTGAAAACGAGTCCGACCAAAGTTGGCTCGATGATCAGTACGACAGTGTAGCCTGCTCCACTTTGGGGTCCTACGGGGAGCGAGCACTCCATTACCGGGCCGCCAAAATCTTCGAGACAATGGGTGGCTTTGCACGGGCCCTAGAGCACGCCTGCGCCGCACTGATTGCCGTACCGAGGGAGGGCGTAGCATTGCGCCTGGCTGCGGCTTTGACCCGCAAGGTGGGTGACGCCCAATCCTTCGTCGATGCGGTATTGACAGTCGTCAAGCGGTCTCAATTCGACGAAAAGTCGGCAAGGTGGCTGCAGTTGGCGCAGAACGAACTCGAAAATCGGGAAGACTTTCTGCCTGCCCGAGTCGAGTTGTTGCTGCACTCTCTCACGACGGAGCCAAGCGTCGCCTCGGTAGTGCAAACCACTGATGCAGTGCTGCAGCTCGTGGCGGCGGCTCCCGAGGAAGGCGAGGTGGCAAAGCTCCGCCTGACTCGGGCACTGCGTGCCAAACTAGAGCACGCTGACGGTCCGAGCGGCGCTCGCTGGTCATTGGCCGCTGCATCGTCGTCGGTTCGCTTGCTCGACGATGAATTGTGCGCGCAGGCCCTAGGCCGTGCGTTCCGTTGCGACGCGGCTATCGAAGAATACGAGCAAGTCGAGTCCACGCTGAGTTGGTTGAATACTCGGACCGAAGTTGCCCGCCGATTGCTACTTGATGCACTAACCGTGTTGGATCAGCCCTATGTAAACGTCGGGGTAGCGGCGCTCAAGGCTATTGGGTATATCCAGTTGGGTGTCGGTGACGATTATACTCTGGGGCGTCTCGACGCACTTGTAGCCCGAATCGGCGAAAGCGAACTATTCTTGGCGTGGATGGCGGGGCGCCTGGCGCAGTCCGCTGAGGACGATGCCACTGTGGCTAACACGCCGCTGGGCGACCCCGAGGAAGAATCCTTCGAGATCCCCTTGGTGAGGCGCCGTAGCGATCGACCGTCCCAGACGGGCAACCCCGAGGAAGAATCCCTCGAGATCCCCTTGGTGAGGCGCCGCAGTGATCAACCCTCTGTAGATTGGCAGCCAGGGCTGGCAATCGATCAGGCTCTAATTTCGCCGGAATCAGACCCGGAATCGCTCATTGAAGCAATCAAACGTGCAACCTTTATGGTGGAGCACGCTTCCCCATCGTATCAGACGCTAACATTGTTGCGTCGCTGGTTACGTCGTTGGCCGAGTTCAACACGATTGCTGGAACTCGTCCGTGACGCCGCTTTCGTCGAGGGTGACGTCCCCTTGTCGCGAGCGGTGGAGCATGCTCGCGGAGTACTTCTAGGGCTAACTGAGCGTGTAGATCCGCCTGGTTTTGCTGCGCAGCCCGTTGTTCCCGAGGCGGTTCGAGCACTCCTATTTCGCGACATGTACACAGCAGTAAGCGAAGCGCTCGCTTTGCTCTGGGAAGGCGGACAACACCTCGTACAGCGAGATCTTACGGAATATGGCGTAACGGGACTAGACCGAATTGGCCTGGGTACGGCGAATCCTCTCGGACAGGCGTATGCCGAGGTTTCGCCGCGACTTGGACTATTGAGGACCCCGCTATTCCATAAACGAGGCACGCAACACATCAAGGCAACTGTAACACTGTCAAACCCCGCGGCGATATTGTTGGAAGGGGAATTGCCTCGTGATATTCCCGAACTTCAGGGTGTGATTGCAGGCGCGCTCTGGGCCACTCAACCCGAGTACTCATTGCTGATGGGAGCCTCAGTACCTCAAGTCAAAACCGTCCTTGTTGCATTACGATTTGCATTCGGTCCACCTAAGAGCCGTCCGCCCACTGATCTTAGTGATGCTTTGCGATTAGCTGAAAAGCTTTGGGAATGCATTCCGAGCGCTGCGCAACGCCATTTGCGGGATCTGTGCCTCGAGTCCCTCGACTATGATCGTGCGTTAGAGTTAGCTCAAAGGGCTAGACGTCGCGCGAGTCTGTACGCTGCGGGAGATCTACATTTGGCAATCGCCCAATTGTCGTTGGAAGCGAGTCGCGACTTGCAGTCAATTATTGCGGATCCCGATATTGGGGCAAATGATCCTAATGTGGCCGACCTGCTGCGGCTGGCCACCAGCGCTGAATACGCCGCGATTCGTTGGCAGCCCGCCAAGGATTCCGAGCAGCGAATCCAGGCGCTCCGAAGGTAGATCTCATGGACGGTGACCTAGGTTCAGTCCAGCGACCGACCCTGACATTTGTGTCACGGTGGGGAAGCGGGTTGAAGGGGATTAGGGCCTGCCATTTGATATTGGTACGTTCCTCGCACTACCTCGCAAGTGTAGTGATTGCCCTAATTACCACGGGTTGTTTATTCCCCGAGCCCCCCGAATGGGAGGCCCCGAAGCAGACCAATCCGCCGCAGTTAATGGACCCCGTTCCGTCGCCGACCAAAATCATCTCGGTAGTCAGTCCAATTGGCCCGACACCTGGCAGCAATACGCTACAAATCGTCGTAAATGAACGCTCGGAGGATAACGGTGAAGGGCTTAGAGCAATTCTTTTTCTCAACTACAACAACAACAGTAAACCCAATACGGACGTACTGTTTCAGAATATCTATGAATTCCCTCCTGGACATCTGGAAGAGGTGAAGACTTTCTCCGTCGGTTGGCCCATTCTTCTTAGGACTGACGTCTACTGCATACCACTAACGCTTATCGTGACGCATGAAAGCAACGTTGACAAAACAGCGAACCACTTCCCAATCAATAACGAAGATGTCGCTTCAATTACCTGGTGGGTAAGTGGCAATAATACGGACGGCGCTTTTGCTAGTTGCCCGATAGCTACAGGAGCGACGCCGTGAGGTGCAGTCTCTTGCTGGGTCTTGGTTGGCTGTTCAATGCCTGCACTATCGGTATCTCGTCAGACCAAAGCGGTACATCTCTCTCCCTACCTTGCGCCAGTAACTCGGATTGCCCAGCGAGCATGACGTGCGCCTCCAACCAGTGTCGCGCCTCTAATCCGAACATACGCCACGTTCTCGTTGACGTATCACTACCCGCTTCGACCAATATTGCCCAATATTCCGGGTTGGGTTTTGTGTTGCCAATTGACGTGCCAATGTCGGGTCGGCTCGACATAACTTTGCCAGCTGTTGCCCCTCTGACACTTGCAGCCACGTTTCAAAATATCCCGGACAAAGGATATGGATGCGCGTACACGCAGGATGCGGCGAGCAAGCAAACGATTATTGCGGTGGCGACGCATCGATGGCCAGTCGATGGTCTAGAGCAGACTGTATTTACTGTGAACAACTTGCCTGCAACGATGCCGGCGCTGCCGACAAATTGTGACTATGAAGTGTACTTCGCCTTATCGAATGAGTTTCAGAGTAGTCTTGGCCCACAATGCAATTTGGCCCCAGTTCTGGTCCGAGACGTTAAAGTGAATGCAGATCGATCCCTCAGTCTCAGCTGGCCGGCGCCTAATTCACTTTCATTAGATGTACAAATTCAAGCGTCCGCCACCGCTCCGGGAAGCGATCTCGCGGGGTGGCAACTTGACGTTGTTGACCCTATTCAAGGTCGCACCTTGGCCATTCCCGTTCAGTTGGGGCCCGGCGCGATTGACCCTGTGGATACTAGCTTGGTACACTTCAAGACTGCAGTTACGTACAATACCATCGCTTCAGCTGATTCGAGTCCGCCGATTGGCACTGAGATCGTGCGCTTGCAGCCTCCGACTGGAGACCAACGACCGACGTACTACGTTTCACTGGCGAGCCAATCGCTGTTTGGGTCGGCGGGCGAAGCTGCCATACCAATCGGTGTTGTTCCGACTGCGGTTACGGTAAGTGGCCTCGTCGAAACGCAAGATTCGTCGCAACCTGTGCAAGCCCAAATTGCGTTTTTGAGCCAGAAGTTTGACGTTGGCAATAGCGGCATCTGGGCGGAATATCGAACTTCGACGCAAAGTGACTCTAGTGGCCAATTTCAAGTGAGCTTGCCGGCTGGGCAATACCGCGTGCTCGTCGTGCCTCCAGGGGATGTACAGTACGCCCTGCTAGACACAGCGTGGACGGTCCAAGCAGCGCCGGCCAATCAAGCGGGACGGCTGTTGAGCTTGCCGCCGTTGTCGCACGTGCGAGGAAGTATTGACGGGTTGTTGCAATTGGCGGCTTCACAGTCGGCGACCGTTCAAGCAACTCCGAGCAACGGATTGTTGTTTGACAAACCCACGGGAATAGTGGCTCTTCGCAACGACAATCCAGGGGCTCGGACCGCTTCGATCTTGTTGCAACCCAATTCGATCCCTGAATTTAGTCTGCCAACGGACAATGGCCTGTTCGATCTGAGTCTTCGCCCTCCAGATGGTCTGCCTTGGCTCGTGTCGCCACGCCTGCAAGTACAATCGGGAGAGAACCCGCTCAACGGCTGGTCGATGCCCGGACCCGTTCAATGGCCCGGAAATCTGCGGATTCCTTCGAATGTTGCGGGGGACAATTCAATTTCTAAGGACATCCCCCGGGCCGTGCTGCGGGTATATGCGCTTCTGGACGAATTTCGGGCAGTCGTAAGCGAACCCAAAGACGCTTCGTCGATTGTACAAATCGCAGAGACGCGAACCGACGCCAATGGGAGTTTTCAGCTGGTGTTGCCGGACCGAATCCAGCCACAGTAGCGCGGGCCACCTGGGCCGGACGCTACAAGTTGGCAGATTTTGCGCCAATTCCCGGGCATCTTAGCGGAATTGCTGGCATAATGAGTGAAACTTCGCAATGCTTTCGGCCGCTAAGGTATCGGTCTGGTGGAACGTGTGCTCATCGTGAAGCCCATTGAAAACGGAGAAATCCGAGGTTCGATTCCTCCCTCGGCGAGTGCCGAAGTGCGACTCAGTGCGCAGGAATTGGCGGGAGCACTCCACGAAGTGTCCAATGCGCTTACCGTTGTCTTAGGGTGGCTTGAGGTTGCCCAGCAACACGTCGTTGGAGAGCGTGCGCGCGAGGCTCTCGACGTCGCCTTACGTCAAGCCAGGCTGGGTCATCGAGTTGCCCGTCGCGCGATTGGGGTAACACCAAGCAGTGAAAACGGCTCGGGGAACTTGGACGACACAGTGTTTGATGCGTTGCTCGCCGTCCGACCTTTGGCCGAGCGGCGAAATATTCAATTACGCGAAAATGGGCTGCCTCAGCCCCGTGCTTACTTGCCGACGCCCGACGTGGCAACGCAGGTACTCATCAATCTGCTACTTAATGCCATTGCTTTTAGTCCTGAAGGGGGTGCGGTAACAGTTGAATGTCGGTCAACCGCGGAACAGGTAGTCATTAGAATAAGTGATCAGGGTCCGGGCATTGATGCTACGCGGGCCGCGACAATCTGGGACGGGCCCGTCTCCACTCGATACGGCGGGGCAGGAATAGGTCTTTCTTACTGCCGAAAACTAGCACTAGCACAGGGCGCTGATTTGCGGCTCGTAAGTCACGACAAGGGTGCCATCTTCGAACTCGAATGGCCGCGAGCGGAAGCCGCACAAGGCGAGCCTGAAGCCTTACCTGTTGCGCGAAGCTTGGATGGGCTTCGGATACTTCTCGTCGAGGATGATGCGTCGATTTGTTCACTAGTTGAGCTTACCTTCGAGTGCCATGGCTCCAAAGTAGTCAGCGCGGGCAGTATGTCCGACGTGAGGCAGGTCAAACTTCGTGAAGCCCGATTCGATTTGGCACTCGTCGATTTGAGTCCGTTCGGCGCAGATATTGAAGGCGGGCTGAGTGTCCTCCGGGAAGGTGCACCTAATATGCCCATGATTCTTATTACTGGCTCCGCGGCTGGACTTCCTGAAGGCGCGGAAGCCTCATTTTTAGCCTGGGTGCGAAAACCCTTCGAAGCCGGGGAGCTGGTATCTGCGGTTCGCCGGATTATTGGTCGATAGGTTGCCAAGCGAAAGCGAGTCATTCTATGAAAAGCCACTTCGTTTCGATTTGTGCGGCCAGCATCTTGGCCTCATGTGTTGGCGATGCGCAATTCGTCTTACAGCAGCCTGTGGCGGAGCGGTGCGAGACCGCTGGACTGCGCAATTGTGACGCGATTACCGAGGGAACGCTTCTCTATGCCGACGGCAAGCCCTCATACGGCAGACGGAAGCTTCTTGAAGGTCTTCGGGCAAACTCCGGAAGGGTTGCCGAGCTCGAACGATTCGCCCATGGGTTGGAGCTTGTGGGGGAGTTATCCGGTGGCGGCCAGTACATGACGCCATTGCAGCCGGCATTGTGGCTGGTTCGACATGTCTCGGCTCAAGAAGCAAAACGTGCCGCGGCAACATCCAATGAAGTGCACTCGGATTTTGTGAATGCACCTACCTCCAGCGTCCATAACCCTGCCTTCATCGCAACGTCCGTGGCACTACCATCGCGTGCGTCAACACTGGCGACGGACAATGGGGCTGCGGCCAAGCCACCATCAAGCGCCTTTTTCATGCTCGCGGGAAACGCCTTGGCCGCGGATTGTCGATTCCCGGGAGCGCCCATGATGCTGTGCGTCCACGAATCAGTCGAAACGGCTCGAATTGTAACAGACATAATTGTCTCGCCCGCTTGTCCTTATGACGTTCTCTTCGCCAGTCGCCACGGGATCGACTTGGATTGGGTAACCTATGCGCCGGCAGGGAAAGGCGCTGAGGTCCATGGGGCGGCGCTTCCCCTCATCCCAGGCAGAATGCTCACCGCTGGTGTTGGTTACACGACAGAAGATGTAACGCCTGACGTGCGTTGCGGCATCACCGTTGTATGGCGAGATTCTGACTCAAACCAATTGCCGGCCCCAGCAATGCGGCAAACGAGCCTGGTCACGCGTCCACGCAAAATAAGACTGGCCAAAGTCAGCGTGAATAGTTCCAAACCAAAGGGCGAGCCTAGGCAGCCTTCGTCGTTGCCGTTGCGGCTACCAGTCACGGTTGTCGGATTGGGCTTCGTAAGCCTCTTCACGGACATTTCGAGCGAAGCGATCTTTCCGTTATTGCCAGCCTTTCTCGTCAGCCTCGGTGCAACAAGCGCATTCATTGGCCTGGTCGAAGGCGTCGCAGAGTTTGTCGCTAATACTCTCAAGTATCTAATGGGTTACGTCGTTGATCGACGGGACCGCCTAAAGCCCCTGGTACTTCTAGGGTACGGATTCTCGACGCTGGTGCGTCCCTTGGTCGCCTTCGCGACGACCCCCTGGCAAGTTCTTCTCGTGCGCGCTGGGGATCGCATTGGCAAGGGCGTGCGTACGACGCCACGTGACGCGCTCATCGCGTCAGCCACCGATGCGTCCATGCGCGCCCGAGCCTACGGCTTTCATCGCGCCATGGATCATTCGGGGGCCGTGATCGGAACACTTCTAGCCTCTGGCCTACTGTGGTTGCTGGGTGCTACCGGTGGCGCGACTCCGGAAAACGCGGAGAAAATGCGCACGGTATTTCTGTTTGCCGCCGTGCCCGGGCTGGTAGCAATGACAGTACTTGCGCGGACTAAGGAGCCCTCTAAGCGCGCGCTAGATCTGACCGCGAATGCTACAAATGAAGGATTATCCCCAACACTTAAGCGCGCGTTGTTGGCCTTGACATTGTTCGGGTTTGCCAACGCAACAGATGCGTTTCTGATCGTGAAAGCGGCCAAATTGGGCGCTTCTCCGGCACTGGCTCCGATGCTCTGGCTTACGCTGCACGTCGTTAAGGCATCCACTGCGACTCGCGGTGGCAAGTTAGCTGACAAATACGGCAAGCGAAACGCATTGATTTTCGGTTGGTGCGTCTACGCGCTGCTCTGGGCGGCTATCGGATTCGTCAATTCCCTGGGTTTTCTTTTCCTGCTGACAGCGATCTACGGTACTTCACACGGGCTAGTGGAGGGAGCCGAGCGCGGGCTAATCGCAGACCTAGCATCGGGCCGTAAGCGTGGCGCTGCGTTTGGCGCGTACAATCTGCTCATCGGGCTTGCAGCCCTCATCTCAAGCACGGCCTTCGGTGCCGTTTGGGACCATTTTGGCAGTGCGATGGCATTCTGTGGTTCGGCTGCATTTGCGTTAGTCGCCGCCGCTGTTCTTTTATTCTTGTTGCCTGCGCATCGGCTCACGACAAGTAATCCGACTTAGCAATTGTTGCCTTGCCTAATTCCAGCTGTTCCTGCTATTTAATTATCCATGCCTTCGTATCGTTACGTACGCGTGGATGTGTTTACTGAAAATCCATTGTCGGGTAATCCACTCACCGTTTTTACGAACGGAGTCGGGCTCGATGCAAAACAGATGCAATCGATTGCTCGCGAAATGAATCTAAGCGAAGCAGTGTTCGTCCTGCCTGCCGAAAAAGGCGGTTCGGCCAAGATTCGGATTTTTACGCCAACCCTCGAGTTGCCCTTTGCGGGTCATCCGGTGCTGGGGACGGCCTTCGTACTCGCGACTCCCATGCAAGCGAATGTGCTGACACTCGAGACGGGTCACGGCAATATTTCGGTGACCATAGAGAGGGAAGGGGCCAAACCCATAATGGGCTGGATGCAAACACCTCTACCTAGCTGGCAGGAATTCTCCGAAATTGAAGCCTTGCTCTTGGGACTTGGCGTCGCGCAAAGCCGATTGCCGATTGTTGTATACGATATCGGTTTGCGGCACGTGTTTGTTGCCTTGGACAGTCCCGAACAAGTACACGCCCTGCGTCCTGATTTTGCGAAACTTGCCCAGTTGGGCCACTTGGGGATCGGCGCCTTTGCTTGGGACGCCGACAAAGTGACGTTGCGAGTATTTGTTCCTGCTGTCGGTGTCGATGAAGATCCAGCAACGGGATCCGCGGCCGCTTCCCTCTCGGTTCATTTGGTGCGGCATGGCTGTTACGCTTCGGGTACGCTTGTCACGATTCACCAGGGTGAGCGGATGGGACGTCCTTCCGTGCTCTACGCCCGAGCCGAAGTGGAGGGCAAGAAGGTTGTTCGTGTTAGCGTCGGGGGATCAGCCGTCATCATAGGGCGGGGCGAACTGCACCTCTGATGACGTATGTTTGAGAAATCCTCTCGTTTGAAAAGGCAGCTGCTCTGGCAGTGTCGAACGTCCGTCATGCGGTAAAATACTTAGGCCCACCTCGTGCAATCGTAGTCACCATCAGTTTTGACTGAAAGTTCACGCCGTTCCGGTAACATGACCTGATGTCGGAATTGACGTGCAGCTCATGTCGTCCCTCGCTGTGGGTCATTGCTTGCTTAAGAACCCTTGCGCGTGTACCGTTCAACAATGGGAGTGGATGTTCTGCCAACTATCAAGCAACCGCCGGCAGGTTATGTCCGGGGGTTTTTCGAAGCTGCCAAAGAAACTACCAAGGGCGGACTCAGCTACTTTCTCTGGTTATTGTTCCTGGCTCTTATTGTGGGTAATGGCCTGCTCCGGTACATCTACCAGCTTCAGAACGGCCTAATTGTAACCAACATGCGGGCACAGGTTTCTTGGGGATTCTATATCTCCAATTTCACCTTTCTTGTTGGCGTGGCAGCGGCGGCTGTGTTGCTGGTAATCCCAGCGTACGTTTACAATTTCAAACCCATTAAGGAAATCGCCTTCATGGGGGAGATGATGGCCATTACCGCGGTCATCATGTGCACCCTCTTCGTGACGGTGGACGTCGGCAACCCGTCGAAGCTATGGCACCTGGCTCCAATCATTGGACGCCCGAATTTTCCCAACTCTCTGCTCACGTGGGACATTCTGGTTCTGAATGGTTACCTGGCAATCAACGCCTTCATCCTCTTTTACGTTCTGCTCCGGGTGTCCCGCGGTCAACCCTACAAGGTGATCATGCCGCTCATCTTGTTGTCGATCCCCTGGGCGGTTGGCATTCACACGGTGACCGCTTTTCTTTACAACGGGCTCGTTGCGCGACCTTTCTGGAATGCAGCGATTCTCGCGCCGCGTTTTCTTGCGTCGGCGTTCTGCTCCGGTCCGGCACTGATGGTGCTCGTACTGCAGGTCGTGGGCAAGAAATTCAAGATTAATATCGATCGAAGGGCCCTCGACAAGGTAGCCGAGCTCATAGCGTATGCCCTCGCGTTTAACCTGTTCCTGTTCGGAGCCGAAGCTTTCAAGGAGTTTTACGGGCAGAGCCATCACATGGCCCCACTACAGTACTTGTACTTTGGGCTGCACGGGCATCGAGCGTTGGTGCCGTTCATGTGGTTCGCTCTCGTGCTCGACTTGAGCGTTTTGGTTCTGTTCGTTGTGCCATCGTTTCGGCACAATCCGGTCCTGCGCAATGCAGGATGCGCTATGCTCATCGTAGCCGTGTATATCGAGAAAGGGCTGGGGCTCGTGGTTCCGGGCTTTACCCCCGATGTGCTGGGTGAAATCTACGAGTACTTCCCCTCTTCCGTCGAGCTGAGTGTAGCCGCAGGGATCTGGGCACTAGGCGCAATTATCTACACGTTTCTGGCCAAATTTGCGGTGCCTGTGTGTATCAAGGCCGGGTACTTCACGGAGGCACAATAGGCGATGGTTTTCGCGTTTCGCACCGGACAAATCTTCGTCCAAACGGCGCTGGCGATCAGCGCTGCGCTGCTCATCTGTTGTGCCTGCGGGAACCGCGATGTGCCGCGTGAGTTCGGTCCCGCCCCCACCGCCGCAGGTGCATCGGACGAGTTGGTAGTTGCGCCGCGGCAGGAACTGCTTCCGACGTACCCGTGCATGAGTTGCCACGACAAGATGCCGCGCAATCCACAAAGGCGAGTCTTTACACAATTTCACACGGTTCGTAACCAGTTTAAGCACGGGGATTCCGAGCGCTGGTGCTACCAGTGCCATTCGATTGTGGACATCAATCGGCTTGTACTCGCGAATGGGTCGCTCGTAACTTTCGATCAGGGATATCTGGTCTGTGGCGGGTGTCACGGCGATAAGCTACGGGATTGGAAGTTGTCGGTGCATGGGGGATCAACGGGTTTCTGGAACGGACAGAAGGTGCGAAAGTCCTGTCCAGCGTGCCATAACCCGCACGGACCCCGGTTCCCTCCCTTGCACCCAGAAGCGGCGCCGATGCGCCCGAAGGCGGCGGACTAGTATGGAACGAAAGCCCGAGCGGCCCGGTGGGCCCGAATCACGCAGGCGGTTCTTGAAACAGGCGATCACCGCTGTCGGTGCCGCGGCTGCAGCTATCGGATGCTCAGAAGACTTCTTTCGCAAGCATTACAAGGAACTCACTCACGAGGATAAAAAGCGGATCTTTCAGAGCATCGAGGCGGATGTTAAAGCCCGTAGCGGCGTGTCAGTTCATCTCAGCGATCCGCCTCCGCTTACGGGCGTTGAGTTCGCTTATGCCCTGGACCTGTCGCTATGCACAGGCAGCCGTCGCTGTGTAGCTGCGTGCGGCCGCGAAAATAACACTCCCGATGACATGGAGCGGTACATTCGAGTGCTCGAAATGGACAGGGGCACCGTCGACTTAGAAGGTGCCGACCCGTACTACAACCGCGATACAGTGCCGGTGCCGGGCAAGGTGTACCTGCCGGTTCAGTGCCAACAATGCCGTAACCCCCCCTGCACAAAGGTCTGTCCTACTGGGGCAACTTGGAAAGAGCCGGATGGGATAGTAGTGGTGGACTACGACTGGTGCATTGGCTGCCGCTATTGCATTGCCGCTTGCCCTTACGGCGCCCGTCGATTCAACTTTGCCGAACCCACACTGCGGCCTGATGCAATCAATCCGGATATGGGTTATCTCTCGAATCGCCCGCGCGCGATGGGTCGAGTCGAGAAATGCACCTTTTGCCTGCATCGCACCCGCAAAGGTCGCTACCCGGCCTGCATGGAAGCTTGCCCAACCGGAGCGCGGAAATTCGGAAACTTGAACGACCCTCGCAGCGAGGTGCGCGTCATGCTGGAACGTAAACGCGTTTTCGTATTAAAAGAAGAACTCGGCACGATGCCGAGATTTTACTATTTCTTCGCGTGATCTCGAGCGAGGAGGCGGCGGCCGTGCGGAGGAGCGAAATGGGCAAGTCGATAGGGTGGATAAGTGGCGCAGCGATTATTCTCGTCGCCCTGGGCGCGAACGCATGCCGGCAGCACAGTGATCGGCCCAAAAATGTGGTGGGCCCAATTGTATTGCCCAGCGGGGATATCCCGGAAGGTCCGGCAAGCGGAACGATTGACGGAAAACCATACGCCGTTAGAACCGCAATTTACGCGGTCGACCGGAGACTTGGCTATGAACACGTGGATATCAAACTCTACTCGGCGAAAATCGAGGATCCGTGTGCGACCTATGACCCCGGCGGACCGACAGTCTGGTTGCGTCGACGCGGCGCCGAACCAGTGGCGGAGGGGACCGCACGTGTCGCGGCAGGTGAAGCGTCCCCCTGGGAAGTGCATTACCAAGTCAAAGAAGGACGCGCGTGGGGGGGAAACGGCGACGCAGCAGCAATCATCGTCATTCGCGAGATAGAAACTGACGCGAAGATTCACGGCGAGCTTTCGGTTGCGTTTGGAGACAATTCTCACAGCCTAGTGGCTGGCTCTTTCGTCGCGCAACGCTGCCTTATCTCCATCGACGCGCCGGTACGTGGGGCGCCAGCGCTGGAACAAGTTAAATCGGCACTTTGAGCCGCTAGAGCCCTTTTCAATGGCTTGGACCGCCATTGTGGCGCGCCCTTCGTGCTCAAAAGGGCTCTACTCTTGTTTGTAAGGACATTCGCCCCCGCTCTCCTCACTTCGTTCGTCCCTTCACCCCTGAATCCGCTTTCGCGGATTCTTTAGAGCGGTTCTCGAATTCGCGGTCCGTTATTGTGAAAACCGCTCTAAACATTTCCGGATTACCGGAAAGGGATAGGGTCAGCTGAGGCTTGCATCGAGAGCTTGCGTGTAGCTCATCCATTCGCGTCCGATACTCGGCCATCTGATCGCGTGTGCTAGAAATGCGCTGCTCAATATTTGTCATTTCGGTATTGAGGTGCAACAGGTCGTCGACGTGCTTCTTCAGTGGCCCCTCGACGGCAGCCGAGGACAAGTACGCGCGGATGAGACCCGTGCCTTCGGGTGATCGAATGTCCGTCGTTGTAAATACCGGCGTCGATTCATCAATAGTCAGATCAGTTTTTTTATTCGGTTCCAGGATTACTCTGAATAAATAGGCCTCGCCGAGCCTTTCGTTCGGAGTGGTGAGCTTGGCTAACGTGTAACCTGCCGGAACCGTGTGTTTGACGTACACCGTGGCCTTTTCGGCCAGTCGATTGTGCAACGTCAGCGTGGTGTGTCGGACATGTTGAAGCTCGGTATGAAATACGCCGCGTTGCATGGTAATTACCCGTCGAATTGCGTCCCGCTCATCGCTCTTATGTTCAATGACAATCTGCCGATCGAGGGCAAAAGGGACGAAGGCTTGGGCATGTGCAGGAATAGGTTCAGATAAGCCTTCTCCAATGAATCGCCCTTCACTCGGAGGCCCCGCCCAGCGGTGGGGCTTGCGCGAACAGATCGTCCGCGCGCAAGGTTTCTCGCTCTACTACCCGAATGTGCCGCAGATCAAAGCGAAAGGACATGGCCGAACTCGCGCCGACGCCAAGTTTTACCGCGTGCCAATACTCCCCCGAAGTGTTGTCCACGATTGCCCAGGCTTGCACTTGGATTTTGCCGGCATTGCCCAACGTAAAGCAGTAGCTCGGTTTCCACGAGGGAGATTCCGTTACGTACGTCAGTTTGAGCTTATGTTGCTTGGCCCCACTCAACTGAATCTTCATCTCGACGAACCCGGTGCCGGAACTGGGGACATCGGTGGGGTACACAATAGGCTCGGGTGCGTTCGTGCGCGCATCGGTAACCGTAAGCGACTTCAAAAAGTCATCGACCTTGTCGGCAGGCACCTGCAAATGGAGTGCATCGCCTTCGACATCCGCGTAGCGTTCAAAATAGGCGACGCCATTGCGGTAAATAACGACTCGGTCGAGGGTTGTCTCAGGTCCTCGTCCAAAACCGGGATCAGGCAGCTGGAGCGGTCTGGCAAGCTTGCCCTACCCGGATGGTGGTCACATGTCCAGGTCATCTAAGTTTGGACATTTTATTGTTGGTTCGGCACACTTGGCGGGTCGCCTAAGCCTTGGGTTGTGATCCCAGTCCCATTGGTTCTCCCTGTATTCAATAAGCCGCCAGAGCCAAGGCTTGAACCTTTTACTTTTGGCGATCCGCCAGCACCTAGCATCCCGCTAACGCTCGCCGTCGCGCTTGCGGAAGTTTTCCCTCCGCACGCAATGGCTGCAATAGCTGCAATACTTGTGGAAGGGGCAGCCTGAAGGCCAGGCGCTTCGCGTCCCGCTCGCCGCGAGCTGTGTCCACGTGCCGTCATGACCCCAAAAAAACCATTGCAGGTACGCCCATTGCCGCGGCAACAGCGCTAACGGAAAATATGGCACGTGTTGCAGCGCTGCACATCGGGCATGTGCGTGCGGCGGTCTTGATGGCACGACACACATTTCTCACGATCGGGCCGACTTGCCGTGTGCGCGTCATGGCAAGTAGTGCACTTGCGGTGCCCTTCATTGTTGTGGGCGCCCTGGGTTGGAATTGCCTTGTGACAATCCGTGCAAGTGGGCGGCGAGAAAGCGTGTGGCTTATGACACGATTGACACTTATCGTGGTGAGGGCCCGTCTTGATCGCAGCAACTTCTGGCTTGTGACAATTGACACAGCGGTCCCACCAGCCTGCTCGGGTTGGAGCGGGGTCTTTGTGGGGTTGATGACAGTAGTTGCATTTGTGCGGTCGCCCCTTGGCGGCGGTCGCTTCAGCTGCATGACAACTATCGCAAGCCTTGATGTTGGTAACCTGATGGTTCTGGTGGCAATTGATGCACGGCCCTGCGTGTGCCGAGCTAGCAGGCCAGAGTGCTGCCACTCGCCCTTTATCCTGGTGACAAGTGGGACACTGTTTGGGAGCCGTCTTGGCACTTACATGAGGCTGGTGGCAATTCCGGCAGCGGCTGTGCGGTGTGTTGGCTCCAACGGTCTTGCCCTCGTTTTCATGGCAGCCCAAACACATTTTGGCCGTGATTGACGGTGACCCGTGTTGAAGGTGGCATTTCGTGCAAGGGCCGCGGTGAATGGCATCGGGTGCAACCGGCGCCTTGTGACAATTGCTGCAAGCGGCTTCCGGAGAGGTAATAATGAAACGGTGCGGCTGATGGCAGGAAACGCAACGCTTGTGCGGCTCGGGACCTGCCTCTGCTACGCGCTGAGCCTTCTCTGCGTGGCAATTCTTGCAACTCGTAAGGGCCGGCGCCCTGGGATTGCCGTGCGGTGCATGGCACCCGAGACAGCCCGCAGCGGCATGCCCCGCTGGACCGGCGGTAGCTAGAAGCTGCACTTGTTGCGCGTGGCAGGTGGTGCAGACTTTTCGATCGGGATTCGATGCGGCGTGCGGGTCATGGCAACCGACGCAATTCCGGTGTGGCGCCGGGGCATTCGCAATATGCTCAAGTCGATTCTTGTGGCATTTGACACAGGCATTTTGGTCCGGAAATGATCCGTGGATTTCGTGACACTTGGTGCACGCTTGGTGAGCTTCCGGGCTGCGCGTCAGCAGCGACTGCGCCTTGGCGTCATGGCATTGCACGCAGCCGCTGCGCTGGGCGATCCAAGTGTGTGGCGCGTGACAGCTGGTGCAGCTGCGATGGCGGCGCCCCTGCGAGCCAACGTTCGAGTCACTGCGACCCTGCACATGGCATGTGGCGCAGGCCACACGTGCCTCCTGCAGGGGTGCATGTTGTTGATGACACTGTGCGCAGCGAACGTGCCCTAGCGGAACTTTGTCGGAGTCAGGCCCCATCTGAATTTCGTGGCAGCGGTTGCAAGGTTGTCGCGCGACCAGCCCTCGAGCGTCAGCCGAGGTGATGGCAGCCTTGGTGTCGGCAGCATTTGCAGTGACTGGCTCAGTGTTGACCGCTCGCGCAAGAGGAGCACTATTCAGTCGCCTGTGCGGCTGATGACACATTTTGCAGTCCACGTTGCCGTGGAGCATGCCGGGGGTCACGCGCCGCGCGCGATCAAGTTCGTCACTTGGAACCGATGGATCACGGGTCTTATCGTCGCCATGGCAGCGCCCGCAATCGTCGATTGTGAGTCGGTGTGTCTTACTGCTCGTGACGGAAAAGTTGTGGCATGATAGACAATTGTCCGCGTCCGCAAGCTGCGCATGCAGTTTGCTAGCCGCGTGACAATTGGTGCAGGCGCTGACGGTGGGCGGTCCCCCGTGTATGTTGACGCCGTGACACTTGAGACATGCGATCGGTTGCCGCGGACCGGCGTGCTGCCGGTGGCCTTGAGTGTCCACCACCTGCTGCGCGTTCGGGCGCGTCGAGTGACACGACACGCAGGTCGTTGCGTCCAGCGCGCCATGCCGCGCAATGTTGGACTGAATTCCAAACAGACCTTTGATGACGAGCCCTAGGCCGGGTCGGCGCCCGCCTGTGTGACAAGCTTGACAAGCAATCTTTGTATGGCCGGGCTCGAGTTTGGCCGCGTGTCTTGCCTCTGCCGTATGGCAGGAATGAGTGCAAAAATTTGCGTTGCTACTGACGTATGCTTCACCGCTTGCCCACAACGCCAATACCGCTAGAACGGCCACAATCGCCGACGCGATAGCGGCTGGACGGTGTGTGGTGATCACCATCCAAAGGCGACGTAGCCAATTCATGCCTTGCTTCGACTCCGTTGTCGTGCGAGTTGAACAGCCTTGGTCACAAGAAGCCCGAGTAGCGTGATGGCCAATGCCAGCGCCACGTAGTACCCACGGCGGCGCAGTTGCCGCTCTTGCTGCGCGGCCGCGATGATTTTTTCGGAGCGATCAGCGGCATCTATGACGGCTGCCATGGGAACGCGCATCCGGCTTGGGTTCAAACTGTGCAAAGTGATCGACAGCTTTTGCTGCTCGGTGTCCAATTGATCGAGCGAATACTGGGCCCCATGGACATTGATGCCTTGCGCCTTGAGGGCTTCGTAGCGAGCTTTTGCACGCACGAGCCGGCCACGCGCAGTACTGACCATCTGGGATAGCTCAGCGGCCACTTGGCGCTGCACTGTGTCTTTGGCGTGACAGCGGTTACAGACGAATTCTGACGAATTGATGTCCCAACTCGATCGCCGGGCCTCGTGGGGATCGTGACAGGGCACGCATTCGGACAACCCCAACCTTCGGTACGCCTTGGAATGCGGGCTCTGGCGGAAAGCTTCCAATTGGTCCGGGTGACATTGGCCACACACGCGCCCGACGGTGGTGGCGCGCGGTGGAGTTGCGGAATGCGGACCGTGGCAACCGGTGCACGAAGGTGATTGGGGATTTCCGCCGAGCAATGCCCGGGCGTGAGCGCTGCGTTGCCACTTGGCTTTCTCGTTGATCGGGAGCCCATATTTCTTCATTAGCTCCGGATTTTCGTGACAGCGCGCGCAAAGATTCGCCACATTGCGCGGATTGGTCGGGGCCAGTAGTGACGAAACGGACACAACATCGTGATACCCGTGACATGTGGCACAAGTGGGTGCGTTGGGATCACCGGTAGTGGCCAGCTTGCCGTGAAGACTCAGCGGGAACAGATCGCCCTGGTCCGTGCGCAGGCGTGCATTGAAGCGTCGAATGAATGGCGCGTTCGAGTGGCAACCGCCGCAGATGGCGACGATACCTTGTTCGTTCGGTCTGGGAGTAAAGCCGCCTTCGCGGTCATGGGCTCTGACCGTCGGATCTCGAGGGTCACCTTTGTGACACCCGACGCATCCAATCCGATCATCGGCATGCACGCTTGCGACGAATTGCTTGGCTGGCGTCGAATATTTCGTTTCCGGCAAACTGCCGTGGCAGGTGGCGCAAGTGTTGGTGTCGATCTCCGATACCTCGCGTGGCGGTGCTTCGTCCGCTTTTTTTGTCGTTGCGGCACTGTGCAGAACAGTTTGCGCCGATTTGCCCGCAGCGGCATGACCAGCGTCTATGGTGGGGCCCGCCAGCGCCAGTTGCGTGGCGAGCGTTGCGGAAAACGCGAGAAAAATGGCTCTAATAGAGGGCATGGATCGTCAGCAATGCGGCAAGCACAAGTGCGCCGCAGGTAATTCCGGTGGTGACACGGCCGCCGCGTTTGTCGACGAACGGCAAAGCGGCAACCAACAAGTAGAGGCCAGTCAAGGCCCCGCCAATGAATCGGGCACTATCGACACCGAGCAATGTCGTAGGCGCCGACTTAAGAAGCGCGTGAACGGGTAGAAGAAACCAAGTGGGCCGCGCCGAGGCTGGAGAAGCAGCGGTGGCATCGGCGGCGTTGCCGATGGGCCGCGCCACGAAAGTAGCCAAGGACACTACCACGACGAGCACGCCCACAATGATCGCAGCCATACGTACGACGAAATCCGGGTACATCGGGATTTTTTCGCCATCAGCCGCGGGGGTGGTCGTAACCCTGGGTGCCGAACGTATCGTGTAAAAGTGTAGAACGAGCAGGAGCGTAAATGAGGCGGGAAGCACGGCAACGTGAAACCCGAAGACCTTCTGCAGAGTCTGGCTGGTGATCTCGTCGCCACCACGCAATAACCGGAGCAATGTGCCACCGATGACCGGAACGTACCCAGCCATCTGGCTGCCAACGCGCGCTTGTGCATAAGCATCGTCCGTCCAGGGCAACACCGATCCGGTAAACGCGAAAGCAGCGGCAACCGTGGTGATGACTACACCCGAGACCCAAACGAGCTCGCGCGGTGCGGTGAACGAGCCACGCAGCATCGAGAGAACGAGCTGAAAGAGCAGCGTTCCGACCAGCAGTTGGCCACTCCAGAAATGCACTCCACGGACTAAATCACCGTACGGATACTCTCCGGCGATGCGTGTCACTGACTCGAACGCATGCTCGGCGCTCGACTGATAATGCAGGAGCAGCAGCACACCGCTTGCGATCTGCGTTGCAAACAAGAAAAGAATCACGCCGCCAATGTAAATATTTGGGTTTCGCGCCGAAACTAGTCTGCCGCCAACATCGCTTGACAGTGCCCGCCATCCAAGTCGATCGGAAAACCAATTCGAAATGTGGTGCGCTTTCAAGTTGACCTCACGAAGATCTCACCCGATTCGACTTCAACCTTAAGTGTTTCGAGCGGTCGCGGGGGCGGACCGGAAACGTTGGCCCCCTCTATCGAGTAGACACCTCGATGGCACGGGCATTCAATGCGATTTCTTTCCTGCGAATATTTAACGATGCAACCCAGATGGGTGCAGGCTGCCAAAAAAGCGCGGAACCCGCCCTCGGGCAAGCGAATGATGAGTACGGGACGGTCATCCAGCAACACCATTCGCCCCGTTCCGAGCTGAAAATCGTGCACTTTGCCGGCTGATGCGGTTCCAATCACGCGGCGACTGTCGGGACGCAGGAACGATATCCCGGGCACAGCCGCAGTTACACCGAGCGCGGCAGCCGTACCAACGATGGCCATGCCCAGAAAGTCACGCCGGCCAGATTCTGCTGTTGCCTTTTCATCTTTGCTCATTTGCAGCTCACCTCGCTGGCTGTCTTGGGTGGATGGCTCATATGGATTCAGTCGCCGGTTTGGCTAACCGCGCGTCAGCCCTGGGTCGGTTCTCCGATGGACCGTCGTGCAGCTCTCCCGTTTGAATGGAGATCGTTACTTTAGCCATCAGAGTGAAAAGCAAGGCACCGAAAGCCACAACACCGAGATTGAGAAATATTTCTCCAGCGTTAGGAGTGTATTCGATGACCTCGCCCAGAGGATTGGGCGTAAAGCCCGGGAAAATGAGGCCCATTCCCTTTTCGATCCACACTCCGACGACGGTGCACACGCAAGCCACGTAATAGATGGTTTGGCGCTTGTACAAGCGTGGAATCAGGAATACCGCGGTGGATGCTACATTGAGGAAGATCGCTGTCCAGATGTATTTGGGCAATACGTTGTGACCGTGAAGCCCAAAGTATAAGTAATGCGCGGAGTCAGCGTGCAACGTGCCCGTGTAGAATTCCCCGAAGACTTCGCAGCCCAAAAGGAACAGGTTGATGGGCATGGTGATGCGAAGCACGGATTTGAAATAGTCAAACACGCTGTCACGAACCTGCAACTTGGTGTTCTTACGTATCACTTGCAATATGAGGGAGAGTATTGCTGGGCCCGAAGCGCCAGCACTGATGAGAAAGCGGGGCGCTAAAATAGGCGTATTCCAAAACGGCCGACTCCCGAGCCCCGACAGCAGGAATGCCGTCACCGTGTGAATGCTGACGGCCCATATCATCGACACGAACACAAAGGGCATATACGCAATCGGTCGCGGTTTTTGGCCCAAGTATTGTCGGTACAGCAAATATCCAGGGATGTGCAGATTCAGAGCCAGATAACCGTTAAATACTACCACGTCCCACGACAAGAGCGAACTTGGCAGATTCAAAATGCCGGGGCCAGGAATCAAGTGCCAGAGCCGCTCGGGCCTTCCCACGTCGGTAACGATGAATAGCAGACAGGTTGTGATGGCAGCCACGGCGAGCAACTCACCGAGAAGAACCACCTCTTTGATGTCGTGCCGCACATAGGCATAGGCCGGCACCACTAGCACCGCTGCACCAGCCGCTACACCAACGAAGTATACGAAATTGGCAATTCCTATGCCCCAACTGACGTGATCGGTCATGTTGGTGACGATCAGCCCTTCTGTCAGATCATGTGCCCAGCTGATGCCACCCATGGCGACGAACAGCAGCAAGAACCCAAGCCATAGATAGTAGGTACGACCGCCCGTGACCGCGCAGCGGGCCATTTTGAGCAAGTAGAGGAGGTAGCGAATCATGGCATTACGTAAAATTTAGTAGTTGATCCGACGCCGTCGCTGGGGCCGGGGCTCCGAGTTTAGTCGTCATAGAAATAAAAGAATCGCGGTTCGGTCCCGAGCTCTTCCTTCAGCACGTACACGCGTTTCTCCCAGAGGATTTTGCGAATTTCGCTATTGGGGTCATTGAGATCGCCGAATTTGCGCGCGCCCGTGGGACAGGCTTCAAGGCAGGCGGGGTAACGCCCTTTGCGCGTCCGATGTAGGCAAAACGTACATTTCTCGACGACCCCCATCGGGCGCAATCGATTTGAAAGGTAGCCCTGATCGGGGTTGATCTTGTCGGGTTTGACGTTGGGCTTTGCAAAATTGAAGCGGCGCGCGTGATACGGACAGGCCGCTTGGCAATACCTGCAACCGATGCACCAATTGTAGTCGATGACGACGATGCCGTCAGGTTCCTTCCAGGTGGCCTTCGTGGGGCATGCCTTTACGCAAGGTGGGTTCTTGCATTGGTGGCACTGAACCGGCAGGTAGTACTTGCCGGGCTCAGGGACCTTTTCGTGATCGTAATAGACGTTACCGCGTTCTAGGTGGTGCGTGACATTATCCAGCTCGACCACACGAATGTAACGAATTTGCGGGTCGTCGGGCAGATTGTTTTCCCGCGCGCAAGCCTCGACACATCGGCGATTACCATTGCATACAGAAAGATTCAGCGCGTAGGCAAATTGCACGTTCGGTAGCGGTCGCGGATCGGATATCTTCACGCGAACACCTTTGGTTTGCTCGACTTCTTTCTCGAGCCTTTCAAAGATGCGTTTTTTGTCAGCTTCGGTCAGCTGTAAATAGTGCTTCTGAAAGTATGCTTGAAACGCCGGGTCATTGCAGGCGGTGCCTGCGGCGAGTGAGGCGCCAACCGCAGCTGACGCGGCAAGAAATTGCCTGCGTGTGCTTGACGGCACTGCCACGGCGCCGGCAATGTGCGCTTGCTCGCAGCCGCTTTGAGCGTCGCAATCGCAGGTACCGGTTTGCCGAGGCTTGTCGTTCGCTGCCATAAACCTATCTACGGTGGTCACTTATTCCGTCTCCCCGCCGCCATGAGCGGGCGCTGGGGGCGGTTCGGGCGCAAGCGTGGGAAACCAGGGGTTGTGCGGGTTGTGGCAATGGGTGCAAAGCTTGCGACGTTTTGGCCCGCGCCAATAGCCTTGCGTCATTCCGTGAATTCCGGCGCGCCAGTCGCGACCCTTGTCACCGTGACAGGAAGCACAGAGTAGGTTCGCCTCATCGAAGGAGACCAAGGAACCATTTGCAATCACTAGCTTGTCAATATTCTTTATAGAATGGCATTGGTAACACCACAGGCTGCGATCGCCATGGTCGAGCTCAGCATTGCGCACCACGTGAAAGACCGTAAGTTGCCGACGCGCTGGATTCGGTGTGAGTTTGCTGTGGCACTGGCTGCAGGGGTAGGTCGGGATAAGCTGAGCACGCGGCTCAATTGTCAGCGTCGAGGACGTAGGTGCTTGGTCAGGGGCTGGCTGACGACGCTCGACGGGATCGCCGCCACACGCAGCGAGCAACCCGCACAACAGGGCCCACGGCGCCCTAAGCCCGCGATGCGCGCATTCGGTCACGGAGCCTCCACGTTCGCGAGGCCACCGACCTCAGGTGAGGGGAGCCTTGCGTGGTCACGAGCTGCAGGCGGCTCCATGATATCCATTCCGCGAATTGGAGCGTCGATTGAAATGGGACAGTAGTCGGCGACAAATGTCCCAAGAACGTAGCTTTTTGTCTCGTCCGCGAAGCAAGCGGAGAGCTCGCCGCTCATACGCTGATCAGCTGCGCGGGGCTGCAATACGAAGAGTGCGTCAGCCTTGCTGTTACCTAACCATTGCCCGTTGTCTTTAACCTGATAGTGCACTTCCCAAGAGCTACGCCGATCCGATGCGATGTGTACCGTCTCCGCATCGAGTTGTTCGGACCCTGTACGTCTAAGCCAAATGCTCATGGCGTCGTCTGGAATCGGGGAGCTACAATGTTGTGCGGATTTCCCTGCGGAGAGCTTGATGTCAACATGTTCATATCCGGGCCGTCGGTCAATGAAATAGAGCGCAGTTGCGATCGCAAATTGCTTACCGCGAATTGTCCCGCTTACCGGCGCGACCGGGATTGAATCAGCTGAAGTAGCGACGGGATCGGCGTGCATTGTCGGTGAGGGTCGGGTCGACTGACAAGACGGCAGCCCGATCAAGACAAGCGACAACAAACATGAACGTCGAGTCCCCTTCACGGTGACGCGACTGAACCACAATTTCTCCGAATGCTCCAGCACTTAAACTCATTATACGACCGAGGTGCTCCCAGAGTGTATCCGGACATTGTACGTACAGGCGCGTTTAGGGTGCCGCTCGGTCCGCCGGGCACAATGTCGTATCGAACAGCAACCCCGTTCCATCCATAATCTTCGCCCGCTGACATGGCCCGCTCCCACGCTGGCATGCCTTGCGCAATTGCCTAAAATTCGCAGGTTTCCATGGCCCGGGCGAGCCATGGGCCCATTCCGGCCGGGACCGCGAGGCCGCTGGTACTTCCTCTGACCTTGGTCGTGCTATCACTTCGCCGCGAATCGATGCGTGGACCAAGGCAGCCGAGTAACGGGGCGGTAATTCCCGCAGCGCTTGCTGTGTTGGGAGCCACGGCGTTCCGAATGCCGGAGTTGCTCAACCCTGGTGTCGTCAACTCAGATTCGGCAGTCGTCGGATTGCAGGCGATGCACCTATTGCGAGGCGAATGGCAATGGTTTCTTTGGGGAAGCGGTTACCAAACCACGACGGATTCCGTTGTCGCGGCGGGACTCTTTTTGGTCCTGGGTGCGACACCGCTAGCAGTGATGATGACAGCGTTATTGGGTCACTTGCTGGTCACATTGTTTGCTTTCCTCACGCTGCGTCGGCGTCTCCCTCCATTTATTGCTTTGCTCCTGGTTGCGCCGTTGATGGCCTCGCCAGCACCAACGCACACGTACACGTTGCACCCGCCGCGACAGACCGCACTTACTCTAGTATTTGCGGCCATTTGGTTGCTGGACGGCGCCGCAGGGGCCAAACGCGAGAATACTCGGTTTGTTTTGGGCGCGGCAATTGGAGCCATAGCTTGCTTTGCCGATCCTTACGCGTTGGTGTTCGCCCCGGGAATTGCGTTGCTGGCCCTGTTGTCAGGATTTGATGGCCTGGTCCAAGGTGGTCGCACGTTACGACGTCTAGTCGCCGCCGTCGTTGGGGCGACGTTCGGAGCCATACCCTTCCTGATAATTCGGTTGTTGCCCCGGGCCTCGCCGGGGCCGCTTACGCTGACGCAAGCGCTTCTTGCGCGAAATTGGGGGCTTCTGAAGGGCCCCTGTTTGTCGTGGGTCCTGGGGACACGCGTGCTCCACCAACCTCCTGGTGCCAGTGACTACGTGCTGTGGCATCCGCCTTGGGCGTTTCAATTCGTTCAGTGGGCAGGTGCCTTAATCCTGGCTGGAGTTCTGATGTTTGCAGTAGGCTCGGTCGCGCGTGACAAAGTCCCCTGGGAGCTTCGACGCCTCGGGCTGATGGCAGCGCTCACAGTGCTGACCACGGTTTTGGGATTCCTTTTTAGCGTGATGCCGATGGATCACTACGCTAGCCGGTATTTGGTCGCGATTGTGTTGGTAATACCCTTCATTTTTTCGATTGTGGCCTACTGGCTTCCGCCACGATCATTGTTTGCGCTCATGGCACCGATGATTGCATCCTTTGCTGTGTCGGGCTGGCTCGGGTATGAGCCTTTCGTGCGCGGATTCCGGATTCTGGACGCTGGATTGGAGCGCGACGAAACTCGATTGTTTCGCGAGCTCGAGAGCCGCGGTATTGCCTACGCTACCGCCGATTACTGGGCAGCATACCGCCTTACATTTATGTCCAAAGAGGGAGTCGTGGTTGTGCCCATCCACGAATCGCAAGATCGGTATGCCCCCTACCGCAAAGCCTTTCTCAACGCGTCCCGCTATGCGTACATTTACGACCACCGCCGGTCCGAGGAATCGCAGCAGACCGTGGAAAATCGCGTAAAACAGGACCAACAAGGGCGCTTCACGGTGGGAGGTTTCGACGTGTACGTGATGAAAAGACCGGCTAGCGCATCAAAGATCTAGGCATCAACTCCCTGATCCCAGTACTTGGTGGCACGCTTGGAGCTGTTCCATTATTGCAATGGTCTGCGGACATTTGTCCTCGCACGTACCGCACTCGATGCAGGCATCCGCCCGATTGCCTTTGAGCCACACAGATTGCCCGATTTGAGCATATTGGTCCTTGGCGAACTCCTTTAGATCCCACACCTGATGATAGTTCATGCACCGAAAGATTTCTGAGATGTTCACATTTTCTGGGCAAGGTTCGCAGTATTTACAGCCGGTACAATACAGATCCATCATTCGCTGGTTTTCGCGCACAGAGGTGGCAATCTGATCCAGTTCAATTTCAGAAAGTCGATCATCCCGTGAGACGGTAGCGACATTTTCCGCGAGCTGCTCGAGGTTCGACATGCCGCTCAGCGCCATAGACACGTGAGGATTAGACAGCACGAAGCGAAGCGCTAACTCGGGCGAGCTAACGCGCCGCTGACCCGGTAGCAATTGGGAAACGACGTCACTTGGACTTCCCAATCGTCCGCCGCCAACGGGCCCCATGACGGCGACGCCTAGGCCTTTGTGCGTCGCATAAGCGATTCCGGCCTCATTCGCCCGATCGAGTAGATTATATTGGCACAGCATTGTCTCAAATAGGCCGGTATCCACCAACTTTGGAATGTCCCGGGGGTCCGAATGAAACGAGAACGAGAGGTGACGGACTAGCCCCTCGTCCTTAAGTTTAATGAATGCTTCGACGGGGCCTCCGGGAATCGAGAGCTCTTGCGTGAAGGACTTCCAGGAGATCCCCCAAAGATGATAAAAATCCACGTAGTCCAAATCCAATAGGGTGAGACTAGTTTCGAATTTTGCCCGCAAATCTGCAGCTGTCGGGTTTTCGCCTGCATATTTGGTAGATACATATACGCGACTGCGGTCCATGCACTTGAGTGCCTCGCCAAGCGTTCGCTCTGAATCTTGCCCGCAGTACCACTTGCCGGTATCAAAATAGTTGATGCCAAGTTCATAGGCGCGCCTCAGCAATGGCAGTGCCCGCTCTCTGTCCACTGTGTCCTTGTCTCGCATCGGGAGCCGCATGGCACCAAAGCCCAGTGCTGGAGTCGTCACGCCTGTTTGCCGAACGCGCGGTACTGCATCCGGGAATAGATAGCATTAGGCGTCCCCCTCGGCCTCAAGGAATGTCGAATATTGGCGACTATTCCACGCGCCCCAGCACGAGTTTTCGACGCGCCGGACGCGTCCGAGAGAATCCAAAGGCCGCTCGTACACGCTTTACCAACTTTTCGATATCTCGCTTGCTGCGCACGTGCAAATAGGCAAGTGGTTGACCGCGATCGACCCGTTCGCCGTAACAGGCCGCGAGTTCGATGCCGACCGCTGGATCGACGGCTTGGTCCGCGTGCAGTCGCCCCGCGCCCATTTCGAGCGCCACGCAGGCCAGCTCCTTCGGGGCGCAAGCCGATATCCAGCCACCGCGCAGCGCTTCGACCGCAAATCGCTGTCGCGTCCGAGGCAATCGACGCGGATCGACTACGCAGCGCACATCACCGTGATGCGCCTTTACCATTTGTACGAATCGGTCGAAGGCCGAACCATTGGCGAGCGCAGTTTCGAGCAAGTTGCGCGCCTGGGCATCGGTACTTGTCACGCTTCCAAGTCGCAACATTTCGATACCCAACCGCAGCGTCAACTCTCGAGAATCAGCCGGCCCGGCACCGTGTAGGATATCGATTGCTTCTGACGTCTCCAGCGCATTACCAATCATCTTGCCGAGAGGAATGTCCATGTCTGTCAAAAGCGCGACGGCTCGTTTGCCGCTTAGTTTGCTGACATTAATCAGGCTTCTTGCCAATTGTCGGGCGTCAGACAGATTCACCATAAACGCGCCACTGCCAACCTTGACGTCGAAAACGAGTCCGTCGATTCCTTCCGCCAGTTTCTTCGACAATATACTGGCCGTTATCAAGGGGATGGATTCAACCGTGCCCGTTACGTCTCTTAGCGCGTACATACGCCGATCTGCCGGCGCAATCTCCGCCGTTTGCCCGATCATGGACGCTCCGACGCGCCGCAAGATCCGCTCGAAGGTCTTGGCGGTTATTCGCGTCTGGTAGCCAGGAATGGCTTCGAGCTTGTCCAGAGTGCCGCCAGTGTGCCCCAGTCCGCGCCCAGATATCATGGGCACCCGAACGCCACAACTCGCAACCAAGGGCGCCAAGCACAGGCTGATCTTATCCCCAACGCCCCCGGTTGAGTGCTTATCCACGCGAGGTTTGGGCACGGAAGCCAAGTTCAGGACTTTTCCCGAGTGCAGCATCGCGTTTGTCAGAGCCAAGGTCTCGCGCTTGTCGAGCCCGTTGATCCAGGCTGCCATCAACCAGGCGCTCATTTGGTAATCAGTGATGCGGCCCGACATGAAGCCTCTTATCAACTCTGCAATCTCGCCGTCCGAGTGTCGCAGGCCGTCCCGCTTGCGCGCAATTAGCGTAACTGGAAGGCTCATGACCAGCGAGCATACCCGGAATCGACCGGGGCTGTGCCTGGATTTGGCGCAAGTGACAAACGGTCTGGCCAAGCGTCAATCTTGTAATAAGATGACGTCGGCCAACATGTCCGAAATTGGTGCAAGGCATCCCTCCTCAGGGCCGTATTGTCCCGTTGAGACGGACACCTGGAGTACCCTCAGAACTCCGCTTGGCGTACACGCGGATGGGAACATAGTGACATTTGCCGTGTACTCGCGCCGCGCCACCCGTGTGCTGCTCGAGATCTATTCGGAGCCGATTTTGGCCGAAGCGCAGTTCGATTACTTTCTACAAAAGAACCCACACGACAACATTTGGCGGGCGTGCCTCAAAGGGGTACCGCATGGCACCTTGTATGGGTTTCGCTGCTGGGGGCCGAATTGGGGTTTTGATCTCACTTGGACACGCAGCAACCCCACGCTGGGCTTTGTCGCCGATTACGACAAATTCGGCAACCGATTCAACCCCAACAAGGTCCTTTACGACCCCTACGCGCGGGAACTCAGTCACGACCGCGTCACCATTGAGCTGATCGAAGCGGGACATACCATGTGGCTCTACGCCACCGGTGAGGTCAATTACCAGGGGAGGCCTGCCAGAGAGCATGACACCGGACCTTGGGCCCCGAAGGGTATCGTCATATTCGACGATACATCTGTTGGTACAAGGCCACACATTCCTTCAGAACGGACAATCATCTATGAAGCCCATTTGCGAGGCTGCACGCAACATCCATCCTCTGTGGATCTTGGCCGTTTACTGCGCAATAGCGAAGGTTTCGAAGACGTAGTGGGTGTGCCCTCGATTTTTCGCGGAACCTATGCAGGAGCAGCTTACGTAGCGCCGTACTTGAAGGCCCTTGGTTTTACTACCGTTGAATGGCTGCCGGTGCAAGACACCGAGAACACCTTGAATGCAATCGGGTCGCCCCTTTCGAACTACTGGGGCTACATGACCATGGGTTATTTTGCGCCTGATCGTCGCTATGCCTTCGACCGCTCTCCGGGCGGGCCGACTCGAGAATTCAAGAATATGGTTCGAGCCTTTCACGATGAAGGGCTCGAAGTGTATCTTGACGTTGTATACAACCACACGGGGGAAGCTGGGAATTTCGAAAAGCGCCGGGACACCACTGGATTTGTAAGTCTTGGGGGTTTTGACGCTGCGGAGTACTATATCGAGACCCACGAAGGCCTCATCATCGAAGGGGCAACCGGGTGCGGCAACCAGCTCAATTGTTCGAGTCCCGTAGCGCAGGAACTGGTGCTCGATTCACTGCGCTACTGGATTGACTCCATGGGTGTCGACGGTTTCCGCTTTGACCTGGCTCCGGTTCTCGGCAGAACGCCGAATGCCTTCGAGCGAACGGCGTGGGACGATCAGCGGCGCTTCTTTCGCGACCACCCACTGTTGTCTGCAATTCGCGACCTAGGTCGGCTTCACGACGTGGAGATGATTGCCGAACCCTGGGATCTTTGGGGCTACGAAGTCGGAAATTTCCCCTCGGATTGGGGAGAGTGGAACGGCCGCTATCGGGACGCGGTACGGCGATTCGTGCGTGGGGACGGCAATACGCGCGAATTTGCCGACGTGATGAACGGCGACATCCTTCACTTCAATGACCGTGGAGGTCTGCAGCACTCCATCGACTTTATTACGGCCCACGACGGCTTTACGCTTCTTGACCTTGTTAGCTACAATAGCAATCGCAATCAACAGCCCTGGCCCTTTGGTCCCTCCGATGGGGGTGCGCCCGAAAACCTATCCTGGGATAGCGACGGCGATCTGAAGATTCGGCGCCAACAATTGCGCAACCTTTGGACAATTCTTCTCTTGTCTCGAGGTGTGCCCATGGTTGTGGCAGGCGATGAGCTCGGTCGCACTCAAAACGGCAATAATAACCCTTGGTGTATCGACAGTGTTGCCACTTGGACTAATTATCGCATGGCTGCAACGTCATCGCCGACCGCATTGCCAACCGAAGGAGGCGGGTGTTATGACGATAACTTTGGGCAAGCGAGCGGCGATCCCGCACGCAATCCCCTGCTTCGATTTGCGCGATTCGTGACAGGCTTACGTCGACAATACTTGTTTAGTGGAGACAGTGAACCGCTCAGCCGAAAATTTGACACGTCGGCTGAAACCAGTTTTCTGTTCTATCGAGAGGACGGCAAGAGTCCCATTTACGACGGCCTTCGCGGTATCATGGTCAAGGTCGAGCATGGCTCGAAGTCGCACATGGCCATGATGCTTCTTGTAAATTGTTGGTCAAGCCCCGTCTGTTTTCTTATCCCGGCTTTAGGGAACGAGTCCGTATGGCGTCGCGTCGTGGAGACTGCAGACTGGGCTGAGACCTTCGACAACAGCTGGCCGTCCGATGTCGCCGAAATTATACTGAACCCGTATTGGGTTCACCCGCACAGTATCGTGGTCCTTGTGGAGGGTTCACGACATTAGCAATCGATACTTAAGGCGATTGTCCGACGTTAGCGAGTAACCGCAACGGTTACGTTTATTCTGCGGATGCCGCAACCCAATGGCGCAGCCGTTGGGTGAGCGCGTTGCCGCAGCACCCTCACATGACCCGAATTGCACCAATTGACTACCTTGTAGGCAATGGCCCAGGAAGCTTCAGGTAAGTCGCATCGTGAATTTGTGCTTAATCATCCGAATTTACTGGAAACGATGTCCGAAGTATCGAATTGTGGTATGATTAGAAAATTGAAGGAGATGCTATGCCCACCCGCTTAAATTCTTTCGCCACACTTTTGGTAGCTTCACTCTTTACGTTGGCCGGTTGTTCTAATTCCGATGGAAACGGTGCCAGCGGCAACGGCCCCGTTACGCCTGTTTAC
>Ga0075520_1000055_pt1 | contig 34411 bp, 25 predicted proteins | sample NGEPerB_FD_75100 | JGI IMG/M metagenome (GOLD analysis project Ga0075520, IMG submission 75100) | Arctic peat soil microbial communities from the Barrow Environmental Observatory site, Barrow, Alaska, USA - NGEE PermafrostAB12-B | ecosystem: Environmental > Terrestrial > Soil > Wetlands > Peat ... | reverse complement strand
GCACTGGCATCATGGACCGCTCCGGGCCCCTCAAGGCCCAGACCACCCCGGTGCCCTACCTCGGGGGGGTAGCCGTCCTCGCTGGCCTGACGGTGGGCTTCTCGGCCGATCGGCCGATCGGCCTGGTCCCGTTGGCCGGGGCCTTGACGGTGGGGATCGCCGACGACCGATTCGACCTTCCGCCACGTGTGCGACTCCTGGCCCAGCTCGCAGTGGGGGTGGGCATCGCCGCCACCGAGCCTGTCCACCTGCCCGGGTGGGTCGGTGGGCCCCTCGTCGTTGCGGTCGCCGTGCTGCTCATCAACGGGTTCAATCTGCTCGACGGACTGGACATGCTGGCTGCTGGCGTCGGCGCGTCGGCAGCCGTCGGGTTCGCCGTGCTGACGCACGGGTCCGGACGGCTCACGGCCGTCTCGCTGGCCGGGGCCCTCGGGGCCTTTCTCTGCTACAACCGTCCACCGGCGCGGATCTACCTGGGCGACGGGGGTTCCTATCTGGTCGGTGCATGCGTCACGGTGCTGGTGACCCAGACCTGGGCCCCGGGTATCGCCGGCTCCACCGGTGTGGTCGCCCTGGCTCTGGTGGTCATCCCGGTGGCCGAGGTGTCCTGTGCCGTCATCCGGCGCAGCCGGAGCCGGCTCTCGATAACGGCCGGCGACCGCGGTCATCCCTACGATCGACTGGTGGAGCGCGGCTGGCCCCGTCCCGCGGCCAGCACCGCCTACATCGGGGCCGAGTTGGTGGTGGTGGCGGTGGTGTCCCTGATCCCCCATTCTTCGGTAGGCGGGGCGTTGGTGCTCGACGCGGCCGTGGGCGTGGCGGTGTTGGCCGCCGCCGCCCTGGGCGGCGGCATGACCGCCTCGACGGCAGCCCGGCCATGACCCGCATCTACCTTTCCCCCCCCGAGGTCGGCGAAGAGGAGCGGCGGGTGCTGCTCGATGCCTTCGACTCCAATTGGATCGCACCCGTGGGCCCAGACGTCGATGCCTTCGAACGCGAAGTGGCCGAGCGAGCCGGCGTGGAGAATGCCGTGGCCCTCTCCAGCGGGACGGCCGCGCTGCACCTGTCCCTCCTGCTCGCCGGGGTGGGGCCCGGGGACGAGGTGCTCCTTCCCTCGTTCACCTTTATTGCTACCGCCGCCCCGGTCATCCACCTCGGTGCCACCCCGGTGTTCATCGACTGCTCCACAGCGAGCTGGAACCTCGACCCTGCTCTGGTCGAGGAGACACTGACCAGGCGAGCGGCTGCGGGACGACTTCCGGCTGCCGTAATCGCCGTCGATCTCTACGGGGAGACAGCCGACTACCGTGAGCTGGAAACCCTCTGTGACCGCTTTGGCGTCCCCCTCGTCGAGGACGCGGCCGAAGCCATAGGGTCGACCAACCGGGGCCGGCCGGCCGGCTCGTTCGGCGTGGCCGGGGTGTTCTCGTTCAATGGCAACAAGATCATCACGACCAGCGGTGGCGGCATGTTGACCACGTCATCATCGGCGTTGGCCGAGCGTGCCCGCTATCTGGCCAGCCACGCCCGAGAGCCATTCCCCCACTATGAACACAGGTCGGTCGGGTACAACTACCGGCTGTCCAATCTGCTGGCCGCCCTGGGACGGGCCCAGCTCCGTGGCCTCGACAACCGGATCGAGCGTCGGAAACGGATCGATGCTGCCTACAGCGCCGCATTGGCCGGGCTCCCCGGGATCGCTTTCATGCCCAGCACCGTGGCCGGTACATCCAACAACTGGCTGACCTGCATCCTGATCGATCCCGAAGAATTCGGAGCCGATCGGGAGCAGGTGCGGGTGGCGCTGGAGTCTGCCGACATCGAATCGCGACCCACCTGGAAGCCGCTCCACCTCCAACCGGTCTTCGCCGGCGCCGGACTGATCGGACCGGGTCACTGCGCCCGTATCTTCGATGCCGGCCTGTGCCTTCCCACCGGGTCGGCCCTGTCGCAAGCTGATCAGGCCCGCGTCGTCGAGATCATCCAGACCCAGGGTCGGGCCTGAAACGAACTGCTACCGTGACCAGGCAGAGGTCACCCGGCACGCGTAGATCGAGTTGCACCTTCTTGCCGAGGCTGTGGGGTCGCAGACGATCCGCTCGCAGGCAACTGCTGAACTCGCTGAATTGGAGACCCAAGGAGGTCGGCTGAGTCCCATGTCGGCCTTCATCAAGCTGGCTCACGCGCCAGGTCGATCGAACACCAGCTCTTGACCCTAATTCTTCACATCTACTACGACGCCCGTGCTGGTGGTGACAAGCCCGGTGATGCCATAGGCGACGCTGTACACCGTATAGATGCCATTGGGAACGCTTCTCGTGTCCCAAAGACCGAGCCACCCATAGAGAGAGAGCCCTGCTCTGGCAATTGTCGTTCGACCTTCGCCTGTGAGGCGAAACTCGACGTTGCTGATTCCAAACTTGGCGGACGCAATGGCATCGAGGTATTGCAGCCCACTCAGCTGCGCACCACCGGCTGGCTTCACCACTCGCGTCACCGGTGGTGTCCTGATCAGCGCAGGGCTTGCCTTCGGCGAAATGGTCTGCAAACGATGCTGCACCTTGAACCACACGGTCGCGCCACCTGATCGGGATGGAGGACCGATGGCAGCAGTGAGGGCACTGGTGACTATTGAAGGGTACTGGCCCACCGGCAGGACAACCACCGTACCGACCTGATGTTTGTGCATGAACGATCTGAGATCACGAGTCAGATCGCTCCTTGACAGCAATGCCGATTGCGCAGGTGTTGCAGTGCCAAAAAAGGACGCATCGAAGAGCGTCTGTACGGAAAACGGCTCCAGAGGGGGTGGGATCGGGGTGGCATAGCTCACGTTCGGTATCGGCCACCATCCGTACCCGCCAACGACCTTGAAGCGCATTCCGGATACCTCCTGGTCGAGGAGGGCATCGTCGACGGTTTGATAGAACCCACTGCCGCCTTGCCACGATTGCGGATATGGGTACGCAAGTACAACGCTTCCAGCCGGGATGGACGTCACCGAGCTCGACGTGAAAAATGAAGAGACGGGCGTCGCGATACTCGGTTCGGTGCTCGCGGGTAATAGCGGTATTGCCACAATCGCTACCAGAGCAATCGGCACCATCACGGCTCCGACACGCCTCCAACTCTTGGGAAGCCGCTCCGGCCGCTTCGACGCCGTCAGTCGCCGGTGGAACTCATCAAGACCTATGGCCAAGATAGAAGCACCAAATAGCGCAGCGAAGAGCGCGAACCGAGCTGGAATAAGACCATCGACGAACGGGAGGTGTTCGAGGACGATGAATGGCAGAGGAATGTGAGTGTCGTGGCCATCAACGTAGAGCCTCGACCCCATGGACACGATGAAGGCGATCACTGCCATCGCGCCTGCGAGTAATACAATCCCACGTCGGCGTAACCACACCACGATGGAAAGGAGCACAATTACGAGGGGAATCCCCAAGTACATGGCCGTCCCAAGGTAGTATGTGCCGCCGATAACCACCTTGATGGCACCGGGTCCGATCCACTGCCCGAATCCCGGGACGAATGGAGAGAGCAAGTCGCTATGGAGCGTTACCAAGTTCATTGGCGCCTGCGGTGAGCCATTGAGATGTTCTGGACCGAACAGCGTAAACAGCACTGGGTAGGCAAGCAGCACCCCGCCTACCAAGATGCTGAACGTGAGGCTGGTCTTCATGTACGGCCACTTTGAGGCGAGGTCTCTTCGGCAGGCAATGAGATAGAGCACGGTTGCGGTGACACCCATCAAGATCGTGGTGACCAGTATCTCGGACGAGATGAGATACTGCACCCCACACAGCGCACCAAGGAGCGCCCCCGTTCTCGCCGAGCGCCATCGCTGACGGACCAGGATCTCGTGAAGCAGCAAGAACATCAGCGGAGGCAGCGGCACGAAGTAAGCAAAGAGGTGCCCAACGTCAGAAGTGGCGTAGGAAGAGAAGCCGTAGAGGAGTCCCCCGAAGAAAGCTGCTGGCCACCATTGGGTCCATCGACGCAGTACCAAGCACATCGAGAGGGCCGATACAACAAAGGCCAGGCGGGCCAAGATGTTCCAGGTCACCACTGGCCCGAACAGTGCAGTGATCGGCGAAAAGACCACACCGAGAGCCATCATCGACGTGGTCACGACCACATTGAGACCCACCGGGTAACCCTGCCAATTGCTAAAGAACGGATTGTGCACATGGGCAAGGGCGTACTGTGCCCACTCGATGAACCAAATCTGATCGATCTGGTCCGGGAGGGTGGCAAGGGGGCCGACCATGCGGCCCGCACCCAGCGAACTGGACCATCCGAATTGAAGCACGGTGCACACGAGATAGAGACCGAGACATACCGCTCCCGGCCACCACCGCCGCCCCGCTCTAGGGCTTCCGTTGGCCGCCCTATGGGAAAGTAGTTCCCCGCTCTCGGCGGCTCCGACATCCGGAACAGTGGGTGGCGCTTCAGTTGTCATTGAGTCCCGTCCTCCATCAGCCTGGGTATTGACTCGTCGATCAATCACCTAGTGCTTCGAGACGCCGAATAAGGTAGCAGGGTAGGGAGTTGTCGGGTCGGTCCGCCAGAATCATCGACCTGGTTCGACTCCACCTCCGAGGCTGCCGGGTGTCCCAATGTGCCTGCCGGGAGCGGGACCCTGATTTCGCTGCATCCTCCCACGCCTATCAGACGGTGGTCAGGGTTCGTTCTTGACCGTCACTACGATCCCCGGACTGTGGGCGCTCAGGCCGTTGGAAGCGAAGGCGACACTTTCCAGTGTGTAGATCCCGTTTGGGACACTCGCCGTGTTCCAGCCCGCGATCCACCCGTCGACGGTGTGGGTCGCAGTGCCGATCGGCGCATCATGCAGGTCTCCGCCGGTTAGGCGAAACTCGACCTTGGTCACTCCTTCCTTGCAGGATGCGCCGGCGTCAAGGAACTCTCCGCCGGACAGAGTGGCGCCGGCGACTGGCTTCGCCACGCGTGTGCTGACAACTCCGAATTCCCGGAAGAGACCCTCCTTCGTGTAGTGGGCGACCGCGCCGGTGGCGAAAAGACTGAGATGGCGCTCCGTGGCTATGGGCGCCCAAAGTCGGACCCAATGCGATCCTCCTGGGAACAGAGTGTCGTCGATGAGACTGTTGGAAGCCTGATTGAGATTGACTGTGACATCGGCCATCTGCACTTCATTCTGATGCCAGAACCTGCCATACGCGATGCCCTCAACAGTGCCCATCACAATCAGCAGACATATCGCGACGATTTCCAGCGACAGAACGACAAGGTAGGGTCTCCGGTCACGCGACTTGATCTGCGCCTGTCCGTTGGCCGGGATCTCAGCCCCCGAATCTGATCGCTCGATGAGCTCGTCCTGGTCAGATGGCTCGTTCCTTGCATCCGACGTGGGCCTGTTGAGCAAAGCCAGGTAGGTACCGGCCAGGATCAGGAGAGTAAACGTGGTGTACCGGGAAGGGCCGCCGGACACTCCTAGCCCGTCGGGGGAGGTTCGCCCGTAGGCGATGCTGAATGCGGTCAGCAGCCCAAAGCAGACCAGAGCAACACCGACAACACCTCCGCTCGTTTCGTCTCGGCGGAAACCATAGGCAATGACCGCCCAGGCTGCGATGGCGAAGACGACGACACCCAGGAAGATGACGACACCATTTCCGGCGTTTGGAGCATTGGGGACGTGGTGGCCGACATTGTCATAGGTTTGCGCCCCGAAGACATCACCGATGACAAAGAAGAACATCTTGATGCCTTGGATCGGATGGCTGTGCAGGTACCCGGGGTCCTGATACGTCTGATTGAGATCAAGTCTTACGAAGTACAGGAAGACGCTGACCACAGCAGACCCGACCCACGCGAACACAAATCCTTTGGACCGGCGCCGATGCCAGAGGAGTGCGAGCCCGACGGGCCAGATGAACAGCCCCATCAGCGACGAGAAGCTTCCGACAACAGCCGCAGCAATCGCTGCTGCCATCACGAGGTTCGTCATGGTCGGTCGATCCAGGAAGTACAAGGTGACGGCCAACGCCAACATGACGAGGTACCAGGCCAGTTGAACTCCCCAGAGCGTGCTTCCGGCTTGAACGATCGAGAGCATGACGATGGCCACCGGCAAGTAGTAGATCCAAGGGGTTGACGGTGAGCGGCGCTTGTGAGTCCAGACGAACAGCCCGGTGGCGAACACGAGCATGACTCCGTTGAGATAGTCCTCCACGAGAGTGTTGAAGTGGACGGTATTGCCGAGGAGGAGCACAATGAAGTTCGGGAAGACCACCCTTTGCTCGTTGTGCTGATTCCACAGGTTCCACGGATGAGCGATGAGGTTGACGTCACTCCAAGAGTCGTAATAGATCACATTGAGGGCGTAGTGGCCGATGAACCAGAAATACACGGCGACGGGCACCGCCAAAGCCAGGAAGCTCAACGCTGTGAGCGAAGGCCGTGACCAAAGGAAACCCTGCTTGCGCGTGGCTCCCGCCGCCATGGCCCCACCTCCCCGGCAAATCGGCTCTCGCATGCGCCTACCCCAGGATGCTAACGCAATGCCGAAGGTGGTACTCCTGAGGCTTCTCGATCCTCGGCCACCGGACCCTGCCGCAACGTTGCTCAACACTGTGGGCGTGGATCCTAAGACATTCGGGAACAGCTCACCACCCAAATCTCGCTACCCCGTCCCGTCGGTCGGAGGCAGGTCATCGTAGAACGGGATGCCGACTCCATTGCGAACGGAGCCAGATTGCCTCGCGCCCACTCGGCCCCACGCTGGTGAATCTCGAGCAAGCTCCGAGCAATCCGGTGGACAGCTCTCTGTCTCCTGGTAGTGGAGCCTCGCCCACCTGGAAGCGCCGTTGGAGTGACGGCGGATCCGGTCCGGTGGCCATCTCCGGTGAGGATCAGGTTACGCCCGGTGGGCGGTGATGAACCATCCGGTCTGGTCCCGCGCGGCGTCGACCACCAGCCCGGCCTCGGCGAACCACGGCTCGAGTTCGGCCCAGACATAACGGTGCTCGACCGGCGCACTCAGCCGGTCGAAGGTGTCGAGCACCAGGCTGCGGAACGGCTTGTCCCGATAGGTGCTCATGGGCAGGGCGTCGAGAGCGCTGATCCCCCGGCGCTGACCCCACCGGCCGGGGAGCACCACGGCCCCATAGAGGAGAGCAGCGATGGGTTCGCTCAGCACCTTGAGCACCGGGTGAGGCAGCCCGACGGTCACCTTGCGCACGAGGGAGGCGAGGGTGAGGGCCACCGCCCGGACGTTGGTGGTCTCTGGCCGGCTGTAGAGATAGAGGAGCAGCTGTCCGCCGGGGGCCAGGTACTCGAGCAAGCGGCGAAAGCCCTGTCGGGGATCGTCGAGATGGTGGAGCACCCCGAGGCTGGAGATGAAGTCGAAGCTCTCCGGGGCGAAGGGAGCGCTGCGCAGGTCGGACCTGACCACCACCACGTTGTCCAGATCTCCGAGGTTGCGAGCGGCTGCCTCGACGGCCTGGGAGCCGTCGAGGGCGACGATCCCCCCCAGGTGGCGGGCGAGGATGCGAGTGAACCGGCCCTTGCCACACCCGGCGTCGAGTCCGACCTTGCCGGCCAGAGCGGGGAGGTCGAGGTCCGAAAAGTAGATCGCCGCGAACGCCTCGTCCTCGTCACGGATGTCGTCGAAAGCGTTCCACTCGTACCCGAAGCTGGAGAAGGTCTGTTCGGTGGTCCCTGCAGCCAGCGCCTCGCTCGAGAAGTCGAGGTACCCGGATCGCAGGATGTAGTGATGGCCGCTCTCGCACCGGACGCCCACCGGTACGGCCGTGACCCCTGTTCCGCAGCGGGGGCAACGGATGCGCTCGACGATCGGTCCCCACAGCACGACCTCAGGTTCCGCGGCCATGGACATCCCTTCCTGTTCCTTCCTGCTCCCAGAGTCCCGCTCGCTCGCACGGTCTCGCCCGGCCCGACTGGGACGCCGGTGTGACACTACCCGGGCACGGGATCCTCCACCGCTTCGCTCGTCCGACCGTCCCGCTCACTGGTTGAGAGACGGCATCCACCGGTCGATCCACGCCTGGAGAACGAGCACGTCCCAAAGCTCGTACCCGAGGTCGCGACGGCCCGACCGGTGCAGTTCCCAGGCCCTGCGGACGGGGACCGGATCGAGCACCCCCTGGTCGTGCAACCGGCCTTCGGCGAGGAGGTGGTCGGCCCAAGGGGCCAGCTCCGCTCGGAGCCACGATCCGATGGGCAGCCCGAATCCCATCTTGGGTCGGTCCACCAGGACAGCGGGAACGTGGCGATCGAGCACCTGGCGCAGCAGCCACTTGGTGCGACCGTCCCGCAATTTGGCGTCGAGGGGCAGGCGCCAGGCCAGATCGAGCACCTGGCGATCGAGGAACGGGACGCGGGTCTCGAGAGAGACGGCCATGGCGGCTCGGTCGACCTTGACCAGGATGTCGTCGGGGAGGTAGCCGACCAGATCGAGCCACAGCATCCGCTCGGTGATCCCCCCTAGCGCGGGAGCGTGCCCGGGCCGGGCTGCCGGGGAACGGTCGTGGCCCGACCCGAGGACCATCGATGCCGGGCGGTCCCAGTGGGAGATCAGGGCCAGATAGGCGTCCTCCGGGTCGGAGGCGGCCAGTACCTTGGCCACCTTGGCCACCTTGGTGGCCGGATTGCGGACCTGCCAGGGCCCTGGGAGGACGGCGGCAGCGCGCGCCAATCCGTCGACGGCGGACGGGGGAAGCCGGCCGATGGCGGTGCCGGCGGCCCGGCGGGTGCCCACGGGGACCACGGAGGCCCTGCGCCACAGTTTGTCCAACCAGGCATGCCGGTTGTAGCCGGCGAAGAGCTCGTCACCGCCGTCGCCGGACAGGGACACCGTCACATCGCGGCGAGCGACCTGACTGACCAGGTACGTGGGAATCTGGGACACATCGGCAAAGGGCTCGTCCCAGATGTCCGGAATGTGGCTGATCACGTCGGCCGCTTCCGAGTCGCCGATTTCGACCGCAGTGTGCTCGGTCCCGAGATGGGCTGCCACGGCGGCCGCATCGCCTGACTCGTCGAAGGACCGATCGGCGAACCCGATGGTGAAGGTGCGGACCGGACCGGAAGCGTGCTGCTGCATGAGGGCGACCACCGTGCTCGAGTCGATCCCGCCCGACAGGAAGGCACCCACCGGGACATCCGCCGCCATCCGGGCGGCCACCGCCTCGGAGAGGGTGGCTTCGAGCCGGTCGGTCAACTCTGCGTCCGAGCCGGACAACGGGCGCCCACGGGCCCGTTCCACGGCATCGGCCGCCGACCAGTAGCACCGCTGCTCGGGCAACGTACCCAGCTTCGAATCGGGCCCCACCATCACCCGATGACCCGGCAGCAGCTTTCGCACCCCTTCGTAGATGGTGGAGGGAGCGGGGATGCAGTTGTAGCGCAGGTATTGGGCCACGGCGTCGCGATCGAGTCGGGGACGGAACCGAGGCAGTGAACACAGTGCCTTGAGCTCCGACCCGAAGGCGAACATATCGCCCGTCCATCCGTAGTAGAGCGGCTTCTCGCCGAACCGGTCGCGCACGAGATGGAGCTGCCGGAGTCGCCGGTCCCACAGCGCGGCGGCGAACATGCCCTCGCTCGCGTCGAGGGTCCGATCGAGACCCCACTGCTCGACGGCATCGACGAGCACCTCGGTATCGGAGCCACCACGGAATCGCAGCCCTGCACTTTCCAGTCGACGTCGCAATTCGGCATAGTTGTAGATCTCGCCGTTGTACGCCACCACCCAGCGGCCGCCGGACGAGACCATGGGTTGGTCCCCGGCGACCCCGAGTTCGATGACGGCCAGACGGCGATGGCCCAGGGCCAGCCCGGCGTCGGCGTCGACCCAGACGCCGGCCGCGTCGGGTCCTCTGTGGGCCAGAGTGGAGGCCATGGACGTGGCCAGCGCACCCAGGCGATCGGCACCGGTTCCGCCTTCCGGGTCGAGGAGCCCGGCGATCCCGCACACGACGATCAGCTCGCCGGCGGGCAGGTCGGCCCACGGCCGGGGCGTCCGGTCCACCATCGGGGAGTCCGCCCCCGTTCCCCGCGGCTCTGCTCCGGCACCCGCTGATCATCGGCGGTGACGGGAGGCCCGTCAAGCAGGGACGGAGTGGCCCGGAAGGGATCGCCGACCGACGGGTGATCGGGACGAGGGACCGCGACCGGGTGGGAACTCAACTGGGGCTCGCATCCGCAGGGTCGGTACCGCCGGCCGTCCTCGAGAGTTCGGCGACAGTCCGGGTGTAACCCGGGTGCTCGCCTGTCCGGCCCCGGGCACCGTCCCACAGACCGTGGACGATGGCCCGACGCTCGGCCCAATCGGTGGCGTTCTGCAGATGCCGGGCCGAATAGGCCAGATGCCACACGTACCACGATGGTCGGCCATGGCGCCGGGCGAAGAGCACCGAGTTGCGGGCGTGGTAGTAGGACCTCCAGGGCTCGTGGACGTCGATGGGCCGCCGGTGCCGAAGCGCCTCGTCCCGGCCGGCCGAGGTCTGCTGGTCGGCCACGGCCCGGGCCGAGATCCCGTCGACCAGCACCTGGAACCCGGCCCGGCGGACCCGGCAGAAGAAGTCGAAGTCCTCGAGGCCGAAGAACCAGTCCGGGTCGGGGAGCACTCCGGCGTCGAAGACCGACCGCGACAACAAGGTAGCGCCCCAACTGGCGACATCGACCGGCTCCAGCTCTCCGGGAGCACCAGGCTGTGGCACGGAATTGGCGGTATGGGCCCCGCGTCCCACGAATCGCCGCCCGTAGGCCACCACCGCCCCCACAGGCAGACCGGGCGGTGCGCTCACCGATTCGGCCCGTGCCACGATGTCGGCCAACCGCGGTGCCGGCAGCGAAAACAGGCCCACGTCGTCCTCGCACAGGTAAGCCCACCGGGTGGACGGGTCGGCAAAGGCCACCTCCATGCCGGACGCGAAGCCACCTGCCGGTCCCAGGTTCCGCGGTAGTCGGACCGTGGTGACCGCAGCCTCGAGACCACAGTCGTCGAGTCCTCCCGAGCCGTTGACCACCACCACTACCCGCTCGGGGGCGACTCCTTCGACGTCGATCAGCGAGCGCACCACCTCGCCGGCCAACCGGGGTCGTCGGTAGGTGAGTACGACGGCCGACACTGACGCGGGAACGGTCTCGAAAGACCCCCGGGCCGGATCGGGCAACTTCGATCGGTCGTTCACGGCGCCCCCACGGCGGTAGACTACCAACGAACGTGAAGGACATCGGGGGGACGGAGGAGGTGGGGTCGATCGGGGGGCAGTCGGTCAGCGTGGTTGTGCCGGTGCGGGACGGCCTGCCATGGATCGACGAGCAGCTCCGCGCTCTCGCCGGCCAGCAATGCGACGCCGATTGGGAAGTGGTGGTCGCCGACAACGGCTCTACCGACGGCACCCGCGCCACCGTTGAGGACTGGGCCGTCCGCCACCCGCACATCCGACTGGTGGATGCGTCGGGTCGACCGGGGCCGGCGGCAGCCCGGAACACCGGTGTCGCCGCCGCCAGCGGCCAGATGCTCGCCTTCTGCGACGCCGACGACGTGGTCCAGCCCGGATGGCTCACTGCCTGTGTCGAGGTGTTGGCGCGAGCCGATGCCGCTGCCGGTACCTTCGACTTCACCTCGCTGAACGGAGGTCCGATCTCCTCCCCGGTGGTCGCCGCCACCCGACAGCTCGCCTTCCTTCCGGCTGCCCTGGGTGCCAACCTCTGCGTGCGACGGACCGCATTCGAGGCCGTGGGGGGCTTCACCGAGGATCTGGCGGTTGGCGAGGACATCGACCTGAGCTGGCGCCTCCAGTTGCGAGGGTTTCGCTTCGTGGTGGCTGCCGACGCCGTAGTGGCCAAGCGGGAGCCGATCGAGCCGCGCCTTGTGTTCCGTGCCGCCTGGTCGTACGGTCAGAGCGGGCCTGTTCTCTATCGTCGCTTCCGGAAGTCCGGAATGGGACGAGACCTGAAGGGGGCGGTGAAGGAGTGGGCGTGGTTGGCGGTGGCCTGGCCCGGTGTGGTGGACATCGGATGGCGCCGGCGATGGATGCGCACATTCGGCGTCAGGGGTGGCCGGTTGGCCGAATCGGTGAACCAGCGGGTCTTCTTCCCCTGATCGGTTGTCGGAGACCTGCCATCCGTCTGAGCGACTTCTGCCGTGGTGACCGTAGACCAAGCATCCGCACCACTTCACATTTTCGGACCGGGCCTCTACACTGCTGCCGCAGAGAGCGGATCCGAGCCCTCTGTGATCTGGGCGAATCCACAAGCAGGGGCGGGTCTCGGACATGCAACTTGGCAGTCAGAGAGGGCGCTGGGCCACCTCGTTGGCCCGACGAGTCGAATTGGCGGGTTTCGCCCTCAGGCTGCCGACAATCGAATGCCGATTGTCCGACAGCCAGCAGGGAAATCGCGTCGCGTTCCATTTGACGAAAGAGTTCTATCCTCCGTTCACGCATCGCACTGCTTGCATTGCGCTTGCGGTGCCCACCGACCCGGACGAGTATCTGGCCGGCCGTCATCGACAGGCTCTTCGAACCAATTTGAACCGAGCCTCCCGTCTCGGAATCGTCGCCAAGGAGCTCGAAGACAAGACCCACCAACTTCGAGCGGTCAGCTCCGTGCTCGAGAGCCGTGACGAACCATGGCGGCACCGCTATGTCCCCTTCCTCGAGCGGCAACTCGAGGACGATGAGGTCCGGGTCTTCGCCGCAGTCGACAGCGGTGACGCCGTCCTGGCCGTGGCGGTCATGGCCGTCGATGTCAGCGCAGCATGGCTGGAGATCTTTTGTGCACTCCGGGGAGAGATGGGACTGCTGGCGCGCTACCCGCTTCATTTCGAGCTGGTGAAGCACCTTGGAGGCCGTGTGCTCTTGACCGGATCAGTGGTAGGGGTGCCATCGGGAGTGCGGTACTTTCAGGATCGACTCGGCTTTCAAGCCACGAATATCCGTCTACGACACAACGGAAAGTAGCCTCCGATTGGTCCGCCACCCGAAGTTCACCGATGGGTGGCGCTGTGGGTCGAAACCGGAACGGGCAGGCCGTTGCCCATCATCGACAGCGTGGGGTCGTGGGGCCTGGCCATCGTGAGCGGGCGACGCTGAGCTATGTGACTCGTCGCCTCTTTCGAATGGAGGGCCACCTCCGGGCACAATCAGTCATCGCTCAGACGATCATCGGTCACGGCCCGCAGTGCAACCTGTCGATCAGTTGACGTCCCAGGTGGTTCCCACGTACAGCGGGGCGGCCACCATCACTCCCTCGGGTGGCTCGAGCATGTCGGGGCCGAACACGTTGAAGGACACCGCGGGCTTCCATGGGAGGTAGGGCATGCCGCTCCACTTCCCGAAGCCGGACATCGCCGCCCACACCGAGTAGTGGCCGTTGGGCAACGGGATGTCGTGGAGCCGGCAGCGGACCTCGAAATCCCCGGCCGGGAAGAGTCCGTGGTGCTTGGTGATGAACATGGGGAACGCGGTGCCCAACGACACCCCGACAAAGAAGTCGGCCTCCACCGCCTCGGGCGCATTCAGCGTGAGTTTCAACTCCGCGTCCTCCAGCGAGCGAACCGGCCCTTCATCCGGGCCGGCGATCTCGGCCTTCAGCAGCCGGACGTCGCCTTCGTTGGAGGTGGCCAACGAAGCGTCCTCTTGGACGGACGACCGGTAGAGGGCGGCCACCTCCCGGGTGGGACCCGCCGCCTGCACCAGAGCGTCGGCCAGCCACAGAGCCTGCTTGCAGGTGGCCTCGACCGAGGTGAGGTCGTGCGAGACGTAGATCAGCGTCGTGCCCTGACGGACGACCTCTTCGATCCGCTTGAGGCACTTCTGCTGGAAATTGGCGTCGCCCACCGACAGGACCTCATCGACAAGCAGGATGTCGGGCTCCAAGAATGCGGCGATGGAGAAGCCGAGTCGCATCTGCATCCCCAGGGAGAAGAACTTGACCTGGCGGTCGATGGCGTCGGTCAGGCCTGCGAACTCGACGATCTGATCGAATCGCTCGCGGGTCACCTGACGACGCATCCCTAGCACCGCACCGTACAGAAACACGTTCTCCCGCCCGGTGAGGTCGGGATGGATGCCACTGGTGACACTGAGCAGGGCACCGAGGCGACCCCGCACCTGGCATGTCCCTGCCGACTGGTAGGTGACCTTGCTGATGATCTTGAGGAGGGTCGTTTTCCCCGACCCGTTGACGCCGATCAGCCCCAATGTGCCCCCGGGCTCCACCTCGAGGCTGACGTCCTTCAACACCCAGCGGTAGTCGTTCTTGGCCGACTTGGTCATCGAGCGGCGGAAGCGGTCGAACTGGTCGTAGAAGAGCGGCGCCGTTCGATCGGCTCGGAACTTCTTCCACACGTGGTCGACCCTGACCGACCCATCAGGCAATGTCGGCAAAGTTCACCTCGTATCGCTTGAAGAGCCAATAGCCCAGGGCCAGGTAGGACACGGCACCCAGCCCGGCGGCAAGCAGAGGCCCCCAGCTGGGAGACAGTCCCAGGAGAATGGTGCGACGGGCATCGTCGATGACCGGCCCGAGCGGGTTGACGAATCCGTAGACGAGCTGCCATTCGGGTGGGATCTTGTCGAACTGCCAGATCACCGGGGTGACGAACAGCCCCAACGAGATCACGATGGGCAGGACCTGGACCAGGTCCCGCATCTGGATGATCATGGCGGATATCCCGACGGTGACGCCGATGGTGAAGATCAACTCGATCACCATCAGGAGCGGCACCCACACCGAAGTGGCGGCGGGGACGAATCCGTAGACGACGAACAGCACGGCCAGCGGGATCCACGAGATGACGGTGTTGAGGGCCGTCACCAGAACGGTCTCGAGGGGGAAGCACTCCCGTGGGAACTGGGTCTTGCTCATCAGGGCGTTGTTGCTGAGCAGTGAGTTCCCCCCGGTGCCCAGGGCCTGGGCGAAGAAGTTCCAGCAGAGAATGCCGATATAGGCGAAGATCGGGTAGGGGATCCCCGCGATTCCGTACACCTGGGTCCGCGAGAAGATGACAGTGAAGATGAACAGCATGGCCATGGGGGCGAGCAGGGCCCACATCACTCCCAGGGTGGCCTGCTTGTACTGGGCTCGGAAATCCCGTTCGGCCAGGGTTAGGATGATGTCCCGGCTGGCCCACAGCTCGGGCAGGCAGGTCCTCAGCCTGGAATGGTGGCGGTAGAGCAGCTCCGGTGGCGGCTCGGGCAGAATTGCCGAATTGTCCCGAATCTGGACCATTCCTTTATTGGGACATGCCCCTTCGTCAGAAGGACTCGGTACAGCCATCGATTACACGACCCCCGTGACCTGCGGTTGCTGGCCCTCGTTCGAACGAACTACGAAGAACCATGCTATCGCGTGGGCGGTGAACCACCGAAGGGCAGGTCGGGCAATCTCGTCCGATAGGATCGCAGGGTGGTCGTTGACGAGGGGCTCTCGGCACCGTCACCCCAAGAGCCGCTCCGGGTCCTGTGGGTGATCAAGTGTCTCGGCTATGGTGGAGCCGAACGCCTGCTGGTGGACATGGTGGCAGTCGGTGACAGGAGCCAGTTCGCCTACGAGGTCGCCTACGTGCTCCGTGACCAAAATGCCCTGGTGCCGTTCATCGAGGGGGGAGGAACACCTGTCCACGCCCTCGACGCCGCCCACGACGCCGACCTGCGGTGGATGCGGGCCCTTCGCCAGGTGCTGGTCCAGGGGAAGTACGACGTCGTCCACTTCCACCTGCCGTACACGGCGGCACTGGGTCAGCTGGTGGTGGCGTCCCTGCCTCGCTCCAGCCGCCCCGGCGTGGTCTACACCGAGCACAGCCTGTGGAATCGGACACCGCTGGTCATCAAGGCCCTGATGCGCGCCTCGATGGGCAGCCGCCAGAAGCTGGTGACCGTGTCACAGGCGTCCCATGACGCACTCCCCGCGCATCTGCGGCCCCGGGCACGAGTGGTGGTGCACGGCGTCGACCTGTCCCGATCCGACTCCCTGGTGGCCAGCCGGACCGTTGTCCGTGCCGCGGTGCGAGCCGAACTCGGTGTCGCGGAGGACGAGGTGCTCTTCATCACCGTCGCCAATCTTCGACCGGAGAAAGGCTATGACGTACTCCTCGATGCGGCCCGGACCATCGCCGATCGGGGACTCCCCATCCGGATCGCAGCGGTCGGACGCGGCCCCCAGGGCGCGCTGCTCCATGCACGTCACGTCGACCTCGCCCTGGGCGACGGGTTCCAGTTTCTGGGTCAGCGCGACGACGTACTGCGGCTGCTGGCCGGCGCCGACGCCTTCGTCCTGGCCTCCCGTCAAGAGGGGCTCCCGGTGGTGCTGATGGAGGCCACCAGCGTCGGGCTTCCCATCGTGGCCACCTCGGTCGGCGGTGTCCCCCAGGTCCTGACCAACGAGATCGACGCCCTTGTCGTTCCCCCGGACGATCCCGCCGCCCTGGCGGAGGCCATGACCCGTCTGGCCCTCGACCCGGAGCTGCGCGCCCGCCTGGGCGAACAGGCCAAAGTCCGCAGCTCGATGTTCGACGTCACCGAGGCCAGCCGGACGGTGGGAGAAATCTACCTGCGGGTCGGCCGCGCCTCGTGACGACCCTGACCGGAAAGCGGCTGGTCCACGTCACCACGGCGGACATGAGCCTTGCGCTGTTGCTCGGACCCCAGCTGCGGGCCTTCAGCGCAGCCGGCATGGAGGTGGTGGGCGTGTCGGCGCCCGGGCCGTATGTGCCCCAACTCGAGGCCTGGGGCATCCGTCACGAGCCCCTCAAGCATGCCACCCGGTCGGTGGCCGTGGACCAGGACGCAATGGCCCTGGCCGAGTTGTGGCGGCTCTTCCGCCGACTCCGGCCCGACATCGTCCATACCCACAATCCCAAGCCGGGCGTGTACGGTCGGCTGGCTGCCCGGGCGTCCGGAGTGCCTGGGGTTGTCAACACCGTGCACGGCCTCTATGCCAGCCCGGAGGACACGTGGTCCCGCCGAGCCGGGGTGTACGCGCTCGAACGGGCCGCGTCATCGTGCTCGGGGGCCGAACTGGTCCAGAACCCCGAAGATATCGAAGTGCTGGCCCGTTGGGGCGTCCCCCGTCACAAACTGGTCCTGCTCGGCAACGGCGTCGACCTCCAGCGCTTCCACCCCCGGACTGACGGGGAGTGCCGCCGCCAAGCCCGCGCCGCCCTGGGGATCGACGCCGACGAAGTGGTGGTGGGCACGGTCGGGCGCCTGGTGTGGCAGAAGGGATTCCGCGAGCTGTTCGACGCGGCCGAGCGCCTGTGCGCCTCCCGTCCCGACGTCGTGTTCGTGGTGGTGGGTGCCTCGGATCCGGAGAAGGCCGACGCCAGCTCGTCGGTCGAGATGGCGTCGGCCGGCAAACGGGGCCGCATCGTCTTCACCGGTGGCAGGGACGATGTCGAGGATCTGTACCCGGGCTTCGATATGTTCGTACTGCCCTCCCACCGCGAGGGCTTTCCGAGGTCAGCCATGGAGGCAGCGGCAACCGGCCTCCCGGTCATTGCCACTGACATCCGCGGCTGTCGCCAGGTCGTCTCCCACGGACAGACCGGGTTGCTCGTTCCCCTCCGTGACTCGGTGCGCCTGGCCGTGGCAATCGAGGAGTTGGCGAGTGACCGCGATCTCCGTCACCGCATGGGCAGCGCCGGTCGGCGCAAGGCCGAAACCGAATTCGACGACCGGGCCGTGGTGGCCAAGACCATGGCCGCCTACGAACGTGTCCTGGCCCCTGCCACCACGTCAAAGAGGCGTCCGACTCGCTCGTCGGTCAACGGTTCCTCATAGCGCCCGAGGTACGGCCACGACGCCGCATGGGTGTACCGCACAGGGGGTCGGGCGTCGGGCGTCGGCCAGCGACTTCGTCCCGCCCAGCGGTCAGGTGTCCGCAGACCCCGGGGCACCCCGTGAGACACACTATGCAGGCTACGTGTCCGCCAGGTGAACGCCACCCGGGCGGAGCGAACGCGACGGATGTTGACACGGCCCTGCAGGTCCGCATTGGACGATCCGAGGAGAGGCAGGTCTCCGAGCAGGCCCAACGTGGAGCACTGACGGTCACCCCTGGGGGCACAACGGCACGAGGGAGAGGATCGGCGAACTGCGGCGAACCTTGAACTGGACCCAGGTGCACCTCGGCTTTCTGCCGCTGTGGAACCCCTACAGCGGGCCCGGGCTGCCACTGGCCTTCAACTGGCAGTCGGCATCGTTCGGGGTGCCGTCGCTGATCGGCTACCTGATGCCGTTTCCGGGGCACCATGTCATCGAGCTCCACTACTGGCCCGCCGCCTTCGCCCTGGGCCTCGCCGCCGCCCTGGCGGCGGTGCTGGCGCTGGCCGGCGGGCTGATCGTCGACCACCGGGCCCGACGGCGTCGGCCGAACGGGCTGACTGGCGGCTACCGGGAGCCCTCCCCGCACTGAGCTCTCTGCACGACCACGGCGGGCTGTCGGCGACGAACAGCGACATTACAGGGCGGCCTCCGCTGCCTTTGCCAATTCGGCCACCCGGGCCTCGGCCAGCTCACACCGGAACTCATCGAGATAGAGCTGGTGGGCGGCGTCCACCAGGTGGCGGAGCTGCGGGTCGGTGAGCACACGGGCGCAGGCCGCTGCCAACCCGGACGCAGTGTCGGCCACGAGAAGATGGCGTCCGTCCTCAGCGCCCAGACCCTCGGCCCCGAGGGTGGTGGAGACCACCGGAATCCGATGGGCGAACGCCTCGAGGATCTTGAGCCGGGTGCCACTTCCGAAGCGGATCGGCACCACCACGACGTCGGCCTGGCTCAATTCGGTCACGATGTCGGGGATCGGCCCGACCACGGTGAGCGCGGGGGGGTGGTGCATCGCATCCTGGGCCGGGTTGCCCAGCCCCACCAGGCGGATGCGGACGTCGGGAACCGCCGCCCGGAGCGCCGGTGCGATGTCGTCGACCAACCATCGGGCCGCGTCGGCGTTGGGTGGGTAGCGCAGGGTGCCCTGGAACAGAACAGTCGGCGGCGACCCCACCCGGTCCCTTCCGACCGGCCGTTCGGGCCGCGGATAGGTATTGGGCACCACAGCCACCCGCTTCACCCCGCTCGATGAGGCCCGATCGGCATCGAGCTGGCTGCAGACGACCGTGCGGACCGTCCGGGCCGACGCCCGCCGGTAGAGCCGGGTCCAGCGACGGGCCTCGAGCCGGGACCAGGCCCGGCCGGGCCAGTGAGCCCACCTATCGACGAGTGCTGACCGGCCCATGGCCGACACCTGTAGTCGGGAGCGGATCTTGCGGTCGTCGAGGTCGATCAGGTCGAGCACCGTGGGTGCCAGATCAGGGGCGCCGGCGAGAACCCATGCCCGCGCGTCGAAGTACCACACCAGGTCGTACGAGTCGGTGGCGAATTCGGCCAAGGCCTGGCGGACCTTCCGACGGTCCCGGATCGGGATCTCCGCGGGGAGCAACGGATGGGCCAGCCCGGCGACGATCGTGGCCGGCCGGACCGGCACACGACCGACCCGGCTCAGCCCGCACGACGCATCGGGCTCGTCGAAGTCGGTCCGGTTGGTTGGCACCACCGACAGCAGGTCGGTAGGACCGCACCGGCACAGGGCACGGACGGTGGTGAGGAGGCGCAATCGCGATCCGCTGTTGGCCGGCCACGGGTATTCGAAGGCGATCACCAATGTCCGCATCTGCACTCCGGGGCTCGGCGACGAACGTGGGGGCGGCGTGCCGACTGCCCGTCGATGCCCCCGGGCCACATGATGGTAGTGGAACTGTGCACCGAGTCCGATGAGTGCGGCGCGGCGGCTAGAGCGCCTTCGCCTCCGTCGCCGAGGAGAGAGAAGGTCGGAGGGGAGTGGAACTGTGCCCCGAGTCCGATGAGTGCCGCGCGGCGGCTAGAGTGCCTTCGCCTCCGTCGCCGAGGAGAGAGAAGGTCGGAGATGACGGCGCACCACGGGACCGACGAGACCCCGCTGGTGGTCCATGTCATCCCCACCCCGCTCGGTCGGGGTGCCCAGCGGGCGGCCCGCGCCCTGGTCGACCGGTTGAACGAGCCGGGACTGGTCCGCCATCAGCTGCTCGGCCTCTTCGACGGGCCGCCCGAGGTCATCGTCGACCAGTCCCTGGGGTACGACGGACGCCGCCGCCCGGCCGTGGGATTCGCACCGGCCTTGGCGGTGCGCCTGAGAACTGCGGTCTCTCGTCTCGATCCCGCGGTGGTGGTCGCCCACGGGGGTGATGCGATGAAGTACCTGGTTCCGGCCGTCCTCGGCACCCGTCGTCCACTGGTCTACTGCGTCATCGGCACCTACGCCGGCTCATCGGCACCGCTTCAACTGTGGCGGTGGAGGTTGTTGATGGCCCGAGCCGACCTGACGGTGGCTGTAGGCGATGAGGCGCTCGACGAGTGCATCCGTCGGTTCGGGGTGGACCCCGACCGGGCGGTCATGATCGCGAACGGCCGGGACCCGACGGTGTTCCACCCCCGGACATCAGAGACGGGCGCAGTGGAGGGGACCACCATCACCTTCGTGGGGGCGTTGACCGCCCAGAAGCGCCCGGATCGTTTCATCGATGTGGTGGCGAGGCTGCGCAGCGAGGGAAGGGGTTTTCAGGCCCTGCTGGTCGGCGACGGTCCCCTGCGCAGGTCGTTGGCCGGTGTGGCCTCCACCCATGGGGTGGAGCTCCTTGGTGCCCGATCCGACGTGCCCGATCTCCTGCGTCGTGCCGACGTGCTGGTGCTCCCCAGCGAGCCCACCGGCGAGGGCATGCCGGGCGTCCTCATCGAGGCCGGCCTCAGCGGTGTCCCTGCGGTGTCGACGTCGGTACCGGGAGCCCGGACTGTCATCGCCGACGGGCGTACCGGCCTGATTGTCGACGGTTCGGTGGGTGCGTTTGCCTCGGCGATCGGTCGCCTGCTCGACGACCCGGTCCGCCGGGCCGCCATGGGCGCCGCGGCCCGCAGCCGGTGCGAATCGATGTACTCCCTTGACGTCATGGCCGACCGGTGGCGGTCCGCCCTCCGACCGTTGGTCGATGCTCAGCGCCGGACCGGCGGGCGCAGAGAGACGCGGGGCAACGCTGCGGCGCGGAGGGCCAGCGCCTTGCGGCGCCGGAGCCGGTCCCGGCGTGGGAGTTCCCACTCGTAACGGGGTGGCTGGTGGCGGGGCCCGCGGGGGATGCACAACAGGACCAGGAAGAACGGCATCATCACCGTACGTTCCCGGCTGATGAGACCGAGGTTGCTGAGCGAGGAGAATGCATAGAGGAACGTCGCGGAAAAGACCAGACACATCACCACGTAGGTCCGGGCCAACGACGCCCGGGGAACCATGCGGAGCTGCCTCAACGAGATCAGCAATGCCACCACCAGCACGGAATTCTCCACGGCACTGAGCAACTGCGCACCGCCGTGGGCGTTGAGGGGCAACGGGTCGAAGAGCACGACATAGATGTCCTTGGGGTAGGCCAGGACACTCGGGGAGTAGCCGGCGTAGCTGCTTCCGAACCCAGCACCGGATCCACTGTTGTTGTGCGAGATCTGGCTGAGAGACAGCGACCCGTTGGTGCCCGGGAGGAAGTGGACGGTGACGAAGATGGCCGCAGCGACCGCCGATCCGAGCACGATGAGGGCGATCGTTCGCCGGGGGCCCTCGAGTCGGGCGTTGGGGCCCGATGGTCGCACCAGCATGGCCACTGTGAAGCCGCCCAGCGCCAGCAGTACCTCGTTGGGTCGAATGAACATGCCGGCCGCCGAGCAGGCCAGCACCAGGGGGTAGCCACCGCTCCGGTATCTGAGTATGCGCGCGCATCCATAGGCGGTGAGGCCAAGCAGGAAGGTCATGATGGCCTCCTTGCTGACGTCCGAGGTCCAGAAGAGGAGGGTGGGGAGAAAGAAGATCAGTATGGCGTAGCGGCGGCGGCCGGCTTCACCGAAAGTGACGATGAAGGCACGGTAGAAGTAGACGATTCCGACGAAGGACAGCCAGCTGAACACGAAGAAGGCACCCAACTGGTTCACCCCGATGATGGCGAAGACCACACCGGCGACGATGCTCACCGCGCCGTCGCTCACGATACCCTGGAGATGAGCGGGCGCCAGCGAGAAGTCGAGGTGGCGGAAGCCGTTGGAGAGTATCGCGCCTTGGGAGTCGTAGCGGTCGTAGTCGGCCACCCCCTGGTACAGGTGGTTGGTGACCCAGATCTGCAGAGGGGCGCAGGCCAGGTGGAGCAGCAGACAGACGGTCAGGGCCCGGGCCAGCCACGGGTCGCCCTCGGACAGGGCCACCCTGCGGATGATGGCGCGTCCGGCGATGAAGAGGGCGACGGCGATGAAGAGGGCGACGACCGGCTGGGACGGGATCACCGCAACTCGTCCTGGACGGCTTCTCTGTCAGGCCCCGCGGCGATCCGCGTCGTCCCCGTCCACGGGGCGCACGACCGGGTTCGCGGCGAAGAACGTCATCGGACCCCCGTCCGGCCCCGGCGCCCGGTCCCTCTCGCCGTCATCCCGATCCCCGTCGACCCCCACCTGATCATCGAGCGGCTCGTCGGCGGCGGCACTGGACGACGCAGGCGATCGACGGGGATCGCCCGCGGGAACGGGGACGTTGGTGAGGACGAGCCCGGCCACCGGAGCCTCTAGGCGCCGCAGGACGGCGCCGGTCCGTCGGACCTGGTCGGAGGTGGTGAACTTGGACTCCCCCACCACCAACACCGCGTCGACCAGCGGGACCAGACCCTCCCCGTGGTGTACGGTCAGGAACGGTGGGACCTCGACGATCACCACATCGACGATGCCGAGGAGGGCTGCTATCACGTCGGGGGCCGTTGCCACCAACTGACTGGGACGGGCGACGAGACGCTGTAGCGCCAGTGTCGACACGCCCGGGACGCTGGTGTCCTCGAGCATGGCCTCGACATCGCGCGTGAGCACGGTCGTGACCGGGCGGTGGGGGCTGTCCTCGTCGGCCGGTATGTCGCCGGTGCTGACCACCGCCACACGCTGCCCGGACTCGGCGCACGCCGTGGCCAGGTTTGCCGCCACGAACGCCCGGGTGGGCTCGGTGCCCGGTGAGGCGACCAGCACCACCCGGCGTCCGACCGGGCCCGACGGCAGGTCGAGCGCGGGTACCGGCGCCGGCTGCAGCCCCCGGTTCGACAGGGCCACCACCGGGACGAGGTCCAGACGGTCGTAGACGAGCTCGGTGCTGCCGGCCCAACCGTCATCAGCCGCCACCGGTCGGGCGAGAGGCTCACGGAAGACCGGCAACCGGAGCATCCGGTAGGTCTCGGTCGATGGGATCGACCCGTCGGGGATTTCGGCCACCACCGGGTAGCCGAAGGCCGCCTCCGCCCGCACGGCGGAGCGCAGGCGCTTGTCCAACATGCTCACTGCCAAGGCCACCACCGCCCCGAGGAACACGCCGATCAACAGCCCGAACAGTCCCCGGACGGGGCGGCTGTCGGCTAACGGGGCGGCACTCTTCAAGGCGCCCTGGGCTGACTGGAGGACGGTGAATCCGGTGTACGCAGTGGTCACCGCCAGCTGTGCCTGATGGGTCTCCAGGGTGTTCAACTCGGACTCCAGCGCCGTCGCCGTCACACCGGCTTGGTCGGTGAGGCCCTGGAGCTGGGTCTGGATGGTGGCGATGGACTTCTTGACTTCGGACTGCTGAGCCTGGAGCTGCGTGTCCGCCGAACCTTGGATTTGTAAGGTGAGGGCTTGGTCGAAGGCGTTGTTGAATTTGACCGACTCGGCGGAGGAAGGCGCCTTGACCTCCACCACGACCACTCCGGGCTGACCGCTGTTGCTGCCCGATGAAGACGTACCGGGGCCGGTGACCGTGACCATGGTCCGCAAGACGGACACCGGCTCGTTGACGGAGGCCAGAACACCGGCTACCGCAGCGACCTGGTCGGTAGAGGCATAGAAGAGGATCTGGTCGGTGCTGACCCCCGGGGTGAGAGGGCTGCTGGTGGTGACGTCCGCAGGGAGGGCGCCCACATTGGAGTAGGTCACCCACTGGGAGGACTTCCCGTTCGGTGGCAGCAGGAGACCCACGGCCAACCCGATGATGCCCAGGATGACCAGCAGTCGCCAGCCTCGTCCGAGTGCCCCTCGGTAGTCGATCGGCTCCATCGGTGCCCGCGTTCCCCCTCGCTCGGATGTGCGTTAAGCGTCGTACCCTACCACTGGCTCCCTTGAGATCAAGGCTGGCCACCGGTGCACGTGGCGGACCCGCCGCCATCGACCAGGGAATTCTGTCCACACAGACGTGAGCATCCCCAAAGATGGGGATGCCCTGGCACACCGACATCCTATAGTCTGCGCAGTTGCGGCAGGAGCAGTCTGCGCAGTTGCGGCTGGAGCAGTCTGCGCAGTGGTGGCAGGAGGCCATCGAGGAGAAGTCGACGCAGGTCGAAGTGTCTGGGCTGGCATACCGAGTTAGGGTTCACGATAACCTCTTAAACGATAGGAAAAATCGAGAAGGGGCACTCTTTGGTCAGGGGGAAGGGGGCAGTCATCCAATTGGGGGTAATTCTCGCTGCAGGACGAACTCACGGCGCCGTCAGTCGGCAGCCTGTCGGCGACAGCCGGTCCTGCCGGCGGTGGAAAAGAACGAGAGCGAGGGGCGATGGGCATTGAGTCGTCGGATAGAGATTCGGAAGCGGGTGATGAGGCAGGCTCGGCTCCGGTCGGCAATGCGATCAACCGGTCCCGACTGTTCGCGGTCATGGCCAGCCGGGTACGCGCCCGGGTGTTGTTCATGCTGCTCGACTCTGTCTGTGTCGTGGCCGGATACGGCGCCTCCGAGGTCATCTACTTCCGCAATGTGGCCCCGGCCAACTACGGGCCTCACTTCAGCGGCTTCGTGCTCATTGTCGTTGCCCTGACCTTGGCCTGCAACCAACTGTTCGGCCTCTACGGTCGCATGTGGCGCCACGCCGGGGTCGAAGAAGCCCGCCAGATGATCCTCTCGAGCGCAGCGGTTGCCGGCGTCCTTCTGGTCCTCTACCCGTTGGTCCGCTCAGTCGGATTGGAACTGGTGCCCCCCGCGGTGGTCCTGATCGGCCTGATCTTCGCGTTCATGGGGATGAGCATGCTCCGATTCCACTCGCGCATCTTCGCCTGGCAGCGGGGCTCCCGGGGTACCGGTCTGCGGGTGGCCATCGTCGGGAGTCGCGACGCGGCGGCGTCGGCCATCCGCGAGATGCTCCGTTGCCCGGGTGCCGGACTGGTTCCGGTTGCCGTTTTCGACGACGACACCTCGGTACACGGCATGTCCCTCATGGGGGTACCCGTGGTCGGGAGCGTCGCGGACATCCCGGCCTCGACCAGCCGCTACCTGCTCCAGGAGGTCCTCCTGGCCATCCCCGGGCCATCCCCGGAGATGATCGCCGACGTGCTGCGGTCGGCAGAGGCGGCCGGTGTCAACATGAAGGTCCTGCCCACGGTGCACGACCTGGTCAACGGCCCGACCAACATGCTGGCCATCCGCAGGGCTCGTGAGCCGCGCATCGAGGACCTGTTGGGGCGCACCCCGGTGGCAACCGATCTGGACGGAGTACGCCGGTCGCTCCAGGGTCACCGGGTGCTGGTCACCGGGGCCGGAGGGTCCATCGGTTCGGAGATCTGTCGCCAGGTCGCCGGGTTTGGTCCCGCGTTGCTCGTCCTCCTCGACCACGACGAGACGCACATCCATGACGCCGCGGAGAGGGTCGATGGCCCTTGCGAGCAGGCCCTGGTCGACATCACCAACCGCGATGCGGTCATCGAAGCCTTCGAGCGATACCGACCCGATGTAGTGCTCCATGCCGCTGCCCACAAGCACGTCCCGGTGCTGGAGGACCACCCTGTCGAGGCGGCCAGGACCAATGTGTTCGGGACGCTCAACGTCATCGAGGCATCGGCAGCGGTCGGCGTGCGGCGTTTCGTGCTGATCTCGTCCGACAAGGCCGTCTGGCCCTCGAACGTGATGGGCGCCTCCAAGCGGGTGGCCGAGCAGGTGCTACTTGCTCGGTCCCCCCGGGACTCGGCCTACTGCGCCGTCAGATTCGGGAACGTGCTGGGCAGCCGGGGCAGCGTCATCCCCACCTTCAACCGCCAGATCGAGTCCGGTGGTCCGGTGACGCTGACCGACCCCCGGATGACCCGGTTCTTCATGAGCGTCGAGGAGGCGGTGCAGCTGGTTCTTCAGGCGTCGCTCCTGTCGAAGGGTGAGGACGTCTTCATGCTCGAGATGGGCGAACCCGTCGCGATCATCGACCTCGCCCGGCGGATGATCCAACTGTCGGGCGTTCGGGCCGATGTCGACATCCACATTCAGGTGATCGGCAGCCGACCCGGTGAGAAGCTTCATGAGACACTGCGGGAGCCCGAGGAACGGGTGTTGGAGACCGAGCACGCGTCCATCTCACGGCTGATCCCCGTCACCGCACCACGGGCCCAGTTCGAGGCAAGCATCGACAAACTCGAAGACGCCACCCGTCGGCGGGACCCGGAGATGGTGCGCCGCCTTCTCTTCGCGATCGCCACAAACAAACCAGTGGACGCGGAACCATGTCCGACGGTCCTGGACGCGAGGGCGGAGACTGGCGAAGCCGGTCCATCCCGACCTGCCGCCGTTCAACTGACGCTCGAGCCCGCCAGCTTCGAGACCGAACGGGCGGGCACGTAGTGGGCATGTCGAAACCGGATCGCCTGGTGGTCGTCGGGCAGGGTTACGTCGGCCTCCCCGTTGCCATGCGAGCGGTCGAGGTGGGATTCGATGTGGTCGGCTTCGACCTCGATGCGGCGAGGGTCAAACGCCTGGGTGCCGGTGATTCTTTCGTCGAGGACGTCACCGACGAAACATTGTCACGGGCACTGGCCACCGGCCGGTACGAGCCCACCGACGACCCCGAGCGGATGGTGGGATTCGACGTGGCCGTCATCGACGTCCCCACTCCGCTGACCGACGGGGTCCCGAATCTGTCCCACGTGCAGGACTCCGCCGCCATGCTGGCCCGCTCGTTGCGAATCGGGGCCACGGTGATCCTCGAGTCGACCACCTACCCGGGGACCACCGAGGATCTGGTGTCCGGCATCCTCGAAGAGGGGTCAGGGCTGGTGGCCGGCCGCGATTTCCATCTCGGCTACAGCCCGGAGAGGATCGACCCGGGCAACTCCAGCTGGCACTTCGCCAACACACCGAAAGTGGTCTCGGGCATCGACGAGGCCTCGTTGGAGGCCGTGCAGGCGTTCTTCGCCCGCCTGGTCGACCGCACCGTGCCCGTGTCCGGCACCCGTGAGGCCGAACTGACAAAGCTGCTGGAGAACACCTTCCGCCACGTCAACATCGCCTTGGTCAACGAGCTGGCCGTATTCGCCGAGGCCCTGGGCATCGATGTCTGGGAGGCCATCGATGCCGCGTCGACCAAGCCGTTCGGCTACCTCCGGTTCACGCCCGGTCCTGGGGTGGGGGGACACTGCTTGCCCATCGATCCCAGCTACCTGTCGTGGACGGTCCGCCGGCGCCTCGGCCAACCCTTCCGGTTCGTGGAGCTGGCCAATGACGTCAACGAGCACATGCCCGACTACGTGGTGTCCCGGCTGACCCTGGCCCTCAACCGGCAGAGACGCTCGGTCAACGGCGCCCGCGTCCTGTTGCTGGGGCTGGCCTACAAGCGGAACACGGGGGATGCTCGTCAGTCCCCCGGGATGGTCATCCTCCACAGCCTCACTGCGCTCGGCGCCGACGTCCGAATCGTCGACCCCCACGTTGCGCCTGATGTCGCCGGCGTGCCCCTGGTGGAGTTGACGGAGGACGAGGTGGAGTCGGCCGACGCTGTGGTGGTGGTGACCGATCACGACGACTTCGACTACGACATGGTCCGTGATCATGCACGGTACGTGTTCGACACCCGCAACCGGATCCGGGGGCCGAGGGTCGAGTCTCTGTGACCGTATCTGCCTTGTCGTGAAGGTTGTCGTGACCGGCGGTGCCGGGTTCATCGGGGCCAACCTGTGCCGGATGCTCGCCCAACAGGATTTCGTCGACCACGTGGTGGCTCTCGACGACCTGTCGACCGGCTCCCGCCAGAACCTGGCCGGTTGCCCTTCCGTCGAGCTCAGGGAGGGCTCCATCCTCCGCGACGACGATCTCGACGCCGTCATCGAGGGGGCCCAGGCGGTCGTCCACCTGGCCGCCCGGCCGTCGGTGCCCCGTTCGCTGGCCGACCCCATGGCCACCCACCAGGTCAACGCCACCGGAACCATGATGGTGCTGGAGGCGGCGCGGCGCCACGGCATGCCCCAGGTCGTGGTGGCGTCCTCCTCGTCGGTGTACGGCGCCAACCCGGCGCTACCCAAACGAGAGGACATGGCCACGTTGCCGGTCAGTCCCTATGCCGCCAGCAAACTGGCCACCGAGGCCTACGCCCTCTCCTACGGACGCTCGTTCGGTCTGCCGGCGCTGGCCTTCCGATTCTTCAACGTCTTCGGCCCCCTACAGCCGGCCGGCCACGCCTATGCGGCAGTCGTGCCGGCCTTCGTCTCCTGCGCCCTAGGCGGGAGACCACTACCGATCCACGGAGACGGCACCCAGACCCGCGACTTCACGTTCGTCGACACCGTGGTCGCCGTGCTGGCCGACGCCATCCACCGTCGGGTGGCCTATCCGGAGCCGGTCAATCTCGCGTACGGCTCCCGCGTGTCGCTGTTGGAACTGATCGACACACTGGAGGACGTCGTCGGCCACCGACTCTCCCGCCATCACGCCGCACCACGGGCCGGCGATGTTCCTCACTCGCAGGCCGATCAGACCCGTTTGGGTCGGCTCTTCCCCGATATCAGACCGACTCCGCTGGTCGACGGCCTGCGCGCCACCGTGGCATGGTTCCGGGAGGCACGCTGACCGAGCGCACCGGGCCACTGGCAATGCTCCGTCCGGGCAAGCCCTGGATCCAGGTGACCGTCGGCGTCACGGCGGTGGCGGGCACCCTGGCCCTGGGTGCATTCCTGCATGTCCATCCGGGCCCCAACGCCATCGACCGCGTGGGCTTCACCCTGCGCCCGGCTGCGACGCACACGTTGCTCTTTCGGGCGGTGACCCGGCTCGGCACCGTGCCGGCCCTCGCCCTCGGCTCGGTGGGGGCCGCACTGGTGGCACGGTTCACCGGACAGCGGGACCGGCGGCGGGCGCTGGCCTGCCTCATCGGACCACTGGCAGCCGCCGCCCTCGACGAATTCGTGATGAAGCCCCTGGTCGGTCGCCGGTATCTGGGGGAGTTCAGCTTCGCCTCGGGTTCGGTCACCGTGGTTGCCGGAGTGACCACCGCGTGGGTGTTGGCCGTCCCCCGCCGGTTTCGTCCCGCCGTGGAGGTAATCGGGGCAGTGGTCGTGGCCCTGACCGTCACCGCCGTCGTGGCCCTGCAGTGGCACTATCCGAGCGACGCCCTTGCCGGCGTGGCGCTCGGGGCCGGGATGGTGCTCCTGATCGACGCCGGGGCCCGGATCGGTCAAGGCGGTCAGCCGGGCGACGACTCACCCGGTGTGCCCCGCAGTGTGGGGCGCCGCTCGTCGAAGACAGTCCAACTCCCCTCTCGTCAATAATGATTAGCCGGGGTAAGATGCAACCTGTTGCAATTGCGGTCCACACGGCTGCGGTGGTACATCGGCCCGACTGAACCGGTGCATCGGCCGCCGGGGCACCGGCAGGTGGCGACATGGGGGCGACATGAGGGCGGCACGTCCTCGGGAAGTGCCGGGAAGTTTCGGGAAGAGGCGAAGTCATGGGCACCGGACAGATGGACCTCTCCACGCACGGCGACGGCGGCACCGCAGCATCGGACGAACTTCCTGGATCGATGAGCCGGGCCGTGGCCTGCATCGATGTGAGCGCCGTCCGTGGTCGCACCCTCGACCCACCACCGGCCCCCGGCGAACCCATGTCGATGGCCTCGGGCCGGATGCTGGCCCGGGTGATGGGCGTCGTACGATCGGACGATCGGGTCTGTCCCATCGGCTCGGGCCGGGTGGTGGTCTGCTTCGGGAGCAGTGTCGGCGCTGCCCTTCCCCAGGCCCTGGCCGAGCGGATGGTCGGTGCCCTGACCGCCTCCACCGGGCAGGGCAGGGGCCCGGATGCCCTGATCGCCGCCGTCGGGCTGGCGGGCTCCACCGGCCATACGGGAGTTGATGTACTGAGCGGTCGAGCCCTGTCGGCCTGTCGTTCGGGACGGCTGTCTGCGGCCCGCACCGGAAGGTCGGCGGTGGTGATCGCCCTCGACGTCGACGGGCGGCGGCCCATGGCCCGAGGCGCCCTCCGCCGTCGCTCGCTCCGGGTGGTCGCATCCCGTGGCGATGCGGACGTGAGCGGGTGGGGCCATCGCCGGGTGCCATCGGACGGCCCGGGTGCACCCGGAAGTGGAGCCACGCTGCTGGTCCTCGACGGGGACCTGGCCTCCGGAGCCGAGCCCGGCCTCACCGCCGATTCGGTGGGTCGCGTGGCCTGCTCCCTGGGATTCACCACCATGGTGCGCAGCCTCGGTGCCTCAGAGCCGCCCGAATTTGGTGAGTTGCGGCCCAACGTGGTCGTCCTCGTCGTCGGCGCCGACCCCTCGGGCCTGCGCATGGCGTCGTGGGCGGACAGCCCGTGGCACAGGGCTGCGGTCGCCACGGCGGCAGCGGTCAGATCAGGTGCCCGGGTTCTGGCCGTCAACACCGGGGCCGGTGCCGGTGCACTCGCCGGGTGCGTGGTCAACGGGGCCACGGCGTCGTTCGACCTCGATCAGATCCGTGCCCACCTGTGCGTGCTGCGGGCCGATGCGGCCGTCCCCGAGGTAAACTTCGGACGGATGATGACCGTCGCCTCCTCTCGCCAACCTCCCGGCTTCGATGCACTCCTCAGTCTGACCGGCAGTGAGCGGCGGGTTCTCTTCTACCTCACCGGTGGCTGGTCGGCCCAGGCCATCGCCGATGAACTGGTTGTGTCGCTGGCCACGGTGCGGTCGCACATACGCTCGACGCTGCGCAAGCTGAGCGTCCGGTCCCAACTGGCAGCCGTGGCCATCGCCAACGGTCTCGAATTCGAACCGGCAAACGGTGCGGCGCAGCCAGCAGCGAGGGGATGCGCGTAGGTGGGATCGGCGACCGGCGAGGGAGCACCGCCCGTTCGCTCCGATGGACGGGTTGTGCTCCTGACCGGGCAGGGATACAGCGACGGTATCGTCGCCAACTTTCTGGCAGCACGCGTGCCCGACCTGCTGACGGTTGTCGAGGACCGACCGTCCCGGCTTCAGATTGCACGACGACGAGCCCGACGGGTGGGGTGGATCGCGGTGGTCGGCCAGGTCCTCTTCATCACGACACTGCAGCCCGCCCTCCATCGACGGGGAGAAGGTCGCCGAGCGGCCATCCTGGCCGCAGCCTCGCTCGACGACACTCCGCGGGCTCCCGATCATCGGGTGCCGTCGATAAACGACGACCGGGTGATCGATCTGCTGACCTCGCTCCGGCCGGCCATGGTGGTGGTGCACGGGACCCGGATCATCTCCTCGCGGGTGCTGGATGCGTTGGAGTGCCCGGTCGTCAACATGCACGCCGGGATCACCCCCCGGTACCGGGGGGTCCACGGGGGGTACTGGGCGCTGGCGGAGGGCCACCCCGAGTGGGTCGGCACCACCGTGCACCTGGTGGACCCTGGCATTGACACCGGAGGGATCCTGGCTCAGGCCACCTTCGAGGTGACGGGCGAGGACTCCTTTGCCACCTACCCTCCTCTGCAGCTGGTGGCCGGCCTGCCGTTGCTCGGGGCCCAAGTCGACAGGGTCCTCAGCGGAGTGCCACCCGAGCCGAAACCGGTCGGCCTGGCCCCCGGCTCGGGCCTGTACTATCACCCGACCATGTGGGGTTACCTGTGGCGCCTTTGGCGCCAGGGAGTGCGGTGACCCCGTGCGTGCCGGTCAACGCGTCATGTGGTCGGCCGACGGGACGTCCACCACAATCACGTTGGGCCGGGAGGTCCACTATGGTTACGGCGGCCCCCTCGGAGCTCGGTGGTGGATCGGTATGAAGGGCGGCTCGGTGAGGGGCAGATCCCGACGGTGAGTGCTGAGGACGGGCCTGGAGCTCTGGTCATCTCGCTCGACTTCGAGTTGCACTGGGGAGTTCGGGACCATGTCGGGCGGGAGGACGCCCTCTACGGGCGCCTGACCGCGGCCCGCCAGGCCGTGCCGGACCTTGCCGCCGTTTTCGCCTCGCGGGACATCCGCGCCACCTGGGCCACCGTTGGATTCCTCTTTGCCTCGACCCGTCGCGAACTCGATCCCCACCTGCCCACCGAGCGACCGGCCTATGAGCGCGGCGAACTCGACCCCTATGTCGAGGCGATCGGAAGCGACGAGGAACGAGACCCCGAACACCTGGCCGGTTCTCTCGTCGACCTGATTGCCGGCACCCCCGGTCAGGAGGTGGGCTCGCACACCTTCTCCCACTACTACTGCCTCGAGCCGGGCCAGGGCGAGGCCACGTTCCGGGCTGACCTGGCTGCCGCCCAGTCCATGGCCCGGTCACGGGGGTTGCGTACCACCAGCCTGGTCCTGCCCCGCAACCAGTGGAACCCGGACTACACCCCGGCCGTCCTCGACAACGGATTCCTCTGCATCCGGGGGCCCCGGCGCACGTGGGGCCACCAGGCCCGGAGCGCTGGCAACCAGAGCATCCTTCGCCGCGGGGCGAGGATCGCCGATGCCTACCTGGGCACCTCCGCCCTGCCCACCACGGCATGGGGCCAGGTGCTCCAGCCGTCGGGGCTGTGCGATATCCCGGCCAGCGCCTTCTTGCGCCCGTACGACCCCAGGCTCAAACTGCTCGAGCCACTGCGCCTGGCTCGGCTGCGTTCGGGACTGCGCCGGGCCGCCCGGAGCGGTCGGATCTTCCACCTTTGGTGGCACCCCCACAACTTCTCGCAACACCGATCCGAGAACTTCGCCATGCTCGGCCGTGTCCTCGACGAGTTCGACCGGCTGGCCGTCTCCGAGGGGATGCAGTCACTGTCGATGGGGGACGTGGCAGACCTGGTGGCACCCGTCGGACCCGGCGGTGACCACGATACCGGGGGTCGCCTCTCCTGACCCTGCCGACCGGATTCGGCCACCGAGGGAGGCCGGTGCCGGGAGCAATCACCCGGTGTCGGCAGCCGTTTGCGGACGCGCATCCCGCCGACGCCGGCGGGCCAACGGTCCGGGGCCGATGGTGAATCCCCTGATCGTCCAGGCTGCATCCAGACCATGACGAGCCGGCATCTGAACCCTCCGGCGAGGTCTACCCGCCCGCTCTGCCGTCCAACACCTCGAGCACCATTTCGGCTGCTTCGGATACCGAGTGGTCGGCTTCGATCACCAGGTCGGGCGAGTGCGGAACCTCGTAGGGGTCGTCGACACCGGTGAACGATCCGATGAGCCCGGCTGCCGCCCGCGCGTAGAGCCCCTTGGGGTCGCGGCCGGCGCAGTGGTCGACTGACGCCGCCAGGTAGACCTCGACGAACGGCAATCCTGCCAGCTCGTGGAGAGCGCGGGCGGTCCGGCGTGATTCGGCGTACGGGCTGATCAAGGCGACGATGGCGACCAACCCCGCGTCCGCGAACAGGCACGCAACTTCCGCGACCCGGCGGCAATTCTCCCCGCGATCCTCGCGGCTGAAGCCGAGGTCTCGGTTCAGCCCCGTGCGAAGGTTGTCCCCATCGAGCCAATAGGCACCACGGCCACCCATCACCAGCCGCCGTTCGACCTCGGCGGCCAATGTGGACTTCCCGGAGCCTGACAGGCCGGTGAGCCAGAGAGTGGCACCCCCGGCTCGCTGGGCATTCGAGCGATCCTCACTGGTCACCTTCCCGGCACGCCAGGTGATGCCGGAGGACGGTGTCGGCTCCACGGACCGCTCAGTCGGGTCCGAGCAGCATGCCGGCGCCCGCGGTCACGTTGGTGTCCTCGGTGACCAGGATGAACGATCCGGTCAGTCGGTTGCGCCGGTAGCTGTCGTAGAAGAGCGGCTGGGTGACCCTGAGGCTGACCCGTCCGACCTCGTTGAGACCGAGCGTCGATGCCGACTCGTCGCGGTGCAGCGAATTGACGTCGAGTCGATAGTGAATGTCGCGCACCACGGCCCGTACCCAGCGCGTGGTGTGCTTGAGCGCCAGGAAGTCCCCGACGGCCACCGGTCGCTCGGTCATCCACGCCACCATGGCGTCGAGGTCCTGGCCCACGTTCGGCTGGTTGAGCGGTCGGCAGATCAGATCGCCCCGCGACACGTCCACGTCGTCGGTGAGCCTGACGGTCACCGACATCGGGGGGAACGCCTCGTCGAGGGGACCGTCGAACGTGTCGATGCCCGCCACCGTGGTGGTCAGACCGGACGGGAGCACCATCACGGTGTCGCCGGGT
>Ga0075520_1000054_pt1 | contig 34525 bp, 21 predicted proteins | sample NGEPerB_FD_75100 | JGI IMG/M metagenome (GOLD analysis project Ga0075520, IMG submission 75100) | Arctic peat soil microbial communities from the Barrow Environmental Observatory site, Barrow, Alaska, USA - NGEE PermafrostAB12-B | ecosystem: Environmental > Terrestrial > Soil > Wetlands > Peat ... | reverse complement strand
GGGCTCGACCACTGGGACAGGCACCGTATCCAGCAGGAGGTTATGTGCCGGTTTCTGGGCTGGCATCCGCGGCAGTCCCGGGATCACCGGTACCGATTGCAGCGGGACAAAATGCTGGGACGCCGTTTGGTGCTGCGGCAAGCCCGGGCGTTGCGCGCGCCCCTTCCTTTTGCTCCAACTGCGGAACGCCTGCCTCCGGTAAGTTTTGTTCGAATTGCGGTCAGCCGTTTAGTGGCTAACCCTAAATGACTCAGGTCCAAGATTGCTAACTTTGGAACTACGCCGTGGGAGCGACAACGATCCTTATTGGTGGCCGTGCTGAAGCGACCCCACATACCGAAGTGATTTCGGATTCGGCAAACGTTGGAACGACCTGTCCTACCTGCCAGCGGAGCTTCTCTGCCGATGGTCAGTTTTGTCCGTATGACGGGGAAAGGCTCGGGGCGGACACGCGTCAACAGTCCGAACAAGATCCCTTGCTCGGTTCTATCGTTGATGATCGATACGAAGTTCTAGCGGTTATTGGCGAAGGCGGCATGGGCCGGGTGTATCGCGTCCGTCACCGCCGTCTAGGCCGGGCCTTTGCGCTAAAGGCCTTGCGAGTCGATCTTGCTCGGGATGCAGTGCTCGCGGAGAGATTCATCCAGGAAGCTCGGGCCGCCGCTGTCGTTTCGCATCCGAACGTGGTTCAAATCAATGATTTTGGCACCCTTTCTTCGGGTCAGCCCTATTTCGTCATGGAGTTACTCGAAGGTCGCACACTTACGCGTATTCTTCGCGACGAGGGGCCTATTGAGCCCGGGCGATGCGCAGCAATTGCACGACAAATCGCGGAAGCCTTGGCGGCGGCTCATGCGATGGGCGTGATCCATCGCGACCTCAAACCGGATAACGTTATTCTTGTACGTCCAATTGGCGCCCACCCGACGGTCAAGGTCCTGGACTTTGGACTGGCCAAGGTGGCCGGGTCAAGTCGATTAACTCGACCTGGCGTGGTGTTTGGAACTCCGCATTATATGAGCCCCGAGCAAGCGGGTGGTGAGAGTTTTGATCATCGAGTGGACATCTATGCGCTTGGCATCGTGATGTTCGAGATGCTTACCGGCCGTGTTCCATTCGAAGCGGACACATACATGGGAGTTTTGTCGAAGCATCTGTACGCGGCGCCTCCAAGCCTGCACGAATATCACCCTCCCGCGGGAGGGCTTGCAGGTTTCGAAGCCCTGATCGCTGGTTGTCTCGCAAAGAAACCCGACGATCGTTGGCCAGGCATGACGGAACTCGCCCGGAGACTCAACGCGTTGATAATTCCGCCGCCTGGAGTAAGTCGCCCACCAGTAACTGACGATTCGCCTTCAAATCCTTCGGACGAATTGCCCAGTATACCAACGGTACAATCTTGGCCTTGGTACGTGGCCGGTGCGGTTGCACTGCTGGCAATAATCGGGGGCATTTGGTGGCATTTTAGCCGACATCCGGCGTCGGGGCAGCCTGGTATGGGCGTTGCGGCGGCGGCCGTCACTGCATTGCCGAGGCAGTTGAGCCGCTCAGAATTAGGGCCAGCGGTGTCGGAGCGTCCTTTGGACGCCCCCATTGTGCCCGTTTCGGCCGCGACGACGGGGCCAAATGAAAGTCCGGCCTCAGTGGCGCGACGACCCCCACCGAGCAAGCCTGCCCGCAAGGAAAGCAAGGCTTCTGTCAAAAATACGAAACGGCAATCGATTGAAAGTGGCGATATTGCTGACCCTTGGGCAAAATGATCGTTGCGGGGGCGATGGATGCGCTAGACTCGCAACACCATTGTGGTGTGATGCTTGCTTAGGACCTTTTCCAAAAGAGTTCGATCGTGGCCAAACAGCAGCTACTTCTCGTGGATGCAGACCCTCGCAGCGTGAGGGTACTCGAAGTTAGTCTTCGAAAATCGGGGTTCAGCGTTACTACCGCTACCGATGGCGTGGATGCATTTTCTAAAATTCAGTTTTCTGCGCCTGATCTCATATTGGCAGACACTCGTCTGCCGCGGATGGACGGTTTTGAGTTCGTGAAGCGCTTGAAAGAGAATCCCGAGCTGATGAGCGTACCGGTAGTATTTCTGACGAGCCAACGCTCTATTGAGGACAAGATACGCGGGCTTGAGCTGGGAGTCGAAGATTACCTGACAAAACCGATTTTCGTGCGTGAACTTACGGCGCGAGTCAACCTGTTGTTGGCGCGACGGACCCAAGAGCGCATGGCGACAACTGTAACAAGCGGACCGCGCACTAGGCTCACGGGTTCTCTCGAAGACATGGGTCTCGTCGACTTGCTCCAGACCTTCGAAGTAAGTCGCAAGAGTGGAATTGCTCTTGTTCGCGAGCCGCGCGGCATCGAGATTGTTATTTATTTTCGAGACGGCAAAGTGGTGGATGCAGAGCTGGGACGATTGCGCGGGGAGGAGGCCGTTTACCGGGCTCTTATATGGAGCGTTGGTACTTTTGAAGTCCAGTTCCGTCCGGTGACTAATGAGGACATCATTCCTACCTCAACGCAGGGCCTGCTGATGGAAGGCATGCGTCGCGTTGACGAATGGGGCCGCCTTCTCGAGCAATCACCACCGCTTGACACCGTATTTGATATCGAACGCGATCAGCTCGTGGAACGGTTGAGTGAGATTCCGGATGAACTAAACGGAATACTTCGTTTACTCGACGGGCGACGAACTTTGCTCCAAGTCGTCGACGAATCACCATTTGAGGATTTGTCGACCTTGTCTACTATCACGAAGCTATTCTTTGAAGGGCTTCTAGCAATCCGTGAAAAACCCTTGGAATCTCCCGTGTCCGACGAGGACTATGGGGTTGTTCCTAGCGTCGACGGTGAAAGCCTTCCGCGCATCGAGCGAGCGTTTCGTGAAGGAGACGACGAGGTCGTTCCGGGGCGCGAGCCGAGCGAGCCGCGGATGCCGACGCGAGCGGTGGGTCGATCCTGGCGCCCTTCCGCGCCCCCAGTGATGGAGTCGGCGCTACTACCAAATTACGGATCAGAGCAAAAGATCGCTATAGCGCCGGCAATCATACTGAATCTTCGGGAGGACAAACCCGCACACGACAGAATGACTGGCGATCAGCGGGCGTCCGCAGCGTCGTCTAACTCGGCAGTGGCATCCCCTCGGGAACTGCCTTCGATTGAGCCGACGGTACCCTTGGGCATGCCGCCTCGCGAGCGCGTCGAGACGCTGAATTCAATTGAATCCAGCGAGCCGACTCAGCCTTTCCAGTGGCTAATATCCGCGCAAGACGTGGAGGGATCCGGAAGTCATATTGTTCCAAAGAACCAGCGCTACGAGCCGGCGCATTCACCTCCGCGTGCCCATGAAGAGAAGGACTTGGCAGGCCCTACGGTGCGTTTCAGGTCAGACTCTGGGGCGCCGCCGACTCACACGGACTCGGCCAACTCCCAGGGTGACCGCAAGGGCGACTTGTCGCCAAGTTCGAGTTCAGAGGGCAAGGACAGGGGAGCCGATCTCCGAGCGGTTGGTCGTCGAGATGAGCTGGTCGACGCGTTTTTTGACGCTGGAGAATCCGGTGCCTATCAAACTGAAACAGTTGAGCCATCACCCATTTCGGACCGCGAAGGTGCGGCTAGCACCGCTGTACCCAGAGAAATATGGTCGCCGCATCAGGAACGCCGACGAAAGCGGGCGTCGACAGCCGTCATTGTGATCGTGGCGGCAGGAATATCTCTCTTGAGCGTGGGACTTGCGCTGAGAACTACGAAGTCGAGCGCAGTGGTACCCGTAGCGTTGCACCCCGACGCGGGCGCTGAAGTCCCCGCTGCAGCTTCATTAGATGTGCCGCTTATTTCGCCACCCCCGGCGCCCCCGGTCTCGGAAGGCGCGACAGAAGAGCCAAGCGAACATGGTAGCTCGCGATCTCGCCCGTCGATTGAAGGAAATTCGACGCTCGGCCCTTCGAACCGAGCCGGTTCGTCGACATTGGGTGGAGGTCCAAAAGTTACGACGATTTACGTGGAGCCGGCCACCGAGAAACCACAATCAACTAATGTTGAGCCAGGGGGCACAGTGCGGCATCCCAAGGACGCAAATCATTCCACGAATCGACCTCCGACCGCCTCATTCCCAGTTGAGTGAGGCGAGCAAGCCGTGCCTTGGGGCGCTTCGATAGAGGCTGATGCAAAGCGAGAGTCAATAGCCGCTTGGACGTTCGTCTCGCAGGAAACGCCGAATTACGGCAACTAACTCAAGTGGGCACTCTTCTTGCGGGCAGTGGCCCGAGTTGAGAACTTCGAATCCTGCCCCACGCAGCGTGCGAGCAATTTGCCGACCAATCCCAGCAAGTTGAAGTTTGTCGTTTCTTCCCCACACGACCAGCGTTGGAGTACTCAGACGCGCCTTGTCCGCCGCCACCGGGCGAACATCAATTGTTGCTCGAAGCGTAGCGAGAAGACTGCTGCGCGCCGCGGGCGCACTCAGGGGTTCGAAGAATGACAGAATTCTGCCAGGTGCAATTGCCGCTTGGGACGCTACGAGATACTCTGAGAAGAAACGACGATAAGCCCGTATTCCAAGCAGCTGTTTAAATACGAAGCCACCTACAAACGGTAATAGTAGCGCGCGCTGCAATTTGCCTAGTGGTGGTCCGTTACACACAGCGTCGACCAGAACTAATCGAGTCACCAATTCCGGGTGCCGGGCGCCGAGTGTTATGGCGACAGCGCCCCCCAAACCGTGCCCCACGACTGTTGCCCGCGCCAGACCGAGACCACTGTAGAGATCGACCACGGTTTCGGCGAATGCATCAATGCCGTAAGGGTAACGGCGTGGTGACGGCTTCTCGCTATTACCGAACCCCGGTAAATCGGGAGTCACAACGTAGAAATCGGAACTGAGCTCCTCGGCGATGACGTCCCAAGTGCGCGAGTCCAGAAACAGATCATGAATAAGTAGAACGGCTGGATTTGTCGCCTGACCCCGCTCGGTGACGCGAATCCGTACGCCGGCACCCAACAGGTCGCGAGACAACGACGGCATCTACGAGGCTCGGATAGCACGATCAATCGACTTACGATCGCCGCTTGCGCGAAGTACTGATCACCAGTTCAGCGATTGTTTGAATTTGGCCTTGCGCGGGGCGTGAAGGAGTTAGTCGCGAATGGCCACTCGTTGGATGGTCCGTCCCAAGCTGTCGTGTTCCATCGAATGTGACAAATAATGTCCTATCAAGTTTATCGATGGGCCTCCATGGAGCTGTATATATTTCGTCGCAAAAAAAAGGCATCAAATCGCTTCTTGTGATCCATTGAGTAGAATATATTCGGTGCGCTCCAGAGACCTTCCATCGAGAAACGGACCTGTGTTCATGCCCCCAACGCTTGACGATGCAGCGCTGAACCGAATAGAAAAGAGCCATGCTCGCGGGCTGACTTCAGTTGAGATTTTGGCAGTTTTTTCCGAAAATGAAGTGATTTTGAGCGAGGCTTCCCTTCGCAAGTACGTCCAACTGGGTCTCTTGCCTCGAAGCGTCAGAATTGGGCGAAAGGGCAAACATCAAGGTTCTCAAGGAATCTATCCGGTCGGCGTGGTTCGGCAGATCCTGCGCATCAAGACGATGATGGCCCAGAATTACACGATTGAGCAGATCAGAACCGAGTTCTTATTCGTGCGGGCGGATCTCCAATTGTTGGAGCATACATTGGAGCAGATCTTCATCAAGTTGGGGCGAGTTGTTAAGGATCGCAATAGAGCATCCATATCGCAGACGATGACGCGAAATATTTCCGATGCACGCACCCTTAGTCGTGAGTTGCTCACGCGCTTGCGCTCAATAGAATCTCGCCTGATAACTTCACGACATTTGAATCAAGTGGCCGCTTCTTAACTTGTGATTCCTGAATCTGAATGAAGCACGACGAACCAATTGCACAAAGTGGCATGCTCGGTTGGCAACTAAAGGGTTGCGCTGCCGCGGCAAGATGAAAACGAGTCCCCGGAGGCACGACATGAGCTCGAAAGCAGAAGTAAACACAACCTTACTCGATGCAGTCGCAGAGCCTTCATTGCCCACGGACGGTGCAACAGCATTGCGGCCGGACGAAGACGGAATTACCCGAGAACAGCGACGCTCTCGAAGGAAGAGGGAAGTTCGCGCTCGTACAATTAGCGTCAAACGTATGACGAAGCGCGAGCTAGAAATTGGGAGGCTCCTTTATCCGGAAAACGGTTATTGGAAGCCGCGAACACGAGCTGAATGTGCCGAGGGTCCCAGGCCCTGCCCCTTCGTTTCTTGCAAGCACCATTTATTCGTTGATGTTTCGGCGCGAACTGGTGCTATCAAACTCAACTTCCCCGATCTCGACGCGTGGGAAATGAATGAATCGTGCGCGCTCGACGTCGCAGATCGCGGAGGAACGACACTAGAGGACGTGGGTGCGATAATGAATCTGACGCGTGAGCGTATTCGGCAGGTCGAAGTCAAAGCTCTGGCCAAGCTTGAAGCGCTCCGCGACATGCTGGCACTGCGCGATTATATTGACGAAGGTCCCGTGGGAAAGCGTCGTTTGCCCAAGCTGGCCGCCTGTGACGTGATCACTAACAGTGACGATGATGACGAAGATGATATAGTTGACAACGTTGAGTCGTCGCGTGTTGCCGTCGTCGACATCGAGGCCTTCGATTCTTAGAGGCCCCGACGGATTAACCCATCGGCGAGTCGTATACGGCACTTAGAAAAGTTACGTCGCCTGTCTTGTGGCGACGCAGCGTTCGGACAACGCAGCGCAGGTACACGCGAAAGCCGAATAGCCTCACGATGAGCGGCCCGTGAGTCAGCAAATGGCGTCCGCGGATGGTACCGAGCATGAGTTGCGGGCGCTTCGTTGCACAACACGTGCCGAGTCGCCAGCAGACATTTGCGGCGTCTTGGCCGTTCACTTGGCAGCGTACGTTTCATCAGTGCAATCGGGGGCTGCGTTAGCGAAATTCGGCAAGCTCGCGCGGCGGCCGCGAGCTTGCAGGCCCGATTGGGCTACCAGTCGTGGCCCTGGGCTCTAGTAATTCACACTCTCAATTTAAGTTCTAGCCATGCTTGCTCCAATTCCGAAAACAGCAGCGTCGGAACCGTGCTGGTTCTAAATATGCGTACTAGTTCGCCAAAATACCAAAGCATGCCTTCGCGCCCCGAGCGAAAGTGGCTCCAGAATCTTTCGCCTTGCGCCGCGTGCTCGTTGAGAGTCGTTCTGAGGTTGTGCAATTTGTCCGCGATCGCAACCAATTGCACCGATCGGTTCGAGGTTGCTAAGTGAATTAGGTAGCTTTCTTTGCGATCGCGCCAGGGGGGCTTCGGGGACAGGGTAGTATCACTGCAGCCGAGCACTATGTCCGCGACGTTCGAGCCAAATTGGGCACATATTAGCTGCAATGTTTTGTCACCGCCACAGTCTTCGGCGGCATCGTGCAGCAGCGCTGCGATCGATTCGTCCTCGTTGCCACCGTTTTCGATGACTAGGCTAGCCACGGCCAGGACATGTGACACGTACGGCACACCGGAGGCTTTTCGGCACTGTTGCGCGTGAAGATCCGCCGCCAAACACAAGGCTTCGGTGAATCGATGACCGAGCATTGTCGTCGGTGAATCGTAACCTGACTGCAGTCAGCAGGGAAGGTGCGGTACGCATAACCGGGAAATGCCGCGTTATCAGGCGAGTCAGCCGGTCGCTCCATTGGTTTCAATATCGCCAAGCTCAAATTCGCGCGGTATGAAAGGGCTTCAGTTACACAAAATCACGGGAAACCGAATGTGTGTTAGGAGGATTAGCGATGCAAAAATGGATGTTGGCAAGGTGGACAATTGCAGGGCTGGCCATCGCAAGTGCAGCGCATGCGCAGGGTAGGGCGCCTGACTTTGGCGCGCAGGGCCAGCTGGCGATATCAGCCGAACGGCTCTTTGGCGTCTATTATGCGCGCAGAAGTGACAATCTTCCTCCCGGTCCCGGAGGTGGCGACAATCTTCATAGCTCAACCGTGATTGGCTTCGGGTGGAGTTCCGACCCAGCCGCGTCGTCATTCATCCAACCTCGTGCAGGCATCGACTACTTCGTTGTCGACCACCTCAGTCTAGGTGGTGCCATTGGCCTTTATACGGCCGCGGGCCACAATCCTCAGGTGGGGGATACCGGGTTCATCATCGCGCCGCGCGTTGGGTATGCCATCGATCTTGGGAGGGTCGCTTCGTTTTGGCCCCGGGGCGGCATGACCTATTATAGCCATGGCGATTGGCACAACATCGCTTTGACCGGCGAGGCTAACTTTGCGCTCTTTCCCCGAGCTAATTGGGCATTCTTGATTACACCCTTCTTCGATGTTGGACCCTTTGGGAGGAGAAACAACGTCGACTTCACCGAATTGACTTTGGGCATCTCTTTCGGTCTGATGGGTGTCATTTAGCCCTGAATACTGGAAGAATTTCGATTCAAACCTAACGCAAAAAGGGCGGTGGAATTGCTTCCCCCGCCCGTGGTTTTCCATTGGCAGTTTTCGCGCTCTAGTTCGGGGTCCATCCGCCCCAGTACGTATAGTCAACTACTGACCGCTATCAATGCACACCTTGATGCGCTGATTACCTTCTGGGTCCTTTCCGCAGTAGAAACCCTGACAGCAATCGTCGTCGCCCAAGCACTCTTTAGGCTTGTGACCGTCACCGAGGCATTGCCGTCGCGCTATGACGTCTTTGTCCTCTTTGTCACTATCCTCGTCAATTAGCGATGACAGACTGCCGCCTTGTTCTCCACCCGTTTTGGCGGAGCGCGACTTATTCGACCCGCCGCATCCTGCTGCAATCAGAACCAATGCGACCGCCACCCAGCGAATCTGCATACATACCTCCTAACCGAACAACTGTTCGGCCAATCTAATTTTCTTCGGAGACATCGTCATTTTACTCTACTTTTGCGTCAACAAGGTAATTGATTACGATCTTGCTTTTTGCGGCACCGAGACATGACTGACGTCAGTTTCATCGCACTGACGGAGAGTTATCCGGTTAAAATGCGGATATATTTGCAGCTGACTGACACTGTCGACATGCGCTAAACCTTCCCTATGAAGGCAGTCGGGCTAGGCATAGACATGGGCACGGAGTCGGTCAAAGTGGCTCTGGTCCAACACACGGCGGGTACGCCTCGAGTTATATCCTACGCGGAGCGAAGCCATGGGAAGGATCCGGCTGGCGCCCTTAGATCTCTCTTGTCGGATATGAATCTAAGCCAGGTGGCAGGCGTGGCCGTGACTGGAAGGCTCCACGGAGTGGTTGAAGGGTTGAGCCTGCCGGCGAAAGCCGCCTTGCGTAAAGGTGTCCGGACTCTGCACCCCGACCTGAACTCAGCCACCGTACTGAGTATTGGCGCCCACGGCTTTAGTGTCCTCGAACTTCGGGACAACGGTCAAGACTACTTCTGCCAGAATTCTCGTTGCTCACAAGGAACGGGCAATTTTCTAAGTCAGCTTGTTGAGCGCTTTGGTCTCACCGTTGGTGAAGCCAGTGATCTGTGCGACGGCGTCGAGGATCCTTGCGCCCTGTCAGGTCGCTGCCCCGTCATTCTTAAGACGGATATGACCCACTTAGCCAACAAGGGCGAGGATCGAACGCGGATTTTAGCGGGTCTGTTTGACGCCGTCTGCGAAAACGTGACGACTTTGATTCGTCCCCGCTATGCGCCCCCCGATGTTGTACTGGTGGGTGGAGTCACCCGCGGGGCAAGAATTCGTCGTCGCATTGGAAAATGGCTAGAAACTCGCCAGATGCGGCTGGTGCCAAATGTGGCGGAAGATTGGGCTCTGGAAGCTGTAGGTGCGGCCGTATACGCGCTAGAGGACCCTGCTGCGCAGCGTAGATTGCGTTCACCCGAAGAGCTCTTGCGTCGTCGCGAACATTCAAAGCTCGAACACACACAAGCGTTGTCGTTGGCATTGTTCCGGGTACATCGAATGCCAAAGCTATACTTGGCCGAATCGACGCGCCGCAGTCGAGCGATCCTTGGAATGGACATTGGTTCCACGGGTTCGAAGGTCGTGGCCTTTGACGTCGAACGTGCAGTACCGATCTGGGAGTCGTATCTGAGCACGGAGGGAGCACCAGTACAGGCAGCCCAGCGCCTGCTTACCCGTTGGGTTGAGCATGCGGGCGATACAATTCCCCTTATCGCATTTGGCGTGACGGGTTCCGGTCGTGAAGTGGTGGGCTCATTACTTCGAACCTGTTACGGTGACGACCGAGTCTTCGTACTCAATGAAATTGCTGCTCACGCGCGGGGAGCCACTGCCCTTGATCCCCAAGTGGACACTATTTTTGAAATTGGTGGGCAGGATGCCAAGTACATTCGATTGGACCATGGACGTGTCGTAGATGCTGCCATGAACGAGGCTTGCAGCGCAGGCACGGGCTCATTTATTGCCGAGCAAGGGGCTAAGTTTGGCGACTCTGGGTTGACGCCTGCGGAGCTAGGTTGTCGCGCAATGCAAGCCACGCATTGCGTTTCTTTGGGACAACACTGTAGCGTGTTCATGGCTGAAGTCATTGACGACGCGACCGCCGCTGGAGAAAACCACTCGGCGGTTATTGCAGGGCTATACGACTCAGTCGTGCAAAATTACCTCAATCGAGTCAAAGGCTCGCGTACAATTGGCCAGCGTATTTTCTGCCAAGGTATGCCCTTTGCGTCCGATGCGCTGGCGGCGGCCGTCGCGCGACAAACGGGGCGTGAAGTTGTGGTTCCTCCGAACCCCGGTACGATTGGCGCAATGGGAATCGCGCTGTTGACTTTAGACGAGCGAGGCCCCGCCCTTGAAACTGCCGAGGCGCTGTCGCCGGGCCGATTCCAAAGTGCTGCCGTGACCGCAAAAGAAACGATCATTTGTCGATCGACCAAGGGTTGCGGTGAACCGGGCAACAAGTGCCGGATCGATCGAATCATTGCCCGTGTCGAAGGTGCCGAGCAGAAATTTCTTTGGGGAGGAAATTGCAGTCTCTACGACCGCGGGGCAACGCGGCGAAAGCTGCCCGATCGGGCTCCCAATCCATTTCTGGAACGCGAGGCGTTTTTGGACACCTTGCTCGGGTCATTCGAACAGAATTCGGATCGGCCGTCGATCGGGTTGCCCGACGAGTTTGCCTTTAAGGGGCTTACTCCACTTTTCGTGACATTCCTACAACGCTTGGGCTTTCGCTGTCATGTCTTGCGCCATGCCGGGGACAAGATTTTACACAAAGGGATTGAAGGAGCAGGCAGTCCCTATTGTGCACCGATGCAACTCATTCACGGCGCCTATTTGGAGCTCATCGAGCAGAAACAAGACTATCTGTTGTTGCCAGTTTTTGGTAGCCTGCCCAGAGTCAGCACAGAAGAGCACAGTACCCTGTGTCCGATGGTAATTGCCAGTGCTGATCTAATCGGCGCTCTGATTCCGCAGTCCCAAACAAAGCTGATTAGACCGTTGATCGACTTTGATACAGGGGGGTTCGACGGAAAACAATTCCGCAAATGTATGCTGGAACTTGCTGGAACTCTCGGCAAGGTTGAAAAATTTGATGAGGCACTGTCCGAAGCAGTAGCGATCCAAAGGGACTTTGAAGCCTATTGTTTGGAGCTGGGCAATCAAGCCCTCAACTTCTGTCGTGAGCACGACGTCGTTCCGATTGCCGTTCTAGGACGGCCGTACACAATTTACAATGACGTCCTCAACTCAAACGTCCCTGCCATCTTGCGCCAATTAGGAGTAATGCCGATACCGGTGGACTGCGTCCCGCTAGACGATGATGCTCCCACGTATCATCGTCAGTACTGGAGTCACACGCAGCGCAATTTGCGGGCTGCCGACAAGGTGCGTCGCACCCCGGGATTGTACGCCGTCTTTTGTAGCAATTATGCCTGTGGTCCCGACAGTTTTACACTTCACTTTTTTGCCTACACCATGCAAGGTAAGCCGTATGCTGTGGTTGAGACAGACGGACATTCAGGGGATGCGGGCACCAAGACTCGCATGGAGGCGTTTCTGTACTGTGTAGACACGGACGTCAAAAGCAAATCTTCAACTCTGGCACCTTACCGGGAATTTTCAAGAATTGAAGGTCAACAGTGGTCTTGGCGGGAGGCACGAGAACGCAATGACATGGTACTAGTGCCGCGCATTGGGCCCCAGGCTGAAGTAGCTGCAGCGGCACTGCGCGCCGATGGGCTGCGCGCGGAAGCCTTGCCCGTTTCGACCCGGGAGGATGTTCGCGCGGGCCGACAACACACATCGGGCAAAGAGTGCGTCCCGATGATGCTTACATTGGGTACGTTGCTCAACCGTGTGCGTGCCGCGCGTAACGACGAACCGACATTTTCATTTTATATGCCGACCGCTTGTGGTCCCTGTCGATTTGGCGTTTACAACTCTCTGCACAAGATTGTGCTTGAGCGCTTAGGATTGGACGAAAAGGTTCGCGTAATTTCGCCGAGCGACGCTGACTACTTTGATGGTACGAGTCCCGACTTTGCGGCGCGTTTGTGGATTGGATTTTTGGCGCATGATTTGTTGCAGGCGATGCGTCACTACGTTCGTCCGGTAGAGCGTGAAGTTGGCCTTGCGAAACAGCTTTACACAAAGCATTTTGAACGTTTGATTCGACAATTGGAACGCCCCAGCAGCGGAACACTATTGTCAGCCATGGGCCAATTGGGTCGAGGCATGTGGGGCATGCGCGACATAATCACCGAAGCTGCGCAAGAATTCGCCCGTGCTGTTGGCATTGAGCGCCGTGTTCCAACGGTTGCGGTCGTTGGCGAAATCTAAGTTCGCTTGGACCCCTTTGCGAATGACAATGTTGTGGAGCGGCTCGAGGCTAAGGGGTTGCGCATACACTTTGCTCCATTTGTCGAATGGCTCGAATATTCGAATTCCCTTTCCGAAAAGCGATTGCTCGAAGCGTGCCCAACGAGCAGTGACAGCCCGTTGACCACTGGCTTTACCGGTCTGATTCAACGCATTACTACCCGGGTGCTCTACGGAATTTGCAGCCGCGCCCTGCACTGGCCTGAGCGGACAGACATTTCCGAGGTGGTCGCCTCTGGCGAGCGGTTTGTGCATCGAGCATTAACGGGGGAAGCCGTGCTGACAGTCGGAGGCCCGATTCGTGAGTTTGAAAAGGGACATGTCGATGCAGTAGTCATAGTAGGTCCTCACGAATGTATGCCCTGCAAGATTGCTGAAGGGCGCTTTGCTCGAATTGGTGAAAATATTCCCTTGCCTCACTTGGCGGTGTATCTGGGGGGTGACGGTATTGACATTGAAGCCATTGATCGCTTTGCTTTTGATCTTTGGGAGCGAGAACGTATTGGTGACCTGCGTCGAGCCCGGGAAGTGAAACCGGAGAGTCTGGCGATGGCGGCACAACCGCCGACGATTTCGTGACCCGTCTGAAAAGGAGTTGTGCCGCCCCCGTGGATGAGGGCAATGGTTACCGTGCTCAACGTCTCCAGATATCTTGCTGGCGACTTCGTCGGGCATAGCGCCCTGAGTTGAGCGGGAAATAGCCTGCAGATTGCAGAGCTAGGTCCAACTGCACGCGGCTGCAGCCTAGCTTTGACGCCAGATACTGTGGAAACGGGAAAGTGCGCCCCTTCGCTAAGCGTGTCAATTCTTGCCAGACAAAATCATAGTGATCAGCGCGGATCCCGAGACGACCCGTCGGCACGTAGCCCAAACAAATGAGCCATGTAAATGCTGAATATTCACCGAGTGCTAACGTGGGCGCACCAATCTGAATATCCATGAAATCAACCCGCAAGGAATATTGAGCTGATACCAGTGCAGCCCGCATGGAAATAGCAATGGGCGTAAGTGTTCGTCGCACGTAGGCGACTCTCTTTCCCAAATAGACGCCGAAACTGGTTAGCAATTGCCTGTCCCTGTCTGTCAACAGTAGCAGTTGGTCAAGTGACTGATCCGTGGAAATTGTGCCTAAGTTCTGCTCGAGTTGGTACACAATGCCACGCCCTGCGGGAGACAATTGCGCCGCGGCACGAACACGCAATGGGGTAACCAATGTTGCCGCAAGATCGCGTCCGAATGCCAATAGTCGTCGTATTAGGCGTGATCGTGCGCCTTTCCCTGGGTCGAGGTCTAAAGTCAAGCGAACTTCGGGGTGCAGGATATCTGGGCCCGCTTCCAACTGAGCCAGCCGTCTTCCACCGAATGAAATTCGACCTCGTGAGTCAACGTTGAATTGCTCGTGCGACCCGTTGATGACTTGCTCCAGCCAATCTATCGGGAGCGTCCGGGCACCAGCCGCCTCCTTTGCGACAAACTGATCGAGCAACAACGCAAACGGACCGAGTTGATTCGCGCGCTCCCGCGCACGGTGCGGTCGCTCGCCAATACACGCGCTGCGCGTACGTTCGACAAATCGTGAAACGAGCCGATCGTGAAGTGCATCGCTCAGCCGATCTTCTATGGCCGCGGTGCGTTCTCTAAGCGGTGAATTGTAGCTAAGCCAACGGGGGTGAGTGGCCACGTAGGTCCAAGTTCGGATATCGGCTATGCGTCCCAATAGGGTATCTAGGTCGCCTCGCGTATCGTCAATAGCGGTTAGATGTTCCTCAATAAAAACGGGATCTATCTGCGCTGAGGTACTCGCGAGCTGCAGGAAAAGTTGCTCGAGTAATTTTACGTGTAGCTCGAACCACAATTGTCGGAAATCAGGGATTTGGCAGATTTCCCACAATAATTCGATTTGCTCAGCGTGAATGAGCTTGTCGCGCACAATCGAACGACTTGCAAGATTCGAAAATGAGCGGTGGTCGCCTGCAGTGGCCATGAGTCGCAAACCGCGTCGCTTTGGCGATTGCTTCAGACTATTTAGAAGTGACGGGACAGAGGAAAAATCTAGTTCCGAATTGCGCCACAACAACTGAGTTTCCGGCGGAAATTGGTGGGTCTCGATGGCCCGAATCACGCGCGGCGAGAATTCCTGCAGTGGGGCCATGGTACCGAAGGTGCCTTGACTCAAGTAGCGTCCGGCACGCCCGGCGATTTGAGCCAATTCGGCAGTCTCTAGGGGTCGCTGTTCTTGCCCATCAAATTTGTTTTTGTCGGCAAAGACCACGTGGTCAATACTTAGATTCAGGCCCATACCAATGGCATCTGTCGCGACCATGTAATTGACTTCGCCGGATTGATACAGCGCAACCTGAGCGTTGCGCGTCCTGGGCGAAAGGGCACCGAGAACAATGGCCGCACCACCGCGCTTTAGTCTGAGCTGCGCAGCGATGTCGTAGACCCGGTCAGTCGAGAACGCCACGATTGCTGTCCTGTCGGGAAGCCGCGATAGGCTTAGGGTTGGCGCGCATCGCAAGGCGGACAGGCGAGGGCGCGAGGTTATTTTGGCTGTTGGAACAAAGCGCTCCAGCAATGGCCGAATCGTGGATGAGCCCAGAAACCAAGTTTCTATCCGCCCGCGGGCTCGCAGAAGACGATCGGTAAAAATGTGACCCCGTTCCGGATGCGAACACAATTGGATCTCATCGACCGCGAGAAAATCGACTTCGCGATCGATGGGCATGGCCTCGACGGTGCACACGTAATAGCGGGGGTGAGCCGGGATACGTTTTTCTTCGCCTGTAACTAGGGCGACTTCTCGCTCCCCAACTCGAGTGGTGAGCCGATCGTAGACTTCGCGTGCTAATAGACGCAGCGGAAGGCCAATCATACCGGATCGGTGTTCAAGCATTCGCTCTAAGGCCTGATGCGTTTTGCCGGTATTGGTCGGACCAAGAAGAGCCGTGATTCCCCGCGGTTCGTCGGCCGACATTCGCATCGCCCGGAGGGTAGCACGCGGCCCAAAATCGGACCGCGCAGGGGGTTAGGTTGCGTCCCTCATCTTGGAAGTGCCGACAAAAACCCACAAGCTAAGCCCGTCCTGAACGTGTGGGCTTGAGTTTTGCCAAACTTTGGCGGTACTGATGAAGGTATGCGTGGTTTTTTGATCGGATTATTGGTGTCCGTGGCTTTCATAGGGGGGTGTGTCGCCGGCGCGTCACGATGGGTCGTGCCCCAAGCCAAGGCCTCCTACGTGGTGGAACAACGGTGGGCCTACTTCTGTTTTCAGGATTCCAATGTCGACGACGTCAACTACAAAGCAAACGCCGCTGGCGCCAGAGGTTGGGAACTCGTGACGGCAAGTGGATCGGGTAGTGGTAACGACGCCATCTGGTGCTTTCGACAACCAAGACCATGACTTGAGGTCTTGCGAAAATAGGGCAAGGCCCACGAGCATTCGTTGTTCATCAATTAGATCTGCCCCGGGAAGGAACGCGCCGATGAGGGACTCGCGTCGGTTCCTGGACATCGGAATGTTCTTCCACGGGAATTTTATAAGTGCGTCCCGCGACAAGTTGAAAACCAGTAATTCGATTCGCTTGCCGAATGGCGGCCATCGTAGTGTGGTACCGTTGGGCCAGCAGGGCCAATGTGTCGCCGAGGCGGGCGATGTGCAAGACTGTCCTAGTACTAGCTCTTAACGGGTGATGCGCCGTCAGGTATGGCGCAAGACGCCGCGCCGACTCCTGCGCGATTGGATTGAAGAAGCGCAAGTGCAAGTGAGTGGCGTGACCGGGGCTGTGTCGAACGATTGCCGGCGTCGCATCCACCCTGTGAAATAGGTTTGATACCCAACTCTTATCCGATTCGATGGAAAGTGCATATTGCTCAATGCCTTGCTGGAGGGTCTGATCGAGTAATATCATCTCGACATCTGTGTCCGTAACTAGCGTTCGGATAAGTGTCCAGGTTCTTTCTGAGTCGAGAGTAGCTGGTGTAGCCTTGGCATACCAGCGTGTTCCAGGCGTTCGGTAATAAAATCCAAGATCAACATCGCGCCCCGACTGGTGGCTACTGTGAGGATGAAGTGGTCCGCCATCTTTGGCGCTCAGATGTCCAATCTCAACCATTGGCGTGCCCGGGTGGTGCTTTGCGACGACTGAAAGAACATGACAAAGGGCGTGAACCGTTTCTTCCGTACCAAAAGCGTGCAACGGATCAACCAAATGATAGAGAGTGGCTTCCTCAGGCCGGACGCCGTTCATGAGTTGCCCGGCATTTGGTCTTCCAATTGACAAGGAACCTAATGAAGCGGGGTGCTTTTCGAGCGCTTGACGAAGAGCATTGTCCGATAATGAATCAAACGGATGCGGTCTAATTTCACCCTTCCGTATATGTTCGGATTCGCCAGTATCATCGTAAGTGTCATCATCGGAAGCATCATCTGACAATGAATCGCTCAGTGCACCATTGGCGTTTTTTGGCCGAAGGACGGGGGTCCTTACTTCTGATGCGACGGTACTCTGAGCGTCAGTCCTGTCGGTATTGGGGGACAAGGAACGGCTCTGACCGCCGCAGGCAACAAGTCCGCTCAACACGACCATGGCAGCAAAATTCCAACGGGCAAACGTAATGAGAAACGGGGCTTTGTGGCTCACGCCATGAGCTCTTGGACAATTGTGTTCGCTAGTTCTTTGCCCTCCACGGGGTTGAGAGGCGCCGAATTCCAGCGGACGCCAAGCCCATCTTCTTCTGAGTATTTAGGTATGACGTGAAAGTGTACGTGAGTAACCGCCTGATGCGCCAAAGCCCCGTTATTTTGAAGAATGTTGTATGCAACGGCCCCTGTGGCTCGCATCACGGCACGGCATATTTTGGGCAGTACGCGGGCAACGGCAACGACGGAATCTTCAGAAAGCTCGTGCAACATCACCGCTGATTCTTTTGGAATCACCAACGTATGACCTCGACTAAGCGGTCCAACGTCTAGAAACGCTATGACCTGACTGTCCTCGTAGATTCTGTGGCAGGGGATTTCGCCTCGGATTATTTTCGAGAATATCGTATCGACCATAAGTCAATTCCGTGTGTAGTTGTTAATACCGCGATTACAATCGATACGATTTCAAAATGTCGGACCCTGTCGGCTTTTTGCGGCTTCAAGCGCCTGCGACAATAAGCTATTGCCGCGCAGACACGAATAGCAGTCACCCAAGCCGAACAGCCCGCAGCCACGATCAAAAGTGAGGCGTCGCAGGACGCGCAGACTACGTTCGTCACCACTGCTGATCACTTTTGGTATCGCGCGACGGTAGTCTGCACAGCCGCGGGCATCGCTTAGTTCAAGGGCGACCAAGAGGGATGCGGAGGCCTGACGACGGACTATTGAATCATCCAGCAACTTTTTAGCGGCCTTCGAATCTACCTGGACGGACCGGCCGGAGGCTGCAGCCGCCCAGGCGTCATAGACCAGATCCGCTCCTTTGGGCCCAAGCCGCTCGGCTGAAAATTGGAGCGCTGCTGAAGAATTACCGCTGTTGAGTGCCGCGTTGCGAATGTCGCTCACAAGTTCCCCATCGCGCAATAGTGACGGGGCCTTGTCCAGTGCGTGCCCGTACGCTTCGAGCACGCCAGCCCATTCACGATTTCGAGCTCGACCCCGAGCAATGGCGGCCCAATGCTCGGCGTCAAGTTCAGCGTCGGGTCGGAGCTCCAACGCTCGGAGCGCGGCTAGTTCGCCGAGTCGGGCACGCTTGAGCAGCGGATCGGGGGCTACCGGTCGTGCCATAGCGGCTGGCCCCGTGTGAACACTTGGCGAGCCAGAAGTGGAAACCGAGGTTAGCGACCGCGAATACGGCCGGAGCCATGACAATAACGACACAAACAATAGGCCGAGGACAGTTGCACCCAAGGCACATAGCAAGACAATAACGAGGGGTAAGCGACGTCGCCCCACATGAACGCTAGTTCGTAACCATGGGGGCAGTGACGGTTTAAGTGTGGTCTGCGTCGGGTTGCCTAATGTTGGCCCCACCGCGAACGTGTCTGAAATGTGCGAATTGGTTGCGAAGGAATGGGTTTCGGCCCCGCGAAGGACGTTTATTCCGGCAATGCTATGTTGACTCGTGCGCGCATTTAGCAGCGTCTCGATTCGTGTAACGACTTCCTGCGCGTTCTGTGGCCTTTCGCTGGGTCGCTTGGCGAGCAAGTGCGATACTAGCGCGGCGATCGACGGATCGATATCGGCGGGTAAGGGTGGCGGTATCTCTGTCATTTGCCGAGTCAGAACTGCGACCAGTTCCGTGTCGGCAAATGGAGTGCGTCCGGTGAGCATCTCGTAAATCATGATGCCTAGACTGTACAAATCTGTTCTTGCATCGGCAATCTGGCCTAGTGCCTGTTCGGGCGACATATATTCAGGAGTGCCGAAAATTGTGCCCATTCGAGTTAGAGCTGGTTGCTCTTCCTGATCGGGCATATGAATTTTGGCGATGCCAAAGTCCAGAACCTTCGCATAGTCAGGCTCGGAAGCGCCCTGAACGAGCATGACGTTCTCGGGCTTCAAGTCGCGGTGAACAACACCAGCCTCATGAGCTGCACCGAGAGCCAACGCAACCTGCTTTGCGATACGCAATGCTCGGTCAACGTCTAATGGGCCCGACTGTCGCAGGGTTTGCCGCAGACTATCGCCTTGAACGTACTCGAGTACGAGGTAGCAAGCCCCGTCGGGAAGCCGACCAAAATCAGTGGCGGCAGCAACGTTGGGATGGGTGATTCGCGCCGCCGCAATTGCCTCCCTTTCAAACCGAGCGACCACGTCCGATAAGTGCGTCAATTCACGGTGGAGCACTTTGAACGCGACGGACTTTCGCATGTGAACATGCTCTGCGCGATATACTGCCCCCATGCCTCCTGAACCCAGGAGCTCAATGATTTGGTAACGATCCGCGACCAATTGCCCTATGAGATCGTTTTGGTGTGTTAAACCGCTGTTAGTGGTGGGCGATTGAGTAGTCACCTTTTTGCGTCTTGAGTTGAGGGGACCGTCTGCACCGCGCGGTCAGCTTAGCTTCAACGATCGCCGGGTCGAGGACGGGAACCTTTTGGGATGGTCGGCTATCCGATATACCTCCGCGTTGAGGTCGTGCAGCCACAGTGACAACACTCGGAAAGGCGTGAATCAAGTATGAGCACTAATATTCAATATGTATGTATCGCTATTAGCCAACAATGTGGGTTGACCGGTCAGTAGGATGCCGAATTGATTTTGGCGGAAACTAGCCAATTGAGCTCTGAGTATGTGCATAAGGCGACCCGGTGTGACCCGACCGAGCGACCCCGTAGTGCAATCCAAATATTTCAGAGCCGAGCAAAGAATAAATCTGCCCGATCGTACGTGCCGCGGTCCCACTGCTTGGGCTATATGGTTCGCGGCGTGACGATTGCCCAAGGTAGCCCGGCTCATTCATTGTTTCAGAGTCTTTCCGCTTTTCGTCAGCAGTGGCCCGGAGGTGGCTTCAGTTGGGATTCGCGGCTATTTTGCGTTGCTTCGTCGTTCAGCGCCGATCTCGAAAGCGACGCGCGATCTGCAGTCATGCAAGTGTTCCGTTTTCAGTGGAACTCTCGAGCTGTACGTACCGCGCCGGAACCTATCCAGGAGATAGCCGAAGTAGTTGGTGGGCTTCGCTCCGACCAGATACTGGTTGCAACCGAGCCCAATGAAACGCTGATGGCCTATGGCTTATGGTGGCCATGGGGTGACGACGTGACTATTTCGTTTCGCATCGGTCTTTCGGGACTTTCAGCGGCTCGCTATGAAGATGACTTTCGCGAGCTTTATGGCGTTTTTGCCTATTGATATTAGCGCCTCACGTGTCGATTAGGGTAGTCTAGTCTCCCCATTTGTTCGGGAGCCCCGGGGTATTATGCCGTCGATTCCACCAAAGATGCTGAGTCGCCGTCCTCAAGCTGCCATGCCGCTCGAGGAGCTTAATTGAACAACTCGATCTGCGTCTCGAACATACTGACGCTGTTCTTGAAACGTTGACCGCCCTGCTCTCGAAAGATGAGTTGCCCGGCGATCTGTTTCCTCGATTGCATCAGGCTGCTGTTCGCGACGGACGACTGGCGGATCTGGCCTTCGCCTACGAGCAAGTCACCCAGGAACGCCGCGTGCGAAACCTGAGTCCTGAGGCACAAAGCCAACTTTTTGGTAACGCTGCCGAGTTCTACGACGAACTGTTTGGAGATAGGGAAGCTGCCATGATTTGGGCGGAAAAGGCGCTAACGGCAGTTCCAAATTACGAGCCGAATTTTGCGCGGGTGGAGCGCTGGTTGTCGGGCTCAGTTCAGACGACCCGCCTGGCTCGCGCCCGTATTACTGTCGCTCGAGCGGTCCAGACATCGGAAGATCGACGAGCCTGGCTGGCTCGTGCCCTGGTTGATGTTTCATTTGAACCCAGCGCCACCTCCGCAATTGAGGCTCTGGAGGCCATCCTTCATCTCGATCCCGACTTTGGCGAGGCCGCAGCGGCACTAGAAAGTCGACTCCTAGACGCAGGTCGATTTAGAGACGCCGCTCGCCGGATGGAAGCGCGATTGGCAACGGATCAACCGAGCCTGCCGGAAGCGTACCGAATCCGAGAGAGATTGCTAGCTCTCTACACGTCTGAAATGGCCGACCCGTTCAAGGCGATTGGCCAGGTCGAAGTGCTACTCGGACAGGAACCGCCGAATGCGCTTGCCTTGATTGCCGCGGAAAAGCTTGCCTCGGTGGCAAGCGTTGCGCCGCGGGCTTTGACCGCGCTTGCGGACGCACAATATGCTCTAGGTAATCTTGATCGGGCGGCGGCCCTTTTGACCCAAGAGTTGAAAAATGCACGAGGTTCGCGTCGCCAGGAGGTCCAAGGAAAACTTGCAATATTGCGTCAAGACATCTTGGGGGATTCACCGGGAGCCCTGGAGTTACTGGGCCCGGTGGTGGCCTTCGATCCCAGCCGTGATGATTTTCGGGATCGATTCGTAAAACTCAGCCTAAAACTTAAACGTACCAATGATGCCGCGCGTTTGTTGGGTCGCGCCTTGCAAACAGCGAAGGAACCGGTTCTGCGGTCCCGATTGGGTTGCGATTTGGGCACCGTATTGCTGCAATCTGGCGAAGTGCGGCGAGCCCGAGCTTGTTTGGAAGATGTGATTCGTGCCAACAATGACGCCCAGAGCTTGCTGCGAGCTGCCCGATCCTTAACCGAGATTTACCAACAATCGGGCGAATTTAGAGCACTCGCAGAAGTTCTTGAATTGGTTGTCGTAAACGAGTCCGATGTCTCTTTGCGCGAAGTTGCCGCATATCAGCTCACGCAAGTCTGCCAGCAACAACCTGAGGAAGAAAGACGAGTAATCACCGCTTGGCGGGCATTAGCGAATTCTTCGCACGCTCTCGAAGCTCTGGCCTTCCTCAAGGCGCACTATGAAGCAAGTGGCGAGTTTCTGGAACTTGCGGATGTTTTGGAACAGTTGGCGTCCCGAAGCGTCGATATCGATGAGCAACGATCTCTTTACTGGCGAGTCGCCGAATTGAGGTCCAATTCAACCAAAGACAAGAACGCCCTAATTGGCCTGTGGCAAGGTCTCATTACGCACGGTGGTGCTTCCATTGAGGCATTGGATCGACTCATTCCTCTTTTGGAAGCAGAAGCTAGGGGTGCCGAGCTTGCCGACGCTCTAAGACAGCGAATTGAGTTGAGCGCCGACACGGACCGTGCCGAGCTCTGGGCCCGTTTAGGCCACGTGCGTCTAAGCCTTCTGAACGATCCGGAAGGGGCACTTCGTTGTCACGCGAGCGCTCTGCGCCTGGATACTTCCACACACACAAGTCGTGGAGATCTCGAGGCGTTGCTTGATGTGGCAGAGTGCCGGGCAGCGGCGGCCGAGTTGTTAGAACCAATACTGCGTGGCGACCTTCCCAGTCATGCATTTCTGTTGGTGCTGGCGGCACGGGCCGAAGCGAGTCAAGAGACTGAACCTCGATTTGCGTACTATGCGGAAGCCTTCCACCTAGCGGTCGATTTGCTGGGGCAACCCGAAGCGGGTCTAAGGTTTGCTTGTCTGGCCCTGAGAGACGCTCTTGACCTCGGTCTTGATTCCGTTAACCAATGGGTGGAAGCGTGCGTAAGGCTGCAGGCGTCTGTCCTAGTTAACGAGCGAATCGTTTGCTTCGAGGGTGTCCTGGGAGAACGCACGTTTGACCGGCCCCAATTGCGACAGATTGCCGTAATGATGTCGGATGCATTGCTTGAGGCGGGCGATACGCGAAGGGCTGAAGTACTGCTTCGCCGCGCGCTCGCGAAAGATCCTTCATCGCCAGAATTGCTAATGCGTCTTGACGAGATATTGGCGAGCCAAGCGAGCCCTGAGGAAAGACTGAATCTCTATCATGATGCGTTGACCCGTAACGAACTTCCAGAGCGCCAACGAGATTTATTCGCTCGAATCGCAACGTTACTTCAACGTGAATTGGATCGTCCAAGCGAGGCCATCAAAGCATGGCAGCAAGTTCTGTCACTTGACCCACAGCACTTAGGTGCGCATCATGCTCTACTGTCCCTTTATGCACAAATTGGAGACAATGAAGCAGCGGCAATGGAATTGGAGCGCAGTCTAACCGTAGCAACTGGTGAACGACGTCAGCGGATTCTTGAGCGCCTCGCGGAAGTTGAAGAACTTAGGGGCAATCTGCCCCAGGCATTAGAGAGAGCCCGCGAATCTCTATTGTTGGGGTTGATCGATCCCGAGCACCTAGTGCGTGTTCAAAGTCTGGCCGAGCGTGTCGGAGATCTGGAAGTAGTGCAGCAATTATTAGAGCAACGTGTGCCGCTTGCTAACTCAGATGCAGAGCAGTCGGACATTTTGGCGGAACTTGGAGAAGTTCTGGTTAGACGCGGAATGACGTCCGCCGCCACTCAGATCTTTCGAGATGCGGCATCAGTAGCCGGTCGAATTGGGGATCGCGTCCGGGAACGAATGCTATTGGAACGAGCAATCGAGCTGAGTCCAGCAAGCCTAGAATCTCTGCAAAGACTGGTCGAGTTTTGCTCCTCAGAAGGCGCAATGGACAAGATGTGTGCCCTCATCAAACCCTGGCTGGGCGCGGGCGCCGACGAGCGTGATGTCGTTCGGTTGATCTTGGATCTTGAAACAAGCAATCGCGCGTCTGCCTTACCTGGTGCGTACGCGACTCTCTGTGAAACGGCCGCAGGTCTCGTGAAAGACCCCGGACGCGCGCGCGCCATCGGCTTGTCCTGGGCGCGAGTTCTCAGTATCGCTGGTGATAGTGGGCAAAGTTCGCAGGTTTACCGAAAACTAATTGGTACACACAAGACGATTGATCACGAAGTATTGTCGGCCTACGTGAACCTATTGGCTGCAAGTGCGGATGAGCCTTTTTGGCGTGAAGAATGGCGCTGGCTCTTTGAACAGCGCTATGAAAAATCAACCGACAAAGCGGCAGTGCTGCTGGAGTGGGCTGCGTTCGAGGAGCAGCGCCACTCCGATCTGCCAGCGGCACTATTGGCGTATGAGCGATTGCTTCAGTTGGATTCCACGCGGGAGGACGCGTGGACTGAGGTTGCGCGAATTCGTCAGCTGCAAGGTGACGCTGAAGGTACGCTCGAGGCACTTGATCACCTTGTTGCGCAAGCAACACCTGACACGCGATCTGGACTTATCGTGCGGCAGATTCAATTGCTTGTGGGACCACTGGCTCGCGCTGCCGAAGCCCTGGACCGAATCGAGCCGGTCATTGCCGAGCACCCATCGGATCCCAACGTACTAGCCGTTATTCGTTCTGCGCTAGAGGTACCCGAAGTGCGGGCAAGGGCGGCTGAGTTGCTGCGACGAGTCGTCGTAGCCGCTGCCGACCCTGCGGCGCAAGCGGAGGTGCTCGAATCTCTTCTTGAAGTCACCAGCGGGGCCTCTGGCTTTGATTCGGCTCGCGCCCAGTGGACGCTGATGTTGCTCGACATTCGGCCCGACAGTGATGATTCCTCACTTGCAGTTGTCTTGCGCGAAGCATTGCGCATGAAAGAACAAGGTGCCCTGTGGGATCGCGCAGAGAAGATTGCAAGACGGCTCGGTAATCCTGAGCCGGTTCTATCAACCTATCAAGTGGCCTTGGACGAGGCAGACACCGTAGATGTTACCGAGCAAATCGGGCGGCGCCTGGTGGAATTCCAGGAAGAATGGTCCGATGACGTCACGACGACATTGCCATTGCTGCAGCGCATATTTGAACGGTGCCAAGATGCGCTCTGGGCCTTTGATCGGCTTAAATTGGCGTACAATGCTGGGGGCCGCTGGTCTGAGCTGTTCAGTTTGTACGATCAAGCAATTGAGCGGACGACTGATCGAGAAGAGAAATGTGAGCTTTTGCGCGAAGCGGCAATGGCCGCAAAAGATTTCGCAAACGATGCCGACCGAGCCATTGATTTCTTCGGGCGCCTCGACAATCAACACCCCAATGACCCACGTGTTGAGGCCGCACTAGAGCGACTGTATGAGCGTCAAAACCTGATTCGGCCGCTTATCGATCTTTTGTCTCGTCAAATGGGACGAACCAACCACTCGCTGGCAAAATTCCCATTTGCAGTACGGATTACAAACTATTGGCTGGACATTGGCGAAGCCCTGCCCGGTTTTGAATTGCTGGAAGGACTTCTCAAGGAGTTTGCTGACACCATTGAGGTTGTAAACTTGTTGGAACGCCTCGTGGCGCTTCCGGAGGCCCGTGACTCATATCCGCCCCCAGCGCCCACAACGAAGAAGGAAAAGAAGGAAAAGGCGCGTGCGCTAAGTATTCGTGACCGGTCGGCGCTGCGGTTGCGGCAATATTACGAATCCATCGGGCGAATTGTTGACGTCGTGAGGATGCTCGAGATTGAAGTCGACCTAGCGGTGGACAAAAACGACCGGATCGCTCGCCTTCGTCGCATCATCGATGTTCGTCTGTCCCAACTTGACGATGTTGCCGGCGCATTTGAGAACGCCGTTACGTTGGTCACTCTTGCGCCAGAACGCGACGAGATTAGGGCCCTTTTAGATGAACTAGCAGAGCGCCACGGTGTGCGTGATCGACAGGCGAACCTACTTGTTGAGGTTGCGCAGGGATTTGTGGGCAAGCCACTTCGCGTTTTGCTTTTGAGAGAAGCAGCAGATATTACTTGCCAACATCTCGGAAATACAAGTCGCGCTATCGATTTGTACGCAGAGGTACTCAACACGGCAGCGAACGACAAACAGAATGCGCGGCTGGCGGCTCGCGAACTAGACCGTTTACTCGCGGAAGTACAACGCCCGGGGGAACGCTGCGACGTGCTCGAGCGGCTGGCGGACTTGGAAAGTGAGCCCGAAGTGCGTCGCCGGGCTCTGGGTGAAGCGGCAATTGTGGCATTGGACGAGCTGAATGACGCCAGGCGCGCCGTAAAATGTTGGCAACGACGATTGGAAGACGATGCCGGAGACTCCATCGCGCGTGACGGTCTAATTCTAGCTTTGGAACACACTACGCACGATGAAGATCTGATTCTTGCGCTGATTGAGCGAGCCGAACGTGCTGTTGATGCGCAAGCCGGGCGTTTGGATCGAGTGCGAATCGCTCAGATTTGGCAATCTCGCTTGGAATCCCCACAAAATTCTATAAGTGGGTGGCAGAAGGTAAGAGAGCTATATGGGCGCGATGACGAAAGTTACGAAGCTTTGGTGTCACTTTTCACAACCACTGAGCGTTGGCGGGACTTGGCCCAGTTGGTTAGTGAAGAAGCGGAGTTTACGCCTAATGCACTCAAAGCGAAGCAGCTGCGGCAAACGCTAGGATCGATTTTTTCCAACCGGCTGGGGGAAGTCGCCCTGGCCCTGCGGGCCTACGTAGAGGCCGAGGATTGGGAACAAGCCATCGCCGTGACCGCTGGAGTTCGGGTTCAGCCGGACTTGGCATTGCAAATTGGTCGGGAACTTTTTGACCGTTCCGTGTTGCACTGGACCACCGTAGGCGAAGATTCTGCGTCACCCGAAGCGCGGGCCGCAGCCTGGGCAATCGGAGAATTAACTTCTACGCTGAGGCAAACGGGTGCCCACAATGACATTGTGGAACTGCTGCTTCAGGCAGCGCGGCTGCCCTTTACGAACCCAGAACGCAGGACATTCAAACGCGATGCCGCCTACGTTTGTTCCGATTACCTAGAAGATCGCAGTCGAGCGATTGCCTTGTATCAAGAGATAATCGACGAAGACGCTGCGGATGACATTGCGGCCAACTGCATCTCACCATTGGCGGCTCTCCTGGAACAGGCTGACCGCAGTGCCGAACTTGTCGTGCTGTGGGAAGGCCAGGCAGGCGTTTGCCAAGGGGCTGGGGACAGAAACGGGGCGGCGGCACTGTTTGCCCGCGCAGCCGAACTTGCCGAAACAAGAATTCAGGATGTGGACCGCGCACTGACGAATTACACGAAAGCTGCCGACCTTGGGCTCGAGACAGCTCTTGAATCGCTCGCTCGCCTGTATGATGGTCGCCGTCAGTTTGACAAATCGGCAGATATACTAGAACGATTTTGTTCTGCGGCCAATCGGGAAACATTGGGCGAACGAAGTTTGTGGCTAGCGCAGGCTTACGTGAACTGCGGACGTGCCGACGCGGCCCGTCGTTGCCTTGAGCACGCCAGCGCAAATGCTCGCGACTTGGGCCCCGTGCGTTCGCGCTTAGCGCTACTGTATGAAGAGGCCAGTTTGTGGCTACCGCTAGCAGAATTACTGGCGGCTGAAGCGACGCGCAGCGCCGAGACCCGTGAGCGTCTGCAGTTGCTAGTGCGCGCGGCGCACGTGCATCGGGATAGGCGTGCCGATCCGAGCGCCGCCGTGCCTTTGCTGGAGCAGGCGGCGCTAATCGATTTCGACGACGTTGAGTTGCGACTCGAACTTGCGGATGCGCTGTCACGGGCCGATCGTCACGTGGAAGCCGCCAATGTGTTGCGAGAACAGGTTGCTCGATACGGCACACGTCGCCCGAAGGAGCGCGCGATGGTCCACCACGCTTTTGCGCGCGAGCTTCTGGCCTTGGGTGAAAAAAACGATGCCCTGGAGGAGTTGCGCGCCGCTAGCCGTATCGATCCTGCTCGTGCTGAGGTCCTGCAACTTTCCGCCAAACTATCGATGGATCTAGGTGATATTGATGCTGCTGAAAAGACATTTCGGGCACTCCTGCTAGTTTTGGGTCGCGGCACGACACCAACCGATTTGTCGCGAGTCGAAGCTTTGTTGGATCTAAGCGAGATTGCGCTTCGTCGAGGTGACACGGTTCGTTCCGGCGAATATGTTGAATCTGCGTTTGAGATTGCGCTGGAGACTGACCACGAGGCGGAGGCATTTGAGCGAGCTGCGCGGGCGCGGGGGCGAAATGATTGGCTGCTGCGCGTGCTTGAAGAGCGGCTTAGTCGCGCGACCGCACCGAACGCTGCGGCTTTGGCGCTTTTGGATTACGCGCGAATGCACGCGGAAACTCTTGGGGACATCGCAAAAGTCTCGTCGCGGATTTCCGAACGCGCCCAACAGATACACAAACAGATGGAACTGTCGCCCGTCAACGACGACGGGGCCTGGTCCGCTTTGAGTCGTGTGTACGACCTTCTCGGTGATGATGCTGCTCAAGCCAGGATCCTGGAGTTGCGAGTGCAGGCTTGGTTGGACGGTAACGTTCCGATTGATGATCCGAAACCCATTTTGCGCATGGGCGCGCTTAGGCTGAAATCAGCGAAAATGCGTTCAGAAGGGCTCAAACTATTGGAGCGCGCTCACGAGGCTGGCGCAAGTAGCCAACAACTCGAGGAACTTATTGGGCCGGCGCTCGATGCCGATCCGAGTTGGGTCGAAGCTATTGACCTATTGGAAAAGACGGCGCGTATCGATGGGAACTCCACGCTACTTTCGCGCAGTTTGCTACACCGGTTGAACACGCCGGATGCAACGATGTCACAATACTTGGAAACCCTCGACCTGCTGAGAAATACCGGGGATACTTCCGCTCTGTGCCAGATCCTGGAGGCGGCGGTACAGGGGCTGCTCGGGGTCAAGCTCGACGGCGCCACTTTGGCCGCTGGGCAACTCGAATTGGCGGGAGAGTTGTTAAAGAGTGGCGAACTTGAGAGGGCTCTCGACTTGCGGGAAACCGCTAGTGAGGCCTTACCCGAGGACGAGAGGGCTCGCATTTTGCTGCAAACGGCGGGGATTGCTTCGGAAGGTCAACCTCCGCGCCATCCAGAGCGAGCGGTTCGACTTTACCAAAGATTGTTGGCGATTGAGCCGAGCGAACGATCATATTGGGAACCTCTTCTGGAGTTATTGCGGCAACTGGGGGATACCCGACAGCTCGTTGATGTTATTGAGCGGACTGTTCCTACGGTAAAGAACCAGGATGATCGCTCGCGTTTACGTTTGGAGCAGGCTCGGCTTCTGGTCGATTCGGGCGATTCGGGAAGTGCCGCTGATGAACTTCGAGAATTGCTCTCGGAAGATCCGGGACAGATTGAAGCAGCGATTGTGCTGGCGGGTATTTTGGAGCGCAGTGGTCGCCACGAAGAACTTGTACAATTGTTGAAGGTACAATTCGACAATGCACTCGTAGCCAACGACGTCGAGGCTTGTGTTAATTTACTGAGTCGCATTTCATCGTTGAGCGAAAAACGGGGGCAACTTGAAGAAGCTCTGGAGGCGCTCGAACGGGCCCTAAGTTTCCAAGGTGGCAATCGCGGCGTACTCGAGCGAATCGTCGAATTAAGCGAGCGATTGGGGGAAACACTTCGTACAGCAGCGGCGTTGCAAATGCTCCAAGTTGCTGAAGTCGATCCGCAGGCACGCTTGATACTGCTCGAGAAACTTTATTCGCTTTACGAACGCGCCTCGGACGCCGAGGCGGCATTTCAAGTGGCCAAAGACGCGTTCGACTGTGATCCGACGGACGCTACTTGGCAAATACGGATATTCGATCATCTGGAAGCAGCCGGAGACCTCACCGATCTTGCAGGTTATCTGAGCCGCGCGTCGATTGCGGTGCCGAGTGATACGAACCTTACCCTACGCCTCGTTGATGTTAACCGACGAAGCGGCAACTACGCTCAAGCGCTGGAAGTTCTCGATGGGGTGCTCGCATCGGGAGTCGAATCAGCTACGCTTTCTTGCGAACGTGGTCGATTGTTGCTTGAACTGGGTCGCTACGAGGAAGCATTGGTAGAGCTGGAATTGGCGGACGATACCACTGCGGCCACAGCGGAAATGCTCCTCACTGCGATTCAGGCAGCGACCCCACGCGACGATTCTGAACGATCGCGGCAGTTGGGTCTTCGTCAGGTGTCTCTACTGGCTCGTTTGGGTCGTGACAATGAAATGCAACAGGTGCTCGCGGACTTGAATGAGCGGTTTCCAGGTGATCTGGCCGTCCTGGAACTTCGGGCACAATGGCTCTGTGACCATGGAGCGCCGGACGAAGCTCTGGGCGCACTCGAACGTCTCGTGCTGAGTGTGCCTGACGCCGACGTAGCCAGGGCAATCGATACGTTCTTGCAAATGTGCGACACCGCTGGCACTCCGACTCAGGCCCTGCAGTGTCTTGAGCGAGGCGTTCACTTATACCCCGACCGAGGGGACTTGCGACAGCGCCTATTGGATGTCTACCGGGAACTTGGCGCCCACCGCAAACTTGCTGAAGTCCTGTCGATTCAAGCAGCATTTGAGGCTGAGCCGCAGGCGAGGCACAGTCTCCTTTTGCAGGTAGCCGAACTACTACTTGGCCCGGATGGCGACTTTGTCGCTGCCCGCGAAGCCCTGGAACAGGCCCGTGCCCTTGTTCCCGAAAGCTTGGAACTTACCATTCTGCTCGCACGAATGCACGCCGCCGAGGGTAATCGCGATGAAGCCATTGCGTTATTGCAGTCTACAACGCAGTCCAATCGCGGGCGACGCTCAAAAGTCCTGGCAAACGTTTACCGTGAGCTGAGTCACATCACGCTGGAAGAAGGCCTGAAGAGCGAGTCATTGGATGCACTCTTGCGTGCGTTTGAGATGGACAGCAAAAATGGACAATTGGCCATGCAAACTGGTCGTTTAGCAATGGATGTCGAAAACTTTGATATCGCGCTTCGTGTATTTTCAAGAGTTGCCATGATGAAGCCTGTAGACGACGACACAACGGGTGAAAGCATAAATCACGATGATCGTGCCGATGCCAATTATTGCCTTGCCTACTTGTCGTACAATCAGGGCGATGCTCGCAAAGCGAAAATTTTGGCACTTAAGGCGCTCTCCGATAACTCGTCGCATGACGAAGCGCGGCGTCTTGTCGAGCAATTAGGGTAGCGGCAGACCCAACTATTGAAACTTATCTCTGCGCAGCAGCTCTTGGTTGACCGCCTCGATCGAGCCATCGCAGGGCATTCTCGTACAGTCCCGGCATTCGATCCAGAGCTACTTCGTGCGCCAAATCTTCGGGAGTCTGAATCTTGATTGGGACCCGGGCACGACTCAGCCATTCGGCGACCTTACGAGTGTCGTCGACGACTTGATCACGCCCGCCGGTAATCAGCACGACTCGGCGCACGCGATTGCGGGCGTCCTGCAATGCTTCCAGCCCGGAACCGCCCCAGTAACTTGTATCGGCTCCAAGGATGAGCCAGCGATTGAAGGTTTTGGGTTCACGAACGCCGACATTCATCGCTACGAAGGCGCCTTCGCTGAAGCCAATCAATGTGTTTCCGAAAAGCTGAATTCTTCGACCAAAGCGGTCGCGAAGGGCGTGAATTGCACCCATTACAGCGTGCTGTCCTGCAGGCCAACTATTGTTCCAGCTACGACCACTATTGTGAGCAACGGGCCCGCTTGGGCATACGAGCCAGCCAAAATGGCGAGCAACGGGTGCCCATTTGCGGCAATCCTGCTCCGCATCGCCGCCGCGACCGTGCAGATACACAAGAACTGGACGCATGGAGTTTCGCCCGGGTCCGGCAGGTTCATAAAAGTAGACCGGTCCAGCTCCAGGGACGTTGAGCTCATTGTGGCTATTTTTTTCACCTTCAAATACGGATCGTCTGCCGCTTGATGCACTATCAACTGCAGGGGGCGACGAGATGACGGGATCATCGTCATTGGTCGGAATCAATAGGGTTTGGCCAAGCTTGAGTCGATCCGCGCGGCTCAGGCCGTTGGCACGTAGTATTGATTGTTCGTGCAAATGATAACGATGCGCGATTTTACCGATCGTATTGCCTTGAGCGACGATGTGCGTCTGACGCTCCACGCTTGCCTTTGGTCGATGTTCTGGCAGCGGAGATGGAGCTGGGCGGGACACAATTGATTCGCGCTCCGAAGGCTTCGAAGAAGTCTCCAAAACGGCGTCCGGATCGACGGCGGCGGTGTCAATTTGTTCGACGTGATCGGGGGACTCCGCCGACCTGACATTCGGTGTAGCTTCTGTTGTTGCTGCGAACTCTGGGGACCCAGCGCTGGGTACAGACTCTGACCCATCAATTGCTTTGGCGGGACTTGCCGTTGACTTTGCCGACTTCTTTCTTTGTTCAATACGCGCAACTTCTCCGGGCTCAGGTATCAAGAGTTTTTGGCCAACGTGGAGGCGTGTTCCCAGCGTCAATTGATTCATGGTTCGCAAATCGGCCACGGAAATCCCGTAGCGGTGTGCGATACCGCCGGGGGTCTGACCCGCAGCGACGACGTGAACTTTTTGAGCAGCCGATGACAGACTGACCGAAAGGGCGAGGCCAAACCCAACCCCAAAAAGATGTCGCCAACGGATCCGCATCATTGCCTGGCCTAGCACAGCTCGGTCCGTGTCCCCAATTTAGTGACGATCAGGCAGCCATAAACTTAGGGCAAAAATGCCGCACAAACCGAATAGAAAGCAGAAAACATGCCCGATTCTCGCGCCGATTGGGGAGCGACGATTTAGCTCGGGGAGTAGGTCGACCGCGCCCAAGTAGAAAAAGTTGCCCGCGGCAACTGCGAGTAGAGGGGCTAGACTGACGCGACTTGTGGAAGCAAGCCAAGTGGCGGCCAAGCCACCCACGAGGAACGGAAGTGCTGACAAAAAGTTCCAGAGCAGGGCCCGGTTCGGCGACATGCCTCCATGGACCAGCGTGCCAAAATCCCCTAATTCATGGGGTATTTCATGGGCAATCTCTGCCACAAACGTTGTCAGTCCGATAGCAGGACCAATCGAAAATGCAGCTCCAACGGCTAACCCGCCGACCAGCTTATGCAGACCATCTCCTAGCAGTACCAAAAGTGTCATCGGGTGGTGGTGATCCGCCGAACCTTGCTTAGAGTGGTGCCAATGAACTAACTGCTCAAATGCGAAAAATATTACAAATCCCAGGGCCATCCAAGCGTGGGCCTCTTTTCCTTGACCCAGGCGTTCCTCAACGGCCGGTAGCATGTTGAATAGGGCGCTTCCAATCAGTGACCCTGCGGATAAGGCCACTAGTGGAAGTAGAATGGCGCGAAGGCGCCGTTCACCCAGAAACAGCGTGGCCGCGCCCGAGAGTGAAACCAGCGCCACGCCGAGTCCGCAAAGGGTCGTCCAAATGATAGCTTGTGACACGGGGAGCAGCAGCCTAGTACATCGATTCCATGGAATCGATGTACTAGGGATTTGTGGAGCGAATTCGGGATTGGGCAAACCCCAAGAAGACCAACCTCCCGGCGAGATTGCGGCAATGCCGCCCACACGAAGGGCCCATTGTTTCGATGGAATCGCGCTACTAGTACCGGCCAATGCAAATGCAGACGAAAGGGAATCTCAAGACATCAGCCGTCTGGCCTAATTGCACATTTCTGGTGAATAGTTAGAGCTCGCGGTAGCTTCTGCCTCAGCGTGGAACCGGCGAGACCAGCCGACAGTTCGCCTAACTCAAGCCGACGGCGACACTTTTCGATGATTCGCGATTTTGCCCTCGCAGACGTCATCACGCTCGGCAACGGAGTTGCTGGCTTTGGATCGGTACTGCTAGCACTGGCGTATCTTGTCAAAAATCAATCCGTATTCATCAATTGTGCGATGGTATTATTGCCGATCGCGGGGGTGCTCGACTTTTTCGATGGTCGAGTCGCGCGCTGGAGGCAAAGAAACTCGGCGCTGGGAGCTCAGCTCGACTCCTTGGCAGATCTCATTAGCTTTGGCGTTGCTCCCGCCGTTTTGGGATTTGCGCTGGGTCTGCGTGGTGGGTGGGATGCTCTAATATTGACTTATTTCGTCAGCTGCGGGCTGAGCCGACTGGCACGCTACAACGTGACATCAACTGCGATGGCGGATGATGCGGGCAAGGTCCGCTACTTCGAAGGCACGCCTATTCCCACGAGCGTGGGCCTCGTATTCATATGGATGGGTCTTTACCATGCTGGAAAGACTGGTACTGCTATTCCATTTGGACAGGTCCAATTGGGGCCGTTCTTGGCGCATCCGTTTGCCGCAATCTACGCAATCAGCGGCAGTGCCATGATAAGCAAGACGTTGAAAATTCCAAAACCGTAATCGCCTGTAGCAAAATGGATCTGAGACTTTTCTACTCCACTTTCCTAGCCATCTTCTTAGCGGAAATGGGCGACAAGACCCAGCTTGCTACAATGTCC
>Ga0075520_1000053_pt1 | contig 34645 bp, 23 predicted proteins | sample NGEPerB_FD_75100 | JGI IMG/M metagenome (GOLD analysis project Ga0075520, IMG submission 75100) | Arctic peat soil microbial communities from the Barrow Environmental Observatory site, Barrow, Alaska, USA - NGEE PermafrostAB12-B | ecosystem: Environmental > Terrestrial > Soil > Wetlands > Peat ... | reverse complement strand
GTCGCAAATGCCGCAGCGGAAACGTTTTTTGAAGTCGTAACGGCGCACGAGCTCCTTGATCGAATCGAGTGGATGAGCCGAACATTACTGAGTCGCGGCTTCATGCCATCCGGCATTCCGCACGCGGCTGGCTATCGTGGGCTTTCCCATTTGCAGACCTTGTGCCCCCCAGGACTGCAGCCGCACTTGGAACGAGAGATTCTGTCGTAGTCAATGCGCAGGCATTCGGCGACAAACGGATGTCTTAGACTATGGCGTTGCCGAAGCAGGAAACACGAGCGCGAAGGAATTTGGACCCGATTGAAACAGTATTGTCTTTAGAGTATCGTGGTTCTTCTTGAATGCTCGATACCAGGGCTGCCGTTGCCAGGCGCGTGTGTCTTTCACATATTCGCGCACGACAAGATCTAACTCAATGTATTTGCCTTTCGTCTCTGACATTAGGCTCGGACCAAAACTGTAATCTTTGTGGTCAGGGGTCGGCTCGACATCATTGTGCAAAGCCCCACCATAGGCGATAACAACCGGGCCGGACATCTGAAGCGGAAATCGCCGGAGTTCTTCCACAACTCGATCGCCCGTTCGCTTACCTATGAGCGCCAACATGCGTTCGATACTGTCAGGGCCGGCATCGAGAATCGATTGGTACTCATCGCAAGTGGGGACAAGTGCGGACGGCTCGATTCCCATTTGCTTGGCGATTTGACCCAGGATGACGTACTCATTTTTGTTCGACTTGGCCTGGGTGGCGGTAGCGGGGCTCTGCGCTCGGTCAACTTGTTCCACCCTCTTGTCCCCGCAGTCGTTGCGGGGAAGCCAGATTTCTAGAACAATTGATTTTGATTGACCACAAAGTTCGGGCAGAAGTAAATCTGCGAACCGGCGTGTCGCGGAACGCACTAATTCAGAGCCTTTCTGTGCGTGAGATTCGCCGACGCCCAGCACCAGAGGGTGTCTGGCCAAGACCTGCGCAAACGCAGATCTCTCATTCGCAAAGGCCAGGCAATGTAGGTCGCCACAAGGCACGCCGGGGTCAATCGCGACAGCGGTCTTGGGGCATTTGACGGCAGGGTTGGGCTTACTGGGTGCGCCGCCAGTTTCCAGAGTTGCCGACTGCGTGACGTTTGGCGTCGGAATTGCCGCCGCCGCCAGCGAGATTCCGGCATCGGACGTAGAAGTGGCGCAGCCGCAGGCCATTGTCGTTGGAGTGCCGCAGATAACCAAAATCATCAATCGCATTGCGAATCGCGATATGTTCATGGCCCGCTACTGCGGCAGTCTACCTCCAAGGAAACGGAAGGGGCATCGGCGACGAACTGGATTAATCGTGGGCTGGAAAATTCGGGAATTTAGACTCCGTCCCTTGCGGGAAGGGGCGTGTTTTACTAGACTTAGAGCAATGCTCAGTCGTCTCGGCTATTTTTGCTATTTTTACTGGTATGGGCCGGCAAGTTGGTCGCGCTCGCTGGGCTAGGCTCGCGTTAGAATAACGGAGCCCCAAGACAAAGAAAGCCCCGGGTCGCGGTCAGCGACCGGGGGCTGAGTCGTTTAAGGACAGTCTGCCATGCACCAAACTAACAACCTTCACGTCATCGATACCGTGCCATTACTTGCTCCCGACACACTAAAGGCTGAAATTGCCATCAATGAACAGGCGGCTCAGGTCGTTTTTGTGGCACGCGATGAGATCCGGGCGGTATTGCGAGGCCAGGATCGCAGACTGCTTGCCATCGTGGGGCCTTGCTCCATTCATGACCCAGACGCTGCTCGGGATTACGCGCACCGGCTGCGAGCTCTGGCCGACCGTTATCGCGACGCTTTGGTAATTGTGATGCGCGTGTATTTCGAAAAGCCGCGTACGAACGTGGGATGGAAAGGGCTAATCAATGACCCCCACTTGAACGACAGCTACGATATTCCTACCGGGCTGCGCGTCGGACGTCGGCTATTGCTGGATGTGGCAAACGAGGGTCTTCCGGCGGCAACTGAAATGCTCGACCCCATCTTGCCCCAGTATTTGGCCGACCTTGTCAGTTGGACGGCGATAGGCGCGCGCACGACAGAAAGCCAGACGCACCGCGAATTGGCTTCCGGTCTAAGTATGCCTGTCGGCTTCAAGAACGGAACTGACGGCAGCCTTGGAGTGGCGATTAACGCCATGCTTTCTGCGGCTAGTCCCCATAGGTTTCTCGGAGTCGATGGCTTCGGACGCGTGTCGGTCGTGCATACCTCGGGCAATCCCGACGGGCACTTGGTATTGCGCGGAGGCTCCGGGGGGCCGAATTACGACGTCGAAGCGGTAAGACACGCGGTCTTAACGCTGACTCAGGCCGGCGTAGCTCCTCACATGATTATCGATTGTAGCCACGATAACAGCGGCAAGAACCGCGAAAAGCAGCCGGATGTGCTCGACGCCGTCGCAAGGCAAATCATCACTGGCTCGAAGCACATTATTGGCATCATGATTGAGAGCAATATCGTGGGCGGTCGTCAAGCGATGAACGCTGACCGATCGCAATTGACCTATGGTCAGAGCATTACCGATGCTTGCGTGGATTTTTCAACCACCGAGTCCATGCTCGACAATCTCGCCGAAGCGACGCGACGCGCCCGGCTGCGCGCGGCATAGCTATTCCACGAGCACCGGCGTATTTTGTTGTGCTAACGTACCGTCATGCCTACCCAGGATTTGACTGCGGCCGTGAATCAGCATCTGACGGGCTTCGATCGCCTGATCGGCCTTGAAATAACCGACGCGACTGCAACGCGCGTTTGTGCCGAACTGACAATCGCCTCCTGTCATACGCAGATTCACGGCGTCGTGCACGGCGGCGTCTATACGAGCATCGTCGAAACGCTGGGGTCAATTGGGGCAGCCCTTTCAGCGCGAACCTTTGGGCGCACAATTGTTGGACTTGATAACCACACTTCGTTTCTGAAGGCCACCCGGGAAGGCCTCTTGACGGCAGTGTCCGAACCAATCACTCAAGGAAAACGAACTCAGCTTTGGCAGACATGCATTTATGATGCAAACCAGCAGCTCGTCGCCAAGGGGCAACTGCGCTTGCTGTGCATTGAAGAAGGTTCAATGCCAAATATCGGCCCTATGCAGACGGGAAGTCCATTCAAGCTGGGGGATATGAGTCGTTAAACCACACTCTACTTTCGAGTACGCCGCCGTCGACGGTTACGGCCATCACATTGCCGGTCTCGGCATGAAGACTTACAAACGGGGCGGTCCACTTTGGATCATGCCAAATACAACGCACGTTGCCGTCGTCATCACGTGACCAGAGTTTACCGCGGCTTGCGCCCCAGCAACGACCAGCGGCGTCCATCGTTACACATGAAAAATCTGGATTGTCCGGTACACGTGAACATTCGACGTGGTCCGGCTGCGCGTCCACCCAAGCCCCATCGGTTCCAACCGACACGGCGCGCTTTTCACCTTGGCGGCTCGAGCAGGCTAGAAGAGCGCGCACGCCCGGTAGTTCCATCGGGCGCAATTCGAGCTGCAAAGGTTGATAGATGGCGACCCAGGCCTCACCAGTCGATGCCCTCCCAACCACAAGCCAGCTTTCGTCGTCGATGCGCGCGAGTGCGGATATGTGGGCCACTCCTTCAATTGCGAATGGTTTCAGCCATCGGCGTCCCACAAACGTGCACAAAAGTGGGGACGCCCTTCCTGATCGCGCCAATATGACGCAAAGATCGTCAATTTGCCCATCCAGGGCCATAAAGTCCAAAGTTCGATCCGGTCCTTGCACCACTACGCTAACACCTTGGCGGTCTATTTCGACCAGTCGCGCCCCGCTTGTCCCGACAAGCCAGCTCGTTGGCTTATGTCGCTTCACGAAGTGAGTCCGCTCTGCGTCCAAGTGAGATTGATCAGATACGTGAGACCACATGGTGCCATCGAAATAGTCAAGCCCGGTTGGCGTCGTCGCTAAGCAATGTCCAGCGGCATTCCAGGCGGCGCTCAAGACTATTCGCTGTTCCCCTGGCGTGTGGCGAATCATCCAGGTGCGACGCGTTGCCACTGACTCGCCCCGCAGCGCGTGAATCGAGTCTATCCAACGACTACTCAGTCTTACGCTCTGTGGCTGCAGACTTAACCAGGGGAGTACGCTGTCGGCGAACAGGCTCGCGGTCTTTGGGCGTTGCTCGATATCGGCGCTAGTTGCACGTGCCAGGGCGGCATCAAGAGCCAGTAGCGCTTGTGGCTGCTCGCGAAGTTCCGAACATAACCCTCGAGTGGCTAACAAACTGCGGCGTTCTTTGCTCCTTGATTGCTGGTAGGCGTCGATTACGTTGCGCGCTGTGAAGTAATGTTCGCCGGTTAGCAGAAAGAAAAGGGCTGAAGCAAAAGCGAAAATATCGGTATGCGGCCCGATAATGTCTTTTGTGAGCAGGGACTGCTCGGGTGCCAAATAGCCCGGAGTCCCAATCGCGAGCTCACCAAAAGTAGCCTTTAAGCCAACGGGCCTCGCAATTCCAAAATCGGCAATCTTGAAGATTTCTGTTTCACCGCTGCCGCAGCAGAGCACGTTAGCCGGCGTGATGTCGCGGTGAACAACGCCAACGGCATGTATCTCGTCAAGGCCCTGTGCAATTGCATAGGCGGCGCGTGCGGCGCGCTCTGGATCGAAGGCATAACCCGAAAGGCGCATAGAGTAAGCCACTCGTTCGTCTAAGGCAGTACCTTCGGCGCCGCCATCCACGAATTCCAAAGCTATCCAAGGCAGGCTTAACGGCACGTCATCTAACGGCCAATCCAGAACGCCCGTATCGACTAATCTAACAACGTAAGGACTTGGCGGGATACGTTCGTTGAGACGCCCGAGGGCAACCGCTTCCTTCCTTATAACCAGTAGCGCCGTGTCGCCTCCGTCGCGGACGACGTTCGGCAAAATGACTTTTACAACAACTGGAGCCTCGCCCTCGGGCGCCTGTCGCAGAGCGTAGTACGCACGCGCCGTTCCCCCAACGGCGAGTAGCCTCTTTAGCCGATACACGACGTGCGGCTGCAATTGAGATTGGATGGTAGTGGCTATGAGCGGGTCGCCACCGGCCGCGGTCGAAGGCGAAAATGCCATGCTGATGTTTGGCTAGACTACACGAATCGCGACCGTAACAAATGGGGGCACTTTGAAAAAAGAACCGGCGCCCTGGAAGAATTGACTCGACCGGCCAATTCATTTGAGCGCAAAGAAACGTAATATGCGCTGCGTGGTTCAAAGAGTCCGCTACGCCAATGTTTCAGTAGCTGACGAGATTGTTGCGGGTATCGGTCCGGGCCTTTGCGCCTTCGTCGGCGTAGGGGTCAATGACAACTCCGAGGACGTTGGCTACATCGCAACTAAACTGGCCGGCCTGAGAGTATTTGTGGACACCGAGGGAAGAATGAACTGGGGATTAGCTGATATCCGGGGCGAATTGCTGCTGGTGTCGCAATTTACCCTCTTCGGAGATGTGCGCCGTGGTAGGCGGCCAAGTTTCACGGACGCAGCCGACCCGAAGTTGGCAAGAGCGCTGTTCGAACAGCTCGCAGAACAGATCCGAGCATTGGCCGGCTTTTCAGTAAGAACCGGGAGATTCCAGGCCCACATGGACGTGGAGCTTGCCAACGACGGCCCAGTTACAGTTCTGATTGATTCTCGCAAGACTTTTTGAGGCCATGGGCCCCGAAGGTCGGCCAATCCACCTAATCCCAATCATCGGACCCGCTGGACGTCGTGACGCTGAGGTGTTTGCGTCGCAGAGCAATTCTACTCGTCGGTCCCGTTAGTCGCGCTCGAAGTACGTCTAATGTGGCATCGACATTTCGGCCAAAGCATGACTCATTGTCGTCCCACAATCGTTAGACTTGTAACGGCAATCGCGGAGCCGCTCGGGCTGGATGCCGGGGCCTTCTACCGCGAGTACTCGCAAGAACTAGCTGCATTAGGTGACCCAGAAACCAAAATATCCTGGTCGACTTTTGCCACACTCCTGCAATTGATTCAGAAATCTGTAGGAGGCACAGCCGGCATGGAAGTGGTTGGAGTCAGTACTTGTCTCAGCTTCCCCCTTTTTCGACAGCTCGCCGATCTCTATTTCGGACTGGAGGATCTTTACCAGATTGCAGTAACACGAGTTGTACCCGAAATATACGGGTCAAACTTGCGATCATCGTTTCGACGTCAAGCGGACAAGTCGTTCAGAATTACGTTATCACTCGAGCGGGGAACACCCGCTTGTTATCCATTTTGGACGTTCATGCTCGGTCAATTCCGAGCGCTACCGAGACACCTGCAATTACCCCACGCCGCGGTAGACGTGGAATTCGGTGATCATTTCGGCGAGTATATCGTCATACCGCCCGCCCTCGCTGAAGAAGAACACGGCCCCGCAAGTCGGATTCGACGAGGCGTCCGCGATCATCTGCTGGACGATTTGTTGCTACACGATGAAACGGACAAAGCGGACAAACTCAGTAAATTGGGCCAGGAACTCGCGGCCCGCCGCGTTGAAGTCGCCAACACTAGAGCTCAAGCCTACGATTTGCTCGGCCTAGAGCAACTAACTAAACGGATTCTCTCAGATCTCAACGTGTCCTCCGCCAGATTGTGGGCCTATACACCTGACGGTCTGTTGCCCGTTTTAGCCTTGGGGGAGCCCATTGAACGGGCTCGCTTGCGACGGACACTTTGGATCGACACGCGCCCCGTGGGTTGTATTGATGTTGAACGCGAAAGTTCAGGTGATCCCTCAGCCATTAACGCTGAGCTCGACGAACGCGCATCTGATTATGTGGAACACCTCGGCAAGCTTCTGGGTTCACCCCCCACGTTGACTGATGCCACGTTTTCTTCGGGTCCCGCGGCGGTTGTGAACGAACGGCCAATCGCGGAACCGCCCCCAAGCAGCCGCGGAAGAGTGCGCTCGGCTCGAAATAGTCGAGTCGGCGCTACAGCTGCTCTATGGCAGTTGACGCCACGTCAAGCCTCAGTGATGGCGCTCTTGGTCGAAGGCCTTGCCAACAAGGAAATTGCCCTGAGACTGGGCTGCAGCGTGGGTACGATTGAAAACCACGTAACGTGCATTCTTCGGCGCGCAAACGTTAGCAGCAGGGCGGCGCTAACGGCGGCATTCTGGGGGCGAATCAACCGGTGACGCTCCTGGTTCACTTCTCACCGGCCGCTCTTAGACCCTCAAAAAACGTCCTGAGCCGCTCCACACAAGCCTTTTCTTCGACGCCACCTATCACTATAAATTCATGATTGAGCGATGCACCGTTGCCAATTCGAAATGCGCTATCAATCGCGCCCGCCTTTGCGTCCCTCGCACCGTACACTAAGCGCGCCACGCGCGCATTCACTAAGGCACCAGCACACATGGGGCACGGCTCAAGCGTCACATAGACCGTCACCCCCTCCAAACGCCAACACTGCCGTCGCTCAGCGGCCCTACGCAACGCCACAATTTCTGCGTGAGCCGTGGGATCTTGATCTCGCTCGCGACGATTACACCCCCGTGACAATTCGCGTCCCTCAGCGTCGACAATAACGCAACCTACAGGAACATCCCTTGCGCTGGCGGCCACATCCGCCTCGCGTAGAGCTTGCGCCATCCACTGCAAATGGGCTGGCGAATCGGCGGCACAATCAACGGTGAATTTTGACATCTTGCGGCAACTTTCAACGCTCACTTTGTTCGTGGGAATCGTCGATTGAGTTATCCTCCGGGCCCGTGACACCAGTATTTGCAGGTGGCAGACTTTCACCTGAAGCCCCGAATCGCAAGTCTTCGTCAAGTGCAGAGCGCAGCTCTTCATCACTCAGGTAATGGCGAGCACGCGCGATAGTCAACAACCTCCGGAGCAATTTCATGTACGCCGGGAACACTCGACCCTCGGCTGAGAAATGTAGTGCTTTGGGATTGGGGAGGATACTCGCCAAATAAAATGCTTGAGCCGGCGATAGAGCTGCCGCGGTAGTGCCAAAATAAAATCGAGATGCTTCACCGACACCGTAGATGCCCGGCCCCAACTCAACGACGTTCAGGTACAATTCCATAATTTCGGCTTTTGAAAACGACTGCTCGAGTAACAGCGTGATCGCAGCTTCCTGTAATTTGCGGGAAAAGGTTTTCTCTCGCCGCAAATATAGATTCTTTGCTAATTGCATGCTCACCGTACTGGCCCCCCGCATGAATCGGCCTCGCAATAAATTATCGCGAATTGAACTGCGTATCGCCTGTGAGTCGAAGCCATTGTGCTGGAAAAATCGGCCATCTTCGCAAACCAATATGGCATTCGGTAAATGACTGCTCATCGCGGCAAGTGGCACCCAACTTGCCGTGCCCGGGCCAAATGCACGCTGGATTATTGAGCCGCGCTCATCGGGAACTTCCAAAATGAATGGCTCTCGAAATCGGTCAGGTGCAACTAATGAACTCGCTGCCTTCACCCGACAACCATTGGCCAAATCCCAAGTTGCGTCAGTTCTTTCCGGGTGCGCCGTGTCGAACTGTATTCCGGCTTTTAATGCCAGAGTTCCGTCTAACCGAAGCTGGGCCGCTAATGGCGCCAGACCTCGTGGTAGTGATTCAATTAGATCTTCGCAGGCCGCCAAGGGCACGGAAAGTTGAACGCTGCCCTTAGTCTCATTGCTGATTCGCCGAAGATCCGCCGTAATTTCGAGGCGCGCGCGATCAAGACTCATGACAAAATCACTAACTTTCAACGCGTATTCCCCTTGCCAAGTGACAGCCCCGCTCCCCGAAAACGCGCCGCGAATTCCCTCGACTACCCGGGGCGCCAGCCACGGCTGCAGCAAACTCACATCAATAATTTCTCCCGCGGCTGCCACTTTTGCTTTGGAGGCAAGCTCGTCGATTGCAACTTGTACGCTCAGGCGAAGCTTTGAAGAATCAACGTGTATCAACCCAAAATCGGATTCCTTGACGCCCAATGCTTGAAGCGACACGAAGCCTATCTCGGCATTAAGCTCGATTTTCGAGGGTGTCGTCGGTATTCGCAACTCGACGTAGCGACGTTCGTCGCCAAACGTACCCCTTTGTTCCGCGCTGATCTTCAATTGGTCTGACTCCCTTAGGGCCTGCGCCTGCAGCGGACCAATGTCCAGTTTCTGCTCCCCGTGGTGCCACCTGAAGCTGAGCAGTTGAACTTCGAAAGACGCAAGCGGCATGAATCGATGCGCGACGATGTCCCTAAGTCCCTGCGTGCTACGCTGAAAGCTCGCCATTACTTCGACGAATCGCTCGATCGCGTCGCGCGGAAAAGATCCGACCGGAGAGGAGCCTCCCGATGCCGGCGCGCTTGCGGAAATATTTGAGCCGTGCCTGAGGCTGGAAGATTTTGCAATTGGCGGCGCTGGGGCTCGCGCCGTTTGGAGCTCAATCATCGCCTGATCAACTCTAACTTTGTCGAGTTCCCAGTGATTTGACCCTCGATCGAGTTCCGCAGCCACTCCCACAAATGCGCCGCGCAAGAGGCCGTATGCTCCCTCAATCCGATCAATCTTCAGATGTGTCGCGTCGGAGTTCACCTCCCCTGCAACACCCCAGGCATAGGTCACAGCCTTAGTGCTTAGCTCCGCAGGCCAAATCACGGTGAGCCCCGAAACATGGCTATACCAGTGACGAGATTTTACTGGCAAGGTGCTGGCAGGTTGGCTGTGAATTAGACTGTCTTGGAGCGATTCCAAGTGTTCGGGCAGAGTGATTATCCCCCCTTCAACAAGCACCCGGTTCTGCGAGAAAAGGGTCGCCCACGGAATCATTACCGCGTTTAGCTTTACCTCGAAGTCCGGTACGTTTGGGCGAATAGCTCGTATTTGTTTGAGCCACAAACCGTAAAGGCCGAGCCTCACTTTGCGAATCTCAATCGTCCATCCGCGTTCGCGAGCGGCGGACTTTGCGACACCTATTGCAAGTGGTTGTAAAAACAAGAGACTGCCCAGTGACAGGGCCGCGACCGTGATGATTCCAATCCGAGTCCGCTTGGTCATTGATAGGACCCGCTTGCAGTATCAGAGATTTCGAGCGAATCGATGGGCGGGCAAGCCTTTGAAAGGCACTTTGGTGGAAAACAAAGCGCCCGCCGCAGGGTAGGCACGGCGGTCTTCTTCGTTGAGGCCAATGCGGGCTGTCGTTATGAACAGTTCGTCTAATTGAGGGCCTCCAAATGCGCATGAAGTAGCGTGGGGAGCCGAGACTTTTACCTCGTAGTCGATTGCCCGAGTCACCGGATTTACCCGAATGACTTTTCCACCGCCAAACAATGCGACCCACAGGCCGTCGCTATCATCAATCGCCATGCCATCGGGCGCACCGATCTCCCTCGGAACATCGGCGACAACAGTACGCGTCCCTAAGGACGCCGTTTCGATGTCATACTCAAAACACTGTATTTGGCGCGTTGGCGTGTCGATATAGTAAAAGCGTCGTTGATCACTCGACCAGACGAGGCCATTCGAACAGGAAATATTCGTCAGCTTTCGCGTGACCGTCAAATCCGTATCAAGGCAATAGAGAGCGCCATCTCCTTTTTTGGCATTTTCCACCATCGTTCCCGCCCAGAATCGCCCGACTGGGTCGCATTTTCCATCATTGAATCGTGTATGGGGCTTATCCGATTCGGGGTCATAGAGGTGAGTCACCATTCCGGTGTCGGGATCGAGCCAGGCAAATCCACTGCGCAGTGCCAGCAATAGTTTCCCATTATCCGTGACAACGACAGCGCCAACATTCTCGCCAACGTCATACGCAAGGTTGGAATTGTTCTTCGGATTATAGCAATAGACTTTGTCTTGGATGATATCGACCCAATAAAGTACTTGTGCTTGTTCGTCCCATAGGCTGCCCTCACCAAGGTCGCAATTCAGCGGGAACCTAAGCCTGGCCTCAATCACCATTGCCCCACGTTTTTCATGGACGACCAAGGCTCTCTGGGTGCTAGGGATTCGCCCGCCTGCAACAGCTCGATCGAGATATTGTCCGGTGAACGAACAAACGCCATATGACCGTCCCGTGGCGGTCTGTTGATGACGACACCTCGAGTCATCAAGTGCTCACAGGTCGCGTAGATGTCTTCGACCTCATAAGCAAGGTGACCAAAGGCACGCCCGATGGTGTATTCCTCTTTATCCCAGTTGTAGGTCAGTTCAACTTGTGCCGAGTCGTCCCCGGGTGCGGCGAGAAATACAAGCGTGAAGCGGCCTTGATCAGAGCTGTGGCGACGCAATTCTCGCAGACCGAGCTTGTTGCAATAAAAGTCGAGTGAAGCTTCCAAATCGCGCACGCGAACCATCGTGTGCAGATATTTCATGGCAATATTCGCTCCTTACCGGTGACGAGCCTACCTCAGGCTGAGGCTGATGCCGCTACGATCTATCGGCCAATGTCGGGCTGCAAACCGACACTGGCCCGCCGGCCTCGGCAGGCGTCTGTTGTCGGAAATCCCGTGAGCGTGGGACGCCCATTAATTGCGCAGTGCAACCAGTTTGGGCACCACGGTAATGCTGGCAGTACCTATAACGGCACGGTCATCTCTGAGCGCAAACGGTACCGTTCTTTTCAAATCGGCGATAGTCAACAACAGGTTGCCGTGAACCGTTGCGGAACCCGAGACGCGAACCAATTCGATTAGATAATTGCCGATGGGCGCGTTGCGCATTGCGACGCTTTCACCCGAACGACTTGTCACGTCGCGGGCAGTTATCACTTGTCGGGTGGGTGCTCCCAACCACGATACCCGCTGTCCTTCGGGGGTAATCAGCGCAACGTCGATGTCTGCGTCCCCTGACCAAGTTGCCTCGACACGTAAGTCACCCGACAATGTGTCGCCGGGCTCTTGGGGTTGGGCCAAGAGACGTTCAGCTTCGCGTCGCACATTTTCGCTGGCGCTGGCCAGAAGATCGTCCGCCAACCAAGCGCTATTCGTATCACGGCTACAACGAACGGCCTGCACGAGCCACGGTGCCTTGTCCGTGTGAAATTCGGTCAGCGCAACCCAAAACCGACACGATTGCTCATACGCTCCCGACCAACGGTACAGACGCGCCAGACGCTGCTGCGCCTTGACGTCATCGGGACGTGCATCGACTACGCTGCCCAACAGACGAATCGCATCGCTACGCAATCCGCGACGTGCCGCAGAGTCAGCGCGCGCCGTCAGGGCATCCGGGTCGAGAGGTTCCTTTTCAATCCAGCGTTCAACTAGTGAATCGGCGTGATCGAGCTCGCTACGACGGGTATAAAGCGTCAGGAGTGCCTTCAGGAAGTTTCGGTGATCGGGCTCTCGATCTAAGTCGTCTTCCGCCTTGGTAAGCGCACGTAAATTGGCGTCTTTGGCCAATCTTTCGCTGGAAAATGAGCCTTTGCGTACCCAAGTGCGCCGCATGGGGATCCATCGGCGCTGCGACCATTCGGGCTCTGTGACGAGCACTCTATTAGTCAGCGACGGCTCGGCAAGTGGAGCCGCTCCTGGAGGTGGCTGTGCATAGGGGCTCGAGGGTAGCTCGTCTTGTGCGGCACCTGCAGTAGCCATCTTAGCTTGGCGAGGTGCGGCCACGCGTGAGGCAGAGCTCATGTCCATCGAGCGCAGAGGAGCCTTTTCGGCGACTTGGGCGGCTCCCAATGATCCCTCGTAGCTACCTTTGTCAGATTTCTTGGCTTTCGCGTCTCCGCCAGATGCTGAGCTAGCAGCGGATCCTTGATTGGACGCGGCCTCCTCGGTTTTCGCCTCTTGCAAGTTAACTTGTTGCTCGTCATCGCTCTCGCCCGACCACTCGCTGGTCTCGGAGGTCCGAGCTAAACGGAATGCTTTGAGCATGGCTTCGCTTTCGAGGACCAGCAACGACGTATATCGGCTGGCCACGTGAAACCGCTTCGAAAGTTCAATGACGTCTCTCTTGGCGGAGTCGTCGCCAAGCCTTTCGAGGTCAATGATGCGCGCAGCTGCAAACAACCGTGGCACGAAGGCATTGCCGTCGCCTTCGCTGGCGATCAAGTTAACCGGCCAACGACGTTCGAAGGGCGTATTGCCCAGGCGCCCGCGTAGAACCACATCGCCCTGAACTGTCGGTCGTTGCATGCGAGCCAATACCCAGAGCTCACTGCCCGAGCGCAGCACGTCCGGACGTCGCGGCGCCGCATCGACAAGTCCTTCCGGCAAAGCGACCCGAACATCCCGTAAGTGCGTGCCACGAACAGCACCTAAGACGTCATAGGCTGTCGCGTCGAGACCTTTACCGGGAAGGTAGCTTATCGACACTCCACCGCCGCCCCTTGCAATGGCGCCAAGCGATTCGGAGTCTGAGTCACTGCCCACTCCCACGGCAACTACGCTGGCCCATGCGTCTTGCAAATCACGCTCGACGGCTTTCTCTAAGGTTCCGGGGCGAATCGGGCCCACCGTCGGCGTTCCGTCCCCGATATAGACTATTGACAGCGGACGTTCACTCTGACCACGACCGGCGAGCACTAGTGCGCCGTGAATTGCGGCGCTCGGATCCGAGGCCCCCTCTGCTCTTACCGACGACAGAAAGCGATTGGCTGCCTGCGTCAGCTCGACGCCCGCACTCATCATCCCCTCTTTGAGAACTTCACAAGTCGTATCGCACGCCATGACGCTGGCATGGTCCGCAGGCTCGAGTTCAGATAGCAGCCTAAGCGCCAATCCCTGCGCGCGCTTCAGGTTTTCTCCCAACATCGATCGGCTGTCATCAACGATGATCACCAAGTCGCGTGGCAACTCTGAATCACTGCGCGGCCAAGCGGGACGCAACGTCAACGCCGCGTACGCGTTATTTTCTTCTGATTTTTGGGGGCTTGACGGCACGCTGGACGTCGCCGGACGACTGGCACCCCGGTCGCTATAGGCCCAGGCTTTGAGCTCCGCCTCCCGATGCGGCAGCGTATATTCAACAACGATATCGCCTTGGGGGGTAAAATTGTTTTCCGACAACGACAAGCGAGTCACGCCGCTGTCCGAAGCTTGTCTTAGCGAATACCCAAGTGATCGCACCCCATAGGTAGTGTCATGACCCCGGACTTGAATATCCAAGTCAAATTGACTGATCTTGGTTGTGCCGCTGGGGTCATAGGCAAGAGGGTACGTGTAGCGACGAGCATCACCCGAGAGGCTCGACACTTGCGTATATGTCAACAGGACGCGCCGGCTGCCTCGTTTCGGAATCGGGTAAATGCGAAGTTCAAAGCGACCTCCCCGTTGCCACTCTAGAAGTGCGGGATCGCGCCAAGGCCCCGGCACCCACACAATGTCGTCCTTGGTGACACGCTGATCCACGGGCGTGGCATTGACGATCGCACCACGCCAGATGGCAGCGGCTCGATCGCGCTCGACAAAAGCGCCTTCCTCTAGTTTGCCGTCGACGTCTAGTGCCAGTCGCTCAATCTTCGCGTCCGCCGGAAGCGGAAACCGAAAAATCCCTTCCAGGACGTCATTGGTACTGTTAACGAATGTCTCATCGATTTCGGTGCGCACCAAGTTTGCTACGATGCGAACTTGAACTTTGTGAGCGGCAAGACTGACGGCACCCTTATGTTCATCGCTGGCACCTGGCTTCTTTGCCTTCAATTCCCCTAGTCCGCGACTTTGCTCATCGAGACGCTCCGATTGCGGCCTGTCTTCACTCCATGCCATGTCGTCTCCCAGGGAAGCATTGGAGCCCTCGGTGCTCAGTTGACCCTCTTTGATGCGCACTTGCTCGCCGGCGTGCAGCCTTGACTCGTGCTTCTTGTCATCGATCATTCGCAGCACGCCATGCGCTACATCTACGACGGTCCCGAAGGAATCGGCCGTAATCGCGACTTTTGCGGCATGAACGTCCAAGGTGGCCCCAGGCACTTGAACTTGCAGGTCAGAGCTTGCAGGCCCCTTGGCTTCGACAATTGCACTTCCGCGAATCATCTGAAGTCGCCGACTGTTGGCGCTCGGGACCCGTACTTCGGTGTTCTTGTCGAGCAATAGGCCCGCTCCTTCACTGAAACCTAAACTCGCTCGAGTGCGATCGTCGGTTTTCACTTGGGAGGGCGCCGTAATATTGGCGCTCAAAGCCGCCATCTGGCAGTTTTTTCCCTCAGAATCGCAAATCTCGAGCCCTAGAGCGCCGCCACCCGCGCGCCAAACTCGTGTAACGTTTCCTGACCACTGACCCGCCGGAACCGGGGGTGCGACGGGACGCGATGTTGACGCGTGATACATAAGACCGGAGACCAGCAGCACCGCGCCCAGTCCAATCCCAAGCGCCCGCAGTGATGATCGGCGATTCACCGGTTTGGACTCTTGGGGACTCTCGCGACTGGGTTCGGGTGCGTTGCTCATCGGTGGCCTCGTCTAACTTATGTCGGACTGCCGGTGAACCCGGCTCCTCAGGATAACGGAGCGCAACGCAGAGTCTTTCACCTGGCCATTAATATTCGGAACTGCAGCCAGGCCTTGTGAACAGATTCTGCACCAGCAACGGAAATGTACCTTTTGTTTGCTGTCGAGCGCTAACTCAAGTTACGTTTAGCGAAGGTAGGCTCAACCCTAAGCCTACACGAGGTGCTCATGTCGCAGTCTTCACCCGAACTTCCGGTTGAATCGCAGCCTATGCCTTTGGCCACATTCCCGGCTGAATCACAGCCTATGCCTCCGCCGAAGGCGCCCTCGGGTGGCGTGCCACTTTGGGCAACGGTGCTCATCAGTCTCTTATGCCTGGGCGTTGGATTAGCTGTCAGTTTGATCACCGGCACTTCGCGCAGGGGGGAACCCATGCCAAACCTGACTGCAAGTGCAGCCGTGAGTGCCGAGGCAAAGAAGCCTGCTTTGACACCAATAGAGCTGGCCGAGCAGGGAGATCCGCGGGCCGTAGCAGAAATTGAGAAGTTGGAGCCCATCAATCGCAGCATCGAACAAGCCCTGGCCTTGTCGCAAGGGCGGGCGGCCGAGAAACGGCTTGCTCTCACACACCTGCGAAGCACCATTGCCAAACTCGGTGGTACGCCGGACGCAGAAGCCATAAAGCGACTCGTTCAATTTGCCAAAGACGGCGACACTGCGCGGGAAGTTATTGGACTTATCGCGACTTTGCCCGGTCCCGTCGGGCCTGATTTGCTCTACGAATTAGCCAACGACAAGAAGGCGCAGCCAGATTTGGCGAAGCTTGCCGATCAGCTATTGCTCAACAAACAGGTGCGGCCGAAAGCATCGCCGGCGCTGGCTCTATTTTTGGATCTGCGGGACACAACGACCTGCGAGGCACGCCAACCGCTACTCGAAAAGGCCCCCGAAGTGGGCGACCGCCGGATGCTGAGTCTCGTGGTCAGTTACATCAAAAAGACGGGCTGCGGCGACAACAGTCGCAAAGACTGCAACCCCTGCCTGCGTGACGACAATTCAAAAATCCTAAGAACGGCCTTGGCCAAGGTGCAAGGACGAAAGGCGCCTAGTTATTAGGCTTTATGACCGCGATCGCAGCGCCTCGGCGCGGCGCTTGATTGCTTGATTCATTAGCGCCAGACCCTGCGAAATCTGGGCGAGCTGGGCCTGAGTATGCGGCGCGAGAATGCCGCTGAAATTTTCGCCAACTGCAAGCCGTACCTGATCGCCGTCTAGGGGTTGCAATTGGAAATACTGCTCGCTGTGGCTTAGGGTGCGAAGCAGAAACGTCGAGACCCAGCGCAGTTCACTCTTCAACGCAAGTTTTACCACCCGACAACGTAGGTTACGTTCGCGATTACCGGGCAGATTAATTGTAGTTGCGATCACAGCCCCTTCGCTCAATTGACCTTCAGCTTGAACGATTAACGGATTCCATTCGGGGTACGCCCTCAAGTTAGTGATTACTTCCCAAACAATCGCAGCAGAAGCCGCGATTTGGACTTCCGATCGAAGCTGCACATTTTGACCAACGACTGTTAAAGACATTGTTCACTCCAAGAAGAAACCGGACGTCCGTTCAGTGATATAGTGCGGGAATTTTTGAAACCCAGTTTCGTTATTTCTGTACCATTTCGCGGAAACAAAGGACGCGAGCGCAATGCAAACGTTCTCTGGACTCAACATAACGTGGATCGGCGCAAATTACGCTGGCTCAGGGACAGTAAAAAGACTTTACCGCCTGCCGGGTACGCTGGTATCAAGTGACGGCCTTCGACTTCAGTTCGGATGGTCGTCATCAACCTCTACCCTTTCGCACGCCCCAACCTAGAGAGTAAGCCGATGCGTAGACTCAGAACCTCGATTTTTCTGTCTGGTCTTTTGATTGCGTCCCCTGCCCTAGCGCAGGGCGTCCAGCCCGAAGACGTAAAGCTTGACGATCAGCCCGCAGCGCAAGCTCCCGCGGCCAAACCCCCAGCGGCGCAGCCTCCCGCGGCACAGGCCAATGCGAATGCAACGGTCGGTGCCACTGCAAACGCAGTCGTGGCAGCCAACAAGGAGGAGAAACAGGAAAAAGCTGAAGAAACTAAGGAAAAAGCGAAGGAAGACACGCGCGCTGCCACAGGTACCGTCAGCGGCCCAGTTACCGAAGGCGATGACACCTGGAAATTTAGTTATAACGGCTACTTCCGCGCGCCGATGCGGGTGGGCATTGGATCCCGCACTGCGGGGGCGGGCCAATCGTCAATGACGTTGCACTCCCCACTGGTACCCGACGACCAGTACCTGAGCTGGCAGCACACTAAGCATGCGAACCGAGACTGGGCCGAGTTATTCCTTAGCTACGGCAATAGCTGGGCTAAAGGTGTGGTCGCAATTCAGGGCTACAATTTCGTGGATGCCGGCTCGGCGGACTGGCACGCGAATTTTGGCGTCGGGCAGGGCTGGATTGAGATTACCCCCTACATGCCGGCGGAGAATATCCGCCTGAAGATTAAGGGCGGTAGTTTTTGGAACCGTTATGGCAGCGCCGGGCGCTATGACGCGGGAGAATATGACACGTTCCTCTTCGGTCGTACTCACGCAATGGGCGAGACGACACGGCTAGAAATTGATCTCGAAGGTCAGCCAATTACCCTCGGTTTCGAGCATGGCATTGGAACCAAGAAACCCGACCCGAGCATTTACAACACGGCGCGTTTCACATTGCTGCACCACATGCACGCCGATATAGTCTATGATCAATCAATTTCATTTGGCCTTCATTTCTTGGATTCGTTTTCTCAATCCGAGCCTCTTGTCACCGGGCCTCAGCCAAGCTGGGTTTATCCAGGCCCCGCAGTAACGCAGTACCAGGGTATCAATCAGCCGGATTGCAGCATGAAAATCTTCGGTGCGGACGCCCGCTTCGACATGCCCGACGTGTTTGGCTACCTTTGGGCCGGCGTATCATACATCGATCTGAAGAACGCGGTTACTGTCGCGCCGGCGGTTGAAGTGATTCACAGCGATGGCGGTGGCGAATACAATATGGGCGTCACCGGCAACTACCTTGACAGCGATATTTGCCGCTGGCAGTCCGCGGGCGATGGCAGGCGGTGCAGCGGCGGTAACGGCGGCGTGCTCACAGTCGCCGCCCAATACGAGGAAAAGGTGGGCGACTTGCTCGGGGAATCACCCTTCGGTGAGGGTCAAGATCTGACCATCAAACTTTACGGGATGTGGAACAAGATCAAGAGCCAGGATCCGCTTCAGGACGGTGTCAGCAAATTGAAGTTCGGTACGGATTGGATCTTCGACGTGTTCCCAGTCATGGCCGTGGCAGCACGCTTTGACTACTTGATGCCGAACAGCCACTTCAAGCCACAGAATTTCGGAATCCTCTCGCCTCGCATCGTGCTTCGATCGAATTTTGCCACGCACGAGCAGCTTGCGTTCCAGTACTCGCGATACCTCTACTCGGCCCGCACCTGTCCCTCGGGGACTCCCGCGGACAACTCTGTCTCGGCGTATTCATTTGATCCAGCCAACGGTGGTACACGAGTGGATACGCCGTTCCCAGGCGGCAATGCCTTGGCGCCCACCTACGCTCCCGGCACTCCAAACTACGTTACTGAGTCGCAATGCGTTCAGCCGCCTCCGTCGGTGGTCACACCTGACGGTTGGGGTGCGAGTACACAGAATCAAGATCCACGCCTCAGAGGCATGCCGTACACCGGCGCGCAACTTCGACCCGATGTGAACGTTTTCACAGTCGAAGCCAGCATGTGGTGGTAATGCACTGAGCATCAGCAATTTTGCGTAAGCATAAAGGCCGTGGGCAAAGTCCCGCGGCCTTTGGAATTTAATGTGGCGAACCCTTATCGTTGGTTTGATTGTAACGTATTCGTGATGGCCGTACGCCCAGCCGTCAAAAGAGTACCGGTAAGTGGCTTGTGGGCAATAGATCAGCCATCGTTAGTGCTCTTGCAGCGTGGCAGACAATACGAGGGTCGAGAATATGAACTGCCTGGCACCCACACCTATCGCTCACCCATCTGATAATGGCTTCAAACCGTTTAGTTCAAAGGTCGTCGTTGCCCTATTTGCGGCCGCATTAGCCGGTTCCACGGGCTGCGATTCACCGCCGAACAATCAGCAGCCCGCAACCAACTATTACACGTGGGATGCAGCGGCGCAGTCACGTCAATGCGATTCGCCAAAAGTCTGGACCAAGGGGGGATGCGTATTACCTGCGGTGGTTAAATTAAACACTGTTGGCTACGTAACCGGTCGGAATAAACTTGCCACCGTGCCGGCGGACGCGCCGGATTCATCTTTTGTAATTCGCAATATCTCCGATCAGCAAGTTGCCTTCAGTGGAACGCTGTCTGCAACTTCCATCAATGTTGTCGATACAGGGGATACCGTAAGAATTGCCGATTTTAGCAGCTTTGACGATCCGGGAACTTACGTGCTCGAAGTCGGCAGTTTTGCAATCTCGCCAACCTTCGAAATTGGCGACAATGTTTATGATGATATATTTAGGACTGCATTGCTCGGCCTGTACGGGCAACGTTGCGGCACAACCGTCAAGTTCGACTACGCGGGCGACACATTTTCACATGCGGTTTGCCACAACGATGACGCGCAATTCAACCCCACTTTCACGCCCGGAATGAGCGGTAAGCAATTGGCCACGGGGGGCTGGCACGACGCAGGCGATTACGGAAAGTACACGGTAAACGGCGCTTTTTCCGTCGCCTTTCTGCTAAAGGCTTGGGAGGATTTCGGGCAGCCGCTAACGAGCGTCAATCACATTCCGAATTACACTGATCCGCTGCCATCGATACTTGCTGAGGCGAAATACCAAATCGATTGGCTGCTAAAGATGCAGTTGACCAACGGTAGCGTCCTTCACTTGGTATGCCCGGTGACTTTTCCAGGTGATAGCGTGAGTCCAGAGGCAGATACCGTAACCCGCTATTTCTTGCAATCTAGCACGGGAGCTACCGCGTATTTCGTTGGCGCTGTTGCCATGGCCTCCCGCGTGTTTCGCCCCTTTGATAGCGCCTACTCGGATAAATTATTGATTGCGGCCCAGAATGGCCAGGCTTGGCTTAGTGCAAACCCCACTGACATACCTGCCGCAGACGGTACGCGTCCAAATCTCTATGTCTCGGGCGGCCCCTACAATGTCAGTTCCGGCACGAATTCGGCGCCGCGCACTTGGGCCTCGGTCGAACTTTGGCGAACTACGGGCACGGGCGACTTGCCATCCATCGAATCGGCGCTGAGTAGCATGAATGTGTCTCCCAATTGGGATTGGTCAGGTCCAGGGAATTTCGCCCTATTTGACTATGCCTCGTCCGAAAGCGCTTTGCGCGACTCGGCTACGGTCACAAAGGTGCAAAGCTCGATCACGACGGGGGCGGATGGACTTGTGGCGACCGCGCAAAATCATGGTTACGGAAGAGCGCTTGGCAGTGCAAACTACTATTGGGGGTCGAACGGGCTTGTGGCGCGAAGCGTCATGAATCTCATGGCGGCCTACCGCATCAACAGCGACGCCAAATATCTCGATGCTGCGACCGAACAAGTCGATTATCTGCTCGGGCGCAACCCTTTCGGCCGGTCCATGATAACCGGTTTGGGCTATGCGCCCCCGGTAAACCCCCACCACCGGCCCTCCAATGCCGACTCAGTGGGTGAACCTTGGCCGGGATTGCTCATTGGAGGTCCGAATAAAGACGCCAACGACCCGCTATCGAAAGTCTACCCGGACGTACCCGTCGGAAAGTTCTGGTACGATAACACGGCGGATTACTACACGAACGAAATCGCCATTAATTGGAATGGTCCGCTGATTTACGCTTTGGCAGGCTTCGTAAAGTGAATTTGGCTGACCGAAGCCTGACCAGACGCCTGCGCAAGGATTGCGGGCCTACGCTTTGGCTGCGGAATCGGAGAAACGTCAATCGCCCCGCCATTTTGGAGATTTGGGGCCATTTGCGGGTGTTTTTCCCGCGCATGTTCAGCTACTATCCGCGGGGTTTTAACCAAGCCTCACGGTCGTATCCGGGGTTCGACATTCGAATCACGGGGTTTTGCGTCGGCTCGCTGCGTCGTTTCGAGCCAGCTCGTTATTGGGAAAGGATGCCATGAACTCGATAGCTCATTGGTCTGTATTATTACTCGCATGCTCCGCGATCGGTGTAGTCGGCTGCAAGCCGAACCCCACCGATCCCGGGTTGAAAGATACGCCGGAAGGCGCAACGTGCCCGGCTTCAGGAATGTTTGACGATGGGGAGGACAACAACAACCAAGTCTTGGTCCAGGAAGGACGCGGCGGCTACTGGTACACCTACGTTGACAACGAAGGGTCAACGATAGATCCTCCCGCTGGCGCCACGGGTGGCATCTTCAGTTTTGCGCCGGGCGGCGTAAATGGTTCCGCATACGCAGCGCGAATGAAGGGGTCGATTTCCAAAGCGAGTGTCGTTTTCGCTGGCATGGGTGCCAACTTGGCCGACCCTAAGGGGCCTTATGATGCCTCAAAATACGGCGGCATTTCCTTTTGGGCCAAGCGAGGCGCCGACACAACGCCGAAAGTTCGTTTCAAGATGCCGGATATGAATACAGATCCAGACGGCGGAGTCTGTTCGGCTTGTTACAACGACTTTGGCATCGAGCTAAAACTGACGGAAGAATGGGCCCAGTACATCATTATCTTTGACGCTCTGAAGCAGGAACGCGGTTGGGGCGCCCCCCATCCGAAGGGCCTCGACACCAAGCAAATATTTGCCGCGCAGTTCCAGGTCAATGACAAGGGTCAGAAGTACGACGTTTGGATCGACGACCTTGCCTTTACAGGCTGCGCGGGCGGAGCCGGCGCTGCCGCGCCAACCGCCGCGGCAGTAACTCCGGCGGCGACTCCGGCGGCAACTCCGGCAGCGCCGGCGCCGGCCGCTGCTCCAGCTGCAGTCGCCAAGTAATGATGTGGGGTAGCGCGGGCTCATCGTTGTGGGCCCGCGCTTTTTTCTCGGACTCTGAATAGTCTCCAAGTGTTAAAATCTTGACCAATTCTGGCAAGAAATTTCTCAATGTTATCGCGGCTATCAGCCGTCAGCTTCGAAATCTCGGATTAACATGAACGCAAATTTCAGAATCCTCGGGCATGCAGCTTGGGTCTTCGTGGCTGCCGCGGCGGCGAGCAGTGTACTTTCGGTCGGATGTGTGCCTAGGCATCGCGGCGCCGGAAAGAATAGCGCGACCAGCGCATCGCAGCCGGTAGCAAAGGTCAATCCCAATGATGGCCTCAATCCACCACCACCGCCGCCGCCTCCGGCTGCGCCTGTGCCCTCCATCCCGAAGACGGGCAATGTGAATCTGGATCGATTTCTCGAGCTTTGGACGAACATGCACAACTTGTCCAACGGCTATTTTAGCCCAGAGGGGATCCCTTATCACGCGGTAGAAACTTTGCTCGTAGAAGCTCCGGATTACGGGCACGAGACGACGTCTGAAGCCTATAGCTACTGGGTTTGGCTCGAAGCCATGTACGGCAAGGTGACGAACGACTGGACCCATTTGGACCGTTCGTGGAAAAACCTCGAATACTACATGATTCCGAAGCACATCGATCAACCGACGAACAGCGCGTACAACCCCACGAAGACGGCGACTTTTGCAGCCGAGATGGACAAGCCGGATGGCTACCCCGTGGCACTGCAAGGCTCGGTTGCGGTCGGAGTCGACCCAATTGGCAAGGAGCTCCGGGACACCTACGGATATTCCGATATTTACGCGATGCACTGGCTGTTGGATGTAGACAATTGGTACGGTTTTGGAAACCGCGGGGATGGGACGAGCCATGGCTCGTTATTCAACACATTCCAGCGTGGCATCCAAGAATCTGTTTGGGAAACCGTGCCGCAACCGTGCTGGGATGAATTCAATTGGGGTGGTAAGTTTGGGTATCTCGATTTGTTCGTGGCTGATGCAAAGCCGGCGAAGCAATGGAAATACACGAATGCGCCCGACGCCGATGCGCGCGCAGTGCAGGCCATTTACTGGGCCAAGAAATGGGCCGACGAACACGGCGGAAATCCCACGGTGGATGCGTTAGCTAAAAAAGCGGCAGTAATGGGCGACTTCGTGCGCTACGCCTTCTTCGACAAATACTTCAAGAAACTGGGGTGTCAGGATCCGAGCTGTGCGCAGGGCACCGGCTACGATTCCGCCCATTATTTGTTGTCCTGGTATTTCGCTTGGGGTGGAGCAATTCCCGGCGGCGGCGTTTGGGCATGGCGAATCGGGGCAAGCCACAATCATTCCGGTTACCAGAACCCGATGGCGGCTTACGCATTGTCGCACGAGGCTGCGCTGCGTCCAAATTCGGCCAATGGCGCTCGTGATTGGGCAACGAGCACAACCCGTCAACTCGAATTTTACCGTTGGTTGCAATCGAATGAAGGCGGCTTTGCTGGCGGGGCAACGAATAGCTGGAATGGCCGCTACATGGCATTCCCCCCAGGGGTTAAGACGTTTTATGGGATGCCTTACGTCGAATCGCCCGTGTTCATGGATCCGCCCAGCAATGAATGGTTCGGTTTCCAAGCCTGGTCAATTCAACGGCTAGCCGAGTATTATTACGTTACGGGTGATCCAAAGGCGGAACTAATGCTCGATCGCTGGGCTAAGTGGGTTAAAAAGAACACCAAGTTGCTTCCTGACGGTACTTATCAAATCCCAGCCACGCTTAAATGGGCAGGGCAACCCGCCAACGATTGGAACGAAGGAAATCAGAATTGGGACCCGAAGGACGCCAACTACAACAACACCCTGCACGTGCAAGTGACGCAAACCACGGATGATGTTGGTACCACGGCGGGGCTCGTGCATACCCTCGAGTTTTACGCTGCGAAGAAGAACGACAAGGACATGCGCATTTTGTGTCGCGAGTTATTGGATCGTATGTGGACGAAGTACCGCGACGACAAGGGAATATCCAGCCCTGAACAACGAGGGGACTTCAAACGCTTCAATGAAAAGATCTTCGTTCCCGCCAATTGGCAAGGCAAAATGCCCAATGGAGATCCGATCGACAACAAAAGCACGTTCATGAGCATTCGCTCGAAATACAAGCAGGATCCAGCGTACAAGCAGGTTGAAGCCTATCTCAAAGGCGGCAAGCCACCGGAATTCCGCTACCACCGTTTCTGGGCACAGACGCACATTGCCCTAGCCTACGCCACGTATGGGTGGCTTTTCCCGAAATATTGATCGACAATTGCGCCTGCCGACTCAACGTCGGGATTAGCGGATCATTCGCAGTGGCAAAGCGTTGTATGCCGGCCGCAGCGAATTCTCAAGGAGTGGTGATGGAGCGCTCGGTTTTGTATGGTTTTAGCTGCCTTTTGCTGCCGACGCTAGTCGTCGCCTTCACAGGCGCTGGTTGCACAAAGCATCATGGTCGAAAAGGTAGCGCTCATGGCGCATATGTTGGCGCTGCAGACGCTAGTCCTCAAAAAGAACACAGCCTGATTAAACAGATCGACTTCAATGACGGGACCAGTCTGCCTTGGACGCTGTCATTTTCTGATCCTGCAAAGGGTTTTGCAGCCGTTGAGAACGGTAGTTATTGCCTGCACGTTGAGAACAAGGGCGTGAACAAATGGGACTCCCAAGTTCGCCACCGCGAGATGGTAATCCAAAAGGGTCACACTTACTCGCTGACTTTCAAGATTTGGGCCGATCAGAAGACGCGAGCGAGCGTTAAGATTGGCATGGTGGGGCCACCCTACCGTGAGTATTGGGTGCAGGTCATAGACATCGACACGCAGCCGACGACAATTACTGACAAGTTCGAAATGAACTACGACGATGACCCAACGGCGGAGTTCACATTTCACTACGGCGGAGGGATGGCTCTAGCCAGGGAGCCCTTCGTCGTTTGCATTGATGACGTAATTTTGTCGGATCCACAATTTGTGCCCGCCGCAAAGGAGCAGAAGGCCCAAGCTCCCAAGGTGTCAATAAATCAAGTGGGTTATTTCCCACATGCCAGCAAGATTGCGGCTTGCTCGAACACTTCAACAAGTCCTCTCAAATGGGAGCTGCTTGACGCGGGGCAAGTCGTGGCCTCGGGCAATACCTACCCCTTCGGACAAGACGCCGCTGCCGGGGAGAATGTTCACGTCATTGATTTTAGTTCATACACGAAAGCCGGCAAAGGGCTATCGCTGCGGGTCGGCAACGACGCAAGTCCTCCATTTGATATAGGAACCGACCAATATCATCGACTCAAGTACGATGCTCTTCATTACTACTATCACAATCGCAGTGGCATCGAGCTCAAGATGCCCTATGTCGAAGATCCCAAGTGGGCCCGCCCCGCAGGTCATTTGACAAGCGACAAGGCCGTAGCTTGCGCTCCCGAAGCCGGCTGCAACTATAAGTTGGATGTCACTGGAGGCTGGTACGACGCCGGTGACCACGGCAAGTACGTCGTCAACGGCGGCGTGACCGTGTGGACATTACTGAACCTATACGAGCGCACGAAGTTCCTTGGAACGAGCCTAAATGATTTCTCCGATGGCAAAATGAATATCCCGGAGAATCGCAACAGGGTTTCAGATCTTCTGGACGAGGTACGCTGGGAGCTCGACTGGGAAATGAAGATGCAAGTACCTGACGGCCAACCCAAGGCCGGCATGGTGCACCACAAGATCCACGACAGAAGTTGGACCGCACTTGGAATTCGTCCGGACGAAGCGGAAAAGAAGATGATCCGCTTTTTGCGACCCGTCAGCACGGCAGCTACGCTTAATCTTGCAGCCAACGGCGCGCAGTGCGCCAGAATCTGGAAGGGAATCGACGACGGATTTACTGGAAAATGCCTGATGGCAGCGGAAAAAGCCTGGCAAGCCGCCAAGGCCAATCCGCAGATCTTCGCGCTGCCAGCGGACACGAGCGGTGGTGGCCCTTACGACGATAGCGAAGTCACGGATGACTTCTACTGGGCAGCCGCAGAACTTTGGACTACGACACAAAAGGAAGAATACAAGAACTACGTGACGGCCTCGCCTTGGCACACGAAGTTCCCGATGCAAGCGGGTAATTGTACGGCGTCCTTCGATTGGGCTCGCACGGACGCGCTTGGAAAAATGTCGATGGCCGTAGTTTCGAATGGCGTCGATGGCAACACGCAGAATCAGATGAAGCTGCAGATAATCGATGCGGCGGATGCCTACATTAAGCTAATCTCGGAGACGGGATACAGCTTGCCGTTCAAAGGCACCCCAGACGGCAAGTACCCCTGGGGCTCCAATTCATTTATCCTCAACAATACTGTCATCATTGCCCTAGCCTACGACCTTACTAAACAGAAGAAGTTCTTCGACGGCGTAATCGACAGCATGGGTTACATTTTTGGTCGCAACCCCTTGGGACAATCCTACGTCAGCGGGTACGGAAGTAGGCCCCTCGAGAACCCGCATCATCGCTTCTGGTCTAACCAAGTCGACAAGCGCTTCCCCACTGCACCTCCGGGATGCGTATCAGGTGGACCGAACTCAGGTTTACAGGATCCGTATGTTCAGGCCGCCGGCCTAAAAGGTTGCGCCCCTGAAAAATGTTTCGTGGACAACATTGAGGCCTGGAGCGCCAACGAAATCACAATAAACTGGAATGCGCCCTTGGTTTGGATCGCAGCGTTCCTAGACGAACGCGGCCCGAAGCTTGCGGCAGCTCCTTCGCCATCCTCCGCAGCAAAACCGGCCGCGGTGAAGGGCAACGCGGCCGGAACGGCAGCTCCCGCTCCGGCAAAGGGGAAGGCAAAAGGCAAGCAGAAGTAGCTGGCTGTTACCAGGTGTGTCGCGCTAGATTCCACCACCCCGGAATCTACGAACCAGGGTTTCCCTCCTCGAAGTTCGAGGCGGGTTTCGCCGCAAAGTGTCCCCCCACTCTCGAGGCTCAAGCGATGCGTTTCGGTCACTTCGATGACATGAATCAGGAGTACGTAATAACGACTCCTCAAACTCCTTACCCTTGGATAAACTACCTCGGATGCGAGCAATTCTTTTCGCTCATATCACAGCAAGGGGGCGGTTACTGCTTTTACCGCGACGCTCGGCTGCGACGGCTATTGCGCTATCGGTATCATAATGTCCCGACCGATGCGGGGGGGCGCTATTTCTACATACGCGAGCAAGACGGCAGCTATTGGACGCCCACGTTTGGCCCCGTGAAGGCCGAGCTTGATTCTTTCGAATGCAGGCACGGTCTCGGTTACACCACCATTACGGGAAAGCGAAAGGGTCTGTCCGCGCAGGTTTTATATTTTGTTCCCCTCGGGACACAGGCTGAGATTCACCAACTGACCTTGACTAATGAAGGCAGCGCTCCGCGTACAGTCCGGATATTCTCATACGTTGAATGGTGCCTTTGGAACGCAATGGATGACTTCACCAACTTTCAGCGCAATTTCAGCACCGGGGAAGTTGAAGTGGATGGAAGCACCATTTACCATAAGACTGAATACCGCGAACGCCGCAATCATTTCGCATTTTACCACGTAAATTCGAGAGTAGCGGGCTTTGATACGGATCGAGAAAGTTTCTTTGGCCTCTACAACGGCATGCACGAACCGCAGGTCGTCGCCGAAAACAAGCCGCGCAACACCATAGCCAATGGCTGGGCACCGATCGCGTCGCACGCCATCGACGTGACGCTAAAGCCAGGCGAGTCGAAGTCTCTTGTATTCATTCTTGGCTACGTCGAGAACCCAAATGCTGAGAAGTGGGAAACACCGGGCATCATCAATAAGACTCGGGCAAAGAAGCTAATTGCTGAATTTTCAACACCTCAGCAAGTCGCACAGGCAATGACGAAGCTGAAGGATCATTGGGATAACCTGCTGAGCAAGTACGTCGTTGAGTCGAGCGACGAAAAACTCAATCGAATGGTCAACGTTTGGAACCCTTATCAATGCATGGTGACATTCAATATGTCGCGCAGCGCATCCTATTTCGAGACTGGAATTGGGCGCGGCATGGGGTTCCGCGATTCGAATCAAGATCTGTTGGGGTTCGTCCATCAGATCCCCGAGCGGGCTCGCGAGCGCATCATCGATATTGCCTCGACGCAATTTCCCGATGGCAGCGCTTACCATCAATATCAACCCCTCACAAAGCGGGGCAATAATGACGTCGGTAGCGGTTTCAATGACGACCCGCTCTGGCTGATTCTTGGGGTTGCCGCATACATAAAAGAGACGGGCGATTACGGCATTTTGGACGAGCAAGTCCCCTTCGACAACGACACGAAGAATACGGCAACGCTGCTAGAGCATCTCAAGCGTTCCTTCGACCATGTGCTGAAGAATCTGGGCCCGCATGAATTACCTTTGATAGGTCGTGCGGACTGGAATGATTGTCTCAATCTTAATTGCTTTTCAGAAACCCCCGATGAGCCATACCAGACAACGGGAAATCGCGTAGGCCGAACGGCAGAGTCAATCTTTATTGCCGGGATGTTCGTCGGCATTGCCCCCGAATACGCAAAGCTTTGCGAAAAGAAGGGGCAAGCTGGGGAAAGCAAGCGCGTGTTAGCCGAAGTCGCGAAAATGGAGAAACTTGTCCTACAGCATGGTTGGGACGGTGAGTGGTTCCTGCGAGCTTACGACTTCTTCGGTAACAAGGTCGGCAGTAAAGATTGCGCAGAGGGACAGATATTCATTGAGCCGCAGGGTTACTGCATTATGGCCGGCATTGGTGTCGCAACTGGACAGGCGAAACAAGCGCTAGATGCCGTGGCAAATCGCATGGCAACCGAGTACGGGATAGTTCTGCAGAACCCCGCCTACCAAACCTATCACGTTGAACTTGGAGAGATATCTTCGTATCCCCCCGGGTACAAGGAAAACGCGGGGATATTCTGCCACAATAACCCTTGGATCATGATCGCCGAAACGGTGATTGGTCGCGGTGACAAAGCGTTCGACTACTATAAGCGGATCACTCCAGCCTATGTCGAAGACATCAGTGAGATCCACCGCACCGAGCCCTATGTGTACTCGCAAATGGTCTCAGGGAAAGATGCGCCGGGCATAGTCGGGGAAGCCAAGAATTCATGGCTCACTGGCACAGCGGCTTGGAATTTTGTGGCGATATCCCAACATATGTTGGGCATTCGACCCGACTATGACGGCTTGATTGTTTCGCCTTGTTTGTCGACTGAAATCGGTGAGTTTACTGTTACGCGCAAGTGGCGTGGGGCAACGTATAAGATTCACGTCAAGAACACAGGGACGCACTGGACGGAACCCAAGCTCGTCGTTGACGGCAAACCGGTCGCCGGCAACAAGGTGCCAATCGCACCCGCTGGTGCAACGGTCAACGTCAACTGCGAAGTCTAGTGCATCGATTCCGCGGATCGATGTAGGCCTAGGCCTGGTTTCGGGCCGTCGCATAGCCTCCAATTGCGGTTCCCGGCCGCGCGGCTATCGCATTAAGTGCCGGACGAGGCTGATTCGGTTCCGACACTCCCGAGGGCTCTCGCCGTCCAAGGTCGCTTGATGTTACGCTGGCCGCTGGCGCTTGCCGAAGTTCTGACGGCTGCCTCGGCCTTTCATGTCAATTCGTGTAGTACGGCTCAGCTATTCATTGCCGCCTCTGCCAAGGTGGATCGGTCTCACTCGCTGTTACCTTTCGGACCTGTTGCAGCCAATTCTTGTCAATGACGACGAAATCGATCGTTTGGCAATCGGGGTGCACGAACTCCTGGAGAACTGCGTAAAGTATTCGAACGGCGACACTGTGCGTTTTGAGTTCGAGGTCAATCGTCAGGGCAATGGAGCCGTAGCCAACATCCGAACGACGAACTCGGCCTTGCGCTCGCACGTGCTCGATCTGTGCCACAGAATCGACGCAATTAATGCGGCGCCTGATCCTGTCGCCCATTACGATGAAGTGATTCGCGACAGCTTAGTGCAGGCCGGATCTTCCCTAGGTCTCGCACGTGTACGCGCCGAATCCTTTGTACACTTATCGTATCAAATTCAAAAGGATGTGGTTGTAGTCTTCGGAGAAATGCCCGTACGCTTGAGAGACGTATTATGAGCCCGCTGCAACTATTGCCCATAATTACCGAGGGGTTCTCAATTAATCCAACGCTCCAGTCATCAGTACTGAATGTTGCACTGCGGGGCAGTGCTGACATGGATGCACGCCCATTTCTCAGTCATTTTGTGCCGCTAGCACACGAAGAAGCCGAGCGTCTGGCTGTTTCGGAAGTGATAATTGATGTACACGAACTCTATTTCATTAATTCCGTGTGTCTAAAGTCACTCATCGTTTGGATCGATTACGTGGCCAATGCGACCCAAGCACAGCGGTACCAACTGACATTCCTCGTCGATTCGCGCCTGCACTGGCAAAACCGAAGTATCTCGGCCCTTCAGCGAATGGCCCCTGAACTCGTTCAGGTGGCCAATTGGAAAGGCGAGTGATCAATGACTCGCACGTCGCGTAGAATAGGTCTTTTGGTTGACTGGCTGGAAGACGAATACCAAGACAAGGTTCTGGCGGGAGTCGATGCGGAGGCCCAGGCAAACGGCGTCGGGCTCTTGTGCATTGCAGGGGGAGTTCTTCGCTCACCGTTTCGCTTCGGCGCGCGCCGGAATTTCATCTACGACCTTGTTGGGCCAGATTGCATCGATGGTCTCGTGATTATGTCAGGAACGTTGGGCAACTATATTGGGCCGAGTAAATTGGCCCGCTATTGCGAACGCTACCGACCCCTGCCCATGTGTAGCATTGGCGTGGCATTGCAGGGCATCCCCAGCGTCCTCGTTGATAACGCCAAGGGCATGCGAGATGCCATGCTGCACCTCATAGATAGCCACGGCTATCGGCGCATTGCGTTCATACGTGGTCCAGGTGTAAATGAGGAAGCCGAAGAGCGGTATCGAGTCTATCGCGAGGTATTGGGCGAAAATGGGCTTCCGTTCAATCCGGATTTGGTTACCCTGGGCAATTTTCAGGCAAGTTCAGGCGCGGAAGCCGTGCGCCAAATGTATGATGAACGTCACGTCGCTTTTGACGCCATAGTAGCAGCCAATGATTTCATGGCGATTGGCGTCATGGATGCGCTGCAAGCACGGGGAATTCGCGTACCCCAGGACGTAGCCGTCGTTGGTTTCGATGACATTCGCGAGGGACGTTTTGCCCCGACCCCGCTAACCACGGTACGTCAACCTTTGGATCGACAAGGCAAGCAGGCCCTCGAGCTTGTTCTGGCCCAAATTGACGGTCAGACAATTGATGAGAATATCATTTTGCACACCGAGCTGGTTCGACGTCAATCCTGCGGCTGTTCCTCGCATGAATTGCCGGACCGGCCTGTACCAGAATTTAGCACCGATGAATCCGATGTCGGGGCGGTGTTCAGCGAGCACAAAGCTCGAATTCTTGCGGATGTAACACAGGCAATCTGGACGTCATCTCCTGATGTCGATGTCAGCATAGGTGTCGAGCTCGTCGAGGCATTCAAGAATTCTCTGCCACCCGACAGCGTAAATACGTTTATCGGAACGCTTGAAGCCGCGGTGCAGGTGGCTGCCGAAAGCGGCGGCAACGTTGATGCCTGGCAAGCGGTAGTGACGACATTGCGTCGCTTTACCTTGGCCGCCACAGTCAACAGCCCTGATTTACGGCAGAATGCCGAAGAGCTGTGTCACGAGGCAAGGGTTCTGGTTGGCAGCGCCGCCGAGCGTACGCAAGCCAGAAAACGTCTCGAGGTCGAGCACTGGTCGCGGCTACTTCGAAAAGCCGGCGAGGCCCTGTATACCTCGCTCGACGTAGCTGCAGTGATGCACACGGTTCAGGAGCAAATTCCCCGACTTGGCATCAAAAGCGCCTATCTTTCCATGTTCGAAAGTGGCCAGGAAAACTCGCGTTTCTCTTTAGCGTACGACTCAACGGGGCGCGGCGTGGAAAAGCGCCGAGGTGAAATATTTCCGTCGAGTCAATTGGTTCCCGAGGGAGTCTTTGACGACAATGAGCGTCAAACGTTCATTGTCGAGCCGCTGTTTTTCGAGCACGACCAATTGGGGTTCGTGTTGTTCGAATTGGGACCCACCCACGGCGTTGTGTACGAGACGTTGCGCGATCAGATCAGCAGTGCTCTAAAAGGAGCGCTGCTCGTGCAGCAGCTTGTCGAAGAAACGACACGGCGTGAATTGGCCGAGCGCGATCGGCTCCAAAAGGAAATGGAGATCGCCGAACGGATCCAAACCTCAATTTTGCCGAAGAATCTCCAGGCAGAAGGGCTCGAGATTGCTGCGGTTATGTTGCCTGCGGCCGACGTCGGAGGTGACTATTACGACGTGCTGCCCTTTGACGGGGGCTGTTGGCTGGCAATCGGCGATGTGGCGGGTCACGGCCTTCGAACGGGTCTCATCATGATGATGCTTCAGAGCATCGTGTCGGCATTAGTTCGACACAACCTCTGGGCCTCGCCGCGCGACTTGCTGCGCACAGTCAACGCCGTCATCTACGAAAATATCCGGCGTCGCCTCGGGCAAGACGAGCACGCCACATTGACACTTTTTAGGCTGGATGCTCAGGGGCGCCTCGTGTTCGCCGGCGCGCATGAAGATATTATCATCTATCGTGCTCGGGACCGTCGTTTGGAAGTTATTCCAACTCCGGGCACCTGGGTTGGGGCAGTACGGAGCATTGATGCCGGCACCGTCGAATCTGAACAGCACCTTCAGACGGGCGATGTCGTGCTGCTTTACACAGATGGCCTCACCGAAGCCATGGACGAGAACCAGCAAGTCTTCGGCATCGACCGCCTCTCGGCGGAATTTGGCAAGGTTGCTGAATCCCCGGTCGGAGCAATCCGCGACCACATTCTGGGCACGGTTCGCCAATTCGCCGCCAGCCAAGACGACGACATGACGCTGCTCGTAGTGCGCTATACCGGCTAAAAGCCACGCCCGGCTTTGGCTTACAGTCCTTTTTTGTGGCCACAGCGGCACGTGGCTGCATCTGACGGTGTGGCATCGATCTCTGCCTGCCCCAAGATGAATTAAGAGCTATACTCCGGCACTCCAGAGTTGGTGGGTCGGAAAGCAAAGTCAGGGCTTGCACGGCCGATCCTCTGGTTGGGAGAAAATAGCCGGAAGGTAATATCCATGAAGCAGCGCAAAATGGCTTCGAGTCTGTTCATTCTTACGGTATCGGGTGCAATGGGTCTAAATATGGCCTGCACGCCTGAACAAACGCTAGCAGGACCGCCAGCCAGCTCTGACCAAGGCGGAACGGGGGATACCGGAGGCGCTGGGGGGGATGCAGCAGGCGGCACAATCGCAACAGCGACCGGTGGGGCCAGACCTGCAAACGCCGGCGGTGCCCCGGCAACCGGAGGCGCAGGAACAGCCGGCGCCGGAGGCGTCGCAACGGCCACGGGTGGCACAGTCGCAACAGCCACCGGAGGCACGATTGCAACAGCGGCCACCGGAGGCACGCACGCAACGGCTACAGGAGGCACCATCGCAACGGCTACCGGAGGCACGATTGCAACAGCGGCCACCGGAGGCACCATCGCAACGGCAGCCACTGGAGGCACGATTGCAACAGCGGCCACAGGCGGTGCACCGCCAGCAGCTACAGGAGGCGCGGCGGCTCTAACCTCTTGCACCCCCTCCGGCCCACTCACAATTGGAGCTACATCCAACTACGTGACTACCGGGACTTGCAGCGGATATCCGTTCACGTTTGCGACAGCAGGCGTTGCCACGGTAAGCCCAGTCTGCGGAGCTGCTGGCTGCACGCCAGCCTTTGCCGCAACACAATTGTGCGCAACAGGTTCGGTTGGTATTTCGGCGACCTCAGCGGCGGTTGCTGGTGTGGGCTTCAATCTACTGCAGGGCCCAACCGCGGCTACGCCAACGCTATTCGCTTTGCCGGGCACGAGCATGACGATAAGTTTCACGAATACTGGGGCGGTGCCTTTGCGAGCCCAGCTCGCGGCGGACTCCACTGGTACACTAACTTGGTGTTACGATCTGGCGGGCAAGACCAGCCCGGTGACGATCCCATTGTCGAGTTTCAACACCACGTGTTGGACCCCCTTACCTGCCGGCGCCTTTGTACCTGGAACAAGCCAAGTAGTTGCTATCCAATTGTTGATTCCAAGCAACGCCAAGACTGCAACCGCGGCGTTCAATGTGTGTTTGACTGGGGTTAGTATTCCATAATTTTGACC
>Ga0075520_1000052_pt1 | contig 34660 bp, 25 predicted proteins | sample NGEPerB_FD_75100 | JGI IMG/M metagenome (GOLD analysis project Ga0075520, IMG submission 75100) | Arctic peat soil microbial communities from the Barrow Environmental Observatory site, Barrow, Alaska, USA - NGEE PermafrostAB12-B | ecosystem: Environmental > Terrestrial > Soil > Wetlands > Peat ... | reverse complement strand
GGATCACCAGTCAGCCATGCGAAGCTTGGATGACTCAAATCGCTCGGAACCTCACCGATTGCGTAGACGGCTTCTTGAAGCAGACGCGGTACCTCATCCTGGATCGTGACCCGCTGTACACACGAGTGTTTCGCCGGATGCTCAAGGACGCCGGTGTGAAAGTTGTGCGTCTGCCGGCACGAAGCCCCGATCTGAATTCCTACGCGGAGCGATGGGTACGCTCAATACGCGGAGAATGGCTGTCGCGAGTGATACCGCTAGGTGAGGGCCACCTTCGACGCACGATCGAATCATATGTGGCCCATTATCATTGGGAGCGGAACCATCAGGGACTCGGCAATCGATTGATCGAACCGCTTGCGGCAAACACGAATGCACAGCAAGGTCGCATTCGACGACGCGAGCGAGTTGGCGGAGTGTTGAGCTACTATTATCAGGAGGCCGCGTAGTTTCGGGTCGATCGAATATTTGCACACTTCGAGGACTGAGCGCGCAGCAAGCGCAGAAGCTTGCAGGACACGCTAATTTGGCCGCGCATGAACGCTACTTGCGCAACACAGCCGGTACGGCGGTCATTCCACAAGACGCATTGCCCGCCCTCGTTCACGTCAATCCGTCGGCTGCAATAGTCGTTGCCGCGCGCCCATTGCTCGTGGCCAACGATCAAGATAGTGTGTTTTCTTCGGTGGAGCCGTGGGGGATCGAACCCCAGACCTCCGCACTGCCAGTGCGGCGCTCTCCCAGCTGAGCTACGGCCCCGGATGGGTGCCGAAAGATAGCCAAGGCAGACAGGGCGGCGAGGAAATTCGACAGGACAACAAAAACTACCGACTTCCAGTCACGCTGTGGACAGGGATCCGGGTTAGGGCCGCTGCCCGGTGAATTAGGGGATGGAAACGCCCTCGCGGATACGGAACGCCGGCCGACAGGGAAGCGAACTTGACCCAGCTATGGCCAAAGCCATACGCTCAAAACCGTACGTGACTGGGCCTGACCGGGTCAAGCAGGGTGTTCAACCATGGTTCAGCAGCAGCAACAACGGTATCGGGTTCGACAGAAAATCGCTTCCGGGGGAATGGCGGAGGTCTTCCTCGCCGAAAGCGCTGGTCTTGAGGGCTTCAAGAAGACCGTCGCCATCAAGCGGGTACTGCCCCAGCTGGCCGAGAAGAAGCAGTTTATCGGAATGTTCCTGGATGAGGCGCGCGTCAGTGCGCACCTGTCCCATTCCAATTGCGTGCAAGTTTTCGATGTTGGCGTTGGTGACAACACGTTCTTCATCGTCATGGAGTACGTCGACGGTACCGATCTCAAGACGGTCATCGAGTACTACCGCAGGCAACAGACTCTGATCCCCCTTGAAGAAGCCTGTCTAATCACTGTGCGCCTATGTGAAGGTCTGGCCTACGCCCACGAGTTGACGGACTCTTCCGGCAGGCCTCTGCATATAGTGCATCGGGACATGTCTCCGCCCAACGTGCTCATCACCCGTTATGGCGAAGTGAAAATTGTGGACTTTGGCTTGGCGAAGGCGAACAGCCAGCTGGAAAAAAGCGAACCGGGCATTATCAAGGGTAAGTTTGGGTACTTGTCGCCGGAAGTGGCGCTAGGGCAAGTCGCCGATGCGCGGACCGACATTTTCGCGATGGGCATTATTTTGTGGGAAATGTTGGCGGGCAAGCGCCTATTTGTTGGCGATACGGATCTGGAAACGGTGCGCCAAGTCCAAAACGCACGCATCCCACCGCTGCATCAGTTCAATCCCCAAGTCGGGCTAGATCTGGAACGTGTCGTTGCGCGGTCGTTGGCACGCGATCCGGCAAATCGCTATGCGTCGGCTCGCGAATTCGGACGCGATCTCAATGCTATCTTGTTCAGTGCCAGGCGCCCCGTTTCATCATTCGAAATAGCGGAATTGGTGGCTCGACCCTTAGCCCAGCGGGAGATCGATCGCGCGGTTCGCTCCAAAGACGGCGGCTCGATTATCAGTTCGCTGATTGAAGAGGCCTTGTTTGAGTTCGTCTCCCTTGGCGATTCAGGAGTGAGCCAGTCTGGGGCAGCACCACTCGGTGCCAATTTGCAATACGCGGGCGGCCAGAATTGGTCGGGCCAAATTGCCGATGGGGGATTTGCCATCGAATCCGGCACGGCGCGCGGTCCCTCCAGCACTCGCCTCGAGATTGGGAACCTGGCCGCTCTCGAAGACGAGAACATTCCGCAGTCGCGACTCTTGCGAGCTATTTCCGGTGCCACGGGCCGGCTTCCCTCGGATCCCGCGAGAGCTCTGGGCGACCGGAAAACACTCGTACTCATCGGCGCCGCGTTACTCATCGTGCTCGGCGTAGCGGTGGGGTTCTTGATGGCGCGACACGGATCGTCGCATGCGCCGACGACTGTTACACGCACGATTCAACGCTAATTGCAGGATGCGGGGGCGAAGCGTGTTTCACCCCCGCCGGTCCTCAACTATAGAGGGCGAGGCAAGCCTCGCCCCTACGAACCACGACTATGTCCCCTCAGCAGCCTCGTCCTCTTGACCCTCGTCGAGATCCTCGTCCAGATCGGTCTGCTCTGAATCATCATCCTCGGTAGATTCAGCAGATTCGTCGCCGCCCGCGCGCGCAGCCAGTCTTTCTTTCTGGATCCGCTCCTGCGCCAATTTGTGCAGGACGCCCGGTTTGGGCGAAATGATGGCGGCCATGGCCCGACCCTCCATCGAGGGTCGCTGTTCAACATTGACGAGGTCGTCCATTTTCGACAGCAAGAACTCAAATTGTTGCATCGCCACCTCAGGGTGCGTGATTTCACGCCCTCGAAACCGGCACGTGAATTTCACTTTGTTGCCCGCTTCGGCAAATTTTCGCGCGGCACGCAATTTGACCATCAGATCGTGGTCGTCGGTCTTGGGTCGGAGTTTGATCTCCTTGACCTCCACAACCGTTTGCTTTCGCTTGGCCTCGCGCTGTTTCTTTTTTTCCTCGTATTTGTACTTTCCAAAATCGAGGATTTTGCAGACTGGCGGACTTGCTTTCGGGTTGACTTCGACCAAGTCGAAACCCGCTTCGCGGGCCCGCCGAATGGCTTCGTCCGTCGAAAGGACACCGAGGTTCGAACCGTCCGCGCCTACGACGCGCACTTCCGGCACTCTGATACGATGGTTTATGCGGATTTGAGGTCCGCGGGGTTCCCGAGTAAAACGACGCCCCATGGCCATACGACTATGTATTCTCTCCCGGTGATGTGGGCCGAAACCCAGTTAACAAACGGCCTTCGCACAGCGAAACCGGACGGTTCCGTGACGGAAAGCCAAAATAGCAGACGTCATCAAAACCGGCGGTAATCACGCACCGGCCAAAAGACGCGCCCTGACTAGAGCAGGTGGAAAGTGCAATCACGAAGTCATCGTCATGCAGCAAATCCCCGAGGTATCCCCTGTATTCTCAGGCTGTGCCTGGTAGGCGCGATTGGGATTGAACCAACGACCCCTACCGTGTCAAGGTAGTGCTCTACCACTGAGCTACGCGCCTGTTTTAAGTTGTGGCCTTTTCGACCAAGGTGTCGTCGTAGTTCCAAACGCAGGGGACGCATCAACTACAACTCCGGCGTAGGTCTGTCAAGCGGAGCGAGAGCCGGCCCTTGCCACTGGCGCTTGCGCGGCTCTCACAAAGCCGGTATACGCCGCGCCTCTCGGCCCCCAATTTTGGGGACGGGACCACGAGCCGTCTCTCGTTCGGGAGGGTGAAGCGGCCGTGGTAGTCGGTCTCCCTCCTCCATCTCGAACACCGCTTCGGTTCCGTATCCGGCGGACGCGAGACACGCGTGGCATCAGCATCTGACTACCAACAAAGCACTCCCGTTGCTGCCGGGCGCCCGACGGGCCCGAATCAAATTATTGCACACACCTCGGAGGCGCCTCATCTAGCGGCGGACCATCCACAACAATCGGGCGGGCCGAGCTTGTTCTTTATGCTCATGCTGTTCCTCCCTCTGTTCTTCCTGTTGTTCTGGATGCCCCGCTCCCAGCAGAAAAAGCAGGCCGCTGCCCTATCAAAGTTGACCAAGGGCGACAAAGTAATCACGCAAAGCGGGCTAATCGGCAAACTCGTCGAGACCGGCGAGCGCATTTACAAGCTGGAAATTGCTCCCGGCGTCAAAGTTGATGTTCTAAAGAGTTCCATTGCCGGCAAAGATGGCGCAGATACCGCCCCCGCTAACAAGAAGTAAGACCTTTCCCGCGGATCCGACGTGATTAACAGCCTATTAATGTACGTGTTCTTGGGGTTTGCCCTGCTGCTCTTCGTGGCGGGGTTGTTTCGGCGCGCCAAACGGATTGTCCTGTGGTTTGCAGCAAGCTTGGCGTTGGCCTCGGCTGCTGCCGGACACTTCGACGCGTTTTGGCCGATGGCGATGCTCGGCCTTGGTTCGCTGTGGATGGCGATACTCGGACTAAACGTTGTCGATAATCCTTGGTGCTTCAAATTCGGAATCGCACTTGTTGCCGCATTGCTCGGTTTTCTTGTGTTGTGGCCGACACTCGACCGCATGAGCGACGGCAAGGTGCCTTGCCCGCATTGGGTCCAAGAACGCGTGAAATTCCGGCTTGTATCCGGTCTAGATCTGCGCGGTGGCATGCGTTTGGTTTATACCGTTGATGTCAGCGAGGCGATCAAGGACAAGCGTGACCGCTATTTCGAAGACATGCGCGTCGAGCTGACGAAGATTTACGGTCTGTACAAAGGCAATGAGCGTCCCGGCGAAGATGTCTACGTGAAATTACGCGACATTGTGGACCTGGACGCGCCGCGGCGGGTCGCCAATACACTGAGTTTGACGATCAAGGGATCAGCCGACCCGGGCAAGGTGGATGCCCGGTTCCTCCAGCAATTTGCGGGCGACATGAGCTACACGCGCAGCGCCGATCAAAGAAAGGTGACTTTCACTATGAAGTCACGGGCGGAGTCGGCGATTCGCGAACGAGCTGTCAGTCAAGCCCGTGAGATTATCCTGCGTCGCGTCGATGAGCTCGGCCTGCGCGAGGCCTCCGTGAGCACACGTGATGAAGACGTGATCATTGAAGTGCCCGGTGAAGACCAAAAGGCTTTCGATAATATTCGCGAGATTATCAGCCAAACGGCGCGGCTCGAGTTCAAGCTGCTAGCCGATGAGGAAGACTATTTCGGACCTATCGCCAAACGCGAAAAGGCCGAAAACCTGCCAGACGGTCTGGAATTTCTGGAGGAGACTCCCTTGGTCGGTTTGGATGAAGGCGGCGAGCCGAAAGCCAAAAAGACGACGTACGCATTTTTGCGGATGAAACCAGGTGAGACGTCCAAGCAAGCCCTGGATCGATTCAAAGAGTGGGTGGGCACGCTAACCATTACTTCCGATCGGGAAGTTGGCTTTCAGTTGGTCCATGAATCAGATCCCGACACTCAGAAAGAAAAGGAGATAGGTTGGCGCACCTATTTTCTGCGCAGCCGGGCTGATGTCACCGGTGACATGGTTCGCGATGCGGTATCTCAGGCGGATCAGGAGCAGGGTGGTCTAGGCGGCTGGCACGTCGCACTGACGTTTACTGACCAGGGCGGGCGTGTGTTCGACCGCATCACGACAGCCAACATCAAGCGACGTTTTGCAATCATACTCGACGGTCGCACGGAAAGCGCCCCCACGATTCAATCCCGAATTGCGGGCGGTCATGCTCAAATCACCATGGGCTCGGGCGACCCAGAGATACAGCTGCGAGATTCACGCAAGCTTGAACTCGTGCTCCGCTCCGGCGCATTGCCGGCTCCCATATCGCCCTCGAACGAGCAACGTATCGGTCCAACACTGGGCAAAGATGCGATTCAGTTGGGCTTGCGTGGTATGCTCGCGGGTATCCTAGCCGTTTTGGCTTTCATGGTGGTGTACTACAAAAAAGCGGGAGTTATCGCGGATATAGCGGTGGCTCTCAACGTTCTGATGCAGCTGGCAATCTTGGCTTCCTTCGGCGCATCCATGACTTTGCCCGGTTTGGCTGGCTTGGCGCTGACCGTAGGTATGAGCGTTGACGCCAACGTTCTTATCAATGAACGGATCCGAGAGGAACTGCGCGAAGGCAAAAGTCCGAGGGCAGCCGTAGAAATTGGCTATTCACGGGCTCTTACGGCCATTATCGATGGTCACGCAACCACACTTATCACTGGAATCGTATTGGCTCAATATGGGTCCGGGCCGGTCAAGGGCTTTGCCGTAACGCTCATCGTGGGTGTGTTGGCGAGCATCTTCACTGCGGTCGTCGTATCTCGCGTAATGTTCGATTGGTGGGTGCGCGCTTGGCTACCCAGAGACGCAAAGCTTGACATTGGGTGATCCATGCAGCTGTTTCCTACTCACAAACTTTACGATTTCATGGGTGTAAGGCGCTGGTCCATCACGGCGAGCGTCCTGATGGTTCTGGCGTCAATTATTCTCCTCTTCTATCCCGGGCCACGCTTGGGCACCGACTTCAAGGGGGGGACGGAAGTCGAGATCGCTTTCACTAAGGCCGTGTCAGCCGGTGAAATTCGATCGGCAATAATCCATTCCGGATTTTCTCAGCCCGACGTGGTGCGCGTCGATGACCCCAAGGTTCCCGCTCGATACCTGGTTCGCGTACAGGAAGTGTCCTCTATCGGGGAAAGCAAACGTCAGGAAATCGAAAGGCAACTCTGCGCCGGCCTTGATAGTGGCGATTGCGCCACGGAACCGCATCAATCGTCAGAAGTTAAGTTCAGCCCGGGCGGTGACAAAATAACCGTTCGGTTCCGTGGAGATCCTGAGCTTTCCTGGGTTAGGGGCCGCATCGCATCGGTTGCTGGGATCGAAATGCGGGCGGGTGAACACGGGGTCATCCTGCAGAACGCGCGTGACCACAAGGTTGAGATATTACTCAAGAGCAAAGGCGACCAGCTAATGGACGGTATGCGTGTGCGTCTTGGCGCCGATCGAGTACCCCAGGAAGCGCTGCGGGTAGAATGGATCGGGCCCAAAGCAGGCGCGCAATTGCGGAACTCGGCGCTCAAGGCAATCGCCTTTGCCATCGTGTTCGTGATGATCTACATCGCGCTTCGTTTCGACGTTCGGTTTGCACCTGGTGCCGTGATAGCCATGGTGCACGACGCTTTGTCCGTGCTCGGCCTTCTCATCATTATGGGGCGCGAGATCAATCTGACAACAGTCGCCGCGGTATTGACGGTTGTTGGCTATTCAGTGAACGACACAGTAATTGTCTATGATCGCGTCCGTGAGAATCTAGGCCGACTGCGCGGGGCGTCCTTCGTCGGGCTAATCAATGTCAGCATCTCGGAGATGCTCGGCCGAACTATCTTGTCCTCGGGCACGGTGATGGTGAGCCTCCTGGCGTTCTTTGCTTGGGGTACGGGCTCACTCAAGGACTTCGCGCTGGCCCTTGTGATTGGTGTGGTTCTAGGGACCTATTCCTCGATCTATGTGGCGCTGCCGTTCACAGAATGGCTCGACCGCCGATATTTCGGTGGCCACGGGGTTGTGATCCGTAAAGGTACCGTCAAGAAAAAGGTCACCGCCGTCGTCTGATTATGGATGGGGAAACTCAGTTCCGCGACGACAGGGACATCATTAGCCGCAGCACGTACCAGAACATTAGGGCTACCGATGCAAACAGCTGCAAAGAGGCAGCCACGTATCGATCTTCGGGAAATGTTCGAAGTACGTTAGAGGTATCATAAAGAATTGCCGCGCCGGCAAAGCCCACCATGGCCACGCTGAAAAACGTGCCCAGCTGAAACCCGAACAACACGCCTGCACCAATTAGCAATAACGCCGCAATTCCAGCCCAACGCAAGAATGCGCCCAAGAAAGAAAAATCCTTCTTCGTGACGAACACTATGCCCGTCAGTGCGCCGAATCCGACCAGCGTGACTGCGGCCGCGCTTTTGATGGTTGAGGGTGCAAACTTCTCGGCGATATACAGGAGCGGGACGAATATGATCGCTTCGGCCACGACGAACCCGGCGAGGGCTGCGTACTGTGCGGTAAGGGAGCGCGCCGTAGCGGCCGTGTGACTAGCCAGCCAACCCACCAACATGAAGCCACCCATGACAAGCAGCCAACCGCTGCCCGTGGACAGCAGGCGGAGTGCTATGCCATCGGCGAGCCCAGACTCGAACAGTCCAATCTCGATCGCCGTAAATAGCGCAATCGCTCCAAACAAATGGTTGTACGTCCTGACGACGAAGCGGGCCCGCGCGTCCACGGCTTGCGAGCTACGGTAGCCGACCTGGCTTAGACTTTGCTGATATGGGTTCATGATGACTCCGGACAACTTGTAACCGTTTGGCGAGCCACGCAAGGGTGGCGCACAGCGGGGCGCAGGGACGGGGGGCCCCGGGGCCAGGGTGCCCTTAACACTGCCTAGCGGGCATGGTGTCTGGCCTTTCGTGGCATTTTCAGACCTCCCATTAGTCCATGTACCGGTCCCAAAACCTCAAAATGCGGATGTTGCTGTGGATTTAGCGCGCGCCCTCGGAATGTCGAAAACTGCGGCTACCATCCTGTTGCAAAGGGGCCTACGCGACCCGGAGCTGGCGCGCCGATTCCTGGACCCGCGACTTTCACAATTGACGCCGCCGGACTCGATGGCCGATCGAGACCTAGCCGCCCAAAGACTGGCCCGGGCGGTTCGAGCCCGCGAGAGGATTTGTGTCTTTGGGGATTACGACTGCGATGGCATCACCTCGGCGGCAATCCTGACTCACGCGCTGCGTGTGCTGGGTTCTGAGGTTACCGTGATTCTCGCGAATCGATTCGATGGCGGCTATGGGGTTTCCCTTCCGGCGGTGAATCGGATTCGCGCAGAGCGGCCGTCGCTGCTCGTGACCTGCGATTGCGGCTCCAGCGATGCGGAGAATCTTGGTGATCTTGGCGTCTCGGGTATTGAGAGTATTGTAATCGACCATCATTTGGTGCCCAGTGATCCACTTCCGGCAGTCGCCTTCCTTAATCCACACCGATCGGATTGCGGATTTGCATACAAAAATCTCGCGTCTTGTGGGCTTGCTCTTTCCGTTGTTGCGGCTTTGCGAACTGAGCTAAAAGCCAGCCTAGATTTGCGGTCGTATCTCGACTTGGTTGCAATTGGCACGATTGCCGATGTGGCCCCACTTGACGGCGACAATCGCATTCTGGTTCGTGCCGGTCTGCAGCGGATATCCGAGGGCGCGCGGCCGGGGCTCAGGGCGCTGTTGCAGCGGGCCCGGATTGAGCTGAACGTTCCGATAACTGGGGAAGATGTCGCTTTTCGCTTGGCACCGCGGCTCAATGCACCCGGTCGACTCGCATCCCCTGAGGCTTCGCTGCAGCTTTTGTTAGCTGAGGATGAATCGAGCGCGCAACAATTGGCTGACGAAATCGAACGGTTTCAGACGGAACGCCGCCGCCTCCAAGAGATTATGTTTGCCGAAGCCATCGAGGAAATTGAATCCCAAGATTGGCAGTCCAACGCCGGAATCGTCGTCGGACGTGATTCTTGGAGCTCTGGCATAGTGGGGAGCCTAGCTGGTAAATTAGCCGAACATTACCGACGTCCTGTCATTGCCATCGGGTTCGACGGTGACTTGGGGCACGGCTCGGTTAGAGGCCCCAAGGGAATTCCCTTATATGATGTACTAGCGGGTCTTTCGGATTGTCTCGCTCGATTCGGAGGACATCAGGCGGCTGCAGGTCTCGATGTTCAAAGAGCCCAAGTTGATGTGCTAAGAGCCCGATTCATTAGCGCCTGTTCCCCTTACTCGGAAAGTCGAAACCCATCGTCCGGGGCCGATGGCGGTGCGGCTCTTACCATTGATCCGCAGGATAATATTCGCCAAGTGGCGCGGGATATGACGCAATTCGAGCCCTGTGGTGAGGGTAATCGCCTACCCCAGTTGTTTGCGAGCGGTAAGCTCGTTAGGGCCCGCGCGGTACGCGGAGGCCACTTACAACTCGAAGTAGAAGTTTCAAATGGACAAATGCTGCGCGCATTCGGATTTGGACTTGGACCCAGCGCCAATGAATTGTCGGGAGTCGTCGGAATTACTGGAACGATGCGTGTCTCGCAATATCGTTCGGAGAAAAGGGCTGAGATGCGAATTGAGCGCCTATCGGTCGGCGCGGACAATCCAGGTTCAGAGGCGGCAGACCTGACTTTATGACGATTGGCAGTGCTTCCCATGTCGGACATCTACATAAAATTCACCAACGTGTATAAGGCCTTCGAACAGAAGAGTGTCTTCTCCGGACTGAATCTGTGCATTCAACGTGGCGAGGCTCTTACGATAGTCGGTGGCTCGGGCGTGGGAAAGAGCGTGATGCTAAAAATGCTCATCGGCCTACTGAAACCCGATCGCGGCTCGATTATTTTCGACGGTCTCGAAGTAACGAAGATGGGCGAAATGGAATTGGGCCGAGTCCGCCAACACATTGCGATGCTATTTCAAAGCGGTGCATTATTTGATTCGCTTACAGTTGGGGCAAACGTTGCATACGGTCTGAATGAGCATTTCTATCGAACAATGTCCAAGAAGGACATTAACGAACGCGTCGCATCATCTTTGGCTGCGGTTGGTCTCCCAGGTGTCGAGGCAATGTGGCCCGCAGATTTGTCGGGTGGTATGCGAAAGCGTGTTAGTTTGGCCCGTGCGATCTCCGTGCGTCCCGAAGTATTACTTTACGACGAGCCTACGACAGGGCTTGATCCGATAAATACGGCTAGAATCAATAATCTCATCATGGGATTGCAGAAGGCGCTCAACGTTACCTCTGTCGTTGTTACTCACGACATGAAAAGCGCATTTGCGATTAGTGACCGAATTGCAATGGTTCATGGGGGGCGTGTCATCTCGGAAGGTACGGTTGAAGATTTCAAGAACTGTACTGACCCGCGAGTAATGGATTTTGTTCATGGTCAGGCACCCAATGACGAGGATGTCGAGACGCTACTGAATAGCTAGGGCCCCTTTTGGCGCCAATTGGGAGTCCTGTGCCGGTGTGAACGTCCGATGACGCATTGCGATATCGATTAGGAGTGCCTCGATTCGCGCGGCAAAGAGCCTCCCGCGTGTCGAACTAGGCCGAACTTTCGGTCGATGCGATCAACCTGCGGCAGTGGACCCGCGCTTCAACGTGACGGCGTGCTTTGGATGAGCAATGCTCCTGCCTGGTCCATGTTCACGTCGAAGGAAGTGAAAGTCGGCGCCTTCGTGCTCCTTGGGTTGCTGTTTGTCGGCCTAGTGGTGTTCCTAATTGGCGACGAGCGGCAAGTTTTTGCATCCAAGGTTTCATTTGGGGCCATATTCGAAGATGTCGAAGGACTTAAGACCGGGTCTTCAGTTCGCATGGGCGGTGTTGACGTAGGTTCTGTAGAAAAAGTTGGCTATTCCGAAGACTATCGTGATGCGCGCCTCTTCGTAAGATTCACAGTTGTAAAATCGCAGGCGCGTCGAATTCGCGCGGACAGCACGGCAAAGATTGAATCAAAGGGCTTGTTGGGCGACAAGATGATAACCATTGTTGCCGGAAGTGCCTCCCAACCGGTGATCTTGCCAGGCGGGGTAATCGCTACGGAACGTGATCCAAAAGATTTGCAGACAGCGCTCGGTCGCGTGGGTTCGATCACTGCAAAAGCCGAGAAAATCATGGAGAATCTCGAAGCCACCACGGCCTTTCTTGCAGATGCTCCGTTGCACGAGAATCTAAAATCGAGTGTCGAATCGATGAGCCACGTACTTCACAGTGCCGACCAGGGCCCCGGCTATGTCGCCCGACTCTTGAATGATCGAACCGAGGCGGACCGGTTGTCAAATACCGTAGACCGGCTGGAGCAAGCCGCCTCCCAGCTGGACCGTTCGCTCAGCTCGCTGGCGGGCATTACGGAGCGGGTCGAAAAGGGTCCGGGGCTCGTTCACGAATTGGTCTATTCGGAGAGTTCAGCGAAGAGCGTCAATCAGATCGGAAATGCCGCTGAAGAACTTGCCGTGTCGTTGAAAGGAATTCGAGAGGGCAAGGGTATGGCGCGAGCTTTACTGTACGGAGACGGGAACGCGGAACAGTCCCTGGCGCAGATCAGTCAGATCCTGGCAGACGTGCATGGAATCGTGGCGGATGTTCGTGCCGGCAAGGGGACCCTAGGAGCCCTCCTAACCGACCCATCCATATATGAGGACTTGAAAGTCTTGCTAGGCAACGTCGAGCGAAACAAGTCTCTGCGTGCCATGGTACGGTATTCAATTGAGCGGGACGAGGCGCCGCGCGCCTCCTCAGCCACGAAACGGAAATAGGCGCCGGGACCTGGCGACAGGCCGGCGTAGGCCGATTTTTGAGATTCATGCCAGGAATTCGCGGGGAGAACTCGCGCAAACTGTTACGCTTGCCTATACTTCGGCCCGCACGATGCGTAACTTCGAACGAGCGTTAAGAGTCACTTGCGTGCTCGGTATCTTCGGGCTGGCGTCCTTTTTCACCCTCTGGCGCGGCACCGGAGGGCTGTGGCGTGGGCTTGAGATTGCCCACGCCGTTACCGCGTCCGGTAAGAGCACCGCTCCCTATGACTTGACTCAGCTCATTGCAGTACACGAAACACTATCCACGATTCGCGATAAATACGTTGACCCCCCGCGCATCAAGCCGCGGCAAATGTTCCTTAGCGCGTTGAATGAAGTCCAGAAGGACGTGGCTCAAGTCATCGTGCACTATTCGGAGAAATCCCCGATTGTCAATGTCCGGGTCGAAACGGAATCCCGTGAGTTTCGCGTCGACAATGTACAGGCAATTTGGGACGTCGCTGCAAGGCTGCGCGAAGTATTTGTATTCCTCAACGAACATCTAAGGAAAGATCCTGAGCTTGATCTGCGCGAGGTCGAGTACGCTGCTTGTAATGGAATATTACGTACCCTCGATCCGCACAGTGTATTCTTGAGCCCGGAAGCGTATCGGGAGATGAACCTTTCAACGTCGGGCCACTTTGGTGGTCTCGGGATTGTCATTTCGATCCGTGACCAGCAGTTGACGGTGATGCGGCCGATGCCCGACACGCCGGCGGGACGCGCCGGTCTTAAGCGCTACGACCGAATTTCCAAGATAAACAATGAATCAACCCTAAACATGCCGCTGGACGACGCTGTGAATAGACTTCGCGGCAAGGCCGGGTCCCCGGTGACGGTTTGGGTACACCGCGATGGTCCCGACGGGTGGACGGGGTCGCGGCCATTTACCCTCGTCCGAGAAGAGATACGGATTCGCTCCGCAGACTTCAAGCCACTCGGGGATGGTGTTGGATACGTCAGGCTCAAACAGTTTCAAGCAACCACGGCGGACGAATTACTAAAGGCCCTGCAGAACTTGTCGCATCCGACCAAGCTGCGGGGACTGGTGCTCGACCTACGGAGTAACCCGGGCGGTCTTCTGGAGCAGGCGGCGCGTGTTGCCGACGTGTTCCTGGAGGAGGGTGTCATTGTATCAACGCTTGGCGAGCACGAGGGGCGCGAAGAAAAGAAGGCTACTCGGGACGGCACGGAACCCGACTATCCCATCATTGTTCTTACCAATGGCAGTTCGGCAAGTGCCAGCGAAATTGTCGCCGGTGCGCTGAAGAACCAAGACCGCGCTATTGTGGTTGGCCAAACAACGTTTGGTAAGGGAACCGTTCAACTTGTGTTTCCGAATGTTACTCCCGAAAAAGCTGCTCTCAAGCTCACCATCGCCCAGTACTTGACGCCGGGAAATGTGTCGATTCAGGGTGTAGGCGTTACGCCCGACATCGAGCTCGATCCCATGACGGCTGATCCATTGGACATGGACATCTATCATACGGAGAATTTGACTCGAGAGCATGACCTTTCAAAGAGTCTATCCAATGAAGGTCGTCGCAATACGGATCGACCCACTTTCACTTTGCGTTATGATTTGCCGGAAGCCCAACGATCACGTATGCGCGAACTTGGGGGGGATATGGATGACGAGTTCTCCCTAGATTTCCCGATTCAATTTGCCAAAGAGTTATCAATATCCGTATCCGGATCCAAGCGCAGCGAGCAGCTTCGCTCAGCTCGGCACTTCATCGAAAAGAAGCAACAACTTCAAATGACCACAATCGCCGCGGAGTTGAGCAAACTCGGCATCGATTTTTCGCCACCTCCGGCTGACGTCAAGAACGGCCCTGTTGCGCGTGACTTTGTCGTACACGTTAAGACCGACCGCAAGAACGACACTGTTTCCGCCGGCGAGCCGATGGCCTTGGAGGTTGAGGTTGAGAACCATTCGAACGCGCCGGTGTATCGCCTGAGGGCCATGACCAAGAGCGATAGCGGATACTTCGATGAAAAAGAACTGGTCTTCGGTCGAATCGAGCCCGGCAAGAGTCGGACGGTGCGGGTTCCGATGGGCTGGTGCCAAGTCGAAGGGCGAAAGCTGGCGACTACCAAACCGCTTCCCGACAATGCCAAGCGAAATTGCATCATACCGCTTGACGCGATAACACGGCAAGATGTGATTCGAATTCAATTCTCAGCTGAAGGCAGTGAAGCACCACCGAATGCCGAACTACGGCCCACGACGACGAGTCTAAAGAGACCAGTTTTTGCGTACAATTACCAGATAGCTGATAATAGGCCGGGCAATGGTGACGGCCAGCTTGTGCGTGGCGAGGGCGCCACCGTTTACCTGACAGCGAAAAACGTCGGTACTGGGCGTTCTTACGAAACCCAAGCCTATCTGCGCAATTTGACGGGTGATGGCCTCTTGCTCCAGGCAGGGCGGTTCGATATCTCAAACATGAACCCCGGCGATGAACGCCAAGTAGCGTTCACTTTCGACGTGCTCGACACGTTGGAAGACGACACGATAAAATTAGATTTGAGTGTCGTAGATCGAGATCTTCGCGTCACATCCAGCGCTAAATTGGTGATTCCGGTCGCACAAACCGGAACCGTAGTTGAGCCCGTAACGGGACGGATGCTGGTAGCGGATGGAGCACGAGTATTTGCGCGGCCGTCGCCCGATGCGGAGTCTATCGGTGATTTGGAAAAAACCTCTGTCATCGAACGACTGGGCCGAGTTCACGATTTTACGCAAATTCGCCTAACGGCGGACCGCTGCGCCTGGGTTTCCACCTCAGCGTTGTCACAAGCGGCGAATCGTGCAGTGGCGGTCAAATTCAAGGCCTCGTTGCGACACTCCCCGCCACTGTTGGAGGTAAGTCCGATGCAACTTTCCACGACGACAGACCGTGTCCATATTCGGGGCGTCGCGACAGATTCCGATCGGGTATTGGATGCATTTGTCTTCGTGGGGACCCGTAAGGTATATTACCAATCGAATCGCAACGCGACTGACGTGAAACGCTTAGAGATATCACTTGATGCCGAATTAAATCCCGGCGTCAATGTGATCACGATAGTCGCACGCGAGAATCACGACACACTTTCACGCTCGACTCTTGTCGTGAGGCGCGATGGGCCTGGAGGCGTTCCGCTTCCAACGCCCAAGTCAACGACGTTTGGCGACGATTGGGGTTTTGGTGACTCGGAGTGAAGGAATTCTCGTGCGGCTACACATAAACATTGATCATGTAGCGACCCTTCGAAATGCCCGCGGCACAAGCTACCCCGACCCGGTTGCCTTGGCACTCCTCTGCGAAAACGCTGGTGCCGACGGGATTACGGCACACTTGCGCGAGGACCGGCGTCACATTCGTGATAGTGACATCCAGCTGCTACGTCGGGACATAAAGACGCGACTAAACCTCGAGATGGCGTCGACGCAAGAGATGGCGAATATTGCCGCTCGTGTACACCCGGACGCCATCACTTTGGTCCCTGAACGAAGAGAAGAACGCACTACGGAGGGCGGACTTGATGTTTTAGTCAATCACGCTGACATTGCCGCCGTGGCGGCAATGTGCGAGCGGGAGAATATCAAGTTAAGTCTATTCATTGTCGCTGACGAGGCCCAGGTGCGGCAAAGTTCGGCCTTGGGAGCCGCGCAAATCGAACTGCATACTGGCGAATACTGCCATCGCACCGGTCAGGCCCGCGATGATGAACTAGATCGTCTGCGTCGCTGCGCGCAATTGGCCGCGGAGCTTGGCCTCGAAGTTGCCGCAGGTCACGGGCTCACGCTAGAAAATTTAGAGCATGTGGTCGCCATCCCGCAGGTGCAAGAGCTCAATATTGGGCATGCTGTCATAAGTGATGCACTGATTCTAGGTATCGCCGAATCGGTGCGAGCGTATCGGCGCGCAGTTAGTTCCGGCATGGCGCTCCGGAGCACATTGCCAAACCCCGACTGACCGGGCTTGAAATTCTCATGGTTCCAATCCTCTCGCGAGCACAAATACAAGAGCTGGATCGGCTCATGATCAATCAAGCCAAAGTTCCAAGTTTGGTGTTGATGGAGAATGCAGGTCGGGGTGCGGCAGAACTGATTTTGCGCCACCGAAAGAACCAGGCACGGCATGCACTTGTGCTTTGCGGAACTGGCAACAACGGTGGTGACGGCTTCGTCGTCGCGCGGCATCTGGAAAGCGCTGGCTGCACAGTGCGAGTTGTGGCTATCGGCGCGCCAGACTCGCTGTCTCGTGATGCAGCGCAAATGGCAGAAGCCTGGTTGGGGATCGGAGGGCACTTGCGATGGATTGCCGATTCTTCACAGCTCGACCATCTGCGTGAGGAGCTTTCAAAAAGTAGCTTGGTCATCGATGCCTTGTTCGGAACAGGCTTGTCCAAGCCGTTGAGCGGCATTCATAGTGAGACGGTCGAGATACTGTACCAAAGCGCTGTCCCTTGCTGCGCTCTTGACATTCCGAGCGGTCTTGACGCCGATACCGGTTCGATTTTAGGAAACGCAGTTCGCGCAGAGCTTACCATTGCGTTTGCATATCCGAAACCTGGTCATTTTTCGACGCAGGCGAGCGAATGCGTAGGAGAATTATATACCGCGTCCCTGGGTATACCTGGCGATTCCTGGGAAAAAGTCGGAGGGGTTGCTCGTCGGGTGGAGACAGGGGACATCGAGCATTGGCTGCCAAAGCGGAACGCTTCGACTTACAAGGGGACTGCGGGTAAGGTGGCTGTAATTGCGGGGAGTCCCGGCACTTCGGGCGCGGCTCTGTTGGCGGCGCGGGGAGCATTACGGGCAGGGGCAGGCCTAGTCACACATGTCGGTTATCGCGCTACAATAGACGCTATTGAATCTCGCGTTCTCGAAGCCATGACTCGGCGCATCGATCCCGAGCACATTGGCGAACAATTGCGCGACGTGCTTTCATCAGCGAACTCAGTCGTCATTGGGCCGGGCCTTGGCGTAACCGCCGAAGCGCACCAATTGCTGCAAATTACCCTAGAATTGGCCTGCGTTCCAGTGGTTGTCGATGCGGATGCGCTCTCACTTTTGGCACGTTCGCCGAACGCGGCAAACGGTCCCCAGGGTAACCGAATACTCACCCCGCATGTCGGTGAATTGGCGCGACTTCTTAACACAGACGTTGCGTCGATTGAGGCCGACCGATTCGCGGCACTGTCGAAAGCCGTGGCCCAAACGAACGCAATTGTAGTCTTGAAAGGGGCTCACACTCTGATAGGGGCACCCAATACGACGCCCGTTGTGGTCGGGAGCCCCTGTCCCTCGTTAGCTACGGGTGGCTCCGGTGATGTGCTCGCCGGCATGATTGGCGCGCTCGCCGCGGTCATGGAACCTTGGTGCGCTGCCGTATGTGCGGTGTATTGGCACAATTTGGCCGGCAAACGCTGGACCCATTTGCACCAAGCGGATCGGGGCATTTTAGCGCATGAAATAGCTGACGCCCTTCCGGACGCCTTTGCCGAGCTGTCACAGGGCGTTGTCGGAATGTCAGAATGACAGTTCCGCGACACAAGCGCTAAACTCAAGAAACCAGGATTCCAAGGCCATTTGTGACTCTGGTGGGCTAAGCGTCGCCTGGCACAGGCCTTGCTCGGTGGCCTACGGAGACTGGTTACGATGTTTGCCCCCGTTCCTTCGTCAATTGCCCTAGAGATGCTAAATTCAATTCCGAGCCTCAACGCGCGAGCCCGTTGTCTTTGCCGTAACGGCGACGACGCTCAAGATCTCGTTCAAGAGACGCTTGCGAGGGCCCTCGGTCATCTCAATCAATTCGAGCTTGGAACGAACCTGCGAGCGTGGCTTCAACAAATTCTGTTTCATTTGTTCGTATCACGTCGCAGGCGGATGAGCCGCGAGCACCGGGGCCTCGGTCAGTTTGCTGCTGAAATTGCGACTCATGAATTCAAGAACGAGACCATAATGTTCCACGCTACTATTTCGCCTCGGCTCGAATCGGCCATGGATGAATTGCCGCCGAAGATTGCGGACGTGGTTAGAAAGGTGGACATTGAGGAACTGAGCTACCGGGAAGTTGCTGAGGATATGAAAATACCAATCGGAACTGTCATGAGTCGATTGTTTCGCGGCCGACGCCGTCTGGCCGAGGCCGTTGCGGACGATATGCTCCCGATTCGAGCGCAGGCTGCATAAGGAGTTAGGGGACTGCGTCAAGCAGTTCCACGGTTCCACTTACGATACGTCGTGGCACGGCATCGGTCGCCGATTGCAGTAATAAGGCGCCCGTTTCATCTACTCCCATCGCACGCCCCTGGATTCCTTCGACTGATATTCGTCGACCTAACAAGGCGTCGCACTTACAGAGCTCCGAGGCCATCGGCGCAAATCCGTGAGATTGCCAAATCTGGGCCCTTTCATCGATGCTATGCATTAAGTCAGCCAGTAGCAATTCTCGATCCAAGTGCGCGGCACTCAAGAGGGTCAAAGACGTAGCCACGGAGCGGATGCACTCCGGAGGTTCACGCATATGAACATTGAGGCCAATGCCAACAACGAATGATGCCACGTTGTCCGCGGCTAGCTGACTTTCAACTAATATTCCAGCGAGTTTCTTGGCATCAACGAGAATGTCATTAGCCCATTTGATGCGAACGTCATCCTCAAGTAAAGGCTGAACGGCATCGCGAAGTGCGAGCCCCATGGCTAAGGTGATGTTGCTAGGCGTGTCGTTTGAATTCTCGAGTCGCAGGAGCACGGAAAACAGCAAGTTTTCTCCCGGGTGCGGCGAGAGCCAAGCTCTGCCGCGTCGCCCACGCCCCTGTGTTTGGTAATCGGCCACGACAACCAATCCGTGCGGGGCACCTTCTTGCGCCAGCCGCAGCGCAATGTCATTAGTCGAGGTCGCGTCCGGATAGACAAGTGACGAGCGACCTAGCGACAAGTGACGTCCAGCGACGATGCTTTCGAAGCGTTGTTGGTCAAATGGTTTCAATTTGTGCGCTGACTCTTTGGCAAAAGCTTGCTAGCCTATATGTTCTATGTCTAACGCGATGTCCGCGGCAGGTGCCGAGTGCGTCAAAGCACCTACACTAATGACGTCAATTCCCCGCATTGCGATATCTGCCACTCGATCCAGTGTAATCTTTCCCGAAACTTCCAATAGCGCCCTGCCTTTTGCACGCGCGACGGCAGTGTCCAGTTGTTCGACAGAAAAGTTGTCGAGCATGATAATGTCCGCACCAGCCTGAAGTGCCTCTTCAAGTTGCTCGAGGGATTCGACCTCGATCTCGATTCGACACGTGTGAGGAGCCAGGCGGCGGGCCCGGTCAACCGCAATCATGATTCCGCCGGCGGCCTCAATGTGATTGTCTTTGATTAGCACCGCGGAGCCCAGCATGTCGCGGTGATTGTGCGCGCCTCCGGTTCGAACGGCGTAGCGCTCAAGGTGGCGCAATCCTGGAGTTGTCTTGCGCGTATCCGTAATGCGCGTCTCACTCCCGTGCGGCAATGCGCTCACGAAGCGCCGCGCAAGCGTTGCGACGCCACTCATTCGCTGAACGAAATTCAGCGCCGTCCGTTCGCCGAGCAGTATGCTGCGAGCTGAGCCTTCCACTTGCCACAAGATCTGACCCGGATCTGCCCAGGTTCCTTCTTCTAGCAACTCCTCCACGCGCAGGCTGGCATCCAGCGTATAAAAAACCTTGGCAAATACGTCGGCCCCGCAGACAACCAACGATGATCGTGCGATTGCGCGCCCAATCACTATTGTACTTTCAGGGACAGTGGCCTCCGTTGTGAGATCGCCGCCAGCCAAGTCTTCAGCTAGGGCTCGCTCAACAATAGGTTCGATAATTTTCGATACGAGCATCATTGCCAAAGACCGTAACCTCGCCCTAGTGTCGATGCAAAGACGTTGCAGAGCACGTGAAAAATAATCCCGGCCCCGATCCCCCCCGTCCTATTTCGGAGCCAAGCGAATAATAAGGCAGGGAAAAACACGGCCAAGCGTGTCACATTTGGTTCCGTCGCGAAATGACCCAGCGCGAACAACGCGCTCGACCAAAATAGGCTCGGTCGAATGACGGTTCCAAGAATTCGCACGCTGCGCGAGTCCTTCTGGTCGAAGGAATTCATCAGGTACCCGCGGTAAAACGCCTCTTCCGGCAAAGCAACCACCACGGCCTGCCCAAGAAGTTCATCATTCCAAGATACTGGGCCACGAAAAACATACGAATGTGTCGGATGCCACCAGATCACGAACCCTAGCCAAAAAAGCGGGAATATCGCGAGCGAGGTAAGAAGAGCAACCTTGGCAGCCGTTACCGTGTCGCGTGCCATGCGTAGGAAATTAATCGACTCCGATTCGAACAATCCTCCGAGCGACAAACCACAGGCACGCACATGAGCGGTCGTTGCACCCGCCACGCAGAGCCAATACGTTGCAGCGAGGAAAGTCAAACCGACCGCGGTGGCACTCCAATTTTCATCCGCGAAGCGAGCGATAACAGCGACAATCAACGTCACCGCCAATGCGATTGCCCAAGGACCAACTTTGCGAATGCCTGAGGATTGACGGACGCTCATACTCATTGCGCGGGAGCCTGTTCCGGTAACTCAGACTGGCACATCCAACGAACCAAGACAGTAAAGTCAATTTCCGTTATAGCCGTAAAATTGCGATAACACACGATCTCGATGGGATTTTTGGGGGTCAGGAGGGCAAACAATGGGCGATTTGCCCCCGCTAACTGCTTCCAGCGTCTCCCCGTCGACCGGCTGCATGAGATAACGTGCCACTCCGTTCCAGGTTCGAGCCCGCCCCATTGAAACGGGCACAACTGGAACAGCCGCGGAGGATGCATGTTGAGTCCGAACTACGAAACGCCGAAGCCCGCTCCGCAGCCAATACCTGGCCGCGTGGATTTTGCGAAATGGCCGCCTGATGACGACGATATGCCTGCTGGTCCACCTATGGGCCCACCGGGCATACCCGGAGGCGGATCATTCAATGCCGGTGACGGGGACTTCAAGAAAGGGCGTTTTGGTCCAGGACTGATCATTGTCACATTGTTGGCCGTTGGAGGGCTGGCTGCATTTTTGATTTTCGGTGTCCAGAAAGATGCGGAACGTTTGACTGTTCCCGAGGCCGTCGCCAAAGCCAAAGAGCTCTTCGTCAAGCCGAAGAGTGAGCAACTTCCAGAATGGCGCAAGTGGGCAGCGACGGAACTGAGCGCGGAGCTTAAGCGTGAAGCGCTCAAGCAACTCGCTTGGGCCAAGGATGAGGAGGGTGTGGTCTTGGCCGCGAAGGCCCTGTCCGACCACAATGAAGGCGTTCAGGCTGACGCGGCTATGTGCCTTGCCTCGTATGGTTCACCTTTGGGCGACCGAGCCAAGGATGCGTTGCTGGCGGCGCTCAAAACCGCAGGACCTGGCGCAAGGCCCCAGATTGCCTGGGCCTTGGTTGAATTGGGCGAGACCAGAGCCTTTGACCAAGTCATGGTGCTCTACCGGGCTGGGCATTTGAGCCAGGTGCAGCGCATGGGCGGCGGTATCGCTTTCGACCCTGAGAAGATCACCAAATTGGTGTCCCTCGACAAGTTGGCGAGCATGGGTGGCGATGAAAGCTCCGCCGTACGTCAATTGGTTGCAACGGTGCTGTCCCGCAACGCTTCTCCAAAATACACTGACGTGTTGATAAAGCTGCTCGGCGACAGTGACCAAGAAATTGCCCGCCAAGCTGCTCCCGGTCTCGGAAAAATTGGTGACGAGCGCGCGCGTCAACCGCTCCTGCAAGCAATGCGTGGCGCGGAAAAAGAAAGTCGGACCAAGTACTTGGAAGCGTTGCGTGACGGCATTGGCGCGCAAGGCCTCGTCTTGTCGATTGACAGCGTGACCCGAGACAATGAAAAGTCGTCCTGGTATCAGACCCGAGAAATCTTTGAGTTACTCGCGAAGCTCAATGATCCCCGGGTGGGCGATTGGCTAGCTCCCTACATCGAAACCAAGCCGCATATTCACTGGCAAACGAAAGCCGCGCTCATCATGGCGATGGTGGGTGACACCCGTGGCGTTCCTACTTTGGCAAAGCGCCTGCGCATGGACCCACTTAAGATATACAGCGACCAGCACGATTGGGAAATGGAGCTAAAGCGCGACGATAACGAACGCGTGGAGGCTGCCCGTATGATCGCCGACTTGGCGCAGCTGCATCCGGAGAAGGTGGAGGAAATCCGCCAACAGGCTGAAGACGCGGTTATTTTCTGGATTCACGAACTGCCCTCGCCGCATGCTAACGGCTTGCGCGCTCTGGCAGCTTCGGGCTCTAAGAAAGACATGACGGCATTTCGAAAGTGGGCAAATCCAGGTGTTCCATTGCCCAAAGAAGGTCAACAACCGCCCATGCCCGAAGAATGGGTTATTGCGCAAAGCGCGCTACGCTATGTGGGCTGGCTCAAAGATCCCGATTCCTGGGATGTCTTCGAGAAGATGCTCAAGAAGCGCCCCAAGGAAATCGACGCCACCATGGACAGTTTGATGCAGGGCGGTTTGGCAATTCTTGGAATGACGCTACGCGCCGTTGGCAAGGGCGCGGCGGAAGGCATGAGCGAGTGGGGCGATCCGAAGGGCTTTAAGCCATTGATGGAGTACATCCAAGACGTAAAGAACAACGAGCAGAGCAAGATGGAGGCCTGTGCGGCCTTAGCATGGGTCGGGACCGACGAAGACATGCTCACGGTTGCCAAGAAGATCGATGAATATCGCGGCGTTGAGAAGTCCGATCAGTATCGGAGAATGTGCCTCTTAGAAACTCTAATTACTCGACCGGTTCAGGGCACGGCTCCGGCGCTAATTGGTCTAATTAACAAAGATTCGCTAATTGAAACTCGGCACCAGCTGGCGCGAGCCATCGGCAAGGCAGGGCTTACCGAAGAGGTAACGGCTCGACTGTTCGAGATGATGAAAGACGAGGCTCTCGTCAATGATGGCGCGCTGGCGCTTATTTTAGGCGGAACGCCCGACGTGGCTGCTCGTGCAGTCGCGATGTACGGTCAGCTCTTTGGAGATAAGGCGAAGCCTGCCCTCGAAGAGTTGCAAGAACTTTGGTACCGAACATTTGGCTATTGGTCAAAAGACGACCTCGAAAAAGGCAGAATCTTCAATTGGGTCGACAATGCGGTTGCCATATCGCACGTTGTGATCAATCAGACGCCCCAAGAATGGGCGCCCGCACTGCTAACGAAGCAATTTGACAACTTGATGTTTGACAATGGGCCTCATTCGTTTACGCGTGTTGTGCTGCGAGTGCGACTGTATCAGATGGCCAAGGGGAGCGATGCCGCCAAGCGCGACGGTGCTCTTAGAACGTTGGAATTCATGCAAGAGCAAGGCGTTCTTATCGCTTTGCGCGAGGACGAGGGTCCAGTCGGTAAATTGGCACGTGAGGCCTATCATCGTTTGATGAATCCCAAAGTAGTCGCGGGGATAATCAAGATCGATGAGGAGAAGTACAGGATGCCCGACTAACGTTTGGCGACCCATCGGACTAAGCGAAAGAAACGTCAGTCAAGGACTGGACCTGCTGACCCGAGCCGTCAAACCGCACTTGGATTGACCGCCGCGAAGTTGCGCACATTAGGTCACATTGTCCGATGAATATCGCGCATTCACAGACAGTTAGATACATTCACGCTGGCGCAACGGTCGGTCGGAAACAATACTACAATTGACGTGGAGCACGTTCTCGGAAAAGTAACCAGCGATTACGAAGTCCCGAGTGGTCCGGAGGCCATACTAGACCTTGTGATCGATCGGCGCTGGCTAAGCGACGAATGTACAATTGACGTGGATCTCCCCCGGCATCTCGGTTGCGCCGCCTGCGAGGGAGCCGGCTGCAAAATCTGTGGTCAATCGGGGGCAATTACCGTGCGTGACCGTAGCGAGCCGCCGGAGGTGTTAAGGCTCACTCTGCCGCGACAAACTCTCGATCCCGGCAGGGCACCAGATTCTAAGCGGGCACTTCTTTTCCGAGTTCAGGGGCGGGGCGGGCTGTCCGATGACGGAGCTGGCAAGGTTCAGCGGGGTCGTTTGCTATTGCGTATTAAATTCAACGGCAGCATAAGCAGTTGTGTTCGCATTGTTGGTGAGGACCCTGTCATTAGCTCATCAACGCTGACGCGCGCCGATTTGGTCTGTCCTCGGAATGAGTCGGTATTGCCCGCGACCGACGGTAAAGCATCTGAGAATGCTCAGAATCTTAGGACCGGCACCAAGGAACTGGGATCAGGAGGTGCGTTACTCCGTGTGGAAACCGCCACAGTCGCTGTCGCTATAGCCACACGCGGGCCCGCAAGTCGCCGGTGGGGCGGTTTGCCTTGGCAGGACATCGCCTTTGGCCTAACGCTGCTGGTTTTAGGTGCGGTAATAGCGTGGCTGATACTCTGAACTAGCGATAATTCGCGCCGCGCCGTCGCTAAAGGTGTTGTAGTACCCGCACGATGAATCCCATCGCGATGACAATTCTGCTGACCGGAGGGTTCGGGATTTTCGCTATTAGTATTGCGCGCCGCTGGCGGCTTCTATTCGCGTCAACTACGCGACAACCAGCCACACAATCTAATTTTCGACGGCGCTGGCGGCGCGTAGTTGTGGAAGGCCTGTTCCAGTCACGACTGCGTCAGTATACCTGGGCGGGTCTAGCGCATTCCCTGGTTTTTTTCGGCTTCCTCATATTGCTCGCGCGCACGCTTTTGTTGTGGGGCCGCGGATTTAGCCCAGGTTTCGACCTTTGGATACTCGGTTCCGCACCGGTTCTCGATTGCCCAGTGGGTGAGCTCTACAACACCCTCAAAGACTGTTGTTCAGGACTAGTGTTGATTGCCGTTGCTTTCTTCTTAGCTCAGCGCCTTTGGTGGCGACCTGGGCGTCTCACCTTATCCAAGGAAGGCATTCTTATTCTCGCAATCATAGCTGCAATGATGATTGCCGACGAAATTTACGATGGATCTAGCATCCTTTTAGCAAATACTTGGGATCACGGTTGCCCAAACGGTGGAAGCGCCCACTGTGAGAGTTTGGTAAAGCTGGTTGCGGGTGTAGGGAAACGCTTGCACCGCTTAGAGTGGCGCGCCTTCCCCGATCCGCTGGGATCATTGACAGCACTTGCGCTTCAGCCCCTTCAAACACGGTCACTCGTACTGCTCGCTCACTTAGGATTCTGGACACATTCAGTTCTCGTGGTTCTGTTTCTCAATTTGCTGCCCTACTCCAAGCATTTCCACGTGCTGACCGCGTTGCCTAACTTGTTCTTGTCTTCCACGGAGCTCCCCGGAAAGCTCCAGAAAATAGCAGAAACTGCTGAAGCTCTGCTCGAACAAGCTGATGCGTCGCAATCTGTTACGGGGTCTTCTGAAGCGTTACTTGGGATATCACGTATCGACGATTTGACCTGGAAGGACCGCCTGGATCTGTATTCGTGTACCGAATGCGGTCGATGTTCGGAGCATTGTCCGGCCCATCGCGTCGGTAAACCTCTAAGTCCAAAACAATTTACCTTGGACTTGCGAGGTGCCCTATTCAAAGACAGCGACAGACTACTTGCCCCTCCAAGCCGTGCGTCTCTACCCGGTCAGGCATCGGAATTATCGGCTCGTGATGCCCAATTAGTTCCATTCGTGATCGAACCTGAAACAGTCTGGTCGTGTACCACTTGCCGCGCTTGCGAACAGCAGTGCCCGGTGGGCATCAGCTACGTAGACAAGATCGTCGACTTGAGACGCAACTTGGTCCTGATTCGCGGTGAAGTGTCGCCGCCGCTTCAGCGCAGCTTCGAAGGCATGGAACGCAATGGCAACCCCTGGAATCTCCCGAGATCCGAGCGCTCAGACTGGACACTGGGGTTAGGCGTGCGACGCATCGCCGACGTTCCGCGTACGGACATTCTGTATTGGGTGGGTTGTGCCGCAAGCTACGACGAGCGAGCCCGACGGGTTGCGAAGTCATTTGTGTCGTTGCTGCAACAAGCCAACGTTGATTTTGCCATTTTGGGGGACGAGGAGACTTGTACGGGAGATTCCGCTCGTCGCGCGGGAAACGAGTACCTTTTTCTGCAACTCGCCCAGGCGAATATTGCAACGCTCAATCGGTACTATGCGGCGAATCGATTCCGCCGCATTGTGACGACTTGCCCTCATTGTCTAACGACTTTGAAGAACGAGTACCCTGATTTTGGTGGGCGTTGGCCAATAGTGCACCATGTGGAATTTCTGCTCGAGCTCACCCATCTAGGTCAATTAATGCCCAATAAGTCAGCGGAAACTTCCGTCGTATTTCACGACCCCTGCACCTTGGCTCGCTACGCAAATGACGTGGTCTCTCCGCGTCGGCTGCTGCGTGCGATTCCAAACGTATCGCTGCGCGAGCCGGAACATCATTCGCAATTTACCTTGTGCTGCGGTGCTGGCGGAGCGCGCATGTGGATGGACGACGGACCAACCTCTCGCATGAATGAAGCGCGCAGCAGGGAGCTTTTGGCAACGGGGGCCGAACAGGTAGTCACTGCCTGCCCATTTTGCGCGACAATGATAGGCGACGGGGTTCTGCAATCCGGCTCAGCCCAAAATCCAAGCGTCTTAGACATTACCGAAGTATTCGCCAAAGCCTGCACCAACGAATCGGCGTCAAAGTAACCTCGGCCTGGGCATCACCGAGGTCCAATACTTGCGCCAAATGCGTTCTTCTAATAATTTTGTCCCGAGTGTCGTCACAACATATAAATCGGAGCATCGCGACAAGTCGCCCGGGCGGCTACCCTAGTAGCGCGATTCATCGGAACTGATGGGGTCCTTCGGACCGGCCGCTTTCGCGGCCATCGCGCCCCTAGCCCTATTTTCTTGGGATTCGCCCAAACCCAAAATTCGCTTCGCGAATTTCTAGTATCTCGATTCAATAGTCGAGATACTAGCCGCCACTACGATTTGAGCAATACGTCGAAATTGCCTGGTGTGGGGGTCATGCCCGGATTAGGTTCTCGGGCCCGCAGTGTCGATTTTGGCATTCATGGTTCAAAGTAGCCCGATTGTCAGCATTCGTAAGCATTCTCGAACAAAGGGATTATACTGCTCGAATCATGAGCCCTTGCCGTCTGAGTCACGCCACATCCGTGTACGAAGAGCTTCCGGTTCGCGTTCGAAGCGTTTCCGAAAAAGGGCAAGAGTTTGATTGCGACGTCTGCGGCAAAACGTTTGACGGTCGCCCTGCGGGCAGCGGTCTGTTCTTATGGATGCGTGGTACAGAAATGCGCATTGAGGAACCCCCGTTGTGCGAAGGTTGTGCCGTACGCGTGACGGCGAGCGCGCTATATCAATGGGCGCTCGATGATGACGAGTAGGGGTAGCGCTTGCTCCACGCTGTGCAAGCATCAAAGGGTCGCCTACGCGTATCAGTGAAGCGTTGATGTCGGCACTTCGCCGAGCGGTGGACGTCGATCGAGTAGCTCTCGCGCTGTTGTCCTGAGCACGCCATTTAACGTTGTATTCTCGACAATTTCTAGGAGCTCATCGCGTTTGCACAGCGCAACTAGTGGCAGGGTGACGCATCCGGACGTCCCCGGGTTGTGCAGTAGTGTCATGCGCACCCGTGGACGCACGAGCCAGTTAGGGCATCGAGCCAATTCATCGATAACGGCTGGGCGGATGGGGCGCCTGACCACCAATCGCAGCACGTCATCTTCCGTCAATCTCGGATTGTGCAACAGGACGCGAACCACTAACGGATGCGGGTCAGAAAGTAAGCGATCAAATGCACGGCGATTAGGGCGTCGCGCAAGGCTGCGTCGCTCGCCCACGCTAAGTTCTCTTCCGGCGCCATAGTCGGGAACCGCTGGAGCCACCTCGGACAGTACGGGCGGTTGAAACACCGGACGAAGCAGGCGGTTTAGGCTCAAAAGCCCAGATTCGACGCAGATCTGTCGCAGGGCGGAGACCCAAGTACAATCACCCAGTTGCACGAGGCCTACGACCCAGGCAATCAAGACTTCTCGTGCGGCAGGATCACCCCGTTCGGATGACTTGCACAAAGCTTCTAGGAGCCGGGCCGCCTCCGGTAACGGCATTTGTTGCAGGTGGTATAGGAGCCAATCGCGCCTCAACTTCAATTCCGCCAACGACAACACCGATTGGATAAGGCGGGTAACGAGAACCATGGCACTTGCCCCGACTAAAAACTGGATACTGACATTTTAGCCGCAATCTTACGGTTTCGTCACCTATCTTTGGCGCTAAGCTAAGGTGGCCGTGCGATTTGAGGATTCCTTGCCCCAGCGTGACGTTATCGAGGGTTTTCGCTCGGCCTTTTGGGATCAAGTGGGGCCGCCGCTCAGGAGACTTACCCTTGTCGGGGTCCTGGCGGCCATCATGTTCGGGGCGCTCATTGCGCGCGTGGGAACGCCTTGGGCGAGGGGCTGTGCTTGGGGCCTCGTTTTTGTAACGGGTCTTTGTCTGGCAGTATTCCACTTTCGCAGGGCTCGACAAGCTCGGGACTATCGTCGCGTCCTGTCTCAAATCGTGCTGACATGCGATCGCGATGCCGGCCGTCAAGCGTTGCGCGCCGTTCGGATGCAGGAACGCTCGCTGCGCGACGAATATTCGGGCTCCCCGGTGTTAGCGCAGAACTACGTCGAACGCTCATTTTCCAATGTCTCGATGCAGAAAATTGAATCGAGAGGGCGCCGACGCGGCCAGATCTTTGATGCAATTGTCTTTGCTGGATTATTGGCAAGCGGCACGCTAGCTGTTACCGACGGCCATCACATACTCGAGGGTTGCAACGTTGCCCTGGCGCGCCACGCGCGTGCCCCAATTCCGATGTTTTGGTTAAGCGTAGATAGTGTTTCCGCGCAGCCTCCCGCCTATTTGCGAATGAGCGAGCATTCGCTCCTTTTCGGGAGCCGCGCAGCAGAACCCCTGGGGACCCGGCTCTGGTTTCGCGGCGTACCGATTCATTCAGGAGTGACTTTGATTCTTACGAGCGGCACGGACGCAGTCGAATTCGAACCCAGTGCCGACGGTGAATTGGTGGCGCGTTGGACGGTCAATCGAAGCGAGCGATTACGCGTTGCTGCACGTTTGGGACAGGTCACAATTGAGCAGGGCGACGAGCTCATCATTGACGCAGAGACCGATACTCCGCCGACAGTCGAACTTGATAACACTTCGCGAACGGTCCGGCTTTCACAAGTTGATCGAGTCGAGCTGTTTTACCGTGCGAAAGATGACCACGGGTTGAGACAAATCGACTTGGTAATGAGATCCTCCGATCGCGAGGAACGAAGGCCTTTGATGCGCCTGGATGGCCAACACCGAGAACAACAAGGTTCCCACGCACTGTCCGTCACAGATCCATTCTTACACAACGCCCAATTACCCGTCCAATTGAGAATCGAGGCGCGTGATGACAATACCCTTACTGAAAACAATTGGGGCCACAGCGACTGGCTAATACTTGATCCGCCTAGTCCGGGCGAGGTTGAAAATGCTCGATTGACGTTACTCGACTCGATACGAGGAGCGCTTATCGATTGGCTCGCTCCGGAAATCGTGCGAGATAAAGATCCAACAAATTCACCACCGGTCGACGTCGAGCTCGGGCGCCGCGCAATTCACGAGCTTGATCTCGCCCTAGCTGAGGGCCATGGGGCTTGGGATTGGCCGGCCCCCTTCGAATTGTTGCTGCGCGCGCAACAGGAAAAGCTCAAACGGATAGTTCAAAGCCGTACGTCGAGCGTTCAAACAATTGAGAGAGCAACGCTGTCGGTGGATGCTGCCGTACACTCACTTGCGGAGCGCGACGCGCAAACTGTCGCTCATTATCTCGCAGAGTTGGCCGATGACATTGCACGTGGGGCTCGACAGGTGAGCAGCTCCGAGAAAAAAGCAGCCGGCATTCGACGCGTCGATGAAGCCGCTCATGTGCTTTTCAGCGGAGGGCAGCAGTTGGCAATTCTTGGCAACCTCGGTGCCGATTTGTCCGGAATCGTGCGCGCAACACTCAGCCGGATTGGGCGGGCCCGCAGCGCTGAGGACTTTACGCATGTCGAGCTGGCCGCGGAATACTTGTCTGCCCGGTTGCGGCGGCCTTTACCGTCTGCCGGGGCCACTCAAGCTTCTGGTGTTGAAGCGGGGGTTGGGGGTAAAGGAAGAACTAGCCGCACCCAGCCATCCGCATCCGACGCGGATGTTCATATTGAGCGTCTTCTCTTGGAACTACAGCAGCTAAAGGAAGAGCACAAGTCGGGCCTGGACCTTTTGGAGCGTACTCTTAAGGGTGCAGAGGCTGACGCACAACTCGAGGAGAGTCGCTCCAGTGCCAAGCAGCGTGCGGAAGGGCTGCGTCACCTAGCGGAGCATTTGCCGAACTTGGGTGCGGAACCCGAATCTGCCCGATCTTCCGAAGTAGTGGCGCGCGAGCAGACTCTGGGGATGGCCGAATCTATCGCGCGACGGGCCTTCGAAGATGCACTTAAACGTGGGCGTGCGGCTCGCGATGCAGCGAATGAAGCGCTGATTCGCGCGGCTCGCGAGCCCGATCATAGCAAGGTGGACGAAAAGACGCTTCGGTCGCTCAGCGCGGAGCTGGACGCACAATCGCAATATCTGGAGCAGGCACTTCAACGAGCCAGACTTCAGGCTGATCGGACGGCAACCGGACAACTGCGTGACCAGGTCGACAAGGAACGCCAATTGGCCAAGAGAGCCCGCGTTCTGGCCAATCGCGAGAAGCGCAGTGACGCCGTAATTCCCGATTCGATGAGGCTGGCTTTAGACCGAGCCTCTGGATTGATGGATCAAGCGAGCGATTCATTACAACACAGCGACGGGGACCGGGCGCTGGACCACGAGCAGCGAGCTCAGGCATTGCTCGATCAGTTTGACGAAAAGCCAAACCACGGGTCGTCGGGTCGCGACGGCGATGTTTCAGCGCGTGACAAAGGTGCATCACACACGGAACAAGGAACTATCACGCCAACCGGCGATCCCCAGGCGGCGGCTGCATTTCGGAGACGTGTTCAGCAAGGTTTGAGTCAAGAAGTGCAGGGAGAGCTAGGTTCGACGATTCGCCGCTACGCAGAAGGCCTATTGCGATGAGGCGCCGGGCCGTACAAGCGTTCTTGCTCGCCGGTCTCGCTCTCGGTTACTGCGGGCTCGCCTTTCATCCCAAGCGCCAGGCACATTCGACAGTCGAAACGCGCGGCGCGGCCCCGAAAGTACCCGCCGAAGCCGACGTTGCAGCGGCAATTAATGGGCTGGAAATGGATCGTGCCGAGCGGCTCCTTAGAGAATACCCGCCGAACGCGCCGGAGTCACCCGCCTTGCGGGCAAGGTTCGCACTTTACCGCGGTGATTGCGACGAAGCGCGGGCAATTTTGTCATCGACAGGCGCCAGCCAAAGCTTGTCGATTCGCGAACTTTCGCAATTGTCAGAGGGCTGTGCGAGGGCGGTCGCCGGTGCAAAAATAATTGCGGATGAGGCCCAGGGTATTTGGGTGCGATTGCAAGATGACGCCGATGCGGTTTGGGTTCCCTTGATTGCCGACGTTGCGGCCCGCGCTCGGGACGTCACGGGGGCGCAACTAGGGGTAACCCTACCCAGGCCGCTGCGAATCGAGTTAGTGATGGATCATGCAAGCTTATCGGCTCTGACCGGTTTGCCCCTGCAGGCCGCTGAAACGACGGGTACGGTTGCGGTGGCGCGGTGGGGCAGGGTTACGATGCTATCGCCGCGTTCTTTTGACAAAGGTTACCCCTGGCAAGATACGCTCGCGCACGAGATCACACATTTACTTGTCACCTGCGCCACGCGCGACACAGCTCCGCTTTGGCTGCAAGAGGCCTTGGCTAAGCATTTTGAGACCGCCTGGCGATCCCCGCGACCCTTGGACGGTATTCCTAATCAACATTGGGTAACTCGGACGGCCTGGCTGCAGGGGCAATCGGTGGGTATCGACAAGCTTGGGGCTTCAATTGCGCTCCTGCCAAGCCCTGAATCCGCCAAAATCGCCTACGCTGAAGTGTCTGATTTCCTCGAATATATACTGCACCGTTCAGGCTGGGACGCCCTGCGCCTACTGCTACGCGATCTGCGGGATCTTGGCGCTGAACGTACGAGCTCTGCCTTGGCTTCTGTTACGGGGACCAATCAAGAAGATTGGATATTGCGTTGGCGACTGGCACTTTCCAATGAGGGACAATCCAATGCGCCGAACGGCGAGAAGTCAGATGGGCTACCGTCGGCGGAAGCCCTCGACGATTCGAGACGCGCAAGACTCGCAGAGCTTTTGGCGTCTCGCCATGCTTGGGCTGCGGTCGATCAGACATTGTCCCTGATCAATGTCTCGAAATCTGAGCAGCCAGAGCTTCACACCCAGGCAGGCCTGGCAAAGTTGCAATTGGGAATACCCGAAAAGGCATTGGAATCGATCGGTTCAGCTGAGGCGCTTGTCGGACTGCAAGGTGATTGGTTGGCACTTCGCGGCCGCGCGTTAAGTGAACTTGGACGAAAACCAGAAGCGGAGCGGCACTTCGATATGGCACTTGCGTACGCGCCGACTGACGAGCGCATCTGTTGTGAAGGACGCCTTCAGTCCGAAGTAGCAGCTCAGGACGCGTTGGCACTTTCGATTCATCCTGTACGTCGGCCCCTTTGCCTCGCGGCCCGGAGCCTAGCAGCATCGGCCGGTCATCCGCCAATCGAGTGAGGGGGGTCCACAGGCGTCACACCGCCACAGATTCTCAGAATGGCCCGAAGAAGGCGCAGGCGCCCACTGTGCGGGTTTGGGCTCCTCGGCGGGCATTTAGCACCAAATTGCCCGGGCGTTGTCTTAGGTCTGTCAGCTGTCAGGCGAAACGTCCGTCTTAGCAATAACAGCTTATCCGGGCTTCGACCTGTCACCAACGTTGACCGAAATGTCCTCGTTGGCCTACTATGCTAAACGACGATCTTTGCCCTGTTCGAGCACATGTGAGCCTAGTCAACTTCGCAGCCTCCCAGCTCCTGCGAGCTCTCCCACGGGAGCGCATCAGTCGTGCCGTAGGTAGGCTGTGTGAGCAACCGTTACCGTCCTTGGTGTCGGGGGCCGTCTCGCGCGCCTATTCGCAGGCGTTCGGTGTGGATATCAATGAAGCAGCCGCTCCGCACGGGTGTTATCGGAGTTTTGATGCCTTCTTTACGCGAAGTCTCCGCGAGGGTATCCGGCCCATTGCCGACGCCCCCCTCGTCAGCCCTTGCGACGGCACACTCTCCTCTCTTGGGCCCATTGACGACGCCGCCAGACTTTTTGTCAAAGGTCGCCCGTATGACGTCGGTGAACTCCTCGGTCAACCGAGTCTGAGCCGCGACTACATTGGTGGCCACTACGCGGTCATCTATTTGTCGCCTCGCGATTACCACCGGGTACACGCCCCGGTCGACGGGCGTCTGCTCCGAGTACTAGCTACACCCGGGGACTGCTATCCTGTCAACTCGATGGGTGAGCGATGCGTGCCTCAGCTATTCATTCGTAATCGACGCGTGACAATGTTCATTGAATCAGTCGATCGAAAACCCATGGCCCTTGTCATGGTGGGCGCATTGATTGTAGGTAAAATTACCGTCAATGCACTCGGCGATCACGATGTGTCAAAAGGTCAGCAGGACTTGGGCGCCGGGCTGAGCCTTAGGCGCGGCGACGAAATTGGTGCGTTTCACCTGGGGTCCACGGTGGTGTTGCTCGTTCATCCCGGGGTGTCTCTCGGCGCGGCAGAGGGCAAAGTGCGGTACGGTCAATCACTGACTTGGGGTGCGGCGTGACAGACGAGCGGTCATCAACGGCCCCTGAACCATTGGACAATACCAATGTGGCAACGGCGGTCGAGCCCATCGGACCTTCGAACTTGTCCAATCACGTCGTTCCCGTGCTGCCGGAGGCTGCACGCTTGCCTTCCATTCAAGGGTTGATTCCGCCGCGCTTGGCCGGTCGCCCACCTCTGGATAGTGCGACGCTCAATTCGTCAGCTTCGATTGCGGGACCGCAGGGGCTCATGCGACCGCACTTGCCTTTGCGCAGCCCAATTCCATCGCCACTCCCGCCTGCTGAAGGTGTACCCGCTCCAGGTGCATCACGGTCTGCCGATACGTCTAACTCGCATTCGGATGAGAGCGATTTGTCGGCTGCGGCCCCTCAGGCAAAAATGGCTCCGCGCAGGCTGGTGCCGCCGCCGAAACCGCTGCCAATTCCGAGTCCCGCCGCTGCCGCGAATTCAATGGGCACCGGTACGGC
>Ga0075520_1000051_pt1 | contig 36286 bp, 18 predicted proteins | sample NGEPerB_FD_75100 | JGI IMG/M metagenome (GOLD analysis project Ga0075520, IMG submission 75100) | Arctic peat soil microbial communities from the Barrow Environmental Observatory site, Barrow, Alaska, USA - NGEE PermafrostAB12-B | ecosystem: Environmental > Terrestrial > Soil > Wetlands > Peat ... | reverse complement strand
CGCGTCTCGCATTGGAAAGATCGGCTTTCTACGTTGGCTTCGGCGTAGCCGAAGCCTGAGAAGGTTAGCGAGTACTCATCCTCCGGTATGCAGGGATCACCCACACCTCCGGGCGTGCAGCCAACAGCAGCGGTTCCTGCTGAAAGTCCCGATATGACTAGGATAACCCATTGCGTTCGTGTCATTACGCTACCACCTGTACGGACATCCAGACCCGAGCACCAGACGGCTAGTACCCTAATGGACGTAAACCTTCGACGTCAATCAAGAAACACTCGATATGTAGCAGCGAAACATGCCGACAGCCAAGCATTCTTATGCAGCGGAAAGTTTAAGCAGAGCGATAAGTGCGACAGAACGTGCCTTACAAGCAAGAAGGTTGCCAGATTCAATAACGGGTGTCCGGCCCGCCCCGGCAACCAAGCGAGATTCCAAATAGTCCCAGCCGTAAGTGGTTCATCATCTTTACTTGGAAATCGAGCGTTTGACTTCAGGCTCCTCAAATTATTGCGTTCTAAGTACAATCATTACCCCGCCTTCAGAGGTTTTTCATCAAAGGCGGAGGACGTGCTTGACAATGCTCTGCCACGATAACTAACATCCGGGCGGCCGCGGCTGGTATCTATTGATTCTCATTGAAGTTTTCCCAAGCCAGCCCTGGTGGATGGTTTTTGGGCGGGAACCCCCCGCTCGCGTAGCGCCGACCTGAACAGTCAAAGAGAGGCTCCATGTTGCGAAAGCGCCAAATCGGAGTGTGCATTCTTGCTTCCTGTGTATTCCTGGGGGGCGTCACCATCTCCCCGCGCAGCCATGCGCAGGGTGTCATGGACTTGGACTCTGACAGTCCCAAGCCGAGCGGTAAAAAGGGCGCCGGCAAAGGTGGCAAGAAGAACGTCGACATTGATCTGGATGAACAGTCTTCATCGCAGCAAGGTCCCGTGAGTGCGGGCGCCCCGAGCGAGGCTTTTGGCCGGGCCAAGAAATTGTTCGATAAGGAGAAGTGGAGCGACGCCGCGACTGGCATGTACCAAGTCGTAAGTGGAGCAAGTGGCGATGATGAGGGAAATAAGCAGCTTGCCCAGTACTACTTGTCGATTTGTTTGTATCGACTGAAATTCTATCAGGCCAGTTACGCAATTTTCAGCGTTATTGCCGACAACAAGTTTCACTTGAAATTCGGAGAGACTCTGCTCTGGCTCGCGAAACTGGCAACGCAACTGCCAGAGCCGGCCGACATAATCGAACGAGTCGGCAAGTATTCAGACGAAGAAGTCGCTCGTTTTGACAACGCCCAGCAGCAAGAACTGTATTGGACGCTCAATTACATGCTGGGGCGCTACAAGTATCGCAATCGTCAGTACGAGGAGTCGATACGCCTATTTCAGCGGGTTGACCGAAGAAGCGAACACTACGTTCAAGCTCAATTTTTTACCGGAGTCAGTTACGTTCAGAAACGGCAGTCGATACCCGCTGTAAAGAGCTTTCAACGGATTGAAAAGGCGCTGGAAGAAGGCGTGTCAGGTGTCGAAGAGGAAGGGCGCATGCGAGATCTCGCGTACCTTTCGATGGCCCGAACCTACTATTCCGCGTCCGTTCGCCTCAATATGGAGACGAATGTTCCTACCATTGACGGAACAAAGCTAAGTGCGGCCGTCAAATATTGGAACCAAATTGATGTGACCAGTGAGTATTGGCTGGATGCGTTGTTCGAAGAATCTTGGGCGTACTTCATGGCCGGCGACTACACCCGAGCCCTCGGCAATATCCACACCATTCAATCGCCCTATTTCCCGAACTCCTTCTACCCTGAAGCGGATATTTTGAAGGCGGTTATCTACTTTGCCAACTGCAATTATGAGGCAGCGATGATCGTGGTCGCCCGCTTCAATAAGCGGTTTGTGCCGATTAAGGCCGAGCTTAGTAAGATATTGAACCGCTACAAGGGGTCAAGTAACGATGAAGCGTTCTTCAAGTTCTTGATTAAGGTTCGTGAACACAACGCAAACCTGGATCCCATTATCGAGCCAATTGTGTCGTCGGCCTTGAGTGATCGTCAGCTGCTGCGAAATATTGAGTACGTTCGACTGCTCGACGAGGAAAAAGGGCGATTCAAGAAATCCCCCTCCAATTTCCAGGATTCGGGAATCGGTGGCCAAGTTCGGGAATCGCTAGCGATTGCACGTGAGATGGCGGTTCGCCAGACGGGTGAGCTGGCAATGTCGCGGTATCAGCGGTTCGTGGATGAAATTCACGAGCACGTAAGAAATGGTGAAAAGATTCTCATAGACATTACGGCCGCTCAAAGAAACCTGCTCGATGAAAAAATCAAAAAAGGGCAGGTCAGCACAACTGAATCGAAGATTTATGGAATCGTCAACCCTGACCAGGAACACATCCTTTGGCCATTCGACGGCGAGTACTGGCGTGACGAACTCGGTTTTTACCGCCAGGTCATCATGTCGACGTGTGGGAGGTAATTGGGAATGAAGGCTGCACGCACAATGAATTGGCTGGCGAGTCTACTAGTTGGGGCAACGCTGTTTGCCTCGCAAAACTCGCTTGCCGTTGAAAAGCCAACGGAACTTAGCTCGGAATGTGTGACCTCGGAGGCCAAGAGGGCTTTGTCCGAGTGCCCTAAAGGGCCCAAAACATTCGATATCAAGAAGAAGCGGGCCGTGGCATTTAAGAGTGCACCACCACCCCGTGAAGTGAAAAAGCGTGAGGATTCATCCAAGCCCCGAGACGCTAGTACGCTTTTGCAGTTCGCAGATCGAGATACCAGAACTACTCGGTTAAAGGCGCGCGCGCGTGCTTTGCTGATCAATGAGATTCAGGGCCTTGAGAGATTGCTCAAGGAAACCAAGAAGAACTCACCCGACAGGCCTCAATTGGTGCGCCGACTTGCGGAAGGCTACGTTGAGCTCGAGTCAGCCGGTGTACGCGACCAGAACGCCGCCGAGCTGATTGCAGGGGACAAGAAGACTCTCGCGAGCGAGAAGTCCAAGCATCGAAGTGCCGCCGGACAGGCAAAGAAGATTGCCGAAGCTTCTCGTCAGAACGCAATCAAGTACTACTCGATGATGAAGGACCAGTACCCCAACTACTCGAAGTTGGATGAGGTGCTGTATTACTTGGCCTATGAATATGAGCAGGCCAAGGACTTTCAAAATGCTCGAAAGGTATATTACGAGCTAATTGAGAAGGCCCCTCAATCGCCCTACATTCCAAACGCATATCTCGCCTTCGGCGAATTATTCTTCCAAGAGGCGCAGGGCGAACCTTCCAAGTTTGATTTGGCCGCTTCCGCCTACAAGGAGGTTATCAAGTATCCTCCGCCTAAGAACAAGGTCTATGGCTACGCGCGGTACAAGCTCGGATACGTTCATTGGAACAAGGGCGAATACGCGGAAGCCTTGAATGAGTTCAAGGCCGTCATCGAATACGGTGATAAATTCTCAGATTTGCCTAACGCAAAACAATTGGCCAAATCTGCCCGCCGCGATCTAATCCCGGTGTATGCCATCAGCGGCAATCCCAGTCGTTCCTACAATTTCTTCAAGCCTCTGAGCGGTGACTCCGGCAACTCGGACGACAAAACGCTCGATATGATGAACGAACTTGGTTACGCGTACCTCGATACGGGGCACTACCCTGAAGGAATTACGCTTTACCAAGACCTAATGACTCGCGATAAGGGCGACCGTTACTGCCACTACCAGACACAGATTACGGGTGCCGTCTCAGCTTCTAAGTCATCGGACAAGGAAATCATCCGTAAGGAGATGGACAAGCAGGGGGAAATTCGCAAAGCGTTTCTGAATGACAGCCACTCGGACAAATCCAAGCACGAGTGCTCGAACCGAACCGCCGAGCTATTCGCTGAAACCGCGATGAGCTGGCACTTGGAGGCGGTGGGGTCCGGGGGCGTGCGTGGCACGGGTGATAAGAAGACGATGGAGCTTGCAGCTTACCTTTACAAGAAGGTGGGTGAGAATTTCAAAACGGAGGACTTTGCGAAATTCGAATTCCCGCGCATTGTCAAGGAAGACTGGCCAACGATGTACAAGATCAAGTACGCGATGGCCGATTTGCTGTATTTCCAGCAGCGGTGGGAAGAGTGCGGGCCTGCTTTTGACGCGGTAGTTGACGAGGACCCAGGAGGCAATGACGCCGCCGAGGCAGCCTATGCTGCGGTTCTTTGTTATCAGAAGATGTACGATCAGAAGTACGCAAATCATTCTGATCGCAAGACAAAAGGTCTCGGTCCAAAGGGTGCGAGCGAAGCCGACACCAAAGCCCAGAAGGGTGAATGGGAGAAGTTCAAGCCCAAGGAACTTACCGCGCTTCAGAAGGGCATGATTCAGGCATTCAACCGCTATGTCTGTTACGTCAAGCCTGAGGAAACCGACAAGGAAGCCGTCGAGCAGTACATTGACGTCAAGTACGCTCGAGCGAGAACCTATTTTGAGGCTCAGCATTGGGAAGAAGCGGCGATTGCATTCCGCGACATCTCGCTCAGTTATTCCAAAGTGGACGCGGGTATTTACGCGGGGCAACTTTACCTTGAAGCCATCAATGTCTTGGGTTCCAAGGCCGAACCGCCGCGACCTGCTTGTTTCACGGATATGGGCAAGGACGTCCCGCAGTTCTTGCAATTATATTGCGAAGGCAAGAAGTTCGATGACAACAAGGATCAGTGCGAACTTCTGACAAGGATTCAATTCGATATCATGCGTCTCAAGGCGCAAAAGATTGTCGAATTGGCGGATTCGCAAGCAGCGCAGGGCAAGGGCTCCGAGGCCATTGATAATTACCGCAAAGGTGCGGAAGCCTATGGGGAACTGTGGGCAAAGTATTGCGAGCAGCCGCTGTCAAAGGGCGAAAAGGTTAAGCAATGCGAGAAGGCTGACGAGATTCTTTACAATCGCGCCCGTGCCTACCAGGCTGGTCGACTTTTGGCAAAGTCCATTGGTGCCAGAATGGTTTTGCTCGATCCAAAGTTTGGCTTGGCCAAAACTCCCTTGGCCTTCAAGGCGATGTATGAAATAGGCGGGAACTATCAGGCCATCGCGGTCTACGATAAGGCGTCTGAATGGTTTGAAAAATACGCCAAAGAGACAAGTTATAAAGGCGAAACGGCCGATCAAGCAATCAGTGATGCCGTTGTTCTGAGATTGGGTCTCGGTCAGGAAGAAGAAGCAATCGCAGACGCGTCAAACTTCAATAAGTACTACGGAGGACGCAAGCCGGCGCAAGCGGCCCAAATTGCTTTCGCAGTCGCAGCCCACTACGGTGAAAAGAATGCCTGGGAAGACGTAGTGAAACGTCTAAATGCGAGTATCGGCACGATCGATAAGCAGGCCACACTTGACGTGCGCATTCAGGCCCACGGTTTATTGGCCCGAGCGTACGCCAATACCAAACGTCTCCCGAATGCTGCAACGGAATACAAAAAGGTTCTTGGCGCCTGGCGCGATCCACAAAAAGCCGTTCAGGAAATTCAATCAATCAAAGACGATTCTGAGGATGCTCGCACGCGACGCATCGGAAGAACACTGGAAGCCGTCGGCGAAGCATCATTCTTCTTTGCTGAAGAAATGAAATCAAAAGTGGATTCCATAAAGTTTCCTGAATATAAGGGCAAGGGCGAGAAAGATGCCGTCAAGAAGCATATCGAAACGAAAGTGAAAGAGTGGATCGGGAAGAAGCGCCCACTTATCGAAGCGGCTACCGGAGAGTACAAGAGAATTGTCGACCTACAACCGGTGCCTCCGCCGCGCTGGGTAATTGCCGCAGGTTCCCGCGTGGGCCAAATGTGGGGTCAGTTCGTCAAGGAATTCCGGGCTGCGCCGATACCGGATTCTATCAAGAAAGATTACGAGCTGCGTACGGCGTACTATGGCGCCCTTGATGACGCCTCCGAGCCACAAAAGCAGATGGCGCGAGGAGCCTTCGAGACGTGCTTGAAGTATTCGGTAAAATACCAGTACTTCGACCAATTCAGCCGAACTTGTGAAGAGTGGTTGGCCGATAACTACAAGACTGAGTACCACTTGATTGATGAGTTCCGCGGTTCACCCAATCGGGTGAATAGTGCACTTCGCGAGAAGCCACGACCGGTTCGCATCGGTGGTGAGTCCTTCGTTACGGCAAGTGCAGAACCGGACACGGATAAGAAAGCAATTCGGAAGTCCGAATCGCAGTCGAGTGATAACGACAAAGCTGAAAAATCTGAGAAAAAGCCTGAGAAGAAGAAGAAGAAGTGAGCCGACGGGCCGCGGCACCATTTCGGGTGTCGCGGTCACTCGCGGATCGCAATTGGAATCCCCGGAGGAGTCAGATGTTGCGTGGCAAGAGCTTGTTGGCCGTCGGCGCCCTAATCGTCGCGGTTGGTTGTGGTGGAGAGGCAAAGGTGCCGGAAGCGAAAGCTCCCTCGCATCCTAGTGGTAAGAATTCGGCTACTGGGACGAGCGTCTCGAAGGAGGCTGCCGATAAATTCGAAGGTGCTCTGCAGGAGTTCACCGATACGGATTCCAAGGGGCAGTGGGACGACGCCTCGTGCAAGAGCACTGCTCAGGCATTTAAAGCCGCTGCAGATGAACAGAAATCGGCCACCAACCAGACGTTGGCGGAGGCCCTATACAATTCTGGCTTGGCGTACCAGCGCTGTGGAATGGACAAGGACGCGCGAGGTGCGTTCGAAAAGGCCGTGTCGGCCAATGCTAAGTTTCATCGGGCGCGAGTTCAGCTCGCCCTTTATGACTACCAACGAAACAACAATCTTGATTCCGCGATCGGATCGCTGGAACAAATAATCCACGATGCGCAGTTTCAGAATGTCGAGGCGCTCGTAGCTGTAGCGGCACTGCAGATGGAACGCGGCAACGATCAGCCGAACTCAGACGGTAAGGACGATCTGGATCGAGCGAAGCGCAATCTCCAGAGAGCGCTTGCTATTGATGACAACTACATGCCGGCCTTCAATCAATTGGCTATTTACTACATGGAGCAGGCCAAAGCGAAAGGTGAGGAAGGAGGCAAGCGGAAAGGACGGCGGCGGGGTCTCGTTGCTTCTAGTTCGAAGGCGGCTCGCGTGAACGAGCAAATGTTGGATTTGGCGGCCCTAGTAGCTTCTCAAGCCCAACGCAAGAATCCCAAATACGCCGCACTCCATAATACGTCGGGCCTAATTCAGGTGGAGTTGCGGAACTTTAATGGAGCCGTAACGAGTTTTGCAGCGGCGCGTAAGCTAGATCCCGATTTTTTTGAGGCTCACATGAACTACGCGGCAGTTAATCTGTCGTTCCGTGGTTTTGATCAAGCCGAGACTGCCTACCGCGAGGCGCTAAGGCTTCGACCGAATGAGTTTGAGGCCCATTTGGGCTTGGCGCTCGCCATCCGCGGTGAGATCAATCCAGGCAACAGGGACGAGAAGCTGCCGGAGGCTGAAAAGCAGTTGGCCGAAGCCAAGAAGATTTCGACAACCCGGCCAGAGACGTACTACAACGAAGCGATTCTAACCCAGGAATTCAAGGCAAAGTCGGCTGGGGACGAAGACAAGTCTATCGCGATGATGAAGGTCGCCATTCGGCAATACGAGGATTTTACGGGTAAAGCCGGCAGTGACGCTGCATTTGCCGATGCCGTGAAGCGTTCAAAGGAACGAATTAAGGATATGCAGGACACAATCAAGTTCCTGGAGGAAGGCAAGAGGACGCGCGAAGAAGCCGCAAGAGCACCGAAAGCGCCGCCTCCTCCTCCACCTGGTGATAAGGCGAAGGGTGGGGGTAGTGACTCTGATTCGAAAGGCGACGCCGCGGCCGGCGACAAGAAAGGGACTGGCGATAAGAAGCCAGCTGCAGATGATAAGAAGCCAGCTGCAGACGAAAAGAAGCCGGCTGCAGACGAAAAGAAGTCGGCCACAGACGAAAAGAAGCCTGAAAAATCAGGCAAGAAGTAATCAATATCGGCAGTTTGGGGGCGTCGACGCCCCCTTCTGCTCCCAAATGTGATTTCCATTGGGAACATCAGCATGAATCTGCTGTCAACTGGTGACGGATCCAAAGCTATGGGCGTTCCGGCTTGGCCTCAAACAGGGTTGAAATGGGCGTAGCATCTTGATACAATGGTGTTGGAATTTAGGTTGTATTTTCCGCTGGAGGTTAAAATGACTCAAGGACGACGAATACTTTGGGGAGGTCTGTTGTTCGGACTTGCGGCATTTTTGGCTGCTCCAAGGGTCTTTGCCCAAGCAAAGAGTGCGGATACTGAAGGCGGATATGGGTACGAATTCAGCGACGATCCTCTCAATGCCGGTGGGTTTGGTCCAAACGACGCCACAATCAGAGTCCGCCCCACTGCCGCACGAACCACCCTGATTCGCCCTCGCACCTCGTTTGTGCCGGAGATGCTGAAGTCGGTGGAGAACATCTAGCTCTAGTTGAGTTTCATTCAAGACAAGTACGTGGGATTTGAAGCATGTCCAAAGCTGTACTCACATTCGCGGTGTATCAAGGCGACGCTCTCCTACGTCGGGAGACCGTTACACAAGATATCGTCAAGGTTGGCAAGGATCCAAAAAGTCACTTGCGCATTGATGATGAGGCGGCCTCGCGAATGCACGCGGTCGTTGAAGTTGCTGGTCCCGATGATGTGACCCTTATTGACCTAGGCAATGAACCGGGCACGCTTGTTAACGGTGCCCGCGTTAATAAATGTAAACTGCACGCGGGCGATCAAATTCAAATCGGAGGTACGCGGCTGGTTCTGGAAAGAACTGACGCCGTGGGCGCAGTGACCGCAGTCGCAAATGCCGAGCCGGTTGGTGTTAGGCCGGCCGCGGTTGCCCCAACGTCGAATCCATTTGCCGTCGGTCCAAATCCATTCGCAGGTGCGCCGAATCCATTTGCTGCAGCCGCCGCATCTAGTCCATTCGGAGGCGCATCGAACCCGTTCGATAACGCGGCGGTCAATCCGTTTGCGGCTAGGTCACCGACGGACGTTCCCGACGACGCGCCCCCCGGAACATATACGTATACTTTGGTAAAGAGTGGGCCCGATGTGAGTCCGGATGAGGTTGAGCTCGCCCATGTTCCGGCGGTAGAAGTTATGGTGCTCTGGGGCACGAACGTATTGCACGTTTCCCACCTAGCGCCCCCTCGCAACTTCTATGTTGGTGAAGAAGAAGGCAAGAACTACGCGTGTGATTTCTTCATTCCAGCCGAGAAGATTGGCACAACGCGCTTGCCTGTGGTCGTGGCGGATCGAATGTCGACTGCAGTGGTTATTCCGCCGGGAGCCAAGGGGTTTGTCGAGTTGCCGGGTCAGCCCCGGATGTCGCTTGATGAGGTGCGGCAACGGGCACAACCGACAGCAGAAGTGACCGGCGGCCATCAAATGAGTTTGCCGACGGGTGGCAAGGCCCGCATTGAAATCGATGCGTTCGTATTTCAAGTTGCGGCGGTTAATGCTGGAAGGCCCGCAAAGAAGGGTATGGCGGCGGGTGTCGAGTGGGCGGTGGTTTCTTATTTCGGCCTTTCATTTGCCGCTGTGGGCGGTTTTGTGACGGCAATGGCGTTTTTTGTGCCTCCTTTGGGGCTAACGGACGACGAAGGTATCAATCAGGATCAACTCTATTTGATCCAACAGTATCTTCAGGCGGCTGCTGAACGAGAGCAAGAAGAGAAGGAAACGGAGCAGGTTGCGGAGGACAACGCTGATAATAAAGAGGGTGGTACAGGCACAAGAGCGAAGGGCGAAGAGGGTTCCATGGGAAATCCGACTTCCAAAGCTACTAACAAGCGGTATGCCGTACAGGGGCCTCGCGATAATCCCGACCCGCATATCGCACGTGCTGCGGCCCTCCGAGAAGCGCAAGAATTTGGTATGATTGGTCTACTCAATACAGGAGCAGCGGGGGACCCTAATGCACCCACGGCACCATGGGGCAGGGATACTTCTCTTGGTACCGACGAAATAAGTGCCCGCGGCAATATGTGGGGCGATGAAATTGGTGACGCTTTTGGTGCGGGTGGCCTTGGTCTATCGGGCATCGGCGAAGGTGGCGGTGGACGGGGTGAGGGCATCGGGCTTGGATCGATCGGTACATTAGGTCACGGTGCCGGTACCGGCACAGGTCAAGGTTTTGGTTCCGGTCATGGCCGCTTGGGCGGATCGCATAAAACCAGGTCACCCAAGATAAGAATGGGGGCTACGACAGTGAGTGGTCGGTTGCCACCTGAGGTGATTCAACGCATTGTGCGTCAGAATTATGGTCGATTTAGAATGTGTTATGAACAAGGCCTGGCTCGGAATCCAAATCTGGAAGGGCGTGCTCAGGTTCGTTTTGTGATTGGTCGCGATGGGTCGGTTTCCAACGTGCAGAACGGCGGTTCCGACTTACCCGACAGTGGGGTGGTAAATTGTGTTATTAATGCCTACTATGGGCTGAGTTTCCCGCAGCCTGAGGGGGGTATCGTAACAGTTGTCTACCCAATTATGTTCCAGCCAGGTTGACAGATTAGGTTAGCGGTATCCTAACCTGAGGCACGCTTGGAGCTCGATGCTCCAGGCGTGTTCTGTTTTGTTACTGCATTACCACGGGGGTGTTTCTACCGGCTTGATGTTTCGAAGACAGGTCGGCTGCTGGGACGTCTGCCTCCGTTGATATTGGCGAGGCAGCAGAGTGTTTGTTGTTGGCTGCAGCTGCTTCCTGTCGGTATTGCTGGGTTTTTCAATATGCGCTCGAATATTCGTAGGAAGGGCGATGTGGCCATCCGGGCGGGGGTTCGCAGTTAACCGACTCACTTAGCTGGTGGTTTGAAGTGAGAAAATCGGCGCCTTTTCGATGCCAAGTTCTGGCAGTGACACTTTACTTTCCACCATAGCTGCGCGTATGCTCGGGCCGCAATTGGGAAAGGAATACGCCGCCACCGCAATCTCTTTCCGGTTCCGAAAGGGCAATTTCTGTCGCGTCGGGAAGTCTTCGCTGGGTGTTGGTAAACCCTGGTTCCAGTAGCCCGCTATGCAATTCTCAATAAACGGTTCCCATGAACAAGAGAGCGAACTCGCGATGAATATGCGCAGTTTAACGAAGCTAATATGTGCGACGACGAGTGTTGTCTGGGCTCTTGCGGCCGGCACGGGCTGTAGTCGTGACCATATCGAAGCGATCAACCTTGCAAACGAGGGCGACCGTATGGTCAAGGTTAACGTCGAGGGCGCAATACAGAAATACGAAGAGGCAATTCAGCGCGATCCGACCAATCATCGAATTTTACATAAGTTAAGCAATGCTTATGAGAAGAAAGAAGATTGGGACAAGATGGCATCGACAATGTCGCGGGCGATTCAGGTGGCACCTGAATTTGCTGACTACTGGTTCAAGCGAGGGTATGCACTCATCAAGCAAGCCGAGGGCGGAAATCCCGATGCCTATGAGGAAGCGAAAGAGCCGTTGAGAAAATGCATTGAGAAAGATCCGAATTATGCGGAGTGTTACTTCTTTCTCGGCCAAGCCAGCTTGTGGACGCGCAACGATCAGGATGCGCTCACAAACTACACGAAGGCCATCGAACATGATCCAATTAGTCACGCGATGTTCTACCCGCCAATTGGTGAGCTATACGTGAATTTGAAGTTTTACAAGGAGGCCGAACAAGTACTCCAAGAAGGCACACGCTACGTTCGACCAAGCGAAGACAACAACTCGAATCTTTATGGGATGTACGTGCTGTTATTCGAAGTGGCCCAGGCCAAAGACGATAAACCCAGCATGGTAGCAGCGATGGAAAAAGCCCAAGAAGTCGCTGGTGAAAAGCATCCTGAAATCGCGTTCAACCTTGGTAGTACATACGCGGTAATGGACCCTCCACAAAAGGAAAAGGCCGTCCGTTTGCTCGGATCTTTTTCGAAACGCGTTTGCAGGGGTGCGCAGGCGCAAAAATTCAAGGAGCAGTGTGAGACCGCGCAGAGCCTCGTGCAAAAACTTGGCGGACGCCCGGACTGAGGCTTGGTCTTGCCCCGCAGGATTGCCTTCGCCCGAAGGTATTGTTTTTTCGTTTTGTTTGCATAATTTCAACGATTGGAGGCGCCCGCGCGACAACGTGCGCCTCAGCGTTGTAGTCCGCTGAGTCGCCCGAGGAAGCATGGACTTACAGCAGCGTCTAAATAATCAAGAGATTCACGAAGATTGGTACGGCATGGCTGAGGCCCTGAGTCAGGGTCTCAACGAGGCGAGCGACAACGGGCTCAAGGCCGAGTTGCATTTGCGGCTTGGAAGAGTGCTGCACGCTCGTTTCTTGCAGGGCGTAAAGGCGCTGAAGCATTTTCAAGATGCCTATAAGTTAAATCCATCATTGAAGATTGCGCTGGCTGAAGCACGCCAAGTCTACCGTGAACTTGGGAAGCTTAACATGGTCCAAAAGCTGCTGGAATTGCAGCTTAAGGTGTCTTCCAGTCCGACGGAGACCATTTCAATTGCCAAAGAGCTAGGCGGTGTTCTTTGCGACGAGGGACAATATGACCGGGCCGTCGCCGTTTACTCAAATGCCCTTCGCGAGTCTGTTGCTCCGGACGGTGAATTACAGGAGCTGTTGACGGATGCACAAGTAACGCGGGATAGCTGGCAGGACCGTCTGGCGAGCTTATTGCGGCTCGCGCACGCGACAGATGACTCGTATGCAAAGTCCTTCGCATTCATGCGGGCCGCTCGCATAGCTCGGCGCTTCGCACCCGACGAGGCTGAAGGCATGCTGACACAATCATATGTGTCGCATTTTCAAAACACATCAGCGGTTGCTCTTCTGGAAAACTTGCTCGTCGAGTCAGGACGCACCGAAGCTATTTTGCGGATTCAGCGACTTGTTTTGGACTCTTGCCCGGAACAAGACAAAGTTGAAGCCTTTCTCGCGTTTGGCGCCCGTTGGGCCCTCCGACATCAAAATGTCGAAGTTGCGGGACAATTCCTTCTAGAGGCTCTGCGACGCAGCCCAGCTTTATCACAAGTCCTAATCTATCTTCGCGAACACGCTGACGAATGGCCGACGGGATATGAAGGACTCCTGACAGTCGTCGATAGCGTATTCGAGAATATCGTCGATATTGAACACACCAGGGGAACACTGGCCGTTGCTGGACTCATTGCATGGCATGATCTCAAGGATGTAAGACGAGCAAAATTGTATTTGAGTCGATTGTCCCAAATAGATGCAGCTCATCCGGCGTTACTTGCGTTCACTCGAGAGCACGGCGAGTTAACGCCGGAAGTCCGGGTTAAAGAGCCCAAGGTTAAGATTTCCGTTACGGCGGAGTCGGGTGTTGCCGACGCGCCAGCGGGAGCATCGGAGTCAGAGGAAAAGGAGTCCAGTGTGCAGGACGTCACCATAACTGGCAACAAGGTCGAAGTACCCGATAAGGCGACGCAAGGCCAAAGACACGAGCAACCTAGCGCCCAACCAGATGTGGAGGAGCGCCCTCAGGACGAACAAAGGGTTATCGCTCTCCGAGAACAACTGCGGCAACAAGAGGACGCGAAGCGATTTAGCGAACTCGTCAAGACTTTGATGTCACTTGGAGATGAGTTGACCGATCCATTCGAACGGGCCGAACTCTACATGCGCGCCGCAGATCTTTATGTGACGAAATTTGTGAATCAGGCGGAAGCCGTGCGTGCCTATGAAAAGGTAGTTGAGTGCGATCCGATGAATCCGGTTGCTCTCGACTATCTTCGCCAGATGTATGAAAAGCGCAGAGACTGGGAAAAACTCGTTGTTTTGAGCCTCGCGCAAGCACGGGAAGTTGACCCGGGTCCCGAGAGGACCAGCCTATTTAAGGATATTGCCAAACTCGCCACTGAACGCATCAAGAAACCAGAGGTCTGCATTGAACTTTGGAACGAGGTACTTAAGAGCGATGAAGGAGACATAGACGCGCTCAGTGCACTGGCACAACTGTACGAGCGCGGTCGTGAGTTTGAACATTTGGCAGGTGTGCTCGAACAATTGGCAGAGTTAACGTTGGACTCTCGCGATAAAGTGCAGATCCTAAACAAACTTGCTCAGGTTGTCGGCGATCGATTGAATGACGACGTGCGAGCCGTATCTGCGTACCAGTCACTTCTTGCACTCGTTCCGGATGATCGGCGCGCTCAGGAACAATTGAAGAAACGGTACGTTACGCTAGGTCGGTGGGATGATCTTGAGGTTTTTTACTCGGACTCCGGAAAATGGGATGAATTCATTCGGATTCTCGAAACTAACGAGACAAAAACAGAGGACGTGCATCAGCGAATCGCGATGCTAATGAAAATCGCGGAACTGTGGACGACTCAGAAGGGTAAAACAGATCGCGCGGTACGTTCCTATGAAAAAGTTCTTCAGCTTGATGCCAGCAATTTGGGGGCGGCGGAACGTTTGGCCCCGCTATATGCAGGTGCAAATAATTCCAAAGGACTTGCCGGCGTAATCGAAATTCAGCTGGCACACGCGACTAGTCGTGATGATCGCTTGCCGCTCCTGCGTGAAGTTGCCTCACTGTACGAACAGAATCTGCGCGAAAGTTCTTTGGCTTTCGAGCGATATGTCGAGGCCTTTGAAATTGCGCCAACGGATTCGCAAGGTCAGATTGACGTTGAACGTGCTGCAAAAGCCACCGGCCTATGGCGGCGTGTGGTTGACGCCTACCGTCAAGCAATTCAGTCTCTTTCGACTGCGGGCGAGTATGACGCAGTTGTTGCGCTTCGGCTGAGGCTTGGTCGAGTATTCATTGACGAGATGAGTCTGCTCGACGATGCGCTAACAGAGTACCGTGCGGTCTACGACGAAGACTCGCAAAACGAATTCGCACTCACGGCGTTGGAGCAACTTTACAAACAGGCACAACGCTGGAGTGATCTTCTTCAGATATATACTCGAAAGCTACAGATCGTAACCGAAGAGGACGATCGAAGGCAGGCTCAGTATGACATAGCCGGACTTTACGAAGTGCACATGGGTGATGTCGCTGCAGCGATCCAGACATATCAGCTCATATTGGATCAGGACCCCGCGGACGTAGCATCTTTGGAGTCACTAGATCGGCTTTATGGGATAACGGAGAACTGGACGCTATACGCAGAAGTACTCGAGCGACGCATTGAACTTGACGTCGATGAATCAACACTGGTGGATCTAAAATATCGCTTGGCGCAAGTTCAATTGGAGCACCTGACGGAGGAAGCCAACGCTCTCGCAAATTATCGGGAAATTTTGTTGATTTCCCCCGAACATCAAGGGGCAAGGATCGCTCTTGAAGGCATGCTGCGGCGGCCAACACTTAGAACTGAGGCAGCCAGCATACTGGAGGCAATCTACGAGGCCAGGGAGGACTGGGAAAAACTGATTGAGACTTTGGATATTCTTTCCAAGTCCATGGACGATGGGGCTCGCCGTGTTGAACTCCTGAGAAAAATGGCCGAAACTGCCGCGTCGCGTTTGGGGCGCCCAGATCGCGCGGTGGAATCACTAGCGCGAGCGCTCGTGGAAGATCCGTCGCAGACGGACACGCGTGTGGAGTTGGAAGGGTGCGCGGAACAATGTGGGGCGTGGACGCGGCTCATGGAGGTGTATCGCTCGATTGCCGAAGAACTCTCAGATATCGATCTGGCCCGCAGCTATTGGTTGCGCTTGGCGGAGATTCAGGAACAGCAGGAATTGGTTGACGAGGCGGCCGGAAGTTACGACCAAGTGCTTATGTTGGATCCGGGCGACACTACTGCGCTCACTGCAATGGATTCACTTTACAGGCGCACAGGTCGTTGGGAACAGCTGGTCGGCGTATTCCGACGTCGAATTGAACTTGAGAGTGACTCGAGCGAAATCGAGGGTCTGTATGCGCAGATGGCTGGTGTGCTCGAGGAGAAACTTGCTCGACCCGGTGAAGCCATTTCCGCATATAAAGAAGTGTTGTCAATTGATGCCGGCAATCCGAACGCTCTGCTAGCGCTCGATGGCCTGTTTACCCGACAAGAACTCTGGGAAGATCTGGCTGAGAACTTGGAGTTGCAAATGAATCTGGCCGACTCTGATGAGTCGCAGATACAAATGATGTTACGACTTGCCGGATTACGCGAGCAGAAAATGGGTCAAGTCGACGGAGCGATTGAAGGATACAGGCAGGTACTCGAACGCGATGCGAATAACCCTGAGGCTCAAGGAGCGCTGGAACGGCTAGGTAATGTGGCAGAATACCAGCTGACGATCGCGGAGATTCTTGAACCTCTCTACGAGGAAAGGGGCGACTATAGAAAGCTGATTAGCGTCTATGAAGTGCAGGTTCGATGTGCGGATGATGCCCATCGAAAAGTTGAATTGCTTCACCGAATCGCTGAGCTCCATGAGGATGCTGGAAGTGATGCCAATGCGGCATTTGATACTATTGCGCGCGCGTTGGAATTAGATGCCGCAAATGACGAAACTCATTCAACTATTACACGACTTGCTCAAGCAACACGACGATTTGCTGACCTTGCTGTTGTGCTCGAACGCCTCGCGGAGGCACAGGAAGACACTGAACTCGCGAGCCAACTTACGGCGTCCGCTGCCCGTATTTATGAAAGGGAAGTAGCAAACGTTGATCGCGCGATAGAGTTGTACCGTCGCGTACTGGTGATTGACCCGATCAATCTGGAGGCGGCGGAATCACTTCAAGCACTATATCAGGCAACCGAGCGATTCGGTGACATGTCACTGATTTTGCAGCGGAAGTCGGAAATTCTTGATTCAATTGATGATCAGAAATCCGCACTTTACGAAGCGGCGCGAATAGAAGAGGAAATTCTGGAGCGCAAAGAGAGCGCGATAGGAGTTTTCCAAAAGGTATTGGAAGTTGATCCTGAGGACTTGACCGGTGTAGACGCTTTGATTCGACTATTCCTTAGTCTGGCTCGCTGGCAAGAACTATTAGGCGTATACACCCGAAAAATCGACCTGGTTATCGATCCAGAGGAAAAGAAGCTAATTTTCTACCAGGTTGGTGCAGTGTATGAGCGAGAGCTCGGTGATGTACAGCAAGCGATTGACACTTATCAGAGAGTTCTAGAAATTGATCCGGACGATATTGAGGCGCTGGGTCGACTAGACGTCCTGTATCAGTCAGCCGAGAATTGGCAGGAGCTCCTTAGCGTTCTTACCCACGAGTCAGACCTTGCAGCTGACCCAACCGAATCTGTCGCGTACCAGTTCCGAATAGCGGATCTATACGAGAAGAAACTCGGTGATATTGAGCGTGCTGTCGAACTCTTCCGAGAAATAATTAATATTCAGTCGGATCACGCGCCCACGCTTGAGTCCCTGGAGGGGATAAAAAACGGATCGAACGCCCCGCTTAGTGCTGCTGGGGTTCTTGAGCCAATATACGACTCAGTTGGTGACTGGCAAAAGCTGATAAGCGTGTTGGAAGTTCAGGCGCGATTTAGCGATGAAGGCTACGAAAAAGTTGAACTAATTCATCGAATCGCCCGTTTGTATGAGGAAAGCCTAGGTCTGCACGTCGACGCGTTCCAAACGTATGCGCGTGCGCTAGCAATCGACAGTCAAAATGAGGAAACCCTGTCGTCGTTAGAGCGCCTCGCTAGCGTCACCGATCGTTGGCCGATTCTCGCGGCGTTGTACGACAATGAAGTCGACAAACTGACGAATGAAACTGAAGCTCGCGTGGAACTGGGACTTCGAGTGGCGCAAGTCTATGAAGTTCAATTGGATAACATAGATGAAGCAATCCAGCGATACCGGGACGTCGTCGACGTTGAAGCCGAAAATCAAGCATCGCTTCGATCTCTGGATCGACTTTACGGAATTAGCGAAAGGTGGAGCGATCTAGCATCAATCCTCGAGCGTGAGGCGGAGTCTGGCGAAACGCCGGACGATATTTTGGAATTCAAGTATCGACTCGGCCAAGTCTATCAATTGCGCTTAGGCAATATGAATGCAGCGCTTGATGCATACCGAGAAGTCATCAACGTTGCCCCGGAGCATACGGAGACACTAAACGCGTTGGAATCGCTCTTTGCGGCAGGGGTTGAGCAGATTAAAGTTTGCGATATTTTGGAGCCGCTATACCAAAGCAACGCGGAATGGGAGAAACTTCTGAAGGTCCACGAGGCCCAACTTTCTGGTACGACAGAACCGAGCGATAGACTCGCAATGTTCTACCAGCTCATGGAAGATGCAGAGGAGCGGCTTGGAGATACGACACTTGCTTTCAACATTTGCGTGCGTGCAATCAAGGAACATCCGCTCGACGAAAAAGTCGGAGAGGAAATCGAAAGGTTTGCGGCCGGAAATGATGAAGGTTGGGAACAATTAGCGAACGCATACGCGGACGTTCTTGGAGTCGAGAACACTCCTGCGGAAGTGCAGGCGACAATCGGAAAGCGTTTGGCGCGAGTATTTGAAGAGGAACTTTCTGATGTCACCAAAGCAGAAGAAACCTATCGTTACATATTGACGTCCGTTCCGCAGGAAGCGGACGTCTTGGAGAATTTGGATAGGATATATGTTTCACTCGGTCAGTGGCCGGAGCTTGCGAGCATCCTTGAACAGCGTGCCGTCGCAACCGAGGATATTCGCGAACGGGTTGAGTTCTATTCTCGTGTGGGTGAGCTATACGAGGAGCAGTTGGGTCAGACGGATGACGCAATCCGAGCCTATCGGAAGATTTTTGATGACTTGGATCCTGCAAACGAAGACGCAATTCAAGCGCTCGCCCGAATTTATACCACCGTAGAGAACTGGAAAGAGCTCAAAGTGGTGTATCTGAGAGAGCTCGCCAACGCTGTCGGTGATGTGCAGGAGGCCGAGGTTCGCGCTCGACTAGCGGGCCTTGCTTCGGAACGATTGGGCAGCGTTAATGAGTCCATTGAGGGTTGGAAGAGAGTATTGGACCTACGCGGAGAGGACGCGGAAGCGCTCGGGGCCTTAGCAGACTTGTACCAGAAGCAATCGCGTTGGGCGGAACTGACGGACGTTCTTGAGCGCAATTTCGATATTGCTGATGGTGATGACGAACGTGTCAATATACTCAGTCGACGAGCACGTCTATTTCTTGAGCAATTGAATAGGGAAGACGAAGCGCTCGAAACTTGGAATCGAGTTCTTGATATTGATTATGCCAACGTTGCAGCACTCCGCGCGGTTGCATCAATTTGGCGTCAGAAGAATGATCCACAAGAACTCGTAGGCGCTCTTCATGCCATAGTCGACCGAGCATCGGGCTTCATCGAGTCCGAAGAACTTGTGGCAGTGTACCGTGAGCTTGGGAAGTCATATGGGCGCGCTCTGGAACAACCGTACGAAGCATCAGATGCGTGGAGGCATTTGCTCGAAGTCGACACAGGCGATTTTGAAGCAATGAATGAGCTTGAAGCAATATATCGCGCCGACGAGCGTTGGGTTGACATCATCGGAATCAAAATGCAGCGAGCGGAGGCGCTTCCGATTCCAGAGGAAAAAATTCGGGAACTATTAGAGACGACCGAGCTTTGGAAAGTTCAGGTGGGAGATTACGACCAAGCTACGGCTGCGTTCGATCGGATCCTGTCGGTCGACGCCAGGCACGTTATGGCGTTTGAATCCCTTGAGCGGCTGCACACTGCGGCGGCACGTTGGGAATCACTTATTGATCTTTACTTGAATAGACTTGAGACACGTGAGGATGTTCAAGATCGAAGTGAACTCTTGCGACGAATAGCCAGGATTTTTGAAGAAAATCTCGGTGACCAGAATCAGGCGTTCGATGCGCTCGTGAATGCGTTTTCAGAGGACTATAACGACGATGAGACCGCACGGTACCTGGAGAAAATTTCGCAAGCTACAAACCGATGGGGCGAGTTGCTCTCGACGGCAAATGGCTGGCTAACTGAAACCTCGGATCCTGACAAGAAGATTGCTCTCTGTCTGCGTCTAGGCAAGTGGTATGGGCAAGATCTGGGACACCCGGAATGGGCGCAGCCCTATTACCAGCAAATAATGCAGCTTGACCCGAACAACGTTCAGGTTCTTCGCCAGATCGCGGCGATCCACCGGGTCGCAGGTAATTGGCAGAAAGTTGGTGAGACGCTGCAACGTGCACGCACGGTCGCTGTGTCCAATGAAGATCGCAAGGCAATTCTGGTAGACATGGGTGAATTGCTCGAGCGAAACATGGGTCAGGTAGAGGGTGGCCTGTCACATTACCGGCAAGCATTAGACGTTGACCCACTGTATCTACCTGCGCTCGAGGCGCTGGAACGGATTTATGAAGCTCAGGGGGACATACCGCAACTTGTAGAGATCCTAACGAGCAAAGTGCAGGCACTTAGCGATCCGGAACAAGTAGCCCGTCATAAGTTGCGCATTGCGCAATTGTACGAGACCGCTATTCGAAATTTGGACAAGGCGGGCACTACATACCGGGAAGTGCTTGATATAGATGGCGGGAACATTACGGCACTTCGTGGGCTCGAGCATATCGATGATCTGACTCAGAACTGGGCAGATTTAGTGCAAGTTCTGGAGAAGCAACTCGACGTGTTGGAGACGGAACGGGAGCGGGTTGAAGTGTTTCTGAAGCTCGCCTCAGTACAGGAAGAACAATTCCTGAAGGTGGATGTTGCCGCACAGAGGTTGGAATCTGCGCTTGAAATCGACCCCACAGAAGAACGCGCCTATTTGGCCCTGGAGCGATGTTATCGGCGACTAAAGCAGTGGCTTGATCTCGTGAACACCTATGAGCGCCATGTCGGCGAGGTGGCCATAACGCAAACCAAGATCGAAATCTTTGGTCAAATTGCTCAGGTGTTTGCTGAGGAGGTCAGTGACTCAGAGCGTGCGATCGATGCCTATCGCAACATCGTGGATTTGGATGACGCGAATGTTCCCGCGCTGGAGGCGCTGGCGAAGCTGTACGAGAAGCAAGGTGATGCGGCGCAGTCCATCGACGCTATGAGTCGGGTGGCAGAACTTACGGACGACGGTAAGCAACGCGTGGAGATGTATTACAGGATCGGAAAAGCGCTTGAAGAACAGCTTGGGGATCGCGCGCAGGCACAGGAGCGCTTTGAAATGGCGTTGGATCTAGATCCTGCGCATTTGCTGACGTTGGCGGCGTTACGTGCCATTGCGGTTGATGAATCTGACTGGGACCGAGCGGCGCGATACTTGAATGAGGAACAGCTCAACACCCAGGCACCACGCGGTCGGGCGAAGTTGCTGGTGGAGCTCGGCCGGCTACGCGACGAATTGTTGAGCGAACATTTGCTGGCGGTCGAGGCCTATGCGCTGGCCATGCAATGCGATGATGATTGTGAGGAAGCCGCGCTACCGCTGGTCGAAGAGTATATACGTACGGAGCGCTGGACGGAGGCGGAGCCGCTCGCTGAATTGCTGGTGCGAAAAGCCAAGAGCAAGGACAGGCACGAGCAGCATTCGCTCTATAAGATATTGGGCAAGGTACATGCGGCACTCGGGAATTCGGAGAAAGGACTCAAAGCTTATCAAACAGCTCACCAGCTCGATCTCACGGATCAGGAGGCGATTCGCGGGATGGCGGATGTGGCCTATACGCTTCACGACTGGCCAAGTGCGCTGACGAATTATCAGAAGGTTCTCACTGCGTTGGGTGAGGGCGATACCGCTGAAAGAACAGCAGTCTATCATCGGTTGGGCTGCATAAAGAGAGAACAAGGGCAGACGCGACAGGCCATAAATAACTTTGAAAAGGCTCTGGCCCTACAGAATGATCACCGACCGACTTTGGACGCGCTAATCGAAGTTTACGTCAAGAACAACGATTGGAAGCAAGTCGCGGCATACAAGAGGCAAATTCTGGATGGCGTATTTGACGCGGAACCTCGATTGTTGCTACTTCTTGAAATCGGTGATGTCTGGGCCGATAAGGAAAAGAACTGGAAGAAGGCAATCGAAGCGTTGGAAGAAGCGCTGGATTTGAGTTTGAGCGATCACGTCATATTGCACAAATTGTTACAACTTTATCAAAAGGCCGGCGACTGGGCGAAAATGGTTGAAGTCTTGCAGAAAATTGCCGAGTTCGAGACGCGATCTGAAATTCGAGCCCGATATATTTTCACTCAGGCACAATTATATCGTGACAAGTTGAACGAACCAGAGCGAGCAGTTGAGTTGTTCAATGAAGCTCTCGATCTGAACGCAAGCTATCTGGAAGCATTCGAACGAATAAACAAAATTCTGACACAAACGAAGAATTGGCAGCAGCTCGAACGTGCCTACAGGAAGATGCTGCACCGGGTTTCCGGAAAGGGAAATCTGGAATTAGAATACACGCTTTGGCATCAACTTGGGCTCATCTATCGTGATCGATTGCAGCAAGTGCAGGAGGCAATTGAAGCGTTCAAGATGGCTTCGGCTGCAAATCCCGATGCTCTTGTCGAGCGACAGATACTCGCTGAACTTTACGAAAGTACAGAACGCTGGGACGATGCAATTGAGGAAACTCGGAAAGTCGTTTCCGTTGAACCACTTAAGGTTGACGCATACCGAAGTCTATATAGGTTGTTCCTGTTCAAGCGTTCATACGACGAGGCTTGGTGCGTTGCGTCAGTCATGACGTTCTTAGGGGAAGCCAACGAGGAAGAAAAGCGATTTTACGCTGATTACAAGCCAGAGGGTATGTTGATGCCCCGCGGGCGTTTAACCGAGAATCTTTGGAGGAATCACCTCATTCACGCGGATGCGAAGAATCACATTTCCACGATATTCCAGATGCTGGTTCCATCGGCACGTACGGCGAAGGGGATGGAGTTAAGGGCATCGGGCAAGCTTCAGGGATTAGATCCAAGATTCAAGCAAGATCCCGCGACGTCGACGGTTACGTTTGCAAAGACTTTTTTCTGGGCAGTGCAAGTGCTTGGTACCATTGTGCCAGAGCTTTATGTGCGTACTGACGTTGCGGCAGGGATTACCGCAGTTCCGTCGGACCCACCCGCCTCCATTGCGGGTCAGGCCGTTCTGTCGGGCTTCCAGCCTAGCGACTTGGCGTTTATATGCGCCAAGCATCTTTCGGGATACCGAGGTGAGTCATATATCCGGGCGCTCTTTCCCACGCAGTCTGAACTTACGATAATGTTCTTTGCAGGCGTGTACCTAGCGGCGCCGAATACCCCTCTGCCCCAGGATATTTCCCCACTTGTTCAACGCTCAGCTCAGGCTTTGGTAAAGTTTATGGATGCGGTGCAGGGAGAACATCTGAGAGCTGCGGTGAAGCAGTGGATGTCGGAAGGGAGTACCGCAAATATCAAACGTTGGATGCAGGCAATTGAGCTTACGGCGTGTCGTGCTGCGCTTCTAGTTTGTGGAGATCTGGAAATCGCCAAGCGCATTTTGGCAAGTGAGGCAGCACTGCCCGGCGATTTGACTCCGGCAGAGAAAATGAAGGAGTTACTGCTTTTTAGCGTTAGCGAGGACTATTCAGCATTGCGACAGGCCCTCGGGGTCACCATTGCCGTTGAGGAATGAGAGTGGAGCCACGTTGCCGTAATGGCCCCCCGCACAATGACAATTTGGGGCCGAAGAGTCGACGCGTTTCGTTGTCAAGGCTGACGAAGTGCTGCGAGAAGCACTTATTTGCCAGTCGTGTCAAAAGATAAGTTTATACCCAAAGCAAGTTTTGCGCTAACCGACGATGTGCCGCCGGTTGGATGGTTGAGATACGTTGACAACGCAATGCCCAGAAACGGACCAAATCCAAAGTTGCGAGTAGCGTACCAATCTCCTCCGATCGATAGATCGAACCAACGAAGGCCAGCGTACTCGCGGCTGTCTCGAAGTTCCTTCAATTCTACGATTGATACTCCAACGCCGGTGCATAGCCAGGGATCGAACCGAACACCCTGAACAAGGTGGTATCGAATGGCGCCGATAGCGTCGTACATCTTAGCGCTGCAGTCAGGACATTCCGTCGTGTTAACGTAGGCCGTGTAGGCCCCATTTAGCTCGATGTCGATGTTTCGAGACACGCCATAGCCAATTCCCAATACAAACGCTGGACCTGCAGAGACCCTGCTTCTAAGGGGAGTTTGCGAGTCGACGCTCCCGGCTGGTGACGCGTATCCGACGCCGCCGACTGCAAAAAAGTGATGACTAACCGTGTCTGTGAGCGGCCCCGCAATGAGTAACTTCGAGTTAGGTTCCGGGAATTGCTGAACAATTCCAGATTGAGCGTGACGTATTGGGGGCAGATCACGGATATCATCCGAAGGCGGAGGAGCTAAGGGAATTGGAGAATCCGGGGCCGGTTGCGGCACGCGATCGACCTTAGACTGAGCATAGCCCAATGTACTTGTGGCCATCAGCACAGAAAATAAAGCAAATTTATGCATCCAGCGGGTGTTAGCACTTTGTCGCACAAGGAGTCAGGCCTTTGCACAGGAGGGACTCCTGAGACTTCAATCTGCCGGCTCTAGAAAAATCGCGCAACTGATCTCGAATCGGGTCCGATGAAATGTCACTATGGAAATAGATACCACTATTGCTGGCCGGACGGCTAATGAGAGCGGCGAGCAAACATTGCAAATATCACGGCGCTCAGTTTTCGGACCCTGGAGTGTTGAGATTGGAAATAGTAACACGACCACGCGGTCGATATTGCACCCCGGCGAACGCCTGGTTGTTGGATCAGTGCGCGACGCTGACATTAGAGTTGCCGATCCTTGTGTCAGCGCGCGTCATTGTGTTCTGGACGCAAGTAGTGAAGGGTTACGCATTGTCGATTTGGGGTCCCTTAACGGATTGTATGTCGGAAATGCGCGCGTTCGTTCCGCCCGATTGGAATCTAATTGTCTAGCGTTCGTAATTGGGAAGACGACCATCGTGATACGCTGCAACAATGGCCACGATCCGGAAAACGCCGCAGAGCCAATACCAGGTATGATTGGAAGTTCGGAGCCAATGATCCGAGTAGCAAACGCAATTCGAAAGCACGCGCCAAAGCGCGCTCCTATTCTCGTAGTTGGAGAGTCAGGTGTCGGCAAAGATGTCGCTGCCCGCGCAATTCATCACTTGAGCGGCCGGACTGGTGACTACCACCCCATTAACGTTTCAACAATTCCCGAGTCTCTTGCCGATTCAGAGCTGTTTGGACATTTGCGAGGTGCCTTTACAGGTGCTCTAGCAAATCGAAGTGGCGCGTTCGCGATGGCACATAAGGGCACTATACTTTTGGACGAAATCGGAGAATTGCCACTTCCGATACAGGCCAAATTGCTTCGAATAGTGGAAGATGGTGTAGTTCGTCCGGTGGGTGGGGGACAAATTCAAACCGTTGATGTAAGAATTATTTCGGCCACATGGGTGCCGCTAATAGAGCGAGTGTTTCAAGGAAGATTTCGTTTCGATCTGCTGCAGCGACTGTCGACGGTAGTCATTGAGATTCCTCCGTTACGGAAACGGAAATCGGACATCCCCGCGTTGGTTGCGCATTGGGTGCAGAGACAGGAATCTGAATTCGGTCCCCGAATATTTACGCCGGCGGCGATTGCTCGACTTGTCGCCCATGATTGGTCAGGAAATGTTCGGGAGCTGGCGGCGGTATTGTACCGTGCTTGCGTAGGCGCCGAAGGTATTGAAGTAGACTGGCACAATATCGACGAAGGATTGCGCGACGGGATTTCTAATTCCACCTCCAGTCAAGCGGATCCTCAGGACCTTTTGGGCCGTTGCGAAGGAAATGTGAGCATGGCCGCCCGCGCGGCGGGCCTGCCAAGAAGTACGTTTCGTTCCCGACTGGCTCGGTCGAGTGGGAATACGTGAATGCTCTTGGTTGCAGGCGCAAGCAATAGTAAACAACGTCGGTTCAACATGACCCGGGAAAAGTGCTAGGAGACTCATGTATTGAAGCAGCCGTTGGCAACCAGTGCATCGCGAGCCTTTTGTGGAACAAGTGTCACTACTATGCGCGGCATCGGTGTGAATAATTTGTCGGTTCGGGTACCCCGCCATTGTGCATTGGGGGTAGATTGCCGGAAGACGGTTCTGTCAACGTTACTGCTTTTAGCCGGTGTGTTGTTCTCACCGGCCTGTCGCCACGGCATTAGAAACGACCGTTCAATAGGCGACTCGGAACTAGATACGAATTCTTCAGAGCCCCTACCGCTCCGGGTTGATGTCGTAGCTTTGGCTGACGATCTGGCAAGTCAGGCACAACATACAAGTGGTAGAGATCGAAGTCGACTCCTTCGTGCCGCTGCTAGGTTGCGCGAGCGCATGTGGAGGCTTGAGCGGCGCTCAGCCGATGCATTAGAATCAATTGAATTATATAAACAATTGGCTGACGGCGGTGAATGCACGGCGGTGGTGGATGGCGAACTTCTATCTGCTGAATTGGAGCGTAAGCCGGTGTTGGCACTAGATGTAGGGTCAAAGTTGAAGCATACGTCTGCTTCGCCGATGTGTGAGGCACGTGCCCGGCGCGTTATGGCTATGCTCGAAGCGTTTCACGCAAAGGCGGTCCCAGATATCGCCGGTGCGAGTGTTTCGCCCGTTGGTGACGATGCGGAGTCAGTACTGCGACCGAACGGAAAATGGGATGGTGATGGGAAACCTGCCGTAATCCAACGAGTAGAGAGGTATGTTAGCCCCGACACCGCTCGAATCGTCATTGTCATGTCGCATGCCAGTACGTTTCGGGTCGGTGCATTGGCTGAAAACGACGACGCAGGTCTGCCTCCTCGAATATATATTGACGTTGATCACTCGCGATTTTCAGGCGTAGGCGGGTCTACGCATAGCGGGCTGGTCAGAAATATTCGACTTGCGACTCATGCTAACGGAAGTCGAATTGCTGTTGATCTTAGGTATCCTGCTTACCGACGCGTGTTCTATGAGCCAGAACCGTTTCGGCTTGTTGTGGACTTGGCACGCCAGGCCCCATCGCCCATATCCCACCGCCAAGGTCCGCGCAGAGTAGAACGCGTCGTTGTCGATCCAGGACATGGCGGAAATGACCCTGGAGCCATTGGCCCGCGAGGGTTACGGGAAAAGGACGTCACTTTAGACATTGCACATCGGGCTGCGCCAATCGTTGCTCGCGAACTTGGCGTTGCAACGTTGTTGACGCGAGATGTCGATGAATTTGTGCCTCTGGATGAAAGGACTGCGCGCGCTAATGCATTTGGGGCTGATCTATTCGTATCAATTCACTGCAACGCAGCCGAAAATACTGGTAGTGATGGTGTCGTAACATTTGTGCTTGATGACTCAAGTGACGCAGCGGCGGCGCGAGTGGCCGCATTGGAGAATTCCGCGTCTGCTGCGGCGGCCCAGGAGCTTGCAAGTGCCTTTCGGCGAATCCAAGACACTGCCACGCTTGAACGCTCCGTTCAGTTTGCACAACTTCTGCAGCGAGCTACGGTGGCATCGTTACAAGGAAACTACGGACACATTTCGGATCAGGGTGTCCGAAGAGCTGGATTCTATGTTCTCGCGGGTGCTCTCATGCCGGCAGTGTTGTATGAGGTGTCGTTCATATCCAACCCCGACGCCGAAATTCGGCTAAATACCGGGGACTATCGACAAAAACTGGCGAATGCAATTGTGAATGCGATTCGCGCTTACAGGGAGGGGATTTGAATGTGTCAACGACTATTTGGAGGTATACTATTGTTGACGATTCAAAAAAATCCCCCTACGCTATTGTGTTCCCGGGCTCCGGACCGGTTTTTTGGTGGTGCCCCCGAAATGTGCGGATGAGCCAGATATGAATAAGGCCCAGGAGAGAAAATTCCGAGATTTGCTGGATGCGAAGCGCCGAGAGATCATCAAGCGTGCGCAACAGACTCTTGATGAAGATATGGCGTTGGATGCCAATGAGCTTCCGGACGAAATGGATCTTGCATCTAGCGAGTACTTGCAGTCATTTACTTTTCGTCTGCGCGGTCGCGAAAAGGTATTTTTGGAGAAAATCCAAAAAGCGATTGAAAGACTCGATAACAACACGTTTGGAATCTGTGAGGAGTGCGGGGAGCGAATTTCGGTAAAGCGGCTAGAAGCGCGTCCAGAAACGACGCTTTGTATTCGCTGCAAAGAAGACCAAGAGCGAGTCGAAAAAGACTTCGGCTGAACTCGTTGTTCCCCCTATGCTGTCGTCTTGTGGGGTTTGGCAGGCCATTGATCTAAGAAAAGGCGCAAGAACCTGCCTGTATGGCTTTCATCACATTGAGCGACTACTTTCGGCGGACCTGCCACAACGATTCTGCCACCTCCGTCACCCCCCTCTGGTCCAAGATCAATTATCCAATCGGCCGCAGCAATGAGTTCAATGTTGTGCTCGATTAGCAGCACAGTATTCCCGACGTCGCGGAGGTTAAATAGGGCGCGCATGAGCAATTCGATGTCTTGGAAATGCAATCCCGTCGTCGGCTCGTCCAAAACATATAGCGTGCGCCCTGTGGCTTTTCGCGCCAGTTCCGAGGCAAGTTTGACCCGTTGCGCTTCTCCACCAGACAATGTGGTCGCTGGTTGTCCGAGTTGAACATAGCCTAGACCAACTTGTCGAAGCGCTGCCAGTCGTTGTTGAATTCGTGGAATTGATTCAAAAATTCCGTTTGCATCATCGACGGTCAAGTCAAGAGCGTCAGCCACGGACAATCCTCGGTAGCGGATTTCCAGCGTTTCCCGATTGTACCGACGTCCAACGCAGGCATCGCAAGTAACATACACGTCGGGCAGAAAGTGCATCTCGATGCGGCGGACACCGTCGCCTTGGCAGGCTTCGCATCGGCCACCTTTGACATTAAATGAAAAGCGTCCTGGCTTATAGCCACGGGCTCTAGCATCCGGAAGCGTTGCGTATAATTCACGGAGAAAGGTGAATATTCCGGTATAGGTTGCCGGGTTCGAACGCGGGGTTCGACCTATCGGTGCTTGATCGATACTAATTACTTTGTCAATCTGATCAAGACCCTCAATACGTTCACATGGCCCGACTGAGCCGGTGGCGCCGTAAAGTTCAGCTCTAGCCGCGCTAAGCAAAGTATCCACGATAAGGCTGCTCTTTCCAGACCCGCTAACCCCTGTGACCGCCGTAATTAAACCTAGTGGCAGCTCGACAGTTACATTCTTTAGATTGTTGGCGCGTGCGCCCACGATTCGAAGGCGACTGTCTCCTGGCTTGTGTTGCGTGTGATCGGCCAAAATGCGTTTGGATCCCGTCAAGTAAGGACCTGTCACTGAATTGGGGTGTTCGATCACGTCTTTCGGCGTGCCTTGGGCTACAATTTGGCCCCCGTGTACCCCAGCAGCTGGACCCATATCCACCAACCAATCGGCTTCAAGGATGGCATCACGATCGTGCTCCACCATTATTACACTGTTGCCCTTATCCACCAATCTGCGCACTGCGGCGAGAAGTCGTGCATTGTCGCGAGCGTGAAGCCCGATGCTTGGCTCATCAAGCACGTAGAGCACACCGACCAGCGCTGCACCGACTTGCGTCGCTAGCCGAATGCGTTGGCCTTCGCCGCCGGAGAGCGTGTGGGCCGATCGATTGAGACACAGATAGTCCAGACCGACGCCTATGAGAAACCCCAACCGCTCGATAACCTCCCGAAGTAGCGGCTGTGCGACCGCGGCCATCCTCGCCGGAAGTGCATTGGGAGCGGCCAATGCCTCCAGAGTTTCTTTCAGATTACGGAGCGGAAAGTTAGACAATTGCCCAATATCAAATTCCCCAAGTTTTACGGCCAGCGCTTCGGGTCTCAGCCTAAGTCCGCCACAGGCTTCACAGGTTCGCGTTACAATGAAACGATGCAGATCCTCGGGCCCGATAGCGCCGTCGTCGGAATCATGATCTTCACCTTCGCTAACTTCCCCCGTCTCAAGGATTCGCTCAAGTCTGACGACGATGCCTTCATAGCCCAGTCCGGCGCGCCTTCGTCGGCTGGTAGGGTTGGCACTACCGTACAGAATAGCGGTGCGGATTGATTCGGGTAGATCGATCCATGGCACGTCGGGGTCCGTGCCAAGCAGCTCAACGACTCGTGCAACTTCAGCCGCCAGAGCAATTGAACCTCTTCGGCCGAAAGCGGCTACGGCGCCCGTTCTCAGCGTGCGCGAATCATCTGGAATTATTCGACTCGGATCAATCGTGGAACGTGTGCCCAACCCATCGCAGATTGGACAAGCCCCGTGCGGACTGTTGAAGGAAAATAGACGCGGTTCGAGTGGGGGCAGCGTAATCCCGAATTCCCAACTAACCAATTTCTCGCTTAGGACAATGGGTGGTGTGCCGTCGCCTCGGTCTACGAGTACGGTGGAGTCGCCTAACTTCAGCGCCAGCTCTACTGAATCCGTAACGCGACCTTTGGTCCCGTCCCGGACAACGATTCGATCAATAACCACATCAAGATCGTGCGACTTGGATTTCTCAATCGAAAGTTCTGCCCCTAAATCCACGGATTGTCCGTCGATTCGCGCCCTAACGTATCCCTCACGACGAAGGGCTTCAATCTCCGCATGCAAATCCCCTTTCTTTTTGCGAACCAACGGGGCCAGAAGTGTGACCCGAGATTCATTACCTAAGTCGAAGATTGAGTCGACAATTTCCTGCACCGTGTATGCGCGCAATACTTTGCCCGATTTTGGACAATGTGGGACACCAGCGCGCGCGAACAGTAATCTGAGATAGTCAGCAATTTCGGTAACCGTACCGACTGTAGACCTTGGGCTCTTTCCGAGAGCTTTCTGTTCTATTGCGATAGCTGGGCTGAGGCCTTCAATGCTTTCAACGCGGGGTTTTGGCAGCTGGTCAAGGAATTGTCTCGCATAGGCTGAAAGGGACTCGACATATCGCCGTTGGCCTTCGGCGTAAATTGTGTCGAACGCCAAGGAAGACTTTCCCGAACCACTTGGGCCGGTGATGACAACCAACCGGTTACGCGGCAGCTCACAATCTATGTTCTTAAGGTTGTGCTGGGACGCGCCGCGAACTATCAGGCTATCCATCGGAGTGAACGTGACACTTACCACGAATCTTGCACCTATTTCATCAGGCTCAGAAACGACCTGGTTTCGAAGATTCTCGGCGCGCGCCCCGCGCGGCGCGACGGATTGTGGCTCGTTGGCTGAATCGGACACGGGGACAGTGCTCCCGATTATTCCGATTGGAATCCAAGTAAGAGTCCCGGAGCTGGCAAATCCGGGTCACCGGCGAGCGAGCGGGCCCGCACGCAGGCCGTTTGTCCCTGGTTCACGTAGCCTTGAGACCGGAAATCTTCCGGCCAACAAGGTTGCCCATATTACGAGCTGGTTGCCCAAAGCAGCGGCGTCGACTACCGTTGGGGCGTGGAGTTCGGACCTCCCCGATTACCTTATGCCTACGGACGCGATTGCAGCCGGGGTATGACATTTGTGTGGCAAGTCCGGGCAAGCACTTCCTCTTTCTCCCAGGCATATTGCCGGGGCAAAATAGCATCTTGGGCCTATAGCTCAATCGGTCAGAGCCCCCGGCTCATAACCGGGTTGTTCCTGGTTCGAACCCAGGTAGGCCCACTGCGCGAGGTTGGTGGTGGGTATCGGTTGGTAAGGAGTCCGTGGACACGTGACGATCGAAGCACAAATTGAGGCACTAGAAAGCCTCGGATCCCTCGACGCAGAATTGGTCAACCTGACGGAAGACTTGGCACGCGAAAAAGAAGGATTGGAGCAAAAAAGAGTCCGATTGGATGAGGTCTCCGGCAAACTCGAGTCAAGTCGCGCAAGCCTTGCGGAAATGGACCGCACGCGGGGAGACTTGATGGTCGAGATACGTCAAATGAATGTTCAAATTGAACGTTCAAGGGACAAACATTCTCGCTGTCGCAACGAAAAGGAGACGTTAGCCGTACAGCGCGAACTCGAGGAATTGCGAAAACTACTCCGAGATCGCGAGGTAGAAGTGGAGAAGCTGGGGCAGCTGACCGATCAGGCGCGTCTTGATATCGGACGGTTGGAGGCGGAGCAATCTCAACTTGTGAGTGAGCTTGAATCAACCGAAGCGCCCGCTTTGGAACGCTGTCATCAGTTAGAGATTGTGATAGGTCAGAATGAACAACTGCGTAAGGGGTTTGTTGCCAAAGTTAGGCCCCAAACATACCGACGCTACGAGTTGATAAGGAAACGGCGTGGTTCTGCAGTCGCACACACGACCGATGGCACGTGCAGCGCCTGTCATATTTCGATTCCGCCGATGCAATTCCAGCAGTTGATGCGACAATCAGAATTTGACATTTGCCCAAATTGTAATCGGTTGCTCTACTTCAAGGCATCGGCATCAATTCCACTTGAAGATTCGACGGGGGCGTCGTGACCCCTTTGGGGGCACCTGTGAATCCATCAAGAAAGTGTCCGGGGGCTCCGGCGTGAAGGCCTGTCCCCGATGTGGTCGTCTATATCCATCGGAAGCCGGCTTTTGTCCGGAAGACGGTCAACAGCTTACTACGCTTAGTCTAGCACCTGTGGAGACGAGTGCCGCAGATCCACGGATGGGTGTCCTGCTCTGCGGTCGCTACCAAATCCGCCGCGTAGTGGCCGACGGTGGAATGGGGCGTGTCTACGAAGCATTTGATACCGCGACTGATCGCAATGTTGCAGTCAAGCTGCTGCACTCGGAAGTTGCAAATGATGCCGTGTCCGTAGAGCGTTTCAAGCGCGAGTTCGCTGTAAGTCAATTATTGCCACATGAGCACATCGTCGAAGTTTTTGATTTTCAGCCCACGCCGGATGGCAGTTTCGCACTAGCGATGGAATTTTTGTACGGTGAAGAGCTACGCAACACGATTAAGCGCGAGAAGGTCCTGACACCAGCCCGCGTAATTCGCATGCTCAGTCAGCTTGCAATTGGCTTAGACGGCGCTCATGAACGCCACTTGGTGCATCGAGATCTAAAGCCCGACAACATTTTTTTGTGTCAGACCAGAGATGGCGACAACATTAAGATCCTAGATTTTGGATCGGTTAAGGACAAGGCTGAGAACGCAAAGAAACTTACCGTAATTGGTACTACGATTGGCTCTCCATTTTACATGGCCCCTGAGCAGGCACAGGGGCTTGAAACCCTAGACCATCGGGCAGATGTGTGGTCGTTAGCGGCTATCGCCTACGAATGTTTGACCGGCGAGGTGCCCTTCAAAGGTAATAACGGACCGACTATTTTGCTCGAGATTCTAACCAAGAATCCTCGGCCACCGACTGAGCTGTCACGAGACGGACTTTTTCCAATCGCGCCAGATCTTGATGCGGTGATGGCGCGGGCATTTCAAAAGAGCGCCAATCATCGGATTTCTTCGGTAGGGGAGTTGGCCGATCAGGTGGGGCACGCCTACGGACTCGAAGCTGCGCATAAGGAATGGGCGACACGCACGCAACAGGATTTAGAGTCCGCCATTGTTGCAAAAATTTCGAAGTTAATTGCCCAACGTAAGATCCGCGATTCAGCGGCTGATTCGTTTTTTGGAATGGCCGACGACGTGGGCGACACGCCGGACGCGCTGCATCGAAACGGGGAGTCTGACCCTGCGCCGCAGAATGACGAATTTTCGATTCAGCCAGCAATTACACCCATGTCGCCCCGGTGGCCCATTGTCGCGGTCGTCTCGGCAACGACATTACTGGCCGCTTTAGCGGTGATTTTACTGTTAGTTCTCTAGAATATCGATTCTGCGGTTTAGAATGCATCCCGCGCTGCCAGTGCATGTATGGCTCAAATTGTGCCGGCGTGATAGGTTTCTTAGGCAATGTTGCCACAAATCTATTTCGTGCGCAGGCTACCCTCAGCAATCACGTTATCGTCCATGTTGCTCATGGCCTTGCTTAGCGCAAGTTGCCGTCGTGATGTTGCTGCAGCAGAAATGAATAGAGGTTCCATCGTTTCTACAGCCGCTGAATCCGTATCGAACGCACCGATCGCTAATCACTTCGACGAAGCCGCCTTCGCACTTAAGATTGAGGCACGAGCCCCCTATGAAGTTGGAAAGCCCGGCATTGTCGTAGTCGAATTGAAGGCAAAGGATCCGCACCACATTAATCAGGAATATCCTCATAAGTTGAAGCTCAAACCGTTGGACGGCGTGACTCTTCCAAGTTCGATCTTGGGTCGTGAATCGATGAAAATATCGCCGATGCAAGCAGAATTGACAGTGCCTTTCACTCCGAATCGCCGTGGTGCGTTTACAATAGGTGGGGATTTCGCATTTTCACTGTGCACGGCTGATCGGTGTTTGATGGAAAAACGAATACTGGCAGTTGAAGTGCAAGTGCGTTAGAATCCCACTATTGTCCGTCTTGCGCATGGGGAGGCCTTAATCTGCTCATTGACACTCATTGTCATCTCGACGTAACACGCTTTCCTGAGGGAGCGGATGCCGTACTGCAACGCGCGCATATGGCCGGGGTAGTCGCCGTCTTGGACGTTGGCGTCGGTGGAAATGAACGCTCGCTTGCGGCGGTTGCACTGGCGCGTAAACGAAGTGATGTGTATGCGTCGGTCGGGATCGATCCACATGAATCCGGCACTTGCGATTCTGAGCGTTGGAGTGTAGTCGAAGCACTAGCTGCCGAGCCCGAGGTGGTGGCAATAGGGGAGACGGGACTTGACTATTTTTATCAACACTGTCCTAAAGATTTACAGCGGCAGGCATTTGTTCGACAAATTGCCTTAGCCAGAAGATTAAATAAACCGCTCATAATTCATACTCGTGAGGCGGCTATTGATACGATTGATATCTTGAAATCCGAGCAAGCCCAGGCAGTCGGTGGGGTCTTCCATTGCTTTACAGCGGACAAAACAATGGCTCGCGCTGCCTTGGATCTGGGCTTTTTGGTGTCATTTTCAGGAATTCTCACCTTTGACTCTGACGTGCAATTATCCGAGGCCGCACGCTTTGTTCCCGATAATCAGTTTGTTGTTGAAACCGACAGTCCCTATTTGTCTCCAGTACCGGTTCGACGGTGTAGGCCCTGTGAACCGGCTTTTGTAGTTCACACCGCTCGGCATCTAGCAATGCTGAGAGGTATGCCCTTCGATGACTTGTGCGCGCTTACCACCGCAAATGCCCGTCGGCTTTTTGCTTTTGGGACTAAAGTAGAATGACAGTTTTTGTAACGTCGGGAGAGCTCTCGACCCAAGGATGTAGGTTGCTGAAATTCGGGCCAACGCCCGAATCCCAGGGTATTCAGAACCGATCGTTCCAATCACGGTACCAGACAGGCACGCGCGACAGGGGGTGCTGTTCGGTGCCTCACAATGACTTGACAGCGTAGCACGGGTTGCACATAGTCTCGCGCCGGCGCCGAAGTAGCTCAGCTGGTTAGAGCACGCGCTTCATAAGCGCGGTGTCGACGGTTCAAGTCCGTCCTTCGGCACAAATGATTCCGCACCGTTCACACCAGGGGGACAGATTAGAACTGGGTGCGAATCGCCTCGGTGGCGGTGAGAACTGCCGCAATGCGGCCTGCAGCTCCGGTGGTCTGATTCGGCGAGTGTGCGCGTTATTTTAGTTGTCGCCGAATAGATCCTGAATCCGAGTGTCCAGGGCGATCGCAATTTTGTAAAGGCTTGAGATTGACGGGCTGGACTCGGCCCGTTCGATTTGCGACAAGAGCGATATGCTGAGCCCTGTGCGACGACTCATTTGCTTGAGGGTCAGTTCCTTGTCTTTCCGAATTCCACGAATTGTATCGCCAATAATCTTATGAAGCTGCTCTTCTGGCGTGCGGGCTAGCCCCTTCTTTTTCATCACCCGTGCGAGGACTTCTCTGAATTCGTCGACATCAAAAGGTTTCTTGATGTAATCGACCGCGTCGAGCTTCATTGATGCGACAGCCGTGTCCAGATTCGGGTGTGCCGTGAAAATGACGACAGCGATGTCCGTGTCGATTGCGCGAATACGCTTTAGTACCTCAATGCCGTCAAGTTTCGGCATCATTATATCGAGAATGATTACGTGATATTCCCCTTGGCGAACTTCTTGCTCTGCCAATGTCGGATCGCTAAGCGTCTTGACGACGAAGCCATCCTTTTCCAAAAAAGTCTGCATGTATTCGCAGATGGCGGGGTCGTCGTCGATGATAAGAATTCGCACGGCGGGAACGTCAATCGGCACGGTTGCCTCCTCAGACACGGCGTTCGTCGCGCCCCCTCGGGAGCGCGAAGCTGAAGCTTTGCTACAGCCACACTACAATAGCATCGGAGGGTGTCTCAATTCAATGCTACTGCAACAGCTTTTCGCTGAAATGTAACGACAACCCGTACCGCGGGTCGGCTT